>Ga0187771_10003350_pt1 | contig 11179 bp, 7 predicted proteins | sample 0116_SJ02_MP15_1_FD_133139 | JGI IMG/M metagenome (GOLD analysis project Ga0187771, IMG submission 133139) | Tropical peat soil microbial communities from peatlands in Department of Meta, Colombia - 0116_SJ02_MP15_10_MG | ecosystem: Environmental > Terrestrial > Soil > Wetlands > Peat | place... | reverse complement strand
GTCTCGCGCCTGGCAAACTTGTTGGGCGTGCTGGAGTCCGCTGAAGGCGAGCGAATTGCCCGCTTGGTCCGCCAGATCGGCCCTCTGCCCACTCTTCGGGGCCTTCGCGTGAGCCGAATCTTGGAGCTCTTGCCGCAGGATAAGAAGGCGGTTAAGGGCCGAATTCACTGGGTTATCCCCGAACGGATCGGCAAAGTGCGGATTTCGGATCAGGTTCCCATGAACTTGGTTGAAACCGCTTTCCGGGAAGTGCAGCGGGGCGGCGGGCATGAATAACGCTGGACACGCTCCTCTGGGGGGAAACCCCCGGGGTTCTACTAAGGCCAGTGAATCCACTGCCCGCGCCATACGCAAGATGTTCTCGGCGGTCGCGCCACGCTACGATTTCCTGAACCATTTCCTCTCTGTGGGACAAGACATCGCGTGGCGAAAGCGCACCGCAAAGACCTTGCGTCGCGTTTTGAAGCGTCCGGGCTCCAACGCAGCGGATCTCTGTTGCGGCACAGGTGACCTGGCGTTCGAGTTGGAGCGGTATTCGGCCGGCAGAGTCTTCGGGACGGATTTCTGCCACCCCATGCTCGTGCTCGCCAAGCGGAAGGCCCTTCGGCACTCAACCCTCTTCCTTGAAGCTGATACTCTGGCTCTGCCATTTCCTGACGATTTTCTGGATCTGGCAACCCTGGCTTTTGGTTTTCGCAACTTGGCTAGCTACGCGCGTGGCCTTGAGGAAATACGGCGGGTGCTCAAGCCCCAGGGTATCCTTGCCATTCTGGAGTTTTCAGAGGTCAGGGGTACGCTTTTCGGGCCATTCTTTCGCTTTTATTTCCGCCATTTGCTGCCAAGGATTGGGGCCTGGTTCTCCGGCGTTCCCGGGCCATACCAGTATCTTTACGATTCCGTCTCGAGGTTCCCCAACCAGCAGGCGCTCTCACGGTTGCTGAGCGCGGAGGGTTTTCATGATATCCGGTACGTTAATCTTACTGGTGGGGTCGCAGCCCTCCATCTGGCGGAAAAACCTGCGTAGCGCGGACCCCCGGATTTGGGGTCCTTGTCCCGGGCCCGTGGACAAGGCGCGCACCCCAGAACCAGGGAGCCGCGCTACCCGTTCCTTGCACAGGTAAGACGGGCTCGACCGAAGTTGCTAACTCGGGCCTACTGCCCACTACCTGACTCCTGACTCCATTCATCCGGGGCCCCGCTCGCCTGGAATTCCTTCTCAAGGTCATCAAGAGCTTTCTGGGCCTCCTCCGTCACGGCGCGCCTTCGCGAAACTTCATCTTCCTTGGCGTTGATCTTCACGGCGAGATCAGCTTTCACGTTCGAATCGAGTGTGCGCGCATTTTGAATCTGGAGGAGGTTCAATTCGTCTTCTGCAAGCTGTTGTCGTTGCCGGGCATCAGCCAATTGGGCACGCGCAAGCTTGAATCGGGCTTGCCAGGATTCCTTGGTTCCAATCTTACCTTCCGGTATCTCAGATTCAGTAGAAAGCGAGCGAAGCCACCCTGCCTCGCCGCCTTCCCGGCGAAGTTGCTCCCGAAGGTCCTCGATCGCCTCCTGATCTTCGGCAATCTCCGCTCTCTTCTTGGTGACCTGGTCTTGCAGTTTGTACACGTCCGACATGGCGCTGGGCCCGCTCTCCTGTAGCAAGCCCTGATTAGGATTCGGGTAGTACATCATCTGGTTTTGGCCCAGTTTCTGCTCGAGCACGCTGAGTTCTCGCTGGTGGATTTCCAAGCGATCCTGTAGCTTGCTCATGTGATCCCGAAAATACTCCTCTCCGTGCGTTCCTTCTGGTTGGGCTGGGGTCGCTTTCGCGAATTCCGGTTCGACTTCTTTCCCACTCGTTTCCTGGGCGGATTTCCCCCCGGGCTTGGCCTCTTTGGAGGTTTTGGACGGTTTGGCGGGCGAAGCGGTTGACTGCCCGGGCAACGGCGGCAGGGTGGCAAGGTCGTCATTGGTAATGACCTTGGGCTTTTCTTGAGACTTCGCGCGTTCCGCTTTGAGCTTGCGGGCAAGGTCACCAAGCGACTCTGAAGTCGCCGAGTTCTGCGCAGGGGACACTGAACTGGATGTATTTTGCGCCAGAGCGAAGCCTGCTCCCAAACCAAAAACCATGGCGAGGCCGGCAATTCCGGCGATCTGACACTTCATGGGTGCTATCCCCCGTCGGCGCGTAATCCCCCTGTCAAGTTACCATGTTGCAAACACGAAATCAATGGCGTCAAGAGTACTTTCGGGCCGGTCAAAGGGCAGTGGTATGTGGCTAGGCACTAGCCACTAACCACTGCCCTTTGAAATCGGCTATTATAGCGGGTTCACGAAACGGCAACGCGCCAGTGTTGCGCACCGACCTGCGTTGTCGGAAACAACGCTGATGACAGAGCAAGTGGAACGCGATAGCGAGTCTAGAACAGGAGGATGCAACCGATGTCAGAGCCAACCAAAGAAGATTTGATAGCCCGAATTGCTGATCTCGAAAAAAAACTGGGAGCGAAGCAAAGTGGCAAGCTGGAGTTTAGAGTCGGCGACAAGGGGGGCGTCAGCGTGTACGGATTGGGCCGCTTCCCGGTGACCCTCTATTACGAGCAATGGACCAAACTGCTCGACGCCGCAGAGGACCTGCGGGCTTTCATGGAAGCAAACAAGAGCCGCTTGAAGCTCCGGCCACAAGCCTAGTGGCTAGGGTCTGGGGGCTAGGGGCAGGGAATAAGGCCCGAGCCGGCAGCACCGCTGGAGCTCGTCGTCTTTGGTGAACCTAACGAGCCACTGCTGAGATCCCTCGCCCCGACATGTCAGGGCTCGGGATGACATAGGCAGTTATCCCCGAGAGATTTCCAGTCCCCGGTCCCAACCCCTAGAACGTGTGAAAAAACCAAATCGCGACGAATGACTGTAGGGGCAATCCGCCAACTGGCGGAAGGTTGCCCCCCCTGCGGCCCAAAGCCTTCGGGCGGCGGGCCGGGGGCGGCCACAAGGGCCGCCCCTACGACGCGCTTTTTTCACAGCTTCCTACGCCCCAGTCCCCAGCCCCTAGTCCCTAATCCCTGCGTTTTTCACCCACCGGTCGTACCAAGTGAGCATCTCCCACAGCGTGTGTTCCACCGACTCCAGCCCCACGTACCCATGAGCCTCGTAGGGCAGCGTCACATATCGGACGGTGCCGCCATTGCCCTTAATGGCCTGATACATCCGCTCGCTCTGGATGGGGAAAGTACCCGAGTTGTCGTCCGCTTCACCGTGAATCAGCAGGATTGGAGTCTTGATTTTGTTCGCATAGGCGAAGGGCGAGACTTTCATGTACATCTCCGCCGCCTCCCAAAACGTCCGCCGTTCGCTCTGGAACCCAAACGGAGTTAGAGTGCGGTTATAGGCACCGCTGCGCGCCACGCCGGCCTTGAACAAATCGGAGTGTGCCAACAAGTTAGCGGTCATGAAGGCGCCATAGCTGTGGCCGCCCACACCCACACGGTTTGGATCCGTCACACCCATCTCCGCAGCCTTATCGATAGCGGCTTTGGCACTGGCTACGATCTGCTCGACGTAAGTGTTATTCATTGTCTCCGGATCGCCAATCACCGGCATGGTCGCGTTATCGAGAATTGCGTAGCCTTGAGTCAAAAGGAACAGGTGGGAGATCCCGCCGATCACGGTGAAGCGATACGGTGACCCAGAGACCTGCCCGGCGGTCGCGGCGTCATTATACTCCAGCGGGTACGCCCAAACGATGGTGGGAAGCCGCTGGCCCGGCTTGTAATCAGGTGGCAGGTAGAGCGTAAAGGAAAGCTGCACGCCATCATTCCGCTTGTACGTCACGAGCTGCTTGGTGATGCCGCGTAACTGCGGGGCCGGGTCGGGGAAGTGCGTCAGCGCCGTTTTAGTGGCGGGTCTCGCCAATTCGCGGATGAACAAGTTCGGTGGATCGTCCGGCGTCTCGAAGCGTGTGATGAACCACGGCCCGTCGTCACTCAAGAGCGATACGAATGATTCGTAGGTCTTGTCCGCCGATTGGAAAAGGCGCGCCGACTCGTGGGTCGTGAGGTCAAAGCGGTCCAGGAAGGGGAAGTCACCTTTTGGCGATGCGCCTGCCCCGTCCAGGTAAATCGAGTTTTCCCGTTGCAAGATCACTTCCTGGCCGTTGGCCAGAGTACGCATGACCGGAAAGCCCGGGTCCTTGTAGCGGTCACGGATGGAGCGCTCCCAAATCAGCGTGGGCGCCTCGCCGGGATGCTCGAGGCTAATCTGAAAGGTGCGGATCCAACGGCGATCACGGTCGTAGTCATGAACGAGCGCCAGACCATCCTTCTCGCCAAAGAGGATACTGCTGGAACGGAAGCCTGGTCCCATGAAGCGTTGTTCGAGCTTCACCCATTCAACCGGCTTTCCGGTGAATGGGGCAGGGAAGAGGAACAGGTGGTCGCGATAGGGGACCTTCTTCTTCGGATCGCCTCCGTCGAGGGCTTCCGCCCAGACCAGCGAAGCCGGTTCCGTCGCCACCCATTGATAGTCGCGGGGGCCGGTCAGTACGCCCTCGATGGGAACCTGTTCGGTGGTGGGCAGCGTAGCCAGTCTGTATTCGAGCTTGCCGTTACGGTCCCAGACTTCAACTTGCTTGGCAAAGTCCTCTGCGGGAAGCAGGTATGTGTAAGGGCGAACGATACGCGCCACCAGGATATGCCGGCCATCGGGCGAAGGGGCGACCTCGTCGAAGATCGCAGGCGCGCCGATTTCTCTTGGTTTCCCAGTTCGCGCGTCCATCAGAGCAAGTTGTGAGGTGACGTAGTAATCAAACAGGTCTTCATCGTGGGCATTCTGCAGGAGGTCTTCATAGGTGCGCACAGGCCCTGGCTTTCCCGCGCTCTCCTGAATTGTTGGACCGGTCGGAACCTGAGATTCTGCCGGTGGCGCCCCACGATGCGGCGGCACGAGTTGCACCAGCAAGGTGCTGCTGCCGGACATCCATTGCACGGGTTCTCCGTAGGTCGCGTTGATGGCTACGTTCGGGATGCGGCGCAATGCACCCGTGGCCGCATCGCCAAGCCATAATTGGATGGTGTTTGCGGTGGTGTTGGTGAACGCGAAGCGCTGGCCGTCCGGGGACCAGAGAGGCACGCTCAGGCAGGCGTTCGGCGGCGTCGCGAGCTTCCTCTCTTTGCCGTCTGCGATCGTGATAATCCTCAGGCCGATGTGGCGCGGCGGATGGTGGCGCCCATTGGTCGCGGGATTGATTCGCAGGCCGGCAATCCTCAGCATGGGCTGCGCAAGATCGGAGATGGGCGGATGACGCATGCTGTCGACGACCAACACCCGATCCCTAGACGGACTCACAAGCGTCATGGGGGGTGCCGGAGATTCGAGGATGTCGGTTATGACTTTAGGCGGTTTTCGATACTGCGGCTTCGCCAGGCCGTCCGTCTGTGGCGTATCCGCCGCATAACTCAGCACCATGACCAACAACAGAACCATTGCCTGCACGCAAAACGATCGCAGAGATTTCAGCATTCCGCCTCCTCCTCGCGAGAATCGGCTGAGAGAATAACCCTCAGGGCCGGGATTGTAAAGTTCCCTGAGAGCGTCCGGTTGAGTGTTTCCCGATTGGGTCGATTGGGTCACCCGAATGGAGCTTTGCCCTCTCCCTTAGGGAGCACGTGTCCCGCTGCCCGCGCTTATACCAGCCAAAGCGGTGGCAGATGAGGGGTGGGCTGCGGAAGGAGCAGAAATCGCGCCCCTAATCCGTCGATAACGTGGGGGTAGGCAGCGGGGAAGTAGGGGCCACGCCCCTGCGCCCTACCAGTCTCGCCGGTGGTGATCCACGGATGAGGCGCAGCCGTTTTCGCTTGACAAAACCGCCGAGGGATGATAGCCTAGTATAGTGGTCAGGCCAGGGACAATCCGTCGCAAACCATGGCCCCCTACCCCGAGGCGCGAACCAAAACCAGGCTGCTCCGGCCAGAGGGGGAAGGCGGGACCTGCAAAAAATGAAAAATAGTGCGAACGAAGCTAACAAATCCTTGAAAACAAAGGAAGAGCCTTGAAAAACGAACCTAAAACGAACCTAAAAAGGACCTGAAACGAAGCCAAATTGGAGGCCAAGAAGAGCAAAAACAGCGCCTTTTGCGCAAAACGAAGCGAAGCTCCGGAGTCGAAAGAGGCGGGTTTTAACCAGCCCCAAGGGGGCTACATGAGCCGGGACCCTGGCATAGGGGACGCGTCGCCGGTGGCCGGGAACCGGCGCCTGACACCTGGCTCTTGACACCTACACCACCCGGGTGCGGTCAGGTGTGTTGCAGGAGCGCATGGCCATGCGCCGGTACGTCCTCCACTGCCGTTAACGACGGATTAGGGACGCGCCATCCCCGCTTGAAATAGCACGTGCTGAAGGGTAAGCTGATTCTCCCGCCGGAAGAGGATCGTAATATGTCGAGTCAGGCAAAGGTGATAACGCTTATTGTTGGCTTGAACGTCACAACGGGGCTAGACCGACGATTCCCGCGCAGGCGGAAGCAGGACACTAGACTCACTCATGAGGTTTACGAAACATGAACCGGAGGGTAGGGATATGTCCAGGCGCATAGCAATGAATTGTTTATTGGGCATCGCGCTCGCATCTTCGGCCACGCTCTTGCTCAGCCTGGGGCCGAGGACGGAAGGGCCTAACCCAGGCTGCACCCCGTCTCAAGATACTTCCCAACCCAAGACCGCTGCGCCGAACCAGAGCCGCCAGGAGTTGACCGCCACAGATCTCAGCGCCTTCCTCGATGGCCTCGTGCCTATGCAACTCCAGCGCGAGGACATCGCCGGAGCAGTCGTCGCGGTGGTCAGGGACGGCCAACTCCTCTTCGCCAAGGGCTATGGCTACTCCGACATCGAGAAGAAGACGCCCGTCACTCCCGACACCACGTTGTTTCGGCCCGGTTCCATCTCGAAGCTCTTCACTTGGACATCCGTTATGCAACAGGTAGAGCAGCGCAAGCTCGACCTGGACCGTGATGTGAACACTTACCTCGATTTCAAGATCCCCGACACCTACCCGCAGCCTATCACGCTACGCAATCTGATGACGCACACCCCTGGTTTCGAGGAAAGCGACAAGAACTTGATCCAGCAGGATACTCGCCATCTGGAGCCACTCGGGAAATACCTGGGTTCCCACATCCCGCGGCGCATCTTCCCGCCCGGAGTCATTCCTGCTTATTCGAACTACGGGGCCGCCCTGGCCGGCTACATCGTCGAGCGCGTCTCAGGGCGACCTTTCAATCAGTATGTCGAGGAGCAGATTTTCAAACCCCTTGGCATGGTGCACTCGACTTTCGCCCAGCCCCTCCCGGAGTCGCTCAAGCCGTTGATGTCGAGCGGATACACAATAGCCTCGGAGGCGGCTAAGCCCTTTGAAGTCATCGAGGACTCGCCCGCTGGCTCCCTTTCAACCGCCGCCGGCGACCTCTCCCATTTCATGATTGCTCATTTGCAGGATGGCCGGTTCAATGGAGCAGCCATATTACGCCCCGAAACGGCGCGACTGATGCACTCGCGCCAGTCGGGACCGCATCCAGCTTTGAACGGCATGGCCCTGGGTTTTTACGAGCAGAATCGCAACGGCCACCGGATCATCTCGCACGGCGGTGATACAGTGTATTTCCACAGTGACCTGTATCTCATCCCGGACGTTCAGATGGGGCTCTTCATGTCCTATAACAGCGCCGGCAAGGGCGAAATCGACCCGCGCGCTGCCCTGTTCGAGAACTTTATGGATCGTTATTTTCCGGACCCAGCGCCGCCCGAGCCTACACTAGCGAGTGCGGCGCAAGACGCCAAGGCAGTCACGGGTCTTTACCTCTCCAGCCGGCGCTCCGAATCCACGATCCTCAGCGTGGTCTCAGCCTTCGAGCAACTGAAGGTGAGTGCTAATTCAGACGGCACCATCAGTGTCGATGCGCTCAAGAGTTACAGCGGGCAGCCGAAGCACCTCCGCGAGGTTGGTCCGCTGCTGTTCCGCGAAGTAAATGGCAGCGAACGTGTAGCCTTCACTCGGGACGCATCCGGTCGCCCGGTGCTGGCGCTGGATTTTCCGGTTTTCATCTTTCAACGCGTGCCCTGGTACAAAAACAGTTACCTGAACAGTGGCATTTTTTATGGCAGTCTCGGTGTCTTTGGTCTCACCCTGCTGCTTTGGCCTTTTGCAGCCGGAATTCGCTGGCATTACGGGAGAAAGCTTGATCTAGGTACGCCGGAGAGCCGGCTGAGGCTTTGGACTCGCATTGTCTGCCTGATTAACCTCGCCTTTCTGCTGGCTTGGATTGCTTACGGCAGCATGGCCGAGAAGAAGCTCAGCCTCTTGTCCGACTCCTTTGATCCCTGGATGCGCGTCATGGAGTTGCTGGGCTTCATCGGGGTGCTCGGAACCGCAGTAGCCCTCTATAATTGCATCAAGGCGTGGGGGAACCCGAACCGCTGGGTATGGAGCAAGGTTGGGGAGACGCTGATCGCGATGGCCTGCCTCGGCCTTACTTGGTTCGTGTTCCAGTGGCATATGTTAGCGTTGAGCCTCAACTATTAAATTGGGGTCGTAGGGGCAATCCGCCGGCTGGCGGCTCTTTGCCCCAGGGCGGCCACAAGGGCCGCCCCTACAACTTGATCTTTCCCATGGGAGAATTGACAACAATGAAAAACCTACTGATAAGGTTGGCAGTCTTGGCAATGGCCCACTTGGCGGCAGGCATGCTTATGGCCGGTGGCCTCCCCGCCAGCACCGCAAAACGCGCCGTTAATCCGCCGGGCACTGCGGAAGGATTGCCTTTTAGCAACGGCATTCTGGTGGGTAACACGCTTTACGTCGCCGGCCAAGAGGGGTTAGACAGCGGCAAGCTGCGTCCTGGTGGGATTGGGCCTCAAACTCAAGCCGCGCTGGAGAACATCAAGAAAATCGTCGAGGCGGCCGGATTCGAGATGGCTGACGTGGTGTCGGTGACGGTCTATATGTCAGACCTTTCTGAATTCGGAGAAATGAACAAGGTCTACAAGACCTTCTTCCCAGAACCCAGGCCGGCTCGCGCCACCGTGCAGGTGGCTGCGCTGGTTGGGAATGCTCGCATCGAGATTTCCGCAATTGCGGTAAAATCGCGCTAAGGGGCAACGCATAGGGGGTCGTCACCCCCGGGCAAGCGGGGATCCACGTCGGTCAGAAGAAGGTGGATCTCTGCTTTGGCAGGAATGACAGGCGGACTGGAGTTGGTTTTCGATGGAGGACCACCTAAACTCCTCGACCTTCGACTCTCGACTTCTTGACTCAAAGGAGGATCCAATGTCTAGCGATATTACACGGAGGAAGTTCTTAGGCAAGGCTGGCGGCACGCTCATGGCGAGTGGGGCTGCGGTGTACGCGGGTGGGCCAGCTGCCGAGGCTCGCACCAAGAAGCATGAAAAGCAGGTCAAGGGAGTAGATTACTACAGCAAACTGGGCGTCATTCCGTTCATCAACGCGGCGGGAACGTTCACGATTCTTTCCGCGTCGACTCTGCCCGACGAGGTGCAAGCAGCGATGACCCTCGCCGCACAGCAACCCGTTAACATCGAAGAGCTTCACCGGGCGGCAGGAGAGTACCTGGCGCGCCGACTGCAATGCGAAGCTGCCCTGGTAACAGCCGGCGCCGCCTCCGCGCTGACTCTTGGCACTGCCGCTTGTATCACCCTGGGAAACAAGCAGGCAATCCTGAATATGCCGGCCGACATGTCAGGACTTAAAAACGAAGTAATCGTTCAGAAAACCCATCGCTACGACTACGACCACGCCCTCCGTAACTGTGGGATTAAGTTCGTCGAGGTCGAGACGCTCGAAGAGTACGACGCGGCGTTCAACGATCGCACCGTAATGGCCCACTTCTTCAACGCCGCCGAGGGTGGCCAAATCAGCCGCGAAGACTGGGTCCGCGTGGCCCACAAGCACGGAGTGCCATGCTTCAACGACGCTGCCGCTGATGTTCCACCCATCGCCAATCTCTGGAATTACACCCAAATGGGATTTGATCTTGTGACTTTTTCCGGCGGGAAGGGGATTCGCGGTCCGCAGTGCACCGGCCTTTTGCTGGGCAAAAAGGACCTGATCGAGTTTGCGGTAAAGAATAACAGTCCGTACTCGAACACAATCGGTCGGGGCATGAAAGTTGGCAAGGAAGAAATTGTCGGCATGGTCGCCGCGGTGGATTGGTTCTTGAGCCAAGACGAGGGGGCGATGATGGCAGAGTTCCAAAAACGCGCCGAAAGAATCGCCGCCGAAGTGAAGGGGATTCCAACCGTGCAGACCAAGATCTTCGTTCCTCCCGTGGCCAACCATGTCCCGCATTTGCAGATTACCTATGATCAGAATCGCATCCCCGTCACTGGCCGGCAAATAATGGACAAAATGCGGCAGGGAAGTCCCCGAATTGAGTTGAATCCCTCCGTGGGTCCCAATTTTGTCACCGTCGGCGTCTGGATGCTGAAGCCGGACGAGGACCTGATTGTCGCCCGGCGACTACGCGAAGTGCTCGGGAGCTCGATCCAGTCCTGAGTGTGTAGGGGCAACCCTCGTGGCTGCATGCGGCCCGACGCCCTGCCTCCTGAAGCCATACGGCAGGCAGGCGGAGGGCTTTGGGCCGCACGGCGGCCGGCCACAAGGGCCGCCCCCACACCACCGACTTTCAAAGCGGTCGCGCATGCCCGTCCGCTGACGGACACCCTGAAAGCATGAAACACCCTGGAGCGCGGGCATCCTGCCCGCAGCGTACGTCGAATTGCGGCACCAAAGGCGGGCACGATGGCCGCGCTCCAAGTCATTTTCAAAGGCCCAATGACTTTGGCTCCGGCCAAGCGCGTTGGCAAGGTCTACTCGACCGAACTCGAGGGAAAACTGCTGACCAACCTCTGGCCCAACCAAGACCACTGCGTCATGTTCCGCAAGCCGAGCCCCTAAAGGGGCTTGAGAGTGTGGCTGGGTCCGAGCCGACCCCTTAGTTAACATAACATACCTTATCAGACATATCAATTGAGGGTAAATCCGGCATATTGCTGACCTCCGAGCGCAATTTGTCACCCCTTCCCCGAATCGCCAGTTGCCCCTACAAACGCGCTTCCACACTGGAGCTATGCCCTCTGCTGATCCTTCTCCACCCTGGCTGCCTCCGCTCAGTGCATGTATACTAAGTGC
>Ga0187771_10003347_pt1 | contig 11180 bp, 10 predicted proteins | sample 0116_SJ02_MP15_1_FD_133139 | JGI IMG/M metagenome (GOLD analysis project Ga0187771, IMG submission 133139) | Tropical peat soil microbial communities from peatlands in Department of Meta, Colombia - 0116_SJ02_MP15_10_MG | ecosystem: Environmental > Terrestrial > Soil > Wetlands > Peat | place... | reverse complement strand
GCGGCCGTGATTCAGGGTGAGGGCGCACACTAGCGCCGCACAGTTTGGCCCCTGACTCTTTTTGTCTTAGGTCGGCCAAAGCCAAGTCTTGTATCCCGCAAAGTAAAAAAGCGAACCAACGAATTCCTCTGTAATTGCTGCACGAAGCGCTGACGTCCCCAAGCTCCGCGTAGTCCTACTGAAGTCTCAAGGAGTTCCTCTATGCGTATCGGCGTGATTGGTTATGGTTATTGGGGGCCGAACATCGTTCGGAATTTCCACTCCCAAGACAACTGTGAGGTGGTTCTGGTGGCAGATCGCAACCCCAAGTGTGAAGGCCGGCTGAAAAAGACGTTTCCGTCGGTGGCTTTCACGACTGACGAAAACAAGATCCTGACATTACCGAGCATTGACATTGTGGCCGTGGTCACTCCGGTTTGGACACACTACGAGCTTGCAAAGCGTGCCTTGGAGAATGGCAAGCACGTGTTGGTGGAGAAACCGTTTACAGACAAAACCGCACTGGCGGAAGAATTGATTGCGTTGGCCGATCGCAAGAACCTGAAGATTATGGTCGATCACACGTTTTTGTTCACCGGCGCTGTCAAGAAGATCAAGGAACTGGTGGAGAAGAAAGAACTTGGGGATTTGTATTACTACGATGCCTTGCGCGTGAATCTGGGCCTATTTCAACACGACGTAAACGTGATCTGGGACTTGGCCCCGCATGATTTGTCGATTATGGACTATGTGATATCTGAAAAGCCCGAAGCTGTTGTGGCCACCGGAGAGACACACTTGAACGGCGTCGAAGACATCGCTTTCATTACCGTCTATTTTCCGAAGCGGATCATTGCCCACGTCAACGTGAACTGGCTCTCGCCCGTAAAGGTGCGGACCACCCTGATCGGCGGCGAGAAGAAAATGCTGGTCTGGAACGACTTGGAGGCCGACGAGAAGATCCGAATATACGACAAAGGCGTAAGCATGTCTGCCAACCCAAGTAACCTACATCAGCTGCTGGTCAGTTACCGGTCTGGCGACATGTGGGCGCCGCAACTGGAGCAGGTGGAAGCGCTGCGCGCCGAAACCGCCTATTTCCTCAAGTGTATTGAACAGAACGTGAAACCCTTCAACGATGGGCAAGCGGGACTGCGTGTGGTCGAAATCCTTGAGGCTGCCGATCGCTCGGTGCGCAACCGGGGAGCGGCGGTGATTCTGTGAATGAGTACGTTTGCATTGCACCCAGCGTGAAGCTGGGGAACGAGGTGAAACTGTCGAAGTTCATCAACCTCTACGGATGCGAGATTGGTGATGAAACAAAGATCGGCGCTTTTGTGGAGATCCAGAAGAATGCCCGGGTGGGCCGCTGTTGCAAGATTTCTAGTCATACCTTTATTTGCGAAGGTGTGGAGATCGAAGACAACGTTTTTGTTGGGCACAGCGTGACGTTTATCAATGACACCTACCCGCGGGCCACCGCTCCCGCTGGCGGCCTGCAGACAGAAGCTGACTGGAAGGTTGAAAAAACAAGGATTTGCAAAGGGGCTTCGATCGGCTCCGGATCCACAATCCTGAGCAATATCACAGTTGGCGAAAACGCCATTGTGGGGGCGGGCAGCGTAGTGACCAAGGATGTGCCCGCGAACGCGATCGTGGCGGGGAATCCCGCCAAGTTCTTGAGGTTTGTGAACGAGGAGAAAAAGTAGGCATGCTTAATCCAACGAAAATACCGTTTCTGGATCTGGTGACGCCTCATCAAGAGCTCGAAGCGGAGCTCTTGGCGGTGGTCAAGAAGGCTTTCAGCAGCGCTGGGTTTATTGGCGGGCCGATGGTTGAGGAGTTTGAAGGTGAGTTCGCGGCCTTCTGTGGTGCGAAATGCTGCGTCGGAGTGAATAGTGGAACCGACGCACTGCGATTTGCAATTATGGCGGCAGGTGTTGAACAGGGAGACATCATCGTCACTGTTCCGCACACATTTATTGCCACGACAGAAGCAATCTCCCAAGCGGGAGCGCAAATCAGATTCGTCGACATTCATGAGCAGACCTACACGATGGATCCAGCGAAACTGCGCGAATATCTGGAAACGCGCTGCCGCTTTGACGGCAGCAGTGGAAAGCTGATTGAGCGCGAAACGAAGCGCCGCGTCGCCGGAATCGTGCCCGTACACCTGTATGGTCAGACGGCGGACATGGATCCGATTCTGGAACTGGCAGCAAAATACAACCTTTTCATAGTCGAAGATGCCTGCCAGGCGCACGGAGCGGAGTACTTCTCCAAGAAAGACAAAGTCTGGAAGCGGGCGGGTTCGATGGGTAAAGCCGCGGCGTTCAGTTTCTATCCGGGTAAGAATCTGGGCGCATGCGGCGAGGGCGGCGCGATCACCACAAGCGACGAAGCCATGGCCTTGCGGATGAAAATGATTCGCGACCACGGCCAAGCCAAAAAATACTACCACGACATCGAGGGATATAACGGACGTCTGGATGCAATTCAAGCTGGTTGGCTCTCCGTAAAACTTCGGCATCTTTCCAAGTGGAATGAATCACGGCGCATGCTTGCGCACCGCTACCATGAACTTTTGGCGGAGGCCAAGGACTCAGTTGTGGTTCCCGTCGAGGCGCCATGGACCAAAGGTGTCTATCATCTTTATGTCGTGCGCGTGCAAGATCGCGAAGCACTCCAGGCGCATCTCACAGAAGCCGGAATTGGATGTGGTCTCCATTATCCCGTTCCACTGCATCTGCAAAAGGCTTACCAGGATCTTCCCTACAAGAAGGGCGATTTTCCCGCGACCGAGAGTGTGGCGGCCGAAATCTTGTCATTGCCGATGTTCCCGCATCTATTGCCCGCCCAGCAGGACATGGTCATTGCCAAGGTGAAGGAATTCGTCGGCGCAAGGCTGGTAACTTTGCATTGATGGGTCGCGAGCGGAGCACCTTTCAACTCGTGTACCCTATACCATCTGTTTGGTGACAACTTCCGCGTCTCCTGTTTGAATTCGTATTCCCCCGCTGAATTACAATGCTCCGATTAGATAGGCTCGCTACGCTATATGTGACTTCGCCCATGGTCCGCTTTTGGGGGCCCGAGGAAGGAGTTCGTGTTCCTATCCTCATGTACCACAGCATTTCAGATAATCTTTTTGGGATGTCCCATCCCTACTACCATATAAATACATGTCCCGCAGTTTTTTCAGAGCAAATGCGTTGGCTTAGAAATGCCGGGTACCATACGGTCGGGCTTGCGGAGGCTTGGGCCGGTTTGGCTGCCGAGGAGGATCTCTCGAAGGTTGTTGTCCTAACCTTCAGTGACGGCTATCGGGATTTCTATACGGATGCCATGGATGTGCTCATACAATGCGGTTTCAACGCTACGATGTTTGTGGCCACGGCTCGCATTGGGCAGACTTCCCAATGCATCGAAGGAGCCGATTACCTCACATGGGGAGAAGTCAAACTCCTGCAGCAAGCCGGCATAAAGTTCGGCTCGCACACCGTGACCCACGCAGATCTGCGCTCTACGAATCCCGATCAACTCGAATACGAATTAGGGCACTCGAAAGAGGTTATCGAGCAGAATCTCGGCGTGCCTGTCGATTCCTTTTCTTACCCTTTTGCCTTCCCAGAAGAAGACAAGAATTTCATAAGGTTTCTGGAAGACATCCTGCAGAACATTGGGTTCGACTACGGTGTCTCGACAATCCTCGGCCGCGCCGCCCGTCACAGTAACAGGTATTTTCTGCCGCGGCTTCCGGTGAACAATTGGGATGACACATCGCTGCTGCGCGCGAAGCTGACGGGGGGGTACGATTGGCTGCACTGGGCGCAACTACTGAAGAAGTCCATTCTTCACAATCCGACACTCATGCAAGAGGGAACTAGAATTAGGGGAATGAAAACAGCGCACTAAATCTCATTCCCAAAAGTATTGCAGTTGTGCCACAACGTTTTGTATTTTGAGCAAAAGATGATGGATTGCAAGGCGGCAGGAAGGACAGGGAGAGGGGCGCCTCAGAATTCGATATGAGGCCCGGGCCGATCGCTTCGGCTGGTGGCTCCACGCCTTCGCTAAGTTTGGCCAAGTACAGGAAGTCTTCGCGCATGCCGCTGAAGCGCGCTAAGACCTGGTAAGACCCTCGGTTGGTTGAGGATTTTGTTTCGAGAGGAGACCTTGCGGGATGAGAGTCTGCATGGTCGCGTACGCGTACTACGAAGGCAACGCCAGGATTCAACAGTATGCAAAGGCGCTGGTTTTGCGTGGTGACACGGTTGACTTAATCGCTTTGAATCGAGGAACGGCTCCGAAGTTCGAAACGCTCGACGGAGTGAATGTTTATCGCATACAGACTCGGAAGCTGCGCCGAGAAAAATTTCACATGTACGTTCTCCAGGTCGTAACATTCATGTTCCGTTCGTTTTTCTCCCTCGCAAAGAGGCATTTCAAGAACCCTTATGATGTGATTCATGTGCATTCCGTGCCCGATTTCCTGGTACTGAGCGCACTTATTCCAAAGCTGTGGGGCGTGCCGGTCATCTTGGATATTCATGATATCCTGCCCGAGTTTTATCTCACGAAATTCCAAGCGGGCGCACGTTCGCTGATTTTTGAGGTTCTAGTCTTGGTCGAAAAAATCTCAATCGCGTTTTCCGATCACGTCATTATTGCGAATCCAATATGGCGCGAACGCCTCCTTCGTCGGTCTGCAAGCGGAGGAATGGTAACGGCGATTACGAATTATCCGGATCCGCAAGTCTTTTTTCAGCGGCCCAAGGCACGCTCGGATGGGAAGTTTGTCCTGATCTATCCGGGTTCCTTAAACTGGCATCAGGGACTGGACATTGCCATCCGGGCATTCGCGAAGGTGGTTGAGCAGATGCCCAATGCCGAATTTCAGATTCATGGCGAGGGACCAGAGAGGGATAATCTCGTTCGCTTGGCGCATGAGCTCGGACTGGAAGGTAAAATATTATTCACTGATTTCGTGCCGATCAGAGAAGTCGCCGAGCTCATGGCCAACTCGGATCTGGCGATCGTACCAAAACGCTCGAATTCTGTTTTTGGAACCGAAGCCGCGAGCACGAAGATAATGGAATTCATGGCCGTCGGCGTACCCGTGATCGTTTCAAGAACAAAGATCGACACTCTGTATCACAACGACGACACAGTTAGATTCTTTGACTCTGATGATTCAGATGAGCTGGCCAAAGCAATGGTTGACTTGTACTCGAATCCGGCGCTCCGGAGACATTTGGTGGCCAATGCGTTGGACTATGTGGCGCAGAACAATTGGGACAAGAAGAAGGCGGATTATCTTGCAATCGTTGATCGCCTGGCTGGACGAGGACCGAACAGCCAGAAGCCAAGGACCGCGTGTTCGACGAACAACGCTTTGAATTGATAATGTTTTCCAGGATGAGACTCAGGTTGCGCAAGAAACTCAGTTCATCCGGAACTGACAGAGCCACCGCTAAGGTCTCTTATCGAGCGTGTTTGAGAATTTGCCACCAAGGGTCTTCGAAACGCAGGCGCCTTCCCCCTGCCAACAGCTTCCGTTAAAGCATTAGGATGCTAATGCTACCGAAATACGTTCTAATTACTCCCGCACGAAATGAGGCAGAGTCCATCGAATTGACCATAAGTTCCGTGGTGGCGCAAACCATCCGGCCGGTCAAATGGGTTATCGTCAGTGACGGTTCGACCGATGGCACGGACGATATCGTGCGAAAGTACATGACCGATCACCCATGGATTGAATTGGTCAGGATGCCAGATCGTCGCGAGCGGCACTTTGCCGGGAAAGTTCATGCTTTCAATGCCGGGTATGCCCGAGTGCAGCATCTCGAATATGACGTGATCGGCAGCTTGGACGCCGACATCTCCTTTGATGAAGACTATTTTTCCTTCTTGCTTTGCAAACTCACTGAGAACCACGCATTGGGATTGGTTGGAACACCGTTCAAAGACGGTCCGAATTCAATCTATGACTACCGCTTCGTCAGCATCGAGCATGTGTCCGGTGCATGCCAACTCTTCCGGCGCGAATGTTTTGAACAGGTTGGCGGATATGTACCGGTCAAGGGCGGCTGCATCGATCATATTGCTGTCATTTCCGCGAGAATGAAGGGTTGGAAGACCAGGACATTTACGGAGAAAGTTTGTTTGCACCATCGGCCGATGGGGACGGCCCAGGACAGTGTGCTCATGGCTAGGTTTCGGAATGGCCGGAAGGACTACGTCATTGGGAACCATCCTGTCTGGGAGTTATGCAGAGCGACCTACCAGATGACCAAGAAGCCTGTCGTCCTGGGTGGCTTAATGTTGGTGTCTGGATACGTGTGGGCGCTGATGCGGCGAGTGGAGAGGCCAGTCTCCCCCGAACTAGTGGCGTTCTACAGACGCGAACAGATGCATCGATTGAAGATGTTTTTCACGGGCAACAGAAAACCCGCCGGGAAAACGGTGGAGGATCCTCCTCCGTGCCCTTGAGCCGGCTCAGCAGATCGCTTGAGAGCCTCGTTTCTTCTTCATTCTTAGAAGAAACTCTGTCCAATCAGGTAAACCGATGAAGCCCAAAGGAGAGTTGGCCACGGCGCCACTCCGTAAGGTCCCTATACCGGCGGACATGAAGCCTTCAATCTGTCCCAGCCCGACCGGGGAGTCGGCTCGGCGGAACGATGGTGCTCCGCGCACCGGCGTTCTTATCATGAATGCTGATGATTGGGGACGCGATTACCAGAACACCGACCGGACCCTTGAGTGCGTCCGTCGTGGAGCTGTCACCTCGGTCAGCGCCATGGTTTTCATGGAAGATTCAGAGAGAGCCGCGGCCATCGTCCGTGAGCAAGGAATCGACACTGGCCTCCATCTGAATTTCACGACGTCGTTTTCGGGGTCTTGCACTCCTACGCAGCTCATCGAACATCAGCAACGACTCGCCAGGTATCTGCACCGACACCGTTTGGCTCAGGTTATATTTCACCCCGGACTCTGCGGTTCATTCGAATACGTCGTCGTCGCACAAATACAGGAGTTCGTTCGTCTCTACGGAAAAGAGCCGGCCCGGCTGGATGGGCATCATCACATGCACCTCTGCTCCAATGTGCTCCTGGGAGGGCTTCTCCCGCCCGGAACCCTGGTCCGACGAAACTTCTCATTTCAGCCGGGAGAGAAGAGCTTGTCTAACCGTCTCTATCGCAAGATCGCGGACCGCATTCTGGCACGGCGTCATCGTCTCACGGACTACTTCTTTTCTCTCCCACCGCTTAACCCGCCTAGCCGGTTAGAGAGGATATTCTCATTGGCGAGCAAGTTTACCGTGGAAGTGGAGACCCATCCTGTAAACCCAGAGGAGTATCGGTTCCTGGCAGGAGGCGAGATCATGCGTTTGGCCGGAGGTCATCCAATTTCGCCCCGTTTCGCAGGGCGGGAGTAACTCAGTTGGTAGAGTGCAACCTTTCCAGGGTTGAAGTCGCAGGTTCGAATCCTGCCTCCCGCTCCATTTTCTCCCTGGACTCCGGATGCGAAACGCAGGGAAACAGAAAACGCAACTCAACGGATGTCATTATTAGTTCGTGGGCGAATCAAATGGGAGCCTTTTGGCACTTCTGATACGCCAGGCCCCCTCGCGCCGATGATTAACGAAACCAAACATATTAGCGTATGTATTTGCACCTACAAGCGGCCGCACTTTCTCAGGCGCTTGCTGGACGAACTTGGTCGTCAGGAGACGAAAGGTCTTTTTACATACTCGATCGTGGTAGCCGACAACGATCATTTGCGATCTGCCGAGCCCACGGTGCTGGACTTCGTAACGGCGTCGACGATTCCTGTCACGTACTGCGTTGAGCCTCAACAGAGCATCGCGCTGGCGCGGAACAAGGCTGTCGAAAACTCCTCAGGGAACTTTGTCGCCTTCATCGATGACGATGAGTTTCCCGCGAAATGCTGGCTTCAGAATTTGTTCAAGACCTGCTTGGAATATAACGTAGATGGAGTGCTGGGTCCGGTAAAGCGCCACTTCGACGAAAAGCCGCCCGATTGGCTCGTGAAGAGTAATTTTTACGAGCGGCCCACCCATCCCACAGGGTTCGTCATCGAGTGGAGAAACGCGCGGAGCGGCAACGTACTACTGAAAAGAGAATTATTCACAGCGGACGCCCAACCGTTTAATCCGGAGTTTCGCACGGGCGAAGATCAGGATTTCTTCAGGAGAAAGACCGCATGTGGCCGGGTTTTCCTTTGGTGCAATGAAGCGGAAGTGTATGAGGTTGTCCCCCCGGTTCGTTGGAAGCGCAAGTTCATGCTGAAGCGAGCCTTACTTCGGGGGGCAATGGAACCCAGGGTCGCAACTTTTGGCATGCGCGATGTTGCGAAGTCGCTGATCGCTGTCCCCGTCTATGCCGTTGCTCTCCCGTTCGCTTTCGTGCTGGGACATCACCGGTTTATGGGTCTTCTGGTCCGCCTCTGTGATCATCTGGGCAAGCTTCTGGCACTCGCGGGTATTCATCTGGTTAAAGAGGAATACATCACCGAATAAAGATGGGTTCCCGCGACGCAATGACGATGAGAACTCCGCTTCGATAAATCGTTAGCGGCAGCACACAGCGAGGGGAACAATGCCTTTCAGCACCTTGCTGTGAATCTTTCAGCAAACAACGGCGAGAGGATGCTCAAGCATGACCTCAAATCGAAATCTGCGCCAGTTAGCTCCGGGGTACTCTTCGGAGATTGACACGGTTGATGAAGCGACCTGGAGTCGTCTTCTGCTGGAGTTTGACAACGCCAACATTTATCAGACGTGGTCATATGCCACAGTGATGAGTGGCAGACGCAACATGAGTCACCTCATATTGCGGAAAGACGACGAAATCGTGGCCATCGCTCAAGCCAGGATCGCACGAATGCCAGTCATCAAGGCGGGCATTGCTTATGTTATGTGGGGCCCTCTGTGGCGGCGTCGTGCAAGCAAGGATGACGAGGAGATATTCCGTCAGGCGATTCGAGCACTGCGCGCCGAGCACGTATGCAAACGCGGGCTGGCGCTGCGGCTGTTCCCTATGCTTTTCGACCTCGATTCTCCTAGCTTTCTGGACATTTTGAAGGAGGAAGGTTTCTCGTCGCTAGGTTCGGAGACCCGCAGCCGGACGATTCTGATGGACTTAACTCCTCCGATCGAAGATTTGCGCGCTGGCATGAAGCCACACTGGAAGCGTGAACTGAGAGTGGCCGAACGGTGTGGCCTCGAGCTCGTAGAAGGTTCAGACGAGGCACATTTTAAAACCTTCATTGACATTTACCGGGAGATGGTGTCGCGCAAACAGTTCGTAGAGCCTAACGACATCAAAAAGTTTAAGCTGATCCAGGCCCAATTACCTGAGCCGCTAAAGATGAAGGTTCTGCTCTGCCGGTCCAGCGAAAATGTCTGTGCCGGTGTCATCTGCAGCGTTATCGGCAAGACCGCCGTGTATCTTTTTGGTGCAACCAGCAATGCAGGCATGAAAAGCAGGGGATCCTACTTCCTTCAGTGGAAGCTCCTCGAGCAACTGAAAAAAGACGGAATCGCTGTTTATGATCTCAATGGGATCAATCCTGAGAAGAACCCGGGGACCTACAAGTTCAAGAGTGACCTGGGCGGGGCAAACGGCAGGCATGCCTATTTCTTAGGGCGTTTCGATTCGCACGGCAGTCTGCTCAGCCATTTGTGTGTGCAAGCCGGGGACCAACTGCGGTCGAGTCGCCGTTCGCTTAAAGCGCTTGTCAAATCCGTTCGAGCTGGAAAAGTCTGGCTAAGTCTCGCCAGGTAGGGTTTCTTTGCCAGGTGGAGCCGAGTGCTGGTGACTGAGTATGCCGATTGTCCTTGGTACGTAAGTGATCGAAGACCTACGCGAGTGACAAGAATCGCCCATGCAGCAGCGGGTGCAATGGTCCAAAGTACTTGAGAGAGCGTATTGGTGACCACACGATTGACGAAAATATGTGGCAGGGAGATTCGAATCAGCGGGCGACTGCTGCGAATCGCGCAACTGGAAGGCGATGGGTACGAGTTCCTAGAGGACCCGGAACCACTGCTTGGTGGCCTGCGACAGTCGGGGCGCGGGATCGACTTATTTACGTTCATGCAGAGACTGCCGGAAACCACCCCCAAGTATACGTATCCCATGGAGTGGGATAATTTTGCTGCCTTACCAGTTTCCACATTTGATCATTGGTGGATGGAGCAAATCGGCTTCAAGGCACGGAACAAGGCCAAGCAGGCAGAGAAAAAGGGTGTAACGCTCCGGGAAGTCCCCTTTGACCACACTCTCGTGAAAGGAATTTGGGAAATCTACAACGAAACCCCCATCCGACAGGGGAGGAGATTTCCGCATTACGGGAAGGATCTCGAGACCGTGCACCGGGAGGAAGCAACGTTTCTGGATCGAAGCGTCTTTATCGGAGCATTTCTTGGCGAAAAGTTGATTGGATTCATCAAATTGGTCGCCGAAGAAACGAGGACGCAAGCGGGTCTGATGAACATTTTGTCACTGGTTGAACAAAGGGACAAGGCTCCGACGAATGCGCTCATCGCACAAGCCGTCCGGTCGTGCGCCGATCGAGGTATCAGTTATCTCGTTTACTCGCAATTTGCTTATGGAATTAAGGTGCAGAGCAGCATTACTGACTTTAAGGAACGCAATGGATTCCAGAGGATCGACGTGCCTCGCTACTACGTTCCTTTGACTTACTCTGGTCGGGCCGCTTTCCAGTTGGGGTTGCACCACCGTTTTGTAGATCGTCTGCCTGAATCCGTTGTCAGCAGAGTCCGCGAACTCCGGAATGCCTGGTATGACCGAAAGTTTCAAGCCGCTAAGGAATCTACCTAGAGCCTATTGCACAACCCAGCTAAGTTATTGATTCTATTGGAGGAAAACTGGGTTGTGCAACAGCTTCTAGGTAAAAGAGATGCCCGGAATCGTAGGTTTAGTCACGGCCGTGCCCCGCCAGCAAGTAGAGCGGGAGTTACTCCATATGGTGGAAGCCCTTTGCCACGAGTCCTTTTACATTTCTGGTACTTGGGCGGATGAGGACCTGGGAGTGTACGTTGGGTGGGTAGCGCGGAGGAGCTCGTTCTCCGACCAGATGCCGCTGCGCAACGAACGGGGAAATATCACTCTAGTCTTTTCCGGCGAGGAGTTCGCGGAACCAGGAACTGCGCG
>Ga0187771_10003346_pt1 | contig 11181 bp, 9 predicted proteins | sample 0116_SJ02_MP15_1_FD_133139 | JGI IMG/M metagenome (GOLD analysis project Ga0187771, IMG submission 133139) | Tropical peat soil microbial communities from peatlands in Department of Meta, Colombia - 0116_SJ02_MP15_10_MG | ecosystem: Environmental > Terrestrial > Soil > Wetlands > Peat | place... | reverse complement strand
GAAGCATCACCATCGAGAATGGAGCGGTGCTGGGCGGACAGGTGGGCATTGGCGAACACGCAACCATTGGTGAGGGAGTGATGCTCGGCGGACAAGCCGGGGTTTTGCCGAACAAGATTCTGCGAGGCAAGGGCGTGGCCTTCTGGGGAACTCCGGCGCACCCGCTGCGGCGCTACCTGAAGCAACTGGCGACGCTCGCCCGGCTGACGAAAAAGGATTAATCGCGCCGAAGGCCAGTCTTCCGTATCACGCCGTCAAACTGCACCACGCAGGAGAGGGTGGGTTTTCTGCGCTCCATCAGGCTGAGCCATCGCTTGAGAAAACAACGGTAATCTGAGACTCGACAAACTGACATCTTCGGGCTGATCCCTGGCCCTTGACGTTGGTAGTGGCTGAATTTGCTTTTGAGATGGCAAGGGAATTGCAACGCTGCACTTAGTGGAAAAGCACTTTAGCGATAGGTTTGATGGACAGCTGCGGGTCTTCGTACTGTGGTTCGATTATTCTGGCCGAAAATTAACCATCCCAAAACCAAAGCAATGATGATTATGGCGACGCCCATCCCTGCTTTCTTCTTTCTTTTCTTGGAGCGAGGGCGGGGAACCGGACTATCTACCCGCGTCGTGATAGTAGTTCGCGTCCTCTGAGATGTTGTTGCCATTTGCAGCCCCCCCAAATGGCCATTCTGAATCACAATTGGCGCAAAGCAAGTTACTATCGTCATTGCACGGCGAGAGGCGAGGCGAGGCGAAAGCGATGGCCGAGCGGAGTAACTCAGCAACTGCGTGTTTGTCCCTACTTCCTTCTTTCGAGGGCCAAACCCAAGCGCAAGGCCCCTTTCGGGCGTTTTACCTTGTTGGCCTGGGCCCTGACGTTTGACCGCTGATCTCCGGCCCTGCTCTTTGCTATCCTTGCGCGTGCGGCAAATTCACTCCAGCGCCTGGCTTCTGGTGGTTTTGTCGGCGGTTCTGCAGGTGCTGATCTTTCCTCTTCCCGGTGTCTATGTCCTTTCCTGGTTGGCGCTCGCGCCGCTGATTGTGGCGCTGCTGCGCACACGCCCGGCGGGCGAACTGGAAGTCAGCGATGCAACGCGACTTCGCCCTGCCTCGCCCGCGCAGGCGTTCCTGTTGGGTTACGTTTGCGGAATTCTGTGGTATGCCGGCACCTGCTACTGGGTTTTCGACACCATGCATGAGTACGGCGGCCTCAGCCAGCCTATGGCGCTGCTGGTTCTGTTTCTGTTTTGCTGCTATCTCGGCTTATACCACGGCCTTTTCGGGCTGCTGCTCAGCTTGCTCGTCCAAGGGACGCGAGATTATCGGCGCGCACTGGCGACGGCGCCGTTTCTGTGGGTTGCGGTGGAACTGGCGCGCACGCGCGTGACCGGTTTTCCCTGGAACTTGCTGGGGATCGCGCAAATCGACAACGCTGCCCTGTGCCGCCTGGCGGAATGGACCGGCGTTTACGGCATTTCGTTCGAGATCGCGGTGGTAAACGTTGCGCTTGCCGCCGTGTTCCTCCTTCCGCGCCACAAGCGCGGAGCGATGGCAGTTGCGGCGCTGGCTGCAGCCGCCGTTTTGCAGGCGGGCAGCCTCATCGAAATTCCCGCGGCGACCGCCGACCATGCCGCGCTGCTGGTGCAGCAGAATATTCCAGTAGAGGCCGACTGGACGCCGGTTTACTTTCAGCAAACGCTGAACGATCTGAGCGAGTTGACGGTGAGGTCGGCAACCGCTCCCTCGACCGGGCCGACAGGCGCGCCGCCGGCGAGAATTCGGCTGATTATCTGGCCGGAATCGCCGGCTCCGTTCTTCGACAACGACCCGAGGTTTCGCAGCGTGGTTAGCGGCATGGCGCGCCAGACCGGAGCGTGGGTCGTGAGCGGAAAAATCGGCACGGGCCAAGCGCGTGCGACCGCAGAAACCATGCCGCTGTTGTTCAATTCGGCCGCGTTGATCAGTCCTAGCGGCGACTGGGTTGCACACTACGACAAGATCCATCTGGTACCGTTCGGAGAGTATCTGCCCCTGCCCAGGCTGTTCTCGTTTGCGGGCGGTCTGACCCAAGAGGTTGGCCGGTTTCAGCGCGGCACATCGCGCGCGCCTCTCGACGCGGGCGGCGAACGGCTCGGCGTGTTCATCTGCTACGAATCGGTTTTTCCCGATGAAGTGCGGCAATTCGCGAATCAGGGCGCGCAGGTTCTCGTCAACATCTCCAACGATGGCTGGTATGGCGACAGCGGCGCTTATGCTCAGCATCTCAACCAGACTCGCATGCGCGCCATCGAGAACCATCGCTGGCTGCTGAGCGCGACCGACACCGGGGTGACGGCTTCGATTGACCCCTCGGGGCGCATAGCGGCGCGCCTCCCGCGCAAACAACGAGCCGCATTGGCTGCTCCCTATGCCCTCACCTCCGTAACCACCTTCTACACTCGCCACGGCGACTGGTTCGCCTATGCGTGTGCGATAATTTCTTTGGGAGCGCTGGCAACGCGCTTCGCGCTCTTTCGCAAACCTCAAGAAGGCTGATGTGCGTCATGAATCAAGAGTTGGAACAGGCGTACGACAAGTTGAGCAAGAAGGTCCACGACCTCCGGGAGTATCTTTGACGCGGAAAAACTCCGTCCGCAACTAGCCGAAATCGAAAAGCAGGCTGCCGACCCGGCTCTGTGGTCGAATCCGCAAAAATCGCAGCTCGTGATGCGCGAAAAGAAGCGCTTGGAGCATGTGCTCTCGACCGACGCCGATCTCGCGCGTCGCACCGACGACATTTCCGCCTATCTCGAGCTCGCGAAAGAAGGCGAGAACGTTGACGGCGACTTGCAGCGCGAAATCGGCTCGCTCAGCGAACTGATCGACAAGCTCGAAACAGAAACTCTGCTTTCCGGCGAAAACGATGCGCGCAACGCCATCGTCACCATCCATCCCGGCGCAGGCGGCACCGAGTCTCAGGACTGGGCTGACATGCTGCTGCGCATGTACCTGCGCTGGGCCGAGCGTCAGGGATTTGAAACCGTACTCTACGATTATCAGCCGGGGGAAGAAGCGGGGCTGAAGTCGGCTACATTCGCGGTCAATGGCGAATACGCGTACGGGCTTCTCAGCAGCGAAATTGGCGTGCACCGGCTGGTGCGCATTTCGCCTTTCGATCAGGCCAAGCGCCGCCATACTTCGTTTGCCAGCGTGTTCGTGTCGCCGGAAATCGATGACACCATCGAAGTCGTCATCAAGCCGGAAGACATTCGTGTGGATACCTACCGATCCAGCGGCAAGGGCGGACAGCACGTCAACACAACCGACTCGGCCGTGCGCATCACGCACATTCCTAGCGGGATCGTGGCCAGTTGCCAGAATGAGCGCTCGCAGCATAAGAATCGCGATCGTGCGATGAGCATGCTGCGTTCAAAAATCTACGAGTTCGAGATGGAGAAAAAGCGCGAAGCTACGAAGAAGATCGAGGATTCAAAGCTCGACATCGATTTCGGTTCGCAGATTCGCTCCTACGTGCTGCAACCCTATCGGCTGATTAAGGACCATCGCACCAAGACCGAAGTCGGCGACGTGGATCGGGTGCTGGACGGGGATTTGCAGCCGTTCATTCGCGCATACCTGCTGGCCCGGCGGGGGGTGAAGCAGTGACAACCGGCAAGACGAAAAGCAAACCACAGAGGACACCCTTCGACTCCGCTCAGGGCAAGCTCCGAACGCAGAGGTCGATAAAACTCGGTCGTCGCTTCATGCGGGCCTTTGCGTTCGCCGCCAAGAAGCATGCAGGCCAGGTGCGCAAGGCGTCCACGATTCCCTATATTGCTCACTTGATGGGCGTTGCGTCGCTGGTGCTGGAAGCCGGAGGCGATGAAGACCTGGCAATCGCCGCGCTGCTGCACGATGTGGTGGAAGATTGCGGCGGCGCGCCCATGCTCGAGGAGGTCCGCCGCCGTTTTGGCGGCCGCGTCGCCAAAATCGTAGACGGATGCACCGACGCCGATACTTACCCCAAGCCGCCGTGGCGCGAGCGCAAGGAGAAATACATCCACCGCCTGAGAAACGAAGATGCCGATACCCGGCTGGTTTCGGCGGCCGATAAGCTGAACAACGTGCGCTCCATTCTCAGCGACTACCGCGAACTGGGCGAATCCGTCTGGTCACGGTTCAATGGCGGGCGGGAAGGTACTCTTTGGTACTATCGCACTTTGAGGGATGAGTTTCTCCGGTGCCCGTGCAACCGCGTGACGCGAGAACTTGCGTTAGTGGTGAACGAACTGGAATCGTTGATAGCAAAGCAACGAGCATGAGCTAATGAGCGAGGAGGGACCGGGAATCGCTCATAGCTCGTCGCTCATAGCTCACAGCTTCTTCTATGCCACGTGCCATTGATCAAATCCGCGCTTCCAGACTTCCCTCTCACATGATGCAGTTTGCCGCGCGCGGCGCGCTGCAGGTGCCGCCGGCTGAGAACATCGAGATTCTGGTTCATCTTGCCCGAAACAACAAAGTGTTCGGCGAGCTGGCGCGCATGACCCTCGCTGGCTGGGACGAGAAGGCCTGCCTCGCGTCTGCGTCCGATCCCCAAGCTGCGCCCGAAGTGTTGCACTACTTTATCTCGCCCGACAATCTCCGCCCGGTGCTGCTGCCCGCCCTGCTCGAAAATCCGTCAGTATCAGAGGGAGAATTGGCCAAGCTTGCCGTCTCCGCCCACGGAGAAACCGTCGCAGTGATGCTGCAGAGCGCACGGGTGCGATCGCTGAGCGGCATTCTCGAAGTTCTCCGGACAAATCCCTATCTAAAGCCAGGGGATGCCAAGGAAATTGATGGGCTTCTCCATCCCCAAGCGAGTGCCGCAGCAACGGCAGGCGAGACCGGGGACAGCGAGTTGCCTGCCCGGGCAACGGAAACGGTCGCACGGGAAGCAACAGAGTTACAAGCGGAGATTGAAGAAACAACAGCCGCGACGGGAGAGCATGACGAAGCACTCTCTGTGTATCTCCACGAGCATGCGCAGGAAATCACTGCCGAAGGCGAGAAACCGTTTCAGGCTATCGGTGGAATGGTCGAACTGCTCGGGCAAGAACCTTCCCCCGTCAGAGAAACTGGTGAAGCGCCAGCAGCCGCGGGCATTGCCGCTTCTCCTCCCGTGGCGGCACAGCCGGCAACCGCTCCTTTCATAGCTCATCCTCCCGTCAAGAGGGGCCCAGCCGGCATCACGAAGTCCCTGGGTGAGCGCGAGCGCAAGAACACGCTGCAGAAAATCAATGCCCTCGACGTCAAGGGCCGCATTCAGCTTGCGCTGAAAGGCAACAAAGAGGAACGCTCCATCCTGATCCGCGACGGCACCAAAGTCGTTGCGTTGGCCGTGCTCGATGCCCCCAAGATCTCCGACGGCGAAGTCGAGCAGTTTGCCACCCAAAAGAATGTGCTGGAAGCGGTGTTACGCACGATTCCGCTGAAGCGCCGCTTCATGAAAAATTACATTGTGGTTCGCAACCTGGTCGCGAATCCCCGGACCCCGCTCGATCTGGGCCTGGGCCTGATGAAGAATTTGCTGATCCAGGATCTGAAGAATCTCTCCAACAACAAGGAAGTCTCGGATACCATTCGCAAGCTGGCTCTGAAGATGTATAAGCAAAAGGTGGAAGACGCCAGCCAAAAGAAACGATAAGGGGGCTGTTGGCGGCCTCGTCCGAATCCGATCCCATTGCCGACCTGTTGCAGCGTTCGCGCACGATTGCCGTCGTCGGCCTCTCGTGCAACCCTTTGCGTCCCAGCCACGGAGTGTCGGCCTACATGCAAAGCCAGGGATATCGCATCATCCCGGTGAATCCACAGATTGAGGAATGCCTGGGCGAGGAAGCCTATGCCTCCCTGCTCGACGTGCCAGAGAAGATCGACATCGTGGATATCTTTCGCCGGCCAGAGTTCGTGGAGGAGGTAGTCGATCAGGCGATCCAACTTAAAGTTCCTGCCATCTGGATGCAGGAAGAAGTCATTCACGAGAGAGCCGCTGAAAAGGCGCGCCAGGCTGGCATTTTCGTTGTGATGGGCCGGTGCATTTTGAAGGAGCACAAGGCGCGGTTAGGCTAGGTAGTACTACGGTTCCTCTTTGCGCCGATGAGGATTGCTCGCCTGCGAACGTATGCGTCGGATCTCCTCTAGCCGCTCGCGAATGCGCTTCTCGATTCCTTCGCCGGTCGGGTGGTAGTAAACGCGGCCGCGCAGGTTGTCAGGCAGGCATGGCATATCGGCGACTTTCTCTTCAAAGTCGTGCGCGTATTGATATCCCTGGCCGTAGCCGAGGCCCTTCATCAAAGATGTTGGGGCGTTCCGCAGGTGCAGCGGAACCGGGTCGGCCGAAGTCTGATCTACGTCCTGCTTCACGTCACTGTAGGCGGTGTACAACGCATTCGACTTGGGCGCGGCTGAGAGATAGACGACCGCCTCGGCTAGAGCCAGATTGCCTTCGGGCATGCCGATGAAATCCACGGCGTCGCGCGCCGCCATGCAGAGCGAGAGCGCGTTCGGATCAGCCAAGCCGATATCTTCGACCGACATGCGCACTACGCGGCGGGCAATGTAAAGCGGATCCTCTCCGGCCTCGAGCATGCGGCCGAGCCAGTAGAGCGCGGCATCGGGATCACTGTTGCGCACGGACTTGTGCAGCGCCGAGATCAAATTGTAGTGCTCTTCGCCGGTTTTGTCGTAGAGCAGGACGCGCTTCTGTAGCGCGTCGCGGACAATGGCGTCAGTGATTTCCTGCCTCTTGTTTCCCGGGGTTGCCCCACCCTTCTCGCGTTCTTTGCGAGAGGGTGGTGAAGTTGCCAGCCCAGCCGCTACTTCCAAAACGTTGTAGGCGCTGCGGGCGTCGCCGCTGGTGTAGCTTGCGATCTTCTTGAGCGCCTCGTCAGAGGCGGTCAGATTCATTTCGCCCAAACCGCGCTCTTGATCAGCGAGTGCCCGCTTCAGCAGAAGCACGATTTGATCTTCGGTGAGCGGCTGCAAGACGTAAACGCGGCAGCGCGACAACAGCGCGGAGTTGATCTCGAACGATGGATTCTCGGTCGTCGCGCCGATCAGCCGGATGTTGCCCTTTTCAACGTGCGGTAGAAATGCATCTTGCTGCGCTTTGTTGAAGCGATGAATTTCGTCGATGAAAACGATGGTCCGCGTGCCGTACTGGCGGGCGCGCTCGGCGTCGGCCATCACCTGCTTGATTTCTTTGATTCCAGCGAGCACGGCCGAGTATTCGATGAAATCGGCCTTGGTCATGTGCGCGATGATCTTGGCGAGCGTCGTTTTGCCTGTGCCCGGCGGACCCCAGAAGATAAGCGAGCCTGTGTCGTCGCGCTCGATCTGCGTGCGCAGGGGCTTGCCTGGGCTGATCAATTGCTCCTGGCCGACGAACTCGTCGAGCGTGCGCGGGCGCATGCGGTCAGCCAAGGGCCGCGTGGTGTTGGCCGCAGCGCCAGCGTCCGGGATGGGCTGAAACAGGCTCACAAGACTCGTCGCGCCAGAGGCGCACGCTTCAGCTTAACTCAAGGGAGGATCGCAGTGGCGAGCCAAGCTAGCGCCTCAAACAACTTCCGGAATTGCTTCGACAAACCGCAGCTCGGGCGCCGCCGGCAGAGCGCCGATCTCCGTTGCGTAACGATAGAATAGCTGCAATCCCCCCAGGCAGCTGGCGTCGAGCTCGTAGTGAATATTCTCGGTCAGATACGCGCGGATATCCGCCTCGCTCAGGCCGACGCGCGGTGACCATTCCCGGGCGATCTGGCTGAGACTTGAAGGTTGCAGCCCGTGATCGCGAGAATCGCGGAATATCGCCGCCAAATCCAGCGACGGATCGGCTTCTCCCAGCGCCGCGCCGCGAACCGCCCAGAAAGCAAAAACAAACGGCTTGCCCGTGTAGCGAATCCATTCCTCAGCGAGATCGAGCGTGTGGTATCGTGCGCGATCAACTTTCAATGCGGGATCACCAATCAGCAAGGCCGCATCATGCTGGGCCAGCATCTTCTCGACATCAGGCTCCATCGGAACGAACGCTCTCCCACCCCCCAGCCATTTCGCAAAGAGGATCTTCGTCAGCGCGACCGACGTCAGCGACGACGTGTCGAGCGCGACTGAGCGGACTTTTTCGATCGGCACCTTGCTTACCAGCGAAATCGAGCGCACCGATCGCCGCGATGCGATGGCGACGCCAGGCAGCACCTGCAATCCAGAAATCTGGGTGTATGCTGCTGCAGGAATGATCCCGATGTCAGCCGTTCCGGAAGCCAGCTCACGAGCGCAAATCGAAGGCAGCGTGTAGGAAATGTCGAAATGGCGACCGGCTTCGCCGTGCTCGAAATCCCACATCAGGGGCGCAGTGTTGAGGTAGGAAATAGCGGAAACGCGCAAACGTCTCATTCTTTCCACAATATTAACAAACCATTGTGACGGATGACCTTGACTCCGCCCTTTGGCTGTAAGTACAGTCCGCCCGGAGCGTAAACTTGGCTACTATCGCTCGATCCCCCGCTGCCACGCATATTCTGGAATGGCTTGCCCTGGCCCTGACGCCTGGCCTCGGCCCCACCAAGGCTCGCAAGCTGGTTGAACATTTTGGAGGTCCTGAAGCGGTCTTCCGCGCTTCGCTCACAGAACTCGAAGGTACGGGAATTCAAGCCGTATCTGCGCAATCTTTGGCCACGGGGAAGTCTGCCGAGCTGGCGCGGGAGGAACTCGCGCGCGCCGCCGCAGCGGGCGTGTCGGTGATTTCTGCGGATGACGCCTCGTATCCCCCGCGCCTGAAAGAAATTTACGATCCGCCTCTTACGCTCTATGTTCGCGGAAACGTGGACGTGCTGACCAAGCCGGGTCTGGCCATGGTTGGGACGCGGCATCCCACACCGTATGGATCGGGCATGGCAGAGCGGCTGGCCTGCGATCTCGCGGCAGCAGGATTGGTCATTATCAGCGGCATGGCGCGCGGCGTCGACACTGCCAGCCACCGCGGAGCAATCTCGGCAAAAGGGAAGACCATCGCCGTGTTTGGCACAGGCGTGGACGTAATTTATCCCAAAGAGAACTCGCGCCTGGCCGAACAGATGCTGGCGCTCGGCGGGGCGCACATTTCGGAATTCCCGCTGGGGACGTTTGCCGCGCCGCAGAATTTTCCCATCCGCAACCGTATTCTCAGTGGCATGTCGGTGGGCGTGCTAGTGGTCGAGGCGGCAGAATACTCAGGCACGCGCATCACGGCGCGCTGCGCGCTCGAGCAGAATCGTGACGTTTTCGCCGTGCCTGGCAACGTGACCAACAAGAATTCCTGGGGTCCGAACACGCTGATCAAACAGGGCGCGAAGCTGGTGGCGACCTGGGAAGATGTGTGGGAGGATCTCCCGACAGAAGTACGACTTGCCTTGACTCCCGCCGCCTCGCCTGAATCCCCCGGAGCCTCCTCTGCATCTCTATTCCCGGACGAAGGCCTCCCTCCTCACGAGAAGCGAATCCTGAGCCTGCTGAAAGCCGACGAAGCCACGCACATTGACGAGATCGTGGAAAAGCTGGAGACGGAAATGTCGTCTTCGGAAATCTTCGCCGCGCTGTTCGAGCTGGAGCTGACTGGCAAAGTTCGGCAGATGCCGGGGAAGAATTTTGTGAAGAGCTTTTGAGCGGTGAGCAATGAGCCATGAGCGATGAAGAAACGAGTCGCCGAGGAGGATCTGTGAAGAATTACAAGGAGCTGATCGTCTGGAAGAAAGCTCACCAAATGACTCTCGATATCTATGGTATGACTCGTGCTTTCCCTAGAGAGGAGCTTTACGGGTTGACAAGCCAGTTGCGTCGTTCTGCGGCGTCTATTGGGGCGAATATGGCTGAGGGCTCTGGCAGGCGGTCGAACAACGAAATTTGCCGCTTCTTGCAAATCGCAAGAGGTTCTGCGAGTGAAGCCGAATACCACATACTCCTCGCTCGTGACCTAAAGCTGCTGCGGGAAGAGGAATTTCGACGGCTGTCGCATCAGGCCGATGAAATACAGCGCATGCTGACAGCCCTGATCGAGAGCATCCATCAGAAAGGAAACGCGGCGTAGCGAAGGCGGCGAGCGGGACGGCTCTGCTCATTGCTCACTGCTCATGGCTTTCGGGCAGTAACTTGTTGCTTTCCACTGATTCGTGCTAGGTTCGAAAAACGGATACCAACGGACTGAGGGTACATTGTCTAAAGGTTTAGTCATTGTTGAGTCGCCGGCCAAGGCGAAGACCATCCAGAAATATCTGGGCAAGGGCTTTGCCGTGGAGGCTTCGCTCGGCCACGTGAAGGACCTGCCCAAGAGCACTTTGGGCGTGGACATCACCAACGGGTTCGAGACGGATTACATCGTCATTCCAGGCAAAGAGAAAGTTGTAGCCAAACTGAAAAAGCTCGCCGCCGCGGCCGACGCGATCTATCTTGCGCCTGACCCGGATCGCGAAGGCGAGGCGATTGCTGCTCATCTGGCGGATGAGTTCGATGGGAATGGCGCCAAGCGGAAGAAAACCGCGAAAGCAAAGAAAGCTGAAGCCGAAGCGCCTCCGCGCATTCAGCGCGTGACGTTCAACGAAATCACCAAGCGCGCCGTACAGGCGGCGTTCGAACATCCGCGCACAATCGATCAGAATCTGGTGGACGCGCAGCAGGCTCGCCGCGTGCTTGACCGGTTGGTGGGATATCAGGTCTCGCCGCTGCTCTGGGACAAGGTGCGGCGGGGCTTGTCGGCTGGACGAGTGCAAACGGTCGCGTTGCGTTTGATCGTCGAACGCGAGCGTGAAATCAAGGCGTTCGAGAAAAAGGAATACTGGACGATCGACGCTCATCTTGCCGCCGCGAAGCCGCCGGCGTTCGATGCGCAGTTTCTGGGCAAGAGTGAGGAAAAAGTAGAAATCCCCAACGGTGAAGAGGCCGAGAAGATTCGCGCCGCTGTGGAGAAAGCCGATTGGGTCGTCCGCTCGGTGGACAAGAAAGAGCGCCGCCGCAATGCCGCGCCTCCGTTCACCACAAGCAAGTTGCAGCAAGACGCATCGCGCAAACTGCGCTTCAGCGTCAAGCGCACGATGATGATCGCGCAACGCCTGTATGAAGGCGTGGACTTGGGCGAAGAAGGCTCGATCGGCTTGATCACTTACATGCGCACGGATTCGGTCCGTGTTGCGCCCGAAGCGAT
>Ga0187771_10003345_pt1 | contig 11184 bp, 9 predicted proteins | sample 0116_SJ02_MP15_1_FD_133139 | JGI IMG/M metagenome (GOLD analysis project Ga0187771, IMG submission 133139) | Tropical peat soil microbial communities from peatlands in Department of Meta, Colombia - 0116_SJ02_MP15_10_MG | ecosystem: Environmental > Terrestrial > Soil > Wetlands > Peat | place... | reverse complement strand
GGAGGCCAGTTGATTCCGCTCGAGGCGCAGGTGGAAACGATTCGCGCCATCCGCACTGTTGCGACGGCCGAGGGTGTCCCGATGGTGATCAACGCAAGGACAGATATCTTCCTCGCAGAGCATGGAGACGCCGGCACGCGCTTCGATCGCGCCGTCGAGCGGCTGAATGCATTCCGCGCCGCCGGCGCCGATTGCCTGTTCGCACCCGGGGTGACGGATGCCGGGACCATTGGCCGGCTGGCAAAGGCAGTCACCGGTCCTCTCAATATCCTCGCCAGCGCCGGTTCGCCTTCCATCGCCGAAATGAAAGCTCTGGGCGTTCGCCGTGTCAGCCTGGGCTCGGGGCCGTCGCGCGTCGCGGCGGGCGCGCTGCGGCGCTTCCTTTACACCCTTCGCGATGCCGGCACATTCAGCGCATTGTCGACAGAAGCGATTCCCTACCAGGAAATTCAGCAGCTTCTTTCGCGATGAAGCTCTCGGACTTCGATTACAGCCTTCCCGAAGAACTGATCGCGCAGGAACCGCCTGCGGAGCGCGATGCCGCCCGCATGCTGGTGCTCGATCGCGCCGCACAGCGCTTCGAGGATCATGTCTTCCGCGAACTCCCGCGCTTTCTCCACGAGGGCGATTGCCTCGTGCTGAACGATTCGCGCGTGCTCCCGTCGCGTCTTTATGGCACGCGCATGAAGGGAGGCGCGGCAGTGGAGATGCTCCTGCTCGAACCCGCGTCTTCCGATGCCCTCGAATGGCGCGCCCTGGTTCGCCCCGGAAAGAAGCTGCGCACCGGCGACCGCGTGCGTTTCGCCGAAGATCTCTCGGCGGAAATCCTCGCGCACGGCGATCGCGGCGAACGCGTTGTCCGCTTCCACGAAACCAGCGACGTCTACGCGGCCATCGAACGCCTCGGCCACATTCCGCTGCCGCCCTATATCCGCCGCGAAGACCGCAGGGAAGATCGCGAACGCTACCAGACCGTCTTCGCGCGCGAGCGAGGCTCGGTGGCCGCGCCCACCGCCGGGCTGCACTTCACCAACGCCACGCTCGATGCCTGCCGCGAAGCCGGAGCCGGGATCGCCCGCGTCACGCTCCATGTCGGTCTCGGCACGTTCCAGCCCATCGAGCGCGAGGACTTCGAAAACCACCAGCTTCACTACGAGCGCTATTCGATCGCGGATGACGCATGGGAGCAGATTCGCGACGCGAAGCGCGTCGTGGCGGTCGGCACCACGAGCGTCCGCACCATTGAATCCGCCGCGGCCACCGGCCAGCAATCCGGCCTGACCAGCCTCTTCATCCAGCCCGGCTACCCGTTCCGCCGCGTGGACGCGATGCTGACGAACTTTCATCTGCCGCGCACGAGCCTTCTTCTGCTCGTCTGCGCTTTCGCGGGAAAAGACTTCACGCTCGCCGCGTACCGGCACGCCGTCGAGCAGCGTTACCGCTTCTTCTCCTACGGCGACTGCATGCTCGTTCTATAGCACCAGCCGCTCGTCGCCCTCGCGGCGCGTCACGTGCGTGCGATCGAGATATTCGAGCAGCGGAATCGCGTACTTGCGCGAGACACCGGTCCAGTCCTTGAAATCGGTGACGCCGAACCGTTGCCCTCGCCGGGCACCGAGTTCCGCGCGCAGCCGCACGAGCGCGGGAGAATGCAGCACCAGTTCATCCGAAACGCGCGTCAGCCGGCCTTCGCGCAGCAGAATCTGCAGGAGCGACCGCGCGCGCGCCGGTTCGACGCCGGACGCTTTCATCACATCCGCCACGGCCGGCGCCGCGAGGCCGGCCTTCTCGAACGCGGATTCCATCGCCACCCGAGCCTGCTCCTCATCCTGCTGGAGCACCACGCGATGGCTCTTCAGCCGCACCACCTCGCCATCCTGCACCATTTCCGCCGCGCCGGCTAGCGCGTGCTCGAAGACCTCCACCGGCGCCGCCGCCATCACGCGTGATTTCAGATCCTGCTTGGGAATCCCGGGCAGCAGCCTGTGGTCTCTGTGAAACGCGCGGCAGGCCGCCGTCAGCTGCTGCCGCAGTTCCCCAATGCGCGCGCCCGCAATCAGATGCTTTCCGGCCGATTCGATCCCTGCCATCGCCGGAATGCTCTTCAGCCCTGTCCACGCGATCAGCCGGTCCTGCTCGAGGCCCCACAGCTCGTCGCGAATCAGCGTCTCCGGACTGAACGCGCTGAGCCGCGCATCCGCATCCTCGCCCTTCGTGTAGCGGCGCCCGCTGATATCGGTCACGAGGCCGCCGCCGATCGTAATCACGGGCGAGAACATCCGGATGATGAACCGGTCGCCGGGCAGGATCAGAGCGGGTTCCTGCAGGACGATGCGCGTCCACGCCCGGCTCCCGGGCTCGAGCGCGGCCCGATGGTCGAGAAACCGCACCTCCGCTTCAATCTCCGCAGTGCCTGCGTGGAAGTGCACCGGCGCATGATTCTTCAGCGGCTTTGCGGAATGGAGCAGATCGAGCCGGCAATCGAGAACGGTCACCGTCTGAAACCGCCCCGGCTCGGAAAGAACCATCCCGCGATGCAGTTCCGCCGGTTCGATATCGGCAAGGTTCACCGCTGTCCGCTCACCGGCGCGAGCGCGCTCGGTCGTTTCGCCATAAACCTGCAATCCCCGCGCACGCAGCCGCCGGCCGGAAGGAAACAGCTCGACTTCCTGTTCCTTTTTCAGCGTTCCCGAGATCGTCGTGCCGGTCACCACTGTCCCGAATCCCTTCATCGAGAACGCCCGATCGATCGGCATCCGGAACCATCCCGAAGCCGCTTTCTCGCGCACCGCGCGCGCCGCTGCCTCGAGTTCCCTGCGCAGTTCCGGAATTCCCGCGCCCGTCAGCGAACTCACCGCCACGCGCGGCGCTTTCTCAAGAAAGGAACCGGCCACGAACTCATCCACTTCCAGGCGGACGAGCTCCAGAATCTCGGGATCCACCAGATCCGCTTTCGTGAGCACGATGATTCCCGATTGCACACCCAGCAGCCGGCAGATCTCAAAATGCTCGCGGGTCTGCGGCTTGATCGATTCCGCCGCCGAGATCACAAACAGCACCAGATCGATCCCCGCCGCGCCGGCCAGCATGTTGCGCACAAACCGCTCATGGCCGGGAACGTCGATGAACCCGATGCGGATATCCTTCGCGAGCTGCAGATGAGCGAAGCCGAGATCGATGGTGATGCCGCGCCGCTTCTCTTCGGCGAGACGGTCCGCGTCGGTTCCGGTCAGCGCCTTCACCAGCGCCGTCTTGCCATGGTCAATATGGCCAGCGGTACCGGCGATAATGTTTCTCATACACCGATTCCATGGTAATCGTAACGGGCTCTAAATGAACGTCATCCTGGGTTCTTTGCTGGTCACTCCGCTGCTCGTACTCCTTGCGGGTTCGATTATTTATTGCGTCCTCGCCGTCATCGGCGCGGCGCGATACCGCGCGAGCGGCGCGCCTCGCCTCGCGACGCTTCCGCCGCTGTCCCTGCTGCGCCCGCTCTCCGGCGCGGCCGACAACACCGAAGCCGGTCTGCGCAGCGTCTTCGAACAGGACTACCCGGATTTCGAAGTGCTGCTTTCCGTCCACGAACTTTCCGATCCCGCCGTCCCGATTGCGCGCAGGCTGATGAACGAATATCCGCACATTCCCTCGCGCCTCATCGTGGCCGGCGCATCCCCGTTCCCGAACGCCAAGGTGTGGAGTCTGCGCGCCCTGCTTTCCGAGGCGCGCCACGAGACTCTTGTCATGTCGGACAGCGACATTCGTCTCGCGCGCCGCAGCTTTCGCAGGATCGTTTCGGAGCTGGAACAGCCCGGCGTCGGCCTCGTCACCTGCCCTTACCGGGCAGCCTCCGGCCCGCGTTTCTGGGCGCGTCTCGAGGCGCTCGGGCTCAACACGGGATTTCTCGCCGGGGTGCTCACCGCGCGTCTCATGACCGGGATGGACTTCGCCATCGGCTGCACGGTGGCCACGCGCAAGTCCGACCTCGCCCGCATTGGCGGCCTCAAGCGCCTGCAGAGCTATCTCGCGGAAGACTTTGCCATGGGCAGCCTCATGCGCAAGGCCGGCTGCCGGGTGATTCTCTCGCGCTGCATCATCGAGCACTACATTGGCAACGAGGGCCTGCTGGCCAGCTGGCGGCATCGCGTTCGCTGGGCGCGCAGCAGCCGGCGCTCACGGCCGCTGGGCTATCTCGGCGAACTGTTTACCCATACGACGGCGATCGCCCTCGCCCTCTGGCTGGTCGCGCCCGCAGCCTGGGGACTTTGCCTCATCGGGCTCGTCTTCCGCTGGGGCACGGAATGGACCGCCGGCATCTGGGTTCTGGACGATCCGCTGGTTGAGAAATACTGGTGGCTGTCGCCCTTCGAAGGAGTCGCGAGCTTCGCCGTCTGGGTCGCAGGTTTCTTCGGCAATACCATCGACTGGCGCGGACGCCGCCTCATAGTCGCGAAAGACGGCAGCTTCAAGGGCGCGGATGGGGACGCGGCTTCAGCCGCGTAGGCATCTCTAACCCAGCTTCTTCAGTTCGTCGACGAGGGCCGGCACCACTTCGAACAGATCGCCGACGATTCCGTAATCGGCGACTTCGAAGATCGGAGCTTCCGGATCCTTGTTGATCGCCACGATCGTCTTCGATCCCTTCATGCCGACGAGGTGCTGGATCGCGCCGGAAATTCCGACCGCCAGATACATCTTCGGCGCCACCGTCTGACCCGAGCTGCCCACCTGCCGCTCCATCGGCAGCCAGCCGTTATCGCAGATGGGACGCGAGGCGGCGAGTTCGCCATGGAACGCATCGGCCAGCGCCTGCACGATCGGAATGTTGTCCGCTTCCCTGATGCCGCGGCCGACCGAAACGATGATCTCCGCCACCGTCAGATCCACCGCGCGCTGCGATTCGCGGTAGAGTTCGAGCGGCTTCGTGCGAATCTGCGCCGCATCGATCGCGGGCGTCACGGCTTCGACCTCCGCGCTGCCGGCTTCGAGCGAATCCGCCCGGAAAGCGCCGGCCTGAATGGAAGCGAAATATGGCGGCTCGCCTTCGAACCGCACATCCGCGTTGATCTTGCCCTGGAACAACTGACGCACCAGCACCAGCGCGTTGCCGTCGATCCTGTGCCCCACCACGTCGCTGATCAGCACGCGGCCGAGCGCCGTGGCCAGCTTCGGAGCGAAATCGCGCACCTGATAGGTGTGCGGGAAGAAGACGAACTTCGGCTGATGCGCCGCGATCAGCTGCTTCAGCGCGAGCGTGTAGCCATCCGGCGTGTATTCCTTCAGCAGATCGTGTGAGATCGCGTAGACCTTCGCCAGCTTGTAGCCCGCGAGAGCTTCAGCCGCGCCGCCGATAATGGCCGCATATACCGGCTCGCCCAGCGCCGCGCCGATCTGCTGGGCGGCCGCCAGGGCTTCGAGCGCCATCTTGTGCAGCCTGCCTTCGCGCTGCTCGAGAACCGCCAGAACGCCGCTCATATCACCCTCGCCTCAAAGCGCAGCTTTTCGATCAGCTTCGCCGCCGATTCCTTCGCCGGACCATCGAAGATCTGCGACTTCTTCGTCTTGCCGGGAATGTAGATCTTTTCGAGCCGGATCGTCGCGGCAGCGCCGGCATCCAGATCCGCCGCGCGAAGCTGCTTCACTTCCTTCGTCTTCGCCTTCTTGATCCCCATCAGGGTCGCGTAGCGCAGCTTGGTCGCGCCCGACTGGATGGTCAGCAGGGCCGGCAGCGGCACGTCGATGTTCTGGAACCAGCCGTCTTCGAGTTCGCGCTTCACGCGAATTCCCGCGCCTTCGGTTTCGATATTCATCACCAGCGTGACATGCGGCAGCCCGAGCACTTCCGCCAGAATCACACCGGTCTGCCCGTAGCCAAGATCATCCGACTGCAGTCCCGTCAGCAGCAGATCGGGCTTCTCGGATTCGAGCGCCTTCGCCATGATGCGCGCCAGCGCCAGCGGATCGGAAGAGGAATAATCGCCGGTTTCGATGTGAATGGCCCGATCGGCGCCCTTTGCCAGCGCCTCGCGAATCGTCTGCGACGCGCCCGCGGGCCCTGCGCAGATCACGATTACTTCCCCGCCGGTCTTCTCCCGCAGCTGCAGACCCGATTCGAGCGCATAGGCATCCGGCTCGTTGATTTCGTAAGTCAGGTCCGCATCTTCAATCCACTTGCCGGAAGAGCTGATCTTCAGCTGACTGTCGCGCGAGGGTACCTGCTTGATGGCGACAACGATCTTCATGTCTGAATTCCTATTCCGTGAAACGTTTGAAAATGAGCGCGCCGTTCGTCCCGCCGAATCCGAACGAATTGGTGAGCGCGTAGTCGATCTTCATGGGGCGCGCCTGGTTCGGGATGTAATCGAGATCGCAGTCCGGATCGGGCGTCTCGTAGTTCACGGTGGGAGGCGCAATCTGATCGCGGATGGCGCAGACCACCACGCCTGCCTCGAGGCCGCCGGCGCCGCCCAGCAGATGCCCGGTCATCGACTTCGTCGAGCTGACCGCCAGCTTCTTCGCGTGATCCCCGAACGCGCGCTTCATCGCCACGGTCTCGGCGCGATCGCCCAGCGGCGTCGAGGTGCCGTGCGCGTTGATGTAATCCACCGCTTCCGGCCCGATCTTCGCGTCCCGCATGGCATTGCGCATCACGCGGAAGGCGCCTTCGCCATCTTCGGGCGGCGCCGTGAAGTGATAAGCGTCCGCGCTCATGCCGTAGCCGACGATTTCAGCCAGGATCCTTGCCCCGCGCTTCTTCGCGAATTCCAGTTCTTCCAGCACCAGCACGCCCGCGCCTTCGCCGATCACAAAGCCGTCGCGATCCCTGTCGAACGGCCGGGAGGCGTGCAGCGGATCGTCATTGCGCTGCGAAAGCGCGCGCGCCGCGGCAAAACCGGCCACCGCGAGAGGCGTAATGGCGCCCTCGGCGCCGCCGCAGATCATCACATCCGCATCGTCATGCTGGATGATCCGGAACGAATCGCCGATCGAATGCGCGCTCGTGGTGCACGCCGTCGCCGTGGCGGAATTCGGCCCCTTGGCGCCGATCCGGATCGACAGGTACCCGGACGCCATGTTCACGATCGTCGCCGGAATGAAGAACGGAGAAACGCGCCGCGGGCCGTGCTGCAGCAGTTCCTTGTGCTCGCGCTCGATGACTTCGAATCCGCCGATGCCGCTGCCGATGTAAACGCCCACGCGTTCGGCGGTCTCTGCGGTCACCTCGAACCCGGCCATCGCCATCGCGTCCACCGCCGCGGCAATGCCGAACTGGATGAACCGCCCCATCTTCTTGAGGTCTTTCTTTTCGATGAAACGGGTGGGATCGAAGTTCTTGATCTCGCCGGCGATGCGCGAATTGAACCCCGTGGTGTCGAACGATTCGATGTGTGAAATGCCGCTGCGGCCTTCGAGCAGCGCCTTCCAGGTCTGCTCCGTATTCTGCCCGACTGCGGTGAGCAGGCCTGTGCCGGTGACTACAACTCTGCGCGGAATAATGACTCTCCTTCTGCTGTTTCCGATGCAGCCATCAGTGGAAAAGGCTCGGAACCTGCAGGAAGCGGGTTATTTCTTCTGTTTGCCTTCGATGTACGTGACGGCGTCGCCGACGGTCGCGATCTTCTCGGCGTCTTCGTCGGGAATCTCGAGTTCGAAAGCTTCTTCGAAGGCCATCACAAGCTCCACGATGTCCAGCGAATCGGCGCCAAGGTCGTCGACGAACGAAGCCTTGCTGTCCACCTGGCTTTCGTCAACACCGAGCTGCTCGACAATAATCTGCTTAACCTTGGCTTCTACGGGCGATGGCATACAACCTCCACTATAACTTGGCGTGCATGGAAACGGACGCGCGCGGAACGGCGCGCCGGACGGCGACGCAAAGTTTTGATTCTACACTACGGCCGCGTGTGAAGATTGAGTTATCGCCTCGGAAATCGCAGTCATCCTCGTTGCCACGCGCAATCCTCTGAACATCGGCGCCGCCGCGCGCGCCATGGCCAATTTCGGGGTCACGGACCTGCGCGTCGTCAACCCGTACGAAGCCGCTTTCCGCGAAGCGGTTTCGGCCGTCGGCGGCGCTCATGTGCTGCAAACCGCTCGGGTCTTCAACTCCGTGGCCGATGCCGTCGCCGATTGCTCGCTTGTCGTCGGCACCACCGCCGCGCAGCGCCGCGACCTCAAACAGCCGGTCGATCTGCTGGCCGCCGCAGCGCCGGCGATCCGCGCTCACGCGGGCCGAGCCGGCCTGTTGTTCGGTTCGGAAAAGTTCGGCCTGTCGAATGAAGACATGAGCTTCTGCCATTCGCTCATCCGCATTCCGACCGGCCAGGGGACACCGTCCATGAACCTCGGTCAGGCGGTAGCCGTCTGCCTTTACGAACTGGTCGGCCGCGGCGACGCGCAGCCGAAACTGCATGTCCACGATCCGGTCACAGGCGCGGAAGCGGAGAACCTGACGCAGATGCTGCTCGAAGTCCTCGACCGCTCCGGTTACACGAACCGGATCACATCCACGTCCACGGAGCAAAAAATCCGCCGCTGGATCCGCCGCACGCATCCTTCGCGGCGCGATGCGAAGCTGATGTTGGGTATCCTCCGCCAGCTCCTCTGGAAGCTGCGCGATTAGCGCGTCCCCAGACTCGCCCCAGCCTGCGCCATCTGCCAGTCCCAGTGCTCGCCGGCCCTCTCCACAATGGCCTTCACGTGCTCGGCGAGCAGATACCGGCCCTTCACCAGATCGTTCGCCGCCGCTTCCACTTTCTTGAGATAATCCTCGCGGCTTGCATACCGCTCTTCAATGGAAAGCCGCGGATCGCCATTCTTCTCCCGCTCCGCTTTGGTCTTGGCAAAGGGAATATACGAGCCGATCATCGCGATCAGCGTCTCCGGCGCACCGATCTTTTCGCTGCGGAACGTCCAGTCGTTATACGTCCCGAGCGGCACCGCCTGTTCCGGCAGCCGGATTCCCGCTTCGTCGTTGCCATCCGCATCCACCTGCGGGACAAGGAAAGGCAGCGCCGAAACCGGGCCCGGCAGATCGATGCGGAACCCTCCCGGCACGCGCAGCGGCCACTTCACGTGCGGCACGGCCGGATACGAGATCCGGCTCTGTGCGATCAGCGTCGCGTCGGAAAGCCGCGGATGCCGGCTCGCCGGCGGCTCCACGCCCTGCCGCACCCAGCGATCGAGCGCGATCACCAGGCCCTGCTGCGCCCACCGGTAGTCGTTCGGATTCCCCGGCAACTGGCCGCCGGTCTGCGCCGGAGGCCAGGAACTCGACCCGTGCTGCGTTCCCGCCAGCGTGTATACGCGCACATTCGGCGGATCGGCCAGATCTTCGGAGCCGTCCATCGACACGTGCCGCAACGCAGCCACGCGGCCGCGATCCCAATATTCGGAGCCGGTATCGACTTCCATGATCTTCGGCTCCAGCCCCTTCGGGATCCGCGCACCAAGGCCATCTTTCTTCCCGGTCACCGCGTCGACCAGCGTCTCGTAACGAATCGGGAACTTCGTCTGGGTGAACGACCCCAGCTCATTCGGCTGCGCAAAGCGCTCATTGAAACTCCCGAGGCCGGTCGCGCCGGTCTGGATGAAAATCCCATCCATCGCCTGGCGCCCCTGCTCGTCGATGGTGAACCCTTCGTAGATCATCTGGCGCAGCCAGCGGCCGGTCTGCGACGCGCCGTAGGCATAGGCATACTTCCCGCGCACGATCGCATTCGGATCGTTCTTGACGGCCGCGGCCATGTCGCGCACCGCCGCGAATCCCAGACCTTCCACCGGCGGGTCCTTCGCTTCATAAGACAGCTGATAAGTCTGTCCGGCGCGGAATCCGCCCTTGAGCGTGATCCAGTTGAGATCGCCGTTGGCCTGCCCGTTCTCGATCTTTCCGAACTGCCAGTCTCCGCGCGGAATCAACCGCGGCGCCGCGACCCAGCCCTCGCGTTCCGTGAGCCGGTAGTTCGGATCCTTCGGATCGATGGGCGGATAAGCCGGGCTGAAATACCCCGACGCGTACTCGTACGAATCCGCCTTCTGGTTCGGGATGAACCACGGCGTCACCCAACCGGTGATCGTCTTCCCGTTATCCTTCGCAATCGGCGGATAGAAGCCGATCTTGCCGCGGCCGCCCTGGAGCATCGCCACATCGAACTGCCAGCCGACCGCCACCAGCGTGAACCCTTCGCGCATGAGCAAACCGTCGCCGAAGTCCGATTCCTTCGAAGGATTCGCCGAACCGGGCGCATGGTTGAACGTGCTCAGCAACTGCAGATTGCCGCGGTTCACAATGTCGAAAAACACCACGCCATTGCTCTTTGCGGGGTCCTTCGGACGGATGATGAAGAAGTCGGATGAGAACTCGACCTTGCCCTGCGCATTGCGCGGGGCCTTTTCGACATCGACGATGACTTTGTTGTGCGGATTCTCCGGCGCTACCGCAAAGTAGACCTTGCCGGATAGTTTTTCGTAGGCGCCAACCGGGCCAAAGCTCTTCCCGCCCAGCACGTCTTCGCGCTTTGAAATCTCAACCCGGGTGACTTCCGCGGACAGGCAGCCGCAGATCAGCAGCAGGGCGAACACAGCCCTCGTCGTTCCACGCATGGTGAATCTCCTGAGGGAGATTCTACTGCTTACTGAGCCGTTTGTAATACTCGGCGACCGCGTCGGCGTAACCCGGAGGCGTGTTGCGCGGGTTGGCGCTGCGCACGCTGCCGTCGTTGGCGTTCAGCTTGCGCCGCAGCATCAGCTCCATCTGATCCAATGAGCCCATCACCTGCGAGCCGATCACCGAATCCAGTTGCCCCTGGTTATTCCAGTGCTTCGGATCGAGTTGTTGCGCCCGTTGCGCCAGATCCAGATATTCGCGCGTCAGGTCCTTGTCGTCGGAAACGGCGCCACGCAGGCGGTTGATGTCGCGCATGAGGTCGTTATAGGCCTGGTCGGGAGACTTCTGGGCGGTTCCGTCCCATGCAGCACCGGTATCGGCGCCGTCCCACGAGCGGCCGCCCCACCAGTCGCGTCCATCCCAGGCGCCGCCTCGCGGACCGGCGTTGACGCCATAGCCGCCGCCATTCGGACCTGCGCTGCCCTGCGCCGATTGCGCACCACCCTGCTGATTCCCGCCCTGCTGGCCTTGCTGGCCACCTTGGCCCTGTTGGCCGCCCTGCTGACCCTGCTGCCCTCCCT
>Ga0187771_10003344_pt1 | contig 11184 bp, 8 predicted proteins | sample 0116_SJ02_MP15_1_FD_133139 | JGI IMG/M metagenome (GOLD analysis project Ga0187771, IMG submission 133139) | Tropical peat soil microbial communities from peatlands in Department of Meta, Colombia - 0116_SJ02_MP15_10_MG | ecosystem: Environmental > Terrestrial > Soil > Wetlands > Peat | place... | reverse complement strand
TGCTCGAAGCCATCGACGTCGTGAAGCTGCGAAATAGATCGCCACGAGAGTTTTTCGTCTCGGTTGCTTTAAGAGTAGTGGCCGATGCACGCCGTTCGACGAGCCACGAGCGCTGAGAAACGTTCAAGCGCCCGCTCCGAATACCGGAAGAACCGCGCCGTTGATGGCCGAAGCGTTGTCGCCCGCAAGGTAAACCAGCAGGCTCGCGACCTGCGCGGGAGGCACCCATTGCGAAAAGTCCGCCGACGGCATCGACGCGCGATTCGCGGGCGTATCCATGGTCCCTGGCAGAACGACGTTCGCCGTAATTCCGCGAACCATGTTTTCCGCGGCAACCGTGCGCACGAGCGAAACCAGAGCAGCCTTCGAAGCCGCGTAAACTCCGCTCATCGGCGAGGGCTCCACGGCCGAGCGGCTGCCGATCGCAAGAATCCGCCCGCTTCCTTGCGCGCGCATCCGCGGCAACACCGCGCGAAACATGTGAAACGCAGTTCGCACATTCAGATCCATCATCTGATCGAACGCCGCCTCGCTGGAATCGGCCACCGATTGCCCTCCCGCGAATCCTCCGATCAAATGCACCAGCGCGTCGATGCGACCCATCTGTGCGACCGCGGCCTCCACCGAGTCGCGTGCGCCGTCCAACGTTGAAAGATTGGCGGCAAACGGGAGGAAATGCGTGTTCGCCTCACCCTGCGCCCTACGATCCACGGCAATCACACGCGCTCCGGCGTCCAAGAATGCCGCAGTCACCGATCGCCCCAGTCCTCCCGTGGCACCCGTCACCAGCACCGATTTTTCCCTGAGCGGTTTTGCGTCCATGCTTGACCTCTTGTGACCATGCTACGCGGAAATGACAACTCCGCTACATTCGCGGAGCGGCGAAGTGGTCTAGAATCGGAAGCAAATGGCGTCGAGTCTTGTGCGGTTTTTGTTAAGCTCCATCGCGGATCGCGGCCGTACCTTCCTGGGGAACCTGTCTCATGCGCCGATCGACCAGCTTTGCCAGGATCTGGTTTCCGAACGCGGCGAAGCCTCCGGCACGGCCATCGCCCGCGAAATCACCGACCGTTACCGCGAGTTGACGCCCGCTCAGCGGCTGCGTTTTTTCGAAGCATTACTGGGTGCGCGGTGGCTCGCCGATCCGGAAGTCGTATTCCAACTGGCCGCCAAGTATCGCGCCTCACCCGGCCCAGCGGAGCTTTCGCGCCTGTTCACGGCAGTCGAGCCTCGCCGCCAGGAATTGTTCCGCCGCATCAACCTGAGTCCGCGCGGCACCGAAACCATCGTGAATATGCGCCGCGATCTGCTCGCGCTGCTCGCCGAACATCCGCAATTCGAGCCGATCAACGCCGATCTCATGCATCTGCTCGCCTCCTGGTTCAATCGCGGCTTTCTCGAAATGCGCCGCATCGATTGGCGCACGCCCGCGCTGATTCTGGAGAAGCTGATTCTTTACGAAGCGGTCCACGAAATTCGCGGCTGGCCCGATTTGCGGCGCCGTCTCGCCAGCGACCGCCGTTGCTTCGCCTTCTTCCATCCCGCCCTCGCCGACGAGCCTTTGATCTTCGTCGAAGTCGCACTCACACACGGCATTGCCGCTTCCATCCAACCGCTGATCGACGTCCACAGCGAGCCATTCGATATCGCGAAGGCGGACACCGCGGTGTTCTATTCCATCAACAATTGCCTGGATGGTCTGCGCAATATCTCGTTCGGAGCTTTCCTCATCAAACAGGTGGTACAGGAACTCGAGAATGAAGGTCTGCGCCTCAGGAATTTCGTGACCCTGTCGCCGGTGCCGCGATTCCGGGACTGGCTGGCGCAGCAGACATCCACGTTTCCCGAAATCGAGCCCTTATCGCGCCTGAAAGGACCGGCATTGGCGAAAGCCCTCGCCGAGATCGCGCACGGAGATCCCCGCCGCGAGGTCCTGCGCCGCGCCTGCGCGTTATGCCTGACGGCGCGCCGCGAAAACGGCCGCGCGATCGATCCCGTGGCCGCGTTTCATCTCAACAACGGAGCCTCGGTCGAGCGCATCAACTGGGCCGGCGACACCTCCGAAAAAGGGCTCCAGCAATCCTTCGGCCTCATGGTGAACTACGCCTACCGGCCCCAGCGCATCGAACGCAATCACGAGCAATACGTGAAACAGGGCCGCGTGGCGGTCTCCGACGAAGTGCGCAAGCTGCTCGAAGCTCCGCAACCCAACGGCCACGGCCGCTAGCCCTCGTACTTTTCCAGCTCCAGTTGATCGCCCACCGCGGTGCGCGATTTTTCGATCGTCCCCACCGGCAGCTCAATCGTGGAATGCGCCCGAAAGCTCAGCGCGATTCTGCTTTTGACCATATTCGGACGAACCTTGGTCACCACGCGCTTCCGGTTGATGAACACGACGTCGATCGCGAATTTCATGAAGAAGCTGTGCACACCTTCGCACGGCACGATCCACAAGCCCTCGCCTTCGGCAAGTCCCGTATGCTTCAGTAAGCCCCGATTCCGCTTGGGAGCGGTGTCGGCGATCTCGGCGCGGTCGGCGAGCGTGGTGCCTTTAGTGAGATTGCGGATGCGCAGCTTCAAGCAGCCATTTTACTAAGGCCGCCTTCAATCAGCGTGGACATCGCGCGCGACCCCGACGATAATGGATCATCCGATTCGGTGCGAGGAGCCGCAATGCTCCTCGGGAGGTTCTATCGTGATTCCTAAAACCTGGATTCTCGCCACGCTGGCCGCGCTTCCCCTCGCCGCGCAATCGCCTGAAATGGCCGCAATCCGCAGCGCTGCAGTAGCACTTGGCGGAGTGGACCGTGTGAAGGCTGTGAAGACGCTGACCATGGAAGGCGAGGGCGCGAACCCCAATGTCGGCCAAAATGTCACGCCGGACGCCCCTTTGACCGATTGGAAAGTCACAGAATACAAAAAGGTCATCGATCTCGAACACTGGCGCCTGCACTTCCAGCAGCGCCGTGACGCCAAGTTCGAGTTCTCCATGGCGAACATCAATCGCCAGAATTACGTTCTGGACGGCGAGATCAGCTTCAATCTCGATCGCGAGGGCAAGCCTTCGCGCGCCGCCGAAGCGACCATCCGGGACCGCCGTATCGAAATGCTGAATCATCCGGTGGCGATTGTGCGAGCGGCGCTGGACGGCTACGTCAAGGCCAGCCATTTGCGCAAGGAAGGCAAAGTGGACGCGATCGATCTCAAGACCGCGCAAGGCGACGAGCTGACGTTGACGCTCGACGCTGCGACGCACCGGCCCGCCTCGCTCCGCTGGATCAGCTCCAGCGACAACCTCGCCGACATTCACAACGAAACTTTTTATCTGGATTATGCCTCTACCGGCGGACTTCAGATGCCCCGCCATTTCTTGAACAAGATTGATTTCCGCAACTACACCACCGTCGATTTACACATTACGAGGAACGCGGTCGACGAGCCTGCCGGAAATCTGGAAGCGCCCGCCTCCATCAAAGCGGCCGCCCCGCCACAGCCTCCGCCAATCACGGTCGATCCCGTCGAAGCTGCTCCGGGAGTGTGGTGGATGAAGGGCTCGGGCAATCACTCGAGCACGCTCTATATCTTCGCCGATCACAAGACGCTGTTCGAAGCCCCCGCGAGCGCAGCCCAAGCCAAGGTGGTGATCGCCAAGGCCCGCCAGGTGGTGCCGGAAAAGCCGCTGACGGAGATCATCATCTCGCACCACCATTTCGATCATACGGGCGGGCTTCGCACGGTCGTCGCCGAAGGCTTGACCATCATCTCGCACCAGGCCAACGAACAGTATTTCCGCGAGCTCGCCTCGCGCAAGGCCACGCTCCATCCCGACGAGCTGGCTCTGCATCCCATGCCGTTCAAATTTCACGGCGTGGCCGAAAAAGCCGTGTTAAAGGACAAGTCCATGGAAGTGGATTTGTTCCAGATCAAGGACAACGTCCATTCCGCATACAATCTGGTCGCGTGGATTCCGAAGTACAGGATTCTCTCGCAATCGGATTTATTCGACGCCGGCTGGTATTACTTCCTGTGGTCCGACAATTATTTCGCGAATCTCGAACGGCTCGGCTTGCACTTCGATCGCGATCTGCCGGTGCACGGCTCGATCATGGGCTACGACGACGAGAAACGTATTGTCGCAGAGCGTAAGAAGTCTCCGCATCACGAGGATTGACGGCCAACGCGCGACCCCTCAAATCCGGTCAGACAAACTTGATGCGCCGCATCGCCAGGATCACCATGCGCAGCAAAATGATGCCGTGCCGCCAGCGCTGGATGTTCGTGTCACCGTACACGCGCTCAGCGTAGCGGATCGGCAGATCCACCATCTTGAGGTTGTATTTGGCGGCGCCGAAAATCAGATCGAAATCCCCGAACGGATCGATCTCGCCGAAATACGCGCGATTGTGCGCGATCACTTCGTAATGCGCGCGGCTCAGCACCTTGGTACCGCACAGCGTGTCCTTGATGCTCTGATTCAGCAGCCAGGAAAACGCCAGGCTGAAGAATTTGTTGCCCACCAGATTGAAGAAACGCATTGCGCGATCTTCCATCGGATACACCAGGCGCACGCCGTTGACGTATTCGCCCTTACCGGAACGCCATGCCTGGTAAAAGCGCGGGAGATCCTCGGGCGCAACCGTCATATCCGCGTCCAGAATCATGAGCACTTCGCCGGAGGCGTTGGCAAAGCCCAGCCGCACGGCGTCGCCCTTTCCTTTGCCCGTTTGCCGGAAGAGCTTGGCTCCGCCGCTCGGCAGCAGCGCATATTCGCGTTGGCGCCGCGCCAGTTCCTGTTCGATCACCGCGTATGTATCGTCGCTCGAATTGCCCTCGACGAAAATCAGCTCCGTGCCGCCGCCCATTTCCGGCACGCGATCCAAAATATGCGCGATATTTCCGGCCTCGTTGCGCGCCGGAACCACCACGCTCACGCGCGGCTCGGGTGTTGCCGCGGGCTTCGGCGCCGGGCGCGCCACCAGAAAATGCGTCAACGCGAACACATTCCATGGCCACATCTTCACCAGGTAGCGGTTGCATAACGAATCCAGACCCGGCGTACGCATCGGCCACAGAATTTCCGGCCGCGTTTGAATCGTTTCAAATCCGGCCAGATACAACAGATTTTCGACGTCGGGCACCGTTAGCCAGTTCTGCCCCAACTGAGGCCGTGCGATCCCCAACGCCTCGGCTCCGCGCCGCGGACCTTCCCACAAGCGGCTGTAAAAATTCAGCACCACGCGCGTACCCGGATGAATGCAGCCGTGAAGTGTTTCCAGCATCTGCTGCACGTCCCACAGATCGTTGATCAGATCCGAAGCGACGACGAAATCGAAACGCTTCCCGCCCAGATCAAAGTCGTGCGCGTCGCCCTCCATGAGCGTTAATTGCGGATATTTCCGGCGTCCCTGTTCGACGCGAACCGGCGACAAATCGATGCCCACGCCCTCGGAGGGTTGCAACGCCGCCAGCAAATTCCCTTCGCCGCAGCCGAGCTCCAGCACGCGGGAACCGGGAGGGATCACGAACCGATACAGTTCCGCGAGCCGCCGCCGGTAGTAGCGCCGGGGACTGTCCCAGCCAGGCTGCTTGCGTGCATACGCATCCCAATAACAGCGGCGTTCGTCGATGTAGGCGGCCTTCTTTGCCGCGGCCGATACACGTTCCCCCGCGTCGAAGGCTGTCGAAGTTGCCGGAAGATTCCCGCTGCCCGGGGCGCGGGACGGTGCGTTCACGTAACGATTATCGCAGAGCGTCCGCGGCGCGCGGCAGCTTATTTCACCGTGACCTTCACGAACGCGTTGGTCCAGCAGCACTGATATCCGCCGCCGCCCGGACCGGAAAGATCGTTGGCCACCACGCGCAGCATGTATTCGCCCGGTTCGCTGAAGGTCGCCGTGGTGGAGGCCTTCCCGTTGAATGCGGCCTCGCCCGCGGTCTTTTCGATCGCCGGTTTTGCGCTGGCGAACTTCACGCCACCCGGACCGCGATACTTGCTCCAGGTAATCGCCACCGGGATCGGTCGCTGGCGCGCGTTCGCCGAAGGCAGGATCGCGTCATCGGAGATGCTCACCGGCAACATTAGCGGAGCGGAGGCCGGCGTGTTCATGTTGACCGTGATGGGACGAGGACCCTGATTCGACGCGCCCGTTTCAAAGCGCAGCACCGGCGGCGTGTTGCCCGTGGATTCCTTATAGGGCGCGATCTCCCACAGCGGATCGAGGCCAGCCGGAATCGCCGCCGTGTGACCGTTCACCGTCAGCGTCCACGTCACCTTATTTTTTCCGAAATCCTTCGGGACGGTGACGACGAAGATGCCCCACTGCCGGCCGGGCATGAAATGCGTGGGCTGCCCGCGATCCGGACCGCCCGGCTCGATCCGATTGTCGGGCCCGACCGGCACGTCCAGCTCCTGCGCCGCGTTGCGGCTGAAGTAGCCGAACGAGATCGAATACGTCCCGTCCGCGTTTTGGAACCAGCCTTCGAAAGCCGGCGTCACACCTTGCCCGCGATCGTGGAAAGGTTCCACCGGCAGCGACTGTGCAAACGCCATCGCCGCCGCCAAACCAAAGCAGACCAGTGCTCGCATAGTCCTTATTGCCTCGCCTGTTCCGTGCCCGCGCCTATTTGCCGCTCTGTGCGACGGTCGCGCCTTTCTTGGCCAGATAGGTCTGATAATCTTCGTCGCTGATGAACGTCACGTTGACCCACGCGTGCGCCATCTCATCCACCGTGCGTTCGCCCCAGCCGACCCACTGATTCGGATCCGGATTGTTCGGATTGTTAGCCGTATTGTCGTGCCACGCCGTGATATGCAGCACCGTTCCCGCCGGCAGCACCGGCGCGGAGTCGTCCGCATAAATATAGTTGGTCATCCACAGGAAATTGAACTTATCCACGTAGCTCAGCATCTGCGTCGAGCCATCCGGCAGGATCGCCTCCATCGCCATGGCTTTACCGCGCAGATGCATGTGCGGCTGGAAATTCTCGAGCTTCGCCGGATGCCGCAGAACGTGATAGCCCTCGGTCTCCGAGATGCTGTTCGGCGGAATGTCGAGCGTCTGCTCATGCTCGTCGCCCACGTATTTGCCCGCCGTGAAGGAGAGCAGATAGGTCCGGTACTTCGGTTCCTGGCCCTTCGGATAGAAATAAATGGCGATCTGCGTTTGCGCCACTAGCGGCTCGCCCGCCGCGTGCAGGTGCAGCTCCCACCAAATGCGCGAGCCCGGCAGCAGAAGCTTGCCGGTGCCGGGCGCATACAGATCATAGCTCTTGCCGATGGCCCATTCCATCAGCATGCCGGGGCCGCTGTTGTTGGCGTCGGCCGCCGTCAGCAGTGAAGAGCGCAAATCGGGTTCTTCCTGTTGCAGCCGTGCCAGCGCGTGATGTACGACGCGCCGCGCGTCGGGCGTCGTCGGGCGAATCTCCACCGCGCGCACCCAGCGAGGCTCGGTGATCGGGATATTCGCATACGGCTTCCACCACACGTCCTGGCCGTGCGCCGGCATCGTGTACGGCTGGGAATCGATCACCAGATCGGGCTGGCCCAGGACCTTAGTCAGTTGCCACTGGTTGAAATCCGGGAACTGCTTGGGAGGAGGCATGTCCTTGGGATCGCCCATCGGCGCGCCTGAGTCCACCCAGCGCACGATGGTTGCGATCTGCTCGTCGCTCAGCGAAAAATCGTTGGCGAACTTCTGGATGCCGACCGTCTTATCCAGGTGCCATGGTGGCATGGCGCGGGTCACGACCTTCTGTTTGATCGCCTTGGCCCATGGACGAGCCTGCTCGTAAGTCTCCAGCGACATCGGCGCCATCGATCCCGTGCGATGGCATTCCTGGCACTTTTCCTGAAAGATCGGTGCGATGTCCTTGGTGAAGGTCACCGGCTTGTTCGCCAGCTCGGCGGCAAACGCGGAACCCGCCAGCATGGCCGTGAGCACACTCGCTCCCGCGGCCTTCTTTATCCCGGTACGAAATTCGTAAACGAGCATAGACACTGCTCCTTCGTTGGGCAAGTGTACTGACTTTACCGGTGAGTGTCAACGGCGCAACAGGCTAGGAGATAGAGAAGCCTGAAACTGTCCTCTCGCGAAGCTGGTGTTCACTGCCGAAAGCTCACCGCGTGACAAAACACGCCCGATGCTAAACCAGGTCTTTTCTATTGGAAAGCTGCTGGAGGTTCGCTAAACTTCCTCAAGATCTCCTGCGTAGCCCGGAGAAGGCAAGAAGGGCGAATCATCGAGCGTGTGATAGCTTGACGGTAGAGGATGCAGATGAGGAGCGTAAGGTTCGCAACTGTCATTGCAGTCACTAGACTGCTTGCGCCAGCTTACGCCCAATGGCTCCATCCGGACCCACACACGCCGCGGACTCGGGACCGCAAGCCGATCCTGACGGCGCCCGCGCCGCGTCTTAACGGTAAGCCGGATCTTTCCGGAGTCTGGGAGGCCGCACGGCCGGCGCTCGCCGCCAACACATCCTACACAGGGGGCATTAACCCCGATGTGCTCCGCATGCAGATCGATCAGCAAGACGTGGGAGACATCCACCGGAATGTCTTTTTCGGAATGAAGCGCGAAGAGGAACCGCTGAAGCCAGAGGCGATCGCCGTCATTTCCAAACGCCAGAATGAGCAGCCGCCTCAGGTGCGTTGCCTGCCTCAGGGCGTACCCGGCGTCATGATGGTTTATGCGTTTAAGATCATCCAAACACCGGCTGAAATCATCATGATTGGCGAAAGCCAGGATCCGCCGCGGCAGATTTACCTGGATGGGCGTGACTTGCCGAAGGATCCGGACCCTTCCTGGATGGGATATTCGGTCGGGAAGTGGGACGGGGACACCCTTGTTGTTCAAACGACCGGCTTCAACGAAGAAGGCTGGCTGGATAATGTCGGCCATCCGCGCGGCCAGTCGATGCTGATCACCGAGCGTTTCCGTCGCCGCGATTTCGGGCATATCGACCTGGAAATCCGCTATGACGACCCGAAATATTACACGCGGCCTTTTACAAACAAGACGACGCTGAACCTGATTCCCGATTCGGATATCATTGAGTTCGTCTGCACGGAGAACGAAAGGGATATGGAACACTTGGGCAAGCCGTAACAACGCTGGCACTTTGGACTTGTCCAGCTCGCGAACCTGACTCCTGAAAACCGGTGGTGCCTTCTCTGTCCCGAGCCAACCCAAACGACGTTTCCAGCACTTAGCGAGCTCGGCGAGTGCACAGAGGAGGCTGTCCCAGCGTTTTTCGGCTAGCTCCTAGCGCGCCAGCATCCGGAAGTGAGCAAGCAGATTCCATGCATCGAGCTTGCAACCGGGCCGGGCAGCCGCATCCGGCCCGCGCGTCCCCGGGCGAAAAGGCGTAATATACTTGGAGATCGAAAAACACGACTCAAGCGCGTTTCACAACGACAGGAGAGGCACATGAAGAAAACCAGGAAACTTTCCGTAGACCGCCGCAGCTTTTTCAAAAGCGCGGCTGGAGCGGCGGCGCTCGCCACAGCTTCCCCTGCCGCGAAGGCGCAACAGGAACAGGCCGCGGCGCCGGCTCCTGGAGGCGTACCCGCTCCCACCCAGCAGCAGCTCGCCCGTGACGCAGGCAACGTGCGCCCTCCGGCTACAGCTCGGCCGGTCACGCGGCCCGGCTCCGATCTCATGGTCCAGCAGATTCGCGACCTGGGCATCGAGTTCGTGGCGGCCAATCCGGGATCGACGTTCGAAGGCTTGCAGGAATCGTTTATCAACTACGGCCCCAAGCCGAATTTCATGCCGGAGTTCATCACCGCGCTGCACGAGGAATCGGCGGTCGCCATGGCGCACGGCTACGCCAAGGCGGAAGGCAAGCCGATGCTCGCGCTGCTGCACGGCACCATCGGAATTCAGCACGCGGCCATGGCCATTTTCAACGCCTACTACGATCGCGTGCCGATCCTGATGATCGTGGGCAACGACCGCCGCGATATTCCTGCCCACACCGCGCTCGACATGGCGGGCATGGTGCGGAGCTTCACCAAGTGGGACGCGCAGCCCAAGACGCTTGATGAAGCGATGGCGGCGATCCATCGAGCTTATAACGAGGCGATCACGCCGCCGATGGCTCCCACGCTCGTCGTCATGGATTCGGACATCCAAAAGAACGACGCGCCAAACGCCCGCATTCCGGCTTACCGGCCCCCGCAATTCCCGAACATCGACGCGGCGCAAGCCAGGGAAATCGCCAAAGCGCTGGTAGCGGCCGAAAATCCGCGCATCAACGTCGGCCGTCTCCGGACGCCCGAAGGCGTGAAGCTCGCGGTGCAGCTTGCCGAGCTGGTGGGCGCATGCACTGGCACGGCGGCGGCCGGCGGCCCGATGAGCTTCCCGCAGCGGCATCCTTTGTGCGGGCCCGGCGCCAGCACCACCTACGATTACACGCTGGGGCTGGAAACCCGCGGCGCGCAGGCGTCGATCATCGGTCCGGATCTGCCCTCGATCGTGGCGCAGAGAGATCCGCAGGGCATTGGATTCGGCGGCCTGGAAAATGGCAACGCGAATGGAGGCCGGGGCGAAGGTGGAGGCGGACGCGGCGGCGCGGCCAATGCGGCTCCTCCCATGCGGGCCGACGCCGAAGCAAGCCTGCCGATGATCATCGATGAAGTAAAGCGCCAGATGACCTCGGATCGAGCCCGGCTGGTGGCGGACCGTTCGGCCAAGCACGCCGTGGCGAATCAGCAGGCGCACGTGCAGGCCGTCATGCAGGCCGTGGAGATGAAGCGGGCGGGTTGGAACGGAAGCCCGATCAGCACGGCTCGCGTGTACGCCGAGCTGTGGCCGCTGATCATGCACGAGGATTGGTGCCTGTCTTCGCCGACGTTTTTCTCCGGTGGCCACAACGTCCAGTTATGGGATCACAACAAACCCTATAGCAGCCTGGGCGGGCAGGGAGCGGGCGGCATGGGCTACGGCGCGCCAGCGTCGGTGGGCGCGGCGCTGGCAGCGCGAGGGAGCGGGCGCATCGTGGTCAACATCCAGTGCGATGGCGATCTCAACTACGCGCCCGGATGCCTGTGGACCGCCGCGCACCACAAGCTGCCTCTGCTGACGATCATGCACAACAACCGCGCCTGGCATCAGGAGTTCATGTATGTCTCTTTCATGGCCGGCGTGCGCGGACGCGGCACCGACCGCGCCTGGATCGGCA
>Ga0187771_10003343_pt1 | contig 11189 bp, 5 predicted proteins | sample 0116_SJ02_MP15_1_FD_133139 | JGI IMG/M metagenome (GOLD analysis project Ga0187771, IMG submission 133139) | Tropical peat soil microbial communities from peatlands in Department of Meta, Colombia - 0116_SJ02_MP15_10_MG | ecosystem: Environmental > Terrestrial > Soil > Wetlands > Peat | place... | reverse complement strand
GATCGTGCTGATGATCGCGTGTGTGAACGTCGCAAGCCTCCTGCTTTCGCTGGCAGCTTCCCGCCGCAAGGAAATTGCGTTGCGCGCCGCGCTGGGCGCCGGTCGAGCAAGAATCGTGAGGCAGCTCCTGACGGAAAGTGTAGTGCTGGCTTTGGCGGGCGGTGCGCTGGGCCTGACCCTGGCTTTCGGCGCGCTCTCCGCGGTGAAGACTCTGTTGCCAGCGGACACACCGCGCCTGGCGGAGGTCGGAATGGACTGGCGCGTCCTGACGTTTGTGACGGCTCTCTCTATCCTGACCGGCCTGGCTTTCGGCCTGGCGCCAGCGCTGCGGGCCTCGAGGTCGGACCTGGCAGAGTCCGTGAAAGGTGGCGGGCAGCGGACGACCGACGCCGCAGGCATCAATCTCCGCGCTTCGCTGATCGTGGGCGAGGTGGCGCTGGCGGTCGTACTCGTGGTGGGGGCCGGACTTCTCATCAAGACCCTCTGGCGGTTGATGCAGGTGAATCCCGGCTTCCGGGGTGAACACGTTCTTACGGTGCACGTTACCCCTGACCAGGCCTCTTGCCGAGAGCGCGCGGCGTGCGTGGCGCTTTATGATGAGTTGCTGCGGAGAGCACGCGGTATGGACGGCGGCTCCGAGGTCGCCGCCGCCAACACCGTTCCTTTGAACGGCGAAGCGCCGTACATTGTGGCGGAGATGGAAGGGCATCCCTTGAAGGCAGGAGAGGGTCTCGCCCCTTTGTTCTGGGCCGGAGCCATTACCCCGGACTATTTTCACCTCATGGGCATTCCCTTGCTGGCCGGCAGGGAATTCGGCGATTCGGATGGCGAGAGATCGGCCGGCGTCGTGATTGTGAGCGCGGCGACGGCGCGAAAATACTGGCCCGACGACAATCCCGTCGGCAAACACATCCGCCTGGTATGGGATACGGACTGGCGAACCGTGGTCGGCGTCGCGCAGGACGTGCGCCAATTCAATCTGGCCGACAAGCCTCTCGACTGGATCGACGGGGCCATCTACATGCCCTACCCTCAATCCGTGGGCGCCAACCAGAAGCTTCCCACCGCCATGTATCTCATCGCTCGAACCTCGGCAGGACTGGGGCTTTTTGGACGCGATGTGCGCGGCTTAGTTACGAGCGTAAACCCGAACGTTCCGGTCAGCGAGGTCAGATCGTTGGAAGCGATCGTCTTAGACTCAGCCTCCCAGCCTCGTTCCCTGATGTGGCTTTTCGTCGCCTTCGCCGGCACGGCACTCACGCTCGCCGCCATTGGCACCTATGGAGTCGTATCCTACTCCACCGCGCAGCGGACGTACGAGATCGGCGTTCGCGTCGCGCTCGGCGCCAGTAAGGGCAACGTTTTCGGCCTGGTCCTTGGCCAAAGCCTGCGATTGGTCCTCACCGGCCTGGCAATTGGCGTTGCAGCCGCGTTTGCCTCGACACGATTGCTGAACAGATTCCTCTTCGGTGTAGCGGCGACCGATCCGTTTACTTTCCTCGCCGTCAGTGTCCTATTGACCGGCGTGGCGCTCCTGGCCGGCTTCATTCCGGCGCGGAGAGCGGCGAGCGTCAATCCGGTGACGGCGCTGCGCGTCGAGTAGCACCCCGCCTCCATAACGTCTGCGAACACCGTGAGACGCCACGGCGTGTGGCACGGGTGTCTCGCCCGTGAGTCTGAAAACGAACGGGCAGGACGCCAGTGGCGGGGGCAAGATGCCCGTGCTGCCGAAAAAAACGGAGGTATAATCCCGGCAAATCGGAGGGGGGACTCATGGCTAACGATTGCGAAATCAGTCGGCGGGAATTTCTGAAATCAAGCGCGACGACGAGTGCGGGGCTGGCGGCGCTCGGCGGCATCACCTTCATCACGAACCCGGAAAGAGTTTTCGGCGCCAACGATCGCGTTCGAGTCGCGATCTGCGGCCTGCGCGGGCAAGGATTTGAGCATGTGAAGGAGTACGCCAAGATGGCGCACGTTGAAATCGCCGCGGTGTGCGACGTCGACGAAAACGTGATGAACGACCGTCTGGCGACAATGCAGAATAAAATGAGTCTGCCCAAGCCGGAAACTTACATCGACGTCCGCAAACTGCTGGACGACAAATCCATCGATGCTGTTTCCATCGCCGTGCCCAACCACTGGCACTCGCTGATGGCCATTTGGGCCTGCCAGGCGGGGAAGGATGTCTACTGCGAGAAGCCCTGCTCGCACAACTGGTGGGAAGGCCGGCAACTGGTTCGCGCCGCGAAGAAATACGATCGAATTGTCCAGCACGGAACCAACAGCCGCTCCGGCGAGGCGATCAGGGAAGGCGTCCAGAAAATACGCGATGGGTTGATCGGAGAGGTCTATCTGTCGCGCGGTTTGTGCTACAAATGGCGAGACACCATTGGGCGCGCTCCGCAAGAGCCGGTGCCCGCCGGCGTTCACTACGATCTGTGGACGGGACCTGCGCCGATGAAACCATTTACCAAAAACCGCTTTCACTACAACTGGCACTGGATTTGGGATACGGGCAACGGCGACATCGGCAATCAGGGCATCCACGAAATGGACGTGGCACGCTGGGGACTCGGCGTCGGCTTTCCCACCAAAGCTTCGGCGATCGGCGGTCACTTCATGTTTGACGATGACCAGCAGACTCCCAACACGCTCAATTGCGCTTTTGAGTTCGAGACGCCGGATGGCAAGCGCAAGATGCTCGAATTCGAAGTTCGGCACTGGATTACAAATCACGAGGCGGAGATCGGCGGCGGCGCGTTCAAGAGTGCGGGGCCTCCGCCCGCCGGTTTGGCCGCTCCTCCGCCCAAGCCCGCACCAAAGGCGCCGGCACAACATCGGCTGGGGCCAGGGGCTGGAACACACAACACCATCGGAAACATCTTCTACGGATCAAGAGGATACCTGGCCATGGACGGCTACGACACTTACAAGAGCTGGTTGGGCGACGATCAGGAGCCGGGCCCGGAAGGCAAAGGCGCCGGCAACAATTGGGCGAATTTCATCGAGTGCGTGCGCAGCCGCAAGAAAGAAGATTTGCACGCGCCCATCGAGGAGGGGCACATTTCCTGCACGCTGGTCCACCTTGCCAACGCCTCATATCGCCTGGGCCGCGCACTCAAGTTTGATCCCGCGACCGAACAAGTGATCGGCGACGACGAGGCCAACAACTTGCTGCGCGATGGCGACCGCGGCTACCGAGATGGGTTCGTGGTGCCGGAAGAAGTGTGATCCAAAATGCTATGCAGGAATGGAACTACGCGATGTGGTCTAGACTGAGGTATCGTTGAGCGCATCTCTCCTTGATCGACGCAAATTCTTGATGCTGGCCGGTGGTATTCCGTTCGTTCGGGGCGCTGTTGCGTTGGCAGGTGCGGGCGCAGTCGAAACCCTGCCCAACCCGGTCGGCTACGCTACGATTTCCTGGCGTCGAAGCCAGTTCACGCACGCCCTCGATACGATCTCGCGTCTTGGATTCAAGGGCGTTCAGTTGCTCGGTTGGGTTTGCGACGATTATGCCGGAGCGAGATTCGGGGAGCTGAAAGCGCGTTTGCAAGAGTTAAAGCTTCTGCCCGTGGCGCTTTCGTGTTGGGGCGTGGAACTTGACCCGGCCCGAGTAACAGACCAATCGGCCAAGCTTCACGAGTACGCCGAATTTCAGAGTCGTCTGGGCGGACTCTATTTGCAGGTGACTGATGCCGGCCGCCCCAACGGGCAGTATTCGCCCTCGCAAATCAAAGCGCTGGGCGAGCAGATGAATGTTCTGGGCAAGGTCGCTACCGACTCCGGCGTGACGCTGGGATATCATCCGCACTTCCGGTCGCTCGGTGAAACGCGGGGAGGGATGGCGCGGGTCCTGGACGCGACCGACCCGCGCTATGTGAAACTGATCGCCGATGTCGGGCACCTCCTGCTGGGCGGATCGGACCCGGCGGAAGTCATCCGAACCTATCATGAGCGGCTCATCCTGGCGCACTTCAAGGACGTGCGAAAAGACATTGCCGCGTTCGCCCTGAAAGACCGTACGCTGGTTCGCCAAGGCAATTATTGTTTTTGCGAAATCGGTCAGGGCGCCGTCGATTTTCCCGCCATCCTCCGGGCTTTTCGAGACGTTCAATTCACCGGGTGGGTCATCCTTGAGCTCGACGATTTTGAGCCGCCGCCCGGCGGGCCTGACGAGGGCGCCCGCAGGAACAAGGCGGGTGCCGAAAAACTCGGCCTCGGAGTGTGACGCCGCGAAAACATCGGCGCGCAGCTCTGACTTTGAAGCACGGCTCTCTCCCGCCTCCTGCCTCTCTTAACCAAATATAAATATTGGAACTCTAGAACGACCATCGGTGTCAATACAAATGAAAGGCAAGACTCAGGCCTGCCGAAGAGCGGCCGCTTCAGCGAAGGCGACAACGTGCCGGGTCACGGGGAGGTGGAATCATGTTTGACTCAACTTTGCTTGACTCATCGCCCGCCCGCATCCCGATTTTGACGGCGCGCCACTGGGCGGCCGCACTCGTCGTAGGTGCTTTGGGCTTGATGGCCGCTTATCTGGGTTTGCCTCTCGTTTCTGCCGCGACGCCCAAGGCGCTGGTGGCCGAATCCGCTCTCCTGGGCGCTGGGTTGATGTTCTACGAACTGATGCTCTTGTACGTTCTGGCGGATGCGCGTCGGCTCGGACTGAGTGTCGGCAAATGGTCAGTAATCCTGCTGGTGCTCAACGCGGTCGGGTTTGTGGCGTACCTGATCTACGCCGCGATCAAGACGAGTGACTGGAAGCGCGCGGCGCTTCCTCTGGCGTACATCCTGGAAGCGGTGGTTCTCTGTGGCCTGTTGCTCGTGCCGCTGATTCGCACGGAGGCTCTTCCCAACTTGCGCTGGATCGTGACTCCGGTGCCTCCTCCGCCTCCTTCGGGTCCTCCTCCCGCCGCCGCAAGGCACGTGAGGGCGATCAGGCGCCCGGCCTCGCCAGCCGCCATCACCGCGCCTTTCAAAATCCCGACGCACATTGCCTTCGTTAGAGAAGAGCCGACGCCGCCGCCGGACGCTGGCTCTGAGATCGGTTCTCTGCCACTGGGGGCGGTTGGCGCGGGCGGACCGAATTATGTTCCCTTCAGCATTTTCACCGGCAAGGACGTGGCCCCTCCGCCCCCGGTCGCGCGGAGACGACCGGCGACACAACCCGTCCACATCGGCGGTGTGGTAGAGGAATCCAGGTTGATTTTTCACCCCAAGCCGGAGTACCCACCGCTGGCCATTATTTCCCGCACCCAGGGCAGTGTCTGGTTGCGAGCGATTATCAGCAAGGACGGGACGATTCAGGACTTGACGGTGATCTCAGGACATCCGCTTCTCGTGAGGTCCGCCGTGGACGCCGTGGCCCGCTGGCGGTATCAGCCCACTCTATTGAACGGCGAGGCAGTGGATGTGGTCACAGAGATCGAAGTGAAATTTATTCTGGGCGATCAGTAAGGTTTGAGACTGCCCCGCGACCACCTGGGGAGCCGCCCGCCTCGCATCCCTTCCCTCAAACACACCAGAGTGCTTTCCTGCCCGGCGCCGAGTTGTCCCGGCTCACCGAGTGTGACAACATGAGGTCAGCCCGCTTGCGGGTCGAGCGTGTGACGGGAAGTACCAAGGCCCTATGCAGCAACGCTCACTCGTCGAATACTTCGGCCGCTTCTTCGGCCGCAACCCCGGGATTGCTTACGCCCACAGGCGCGGCTACCGGCTAGCCCGCTGGTCCTATCGCGACATCGCCGAAACCGCGAGTCAGTTTGCGCGGGAACTGGAAGCGCGCGGGATTCAGAAAGGCGACCGCGTCCTGATCTGGGGACAAAACTGCGCGGAGTGGGTCGTGGCGTTCTTCGGGTGCGCGCTGCGGGGAGCGGTGGTGGTTCCTGTCGATCTCATTGCCACGCCCGATTTCGCTCGCCGCATCGCGGGGCAGGTGAGCGCAAAACTTCTGGTATGCGCGAGGGAATTGGTGCCGCTCGAGCCGTCGCCGCCGGTTCTCTTCCTGGACTCCATGCGTGAGCTTCTGGCGCAGCGCCCGCGCGGGCCTTACCAGGCACCAGGTTTGGGGCGGGATGACACACTCGAGATAGTGTTCACTTCGGGAACGACCTCCGACCCCAAAGGCGTGGTGATCTCGCACGCCAACGTGCTCGCCAATTTGGAGCCGCTCGAACATGAGATCAGCAAATTCCGCGCGGTCGAGCGCGTCTTCCACCCTATCCGGTTTTTGAATCTGCTCCCGCTCAGCCATGTTTTCGGGCAATTCCTCGGCATGTTCGTCCCGCCGTTAATCGGCGGCACGGTGATCTTTCAGGACACCTTCAATCCTTCGGAAGTGATTCGCACCATTAAGCGGCAGCGCGTTTCGGCGCTGGTTGCGGTGCCGCGATTGCTGGAAACGCTCAAGGAAAAGATCGAGCGCGATTTCGAAATGGCCGGACGCGCGGACGAATTCAAACAACGGCTCCGAGCCACACAAGGCAGGCATTTTGTGCGGCGCTGGTGGCATTTTCGCGATGTGCACCGCAAATTCGGTTGGAAATTCTGGGCGCTCATTTCCGGCGGAGCTGCCCTCGACTCAGCAGTGGAAGATTTTTGGCGGCGGATGGGTTTCGCGATGATTCAGGGCTACGGCCTGACAGAAACCACGTCACTGGTCAGTGCGAATCATCCTTTCCGGCTGGGAAAAGGCTCAGTGGGGAAGGCGCTGCCCGGACTTGAAATGAAGTTGGACGCCGATGGCGAGATTCTGGTGCGCGGAGGCAATGTCGCCTCGGGGTACTGGCAGGGAAGGGAATTGACGCCGCTGAGCGATCGAGCGAGCGGCAGCGACGGCTGGCTGCGAACCGGCGATCTCGGTGAGTTAGACGCGGCAGGAAATCTCTACTTTAAAGGCCGCAAGAAGGACGTGATTGTCACGTCCGAGGGAATGAAGGTTTATCCTCAGGACTTGGAGACAGCCTTGCGTCGCCAGCCGGAAGTGCAAGACTGCGCCGTCGTCGGCGTGGCGCGCGGAGGAAATGCCGAGCCGTGCGCGGTCCTGGTCCTGCGAGACCGGCGCAGTGATTCGGAAGCCGTCGTTCGACGCGCCAATGAGTCGCTGGCCGAGTATCAGCGCATTCGCCGCTGGCTGGTCTGGCCCGATGACGACTTTCCCCGCACTTCGACGCGAAAACCGCGCGCCCTGGCGATACAGGAGTTTGTCCAGACTCAATTGAGGGAACCTGGCGGCGAGCCTGGGGCGGTCGCCGCTCAGGGTGGGACGCTCGCCAACCTGATTAGCCGAGCCACGGGCCGTTCGGTCGACTGCCTGGAGCCCGGCGCCAACTTGACTACGGATTTGAATCTCAGTTCGATCGATCGTGTGGAGTTGCTGAGCGCGATCGAGGACCGCTACCAAATCGATCTTAATGAAACGGATTTCGCGGCGGCGGCCACGGTCGGCGAGTTGGAGGAGATCCTGCGACGGCCGCCGGCGCGACCGAGCCCCTACCGATATCCGCGCTGGGCGCAGTGCTGGCCGATCACGTGGATTCGTCTCGTGGTTTATTACCTGCTGACTTGGCCGGCGACGCTGCTGCTGGGCTGTCCTCGCGTGCGGGGCCGCGAACTTTTGCGCGGCGTGAGCGGCCCGGCCTTAATCGTCTCCAATCACGTGACGAGCATCGACATCGGTTTCATCCTGGCCGCACTGCCCCCGAGACTGAGACACCGCGTGGCCGTCGCGATGCTTGGGGAGCTGCTTCATTCGATGCGGCATCCGCCGGCGAGTCTGGGAATGTTTAGGCGTTGGCTTGAAAGGCTGGACTACGCCCTCGTGGTGGCGCTGTTTAATGTTTTCCCTCTGCCTCAACAGTCCGGCTATCGGGAGAGTTTCGAGTTTGCGGGCGAATTGGCTGACCGCGGCTACAGCGTGGTTGTATTTCCCGAAGGGCACCGGACAACAGACGGAAAAATCGCGCCCTTCCGCGCCGGAATCGGACTGCTGGCCTCGAAATTAAACCTGCCTGTCGTCGCCATTCGAATTGACGGGCTCTTTGAGCTGAAGCAGGCCGGCAAGAAAATGACGCGGCCGGGCGCGGTGACGGTGACTATCGGATCTCCGCTGCGGTTCGATCGAGCCGCCGACCCCGAATCGATTGCCCGCGAGTTGGAGCGTCGAGTGGCGTCGCTCGGCGAGCCAGTTAGAAACTGAGGCTTCTCTTGCGGAACCGGGTCTGTCGCTGCAGGCGATCGAAAGCGAAACAAAGCAGGGCGATCACTGCAAACACCAGCCGGCTGGCGTCCGGGCCAAGCCAGGCTCTGGTCCGCCACGACAGAAGCGGTTGCCTATTCCAATAAGCCGTCCAGAATCGTCCAGCGGGTATAATGCACCGCGGGTGAGCCCGTCGAGCGGGATCGCCTGGTTTTTGTCGGACTCGAAGGAGAGCCCATGTTGGCTGCCCTGCTTGCGCTGTTGTTGGTTTCGTCGGGCGCGAGCAAATCGCCAATCCAGAATCCCGGTTTTGAAGCGTCGCCGTTTCTGAGCGGGTGGGAGAAACACGTTCGATCAGAGCACGACAACGGGCACATTCCCACCTTCACCGCCGACAGGGGCGACGCGAAGGAAGGCAGCCAGTCGCTTTTGGTAGAAGCTCCGGACGCGGCTTCGGCCTCGGTGAGTCAGAGGGTCTTCTTGCCTGTAGGTTCGCTTTGGCGAGTGAGAGCGTGGATCAAGACCGAAAACTTGAGCGCTGCGGATGACACACACGCCGGGGGCTTCATCAGCATCGATACGCCGGCGGGCGAAATTGCGTCGAGCCCAATTCGCTCGGGCACAACTCCCTGGCAGGAAGAGGAGGCAGCCTTCCGCGTCCCGTCCCCAACCTTCATCGACTTGACGCTCGTGGGAACGCGGCAGGGCACAGGAAGAGTCTGGTTCGACGACGTTCGCCTGGAGGCGCTGCCGGCTGACACGGGCGAGGACGTCCAGATTTTCTCCCAGCGCACCACCCGGAGGCCAATCGATGGCAAGCAACAAGGCCAATTCATTGAGCTGCTCTGCAACCTGATTCCCTCCATCGTCGCGCAGCAGGTGGTCTCGACCAGTTTCGAGGAAGCGCCTCCCTGCCACGTGACTTACAAGCGGGAAGTGGACGAGCCTTATCGGCCCTGGTATCCGGACGGCGCGGTTGAGGTGGCGCAATACTCCTTCGATGCGACGAATCCTTTCAACGGGGCGCGCTCGCAAAAGATCGTCTTGCCGGTAGCGCACGCCCGCGCCGGGATTTCACAGGACGGTTTCTACCTGAAGCAGGGGGTTTCCTACAAGCTGCGCCTGCACATGCGAAGCGAAGGCAACGTTCGCGTTTCGGCTTCGTTGCATGGCGGAGGCCGCATGATCGCCGGCCCTGTCTCGCTGGGCCGCGCGGGCGAAAGTTGGACGGCAGCCGAGGCCGAATTGCGCGCGGCGCGAACGACAGACAACGCAACCTTGACCATCGACTTCGAAGGCCCGGGTTCTCTGTGGCTGGATCGCGTGTACCTGATCGGCTCCGACGCGGTCCTGGGAATTTGGCGGCCGGACGTGGTGGCCGCGCTCCAAGGCATGCATCCGGGAATCATCCGCTTCGGCGGCAGCACCACCGAAGGCTACGAATGGCAAGCAGGCATCGGCCCGTGGGACGATCGCCAGCCCTTCTCCACCGTCTGGGGCGGTCTGGAAGAGAACTTCGTCGGTATCGACGAATTCATCCGGTTGTGCCAGCGCATTGGTGCCGAGCCGCTCATCTGCGTGCGATGGACCGGCAAAAAGCCTGAAGACGCGGCGGCCGAAGTGGAATACGCGAACGGCAGCGTGCAAACGCGCTGGGGTGCCCTGCGGGCCAAGAACGGTCACCCCGCGCCCTACCGGGTGAAGTACTGGCAGATCGGCAACGAAGTTGATGTGCCGGAGTACAACCAGTCCGTCCGGGCCTTCGCCGAAGCCATGAAGAACGCCGACTCGACTATCAAGCTCTTGTCCTCCTTCCCAACCCAGAGCCTGCTCGACGCCGCCGGAACCGCCTTCGATTACCTCGCTCCTCATCATTACGAAGTGGCCGACCTGAGCGGCGAGGACCGAAGCTTCAAGAGGCTTCGCGACTGGATCGCGACGAACGGAAGCCGCAAGGACATTCGCGTGGCCGTGACCGAGTGGAATACTACGGCCGGGGACTTCGGCTTGCCGCGCGGCATGCTCCAGACGCTGGGCAACGGCCTGAGCGTGGCGCGCTACCTCAACCTGCTTCAGCGCTACGCCGACCTGGTCGAGATTGCCAACCGCTCCAACTTCGCCGATAGCTTTGGCTCAGGCTTTGTCGTTACCGGCCCCGGCTGGATTTACGAGTCGCCGGCCTATTACGCGCAAAAGCTGTACGCGCGCGCCGCCGGCACGTTCCCTCTTCGCATCGAGCGCTCTTCCAAGCTCGATTGGCAACTTCGGGAACCGGACCTGAGCGCGAGCCTCAGCCAGGACGGAAAGACACTGCGGGTCTACGCCGTCAACTCAACGTTGGAGCCGCTGTCTCGAAATTTTCAACTGGAAGGTCTTGAGGCAGGGGTGGCAGGCGGCACCGTTTTCACACTCGAAGACCACACACACCGCATGACCTCCGAGGTCATGAACAGCCGCGATGATCCTCGACGCATTTCACTGAGGTCTCAGCCGGCAGAACTCCGAGGTACCCGGTTCGAGTTCACGTTCAATCCGCTCACCGTGAACCTACTCGAACTGAAGCTCGGCAAATAACCGCCAGTAAACGCGATATCCGTGACCTTCCTTGCAGGGCTGCGGCCGCTCCATGAAATTCGCTGGCGGGGCGGAATCCAGATTCGAAAAGATACCGAGCATGCTGGCTGTAAACTTCGTAGCGAACGACGGCAAGCGCGAATGGTAGGCCCGTGGGGTCTCGAACCCCAGACCTCTACCGTGTCAACGAGAAGTCCTAGGCTAGCGATTTCTGTTATTTAGCCTTACTCCTAACAAGTTGAGATCGCCAACGAGCGACATGAAACGCCACCAAACGCCTTAAAACCCCGCACTGACTGACACACCTACTGACACACTCCAGATCCACGCGCGGAAGCATACAACTTATGCCGCTCACCGGTTGCCGCACGTCGTGTGCACTCGACACCCCGAGGCGCATTTGCTTTAG
>Ga0187771_10003342_pt1 | contig 11191 bp, 12 predicted proteins | sample 0116_SJ02_MP15_1_FD_133139 | JGI IMG/M metagenome (GOLD analysis project Ga0187771, IMG submission 133139) | Tropical peat soil microbial communities from peatlands in Department of Meta, Colombia - 0116_SJ02_MP15_10_MG | ecosystem: Environmental > Terrestrial > Soil > Wetlands > Peat | place... | reverse complement strand
CGCTAAATTCATAAAGGAAATTCTTCAATCGAAGTCAGTCTCCTCTCCTTCGCAGATGCAAGAAGAGCTCCGGCAGGTAAAAAATTTTCAGGGGGTTTCAGGCTTAAAGGGTTTTGGAGAAGACGGAAAAGCCATCCGTAGTCTCTGCATCCTGAGGGTCAAAAAAGGCCAAATAGAAAAAATCTCACCCTGATTCAAGTACGCTAAGCGCTTAGCGCCATGCGCACAGCGGGATCATGAAACCACTCCATTCCTGGAATGTCAGTGTGGAGGAAGCCATTCAGATTCAGGAGGCTTTGAGAGAACGAATCATTCTAAAAAATGCATTTTCAAAAGTGGAGACCATTGGAGGGGGAGACGTTGCCTATTCAAAAAATGAGGATCTCCTCTTCGGTGCGATTGTCGTCCTTTCATTCCCGGATATGGAAATCCTCGATAAGGCCGCAGCCATTGGCAAGATTCCTTTTCCTTATATCTCCGGTCTTCTAAGTTTTCGAGAAGGACCGATTCTGATCAAAGTCTTTCAGAGACTAAAATTAAAGCCTAGTGTGATGATTTTCGATGGCCAAGGCATTGCCCATCCCAGAGGCATGGGGTTTGCCTCACATATGGGCTTATGGCTTGACCTTCCGTCAATCGGTTGTGCCAAGACCCCTTTGTTAGGTGAATTTATCTCTCCACGACTCTCAAAAGGAAGTTTTGAATCGATTCGGAGAGCAGGGGAAAAAGTGGGGGTTGTTCTCAGGACAAGAGACAAAGTAAAACCTGTCTTTGTCTCTCCAGGGCATCGCATTGACCTATCGACGAGTATTCGGCTCATTCTTGAAAGCTGTAAGGGATTCCGTTTTCCCGAACCCTTGCGCGAAGCCCATCAACTGGCGGAGCTCGCAGCACATGGAGCCTAGTGTAAATGAAGAACATCAAGGGAAAGAGGGGAGGAGGAACGTCAAATGGCCGGGAAGACCGAAATGGGTCGGCGGAACTTCTTAATTTTGGTTAGTGGAGCAATCAGCGCATTAACACTGCCCTACGATAATGCGATTGGGTTGGACACCCATCATTCAGCAGTAAAGTCCCAGGATTCGAGTTCTGAAAAGGATAGGAAGATGAAGAACAGAATGCTGATAGCTTATGGTACCCGGTGTGGGTCCACCGGCGAGGTGGCTGAGGCCATTGGGCAGGTCTTATCTATGGCAGGAGCAGCAGTGGATGTACGCCTTGCGAAGGATGTGAATGACCTCAGCCCTTATCAGGGTGTGATTGTAGGTAGTGCCATCCGTATGGGTAAGTGGTTGCCTGAAGCCATAGAATTTGTAAAAGCCCACCAGGAGACACTGAATCGCGTACCTGTCGCGTATTTTGCCGTTTGTATGACCATGAAGGATGATACGGTGGAGAACCGGCGCAAGGCGTTGGGCTATCTGGATCCGATACGCAAGCAATTTCCAAAGGTAAAACCAGTGGACATTGGTCTATTTGCAGGGGCGGTGGACTATAAGAAGCTGTCCTTCGCTTATAGTCTGATTTTGAAGGTAAAAGGAACTCCGGAAGGAGATTTTCGGAATTGGGAGGGTATCCGAACCTGGGCTACTGGCGTATGCTCAGCGCTGCGGGCTACGTAGCCGTCAACGCATAGGATAACAGAAGAATTTAGCCTGAACACTTTGCTTTACTTATAACGTTCCAGATATCTTTCCAGCCTGGCCATCCCCTCTTTGATGTTCTCCAAAGAATTGGCATAGGAAAAACGGATATATCCTTCTGCATTCGTTCCAAAATCAATGCCGGGGGCCACACCGACCCTTGCCTCCTTCAAAATGTCGAAGGCGAACCGATACGAATCGTTAGAAAATCTTTTCGCATTAGCCAACGTATAAAAAGCCCCCGTAGGTTCAATCGTGATCCCGAATCCCAATTCCCTGAGCTTAGGAATCAAAAAGCGCCGCCGCTGGTCATAGGTTTCTCTCATTCTTTGAACATCTTCTCCGGCCTCCTTGAGCCCCGTCAAGGCGCCCCATTGGGCGAAGGAGCTGGCGGAAATAAAAAGATTTTGCTGGATCTTTTGCATCGGTCGTATAAATTCTTTTGGGGCGATGACATACCCAAGCCTCCATCCGGTCATGGCATAGAGTTTTGAAAAGCCGTTGATCACGAAAGCACGATCCGTGAATTCAAAAATCGTATGCGCCTCTCCTTCGTACACCAACCCATGATAGATTTCATCGGAGATAATGAAGGGGGAGAAATTTGCAATCTCTCTCATCCTGCTGGCGGGCATCACATTTCCAGTGGGATTGGAAGGTGAATTGATCATGATCCCTTTCACCTTCGGACTCATTTTTCCTTCGATCATCTCAGGAAGATACTGGAAGCCCTCTTCTTCCAGCACTTTAACGAATACAGGAGATCCGTCAACAAACCGGATGATATTTGGATAACATGGATAATAAGGGTTGGAGAGGATAACTTCGTCCCCGGGTTCTAACAGCGCAGAAAAAAGAAGAAGCATGGCTGGAGAGGTCCCTGAGGTTACAACAATTTGTTCGGGCGACACCTTCACATGATATTCTTTCCAGTAATCCTCCGCAATCGCTTCCCTCAGTTCGATCAAGCCCAGGCTGTGCGTGTAGTGGGTCTTCCCGTCGCAGATCGCTCGGTAGCAGGCCTCATTGACACATTCTGGAGTGTCGAAATCCGGCTCCCCCACTTCCAGATGAATGATATGCTCGCCACTTCGCTCCAGTTCTTGCGCCTTCTCCAGAACATCCATCACAATGAACGGAGGAATCTCCTGGGCCTTCTTAGATACCATAGCTTACGCCAGAAATCCAAACTTCAAAAACCAAATGCCAAATGATCTTTTCGAACATTTCGATTTTGAATTTCACTCGACCTTTGAACTTTGGAATTTGACATTTACACCTAATTAGGATTTAGTGCTTACCAAAATCGGATCTCCCTTTCTTACCTTCAGTATCTTTTGAGCATCCCCGTCTCTCACAGAAACTTCGAGAAAACCACCACTCCCCAAAAGACTGATTGGCTCGCCCTTTTTTCCCTGCCAGTATCCTTCCTTTAGACCAGGGATGGATTTTCTCCCCGCCCGGATGACGAAAGGGCGACCTTGAACAAACCGAGAAAGTCTCACTTCGTCAATATTGCTGACCACGTTGCCGAACGCATCGATATGGAGAATCTCCCCTAATAATCTCCCGTCTTTGACAACGGGCTTCCGAAATCCAATCTCTTTCAAAGAACTCATCTCGTATCCAAAAGCCTTGGGCTTGAGACCTAGCGAGAGATGTGCAGCCACCGGAGCAAAGAGGTCTCTTCCATGAAATGTCGTGCTGACTTTCGAAAGAAAATATTTCTTGTTGGTGAGAACCACTACTTGTTTGCCCTTTTCCCTTTGTGCTACGAGTGTAAAGAGCCCGTTGTCAGGTCCCACAAAAAAATAATTTTGAGTTACAAGAAGAATGGGCTTCCTGCTGCCCCCTACCCCAGGGTCCACCACACAGAGATGGATCGTTCCCTTCGGAAAATAAGAATAGGCATTGGCCAGTATAAAGGCTCCTTCTTCTATGTCCTGTGGATTCACCTGGTGTGTAATATCGACAAGGTGGCACTCAGGATTGATCTTCAAAATCACGCCCTTCATCGAAGCTACGTAGTGGTCCTGGGTGCCAAAGTCGGTAAGAAGAGTGATAACGGGCTTCTTCATCAACCCTCTTTGGAGTTCCGAGTTCGGAGTTTGCCTGCTTGCCAGACTGGCAGAGAGTCCGAAATTGCAGACATTTTTCTTAAATTTTTATGGAACGGCTTCCGAATAATCCCTTTCTCTGTGATGATGCCATGAATGAGGGAGTGGGGGGTCACATCAAAAGCGGGATTAAACGCTTTCACACCTTTTGGAGCGATGGGATACCCACAAAAATGGGTCACTTCTGCAGTATTTCTTTCCTCAATCGGTATCTCTTCCCCGGAAACTAATGTGAGGTCAATCGTAGAGGTCGGGGCCGCTACGTAAAACGGGATACCATGAGATTTTGAGAGAACAGCAAGCCCGTAGGTCCCAATCTTATTGGCTGTATCTCCATTTCTCGCAATCCGGTCTGCACCCACCATGACCAGATTAACCAAGCCCTTCCGCATTAAAACACCCGCCATATTATCGGTAATGAGCGTCGCCGGAATCTTTTCCTGAACCAGCTCCCATGCCGTCAGTCTGCACCCCTGGAGCATGGGTCTTGTCTCATCCACAAAGACCTGAAACTGCTTCCCCTCGTCCCGCGCAGCATAAATCACTCCCAGCGCCGTCCCGAATCCACCCGTGGCGAGCGCCCCGGCATTGCAATGAGTCAGGATCCCATCTCCGTTGCGAATAAGCCGCCTGCCATTCTCTCCAATTCTTCTGTTGGTCTCTATGTCCTCCTTGTAGATCCGCAAGGCTTCCTCTATTAGATAATGCCTCGTTTTCTCGACCCCATTTAGATGGACCAAACTCAATATCTTTTTCATTCGGTTCACAGCCCAGAAGAGATTCACTGCCGTAGGTCTGGTCCGGCCCATTTCGCCACAAACCCTTTCGAGATTCTTTTGGAATATCTTAGGCTGATTGGATCGAATCCTCTTTGCGGCAAGGGCAATTCCCATGGCGGCTGCCACTCCGATCGCCGGTGCGCCGCGGATAGCCATGGTTCGAATGGCTTGGGCTACAGAAGAGGCATCCCGGCAGTCCAGGAAGCGTACCTCCTGCGGAAGCCTTCTCTGGTCGAGGACCCTCACCCGGTCACCTTTCCATTCTATCGTCTTGAATTTCATGATGTGATTGCACCGATTACCAAAGCCCGATTACACAGATTTTGGCTTGACCTGAACCGTAATCTTAAACTCAGCCTTTTAGCTTCTTGCGGAGCAATTCATTGACCAATTTTGGATTCGCCTTCCCTTGGGTCTGTTTCATGATTTCCCCCACGAAGAAGCCGAAGAGTTTTTCCTTGCCTTTCCGGTAGTCTTCCGCCTGCTTTGGATTGCTCTCTATCGCTTTCTCTATGGCTCTTTCGATCTCCCCTTCGTCGAGGATTTGAACCCAACCCTTTTCCTTCACGATATCTTCCGGATAGGCTCCGGTGCGATACATCTCCTCAAAGACATCCTTGGCAATTTTCCCGCTGATCGTCCCCTTCTTGATCATCGAAAGCATCTCCGCCAGGTGTTTGGGAGTAACAGGACAATCCTCAATCTCCTTTTCGTCCCCCTTCAACTCCCGGAGCAAATCCCCCATCATCCAATTGCTCACGGTCTTAGGCTCGGGGAAGAAGCTGACGCATTCTTCAAAGTAATAGGCCATGGCCTTCGTCGACGTAAGAATCTCGGCGTCGTATTCGGGAATCTGATATCGTTGAACAAACCTTTCCTTCTTTTCATTGGGAAGCTCAGGAAGTCTTTTGCGAATTTCCTCAACCCATTTTTCATCGGTCCTCAAAAGAACAAGATCCGGATCGGGGAAATAGCGATAATCGTGAGCCTCCTCTTTTCCCCTCATCGAAAGGGTGATTCCCTGGTCCACATCCCAGAGTCGTGTCTCCTGAACGACTTTTTCACCGTCCTCTAATATCGCCGCCTGTCGTTTGATTTCGTACTCTAACGCCTTTTCCACATGCCGGAACGAGTTCATATTTTTCAATTCTGTCCTCGTCCCGAATTCCTTCTGGCCTCTTGGCCGTACCGAGACATTTGCATCACACCTGAAAGTACCTTTCTCCATATCCCCTGTACAGATTTCCAGGTATTGAAGGATCGACCGGAGTTTTCTCAAATATTCACCCGCCTCCTCTGGAGATCGGATGTCGGGACCGCTCACGATCTCCACCAAAGGGACGCCTGTCCGATTGAAGTCCACATAGCTGAAGGATACCGTCTCCGGGGTCTCGCCATGCTTCAATTTCCCGGCATCCTCCTCCATATGAATCCGGATGATTTGAATGCGCTTCTTTTGTCCTCGCACCATGACTTCAATAAAGCCCTCCTCGGCCAGAGGGTGCTCATACATGGAGATCTGATACCCTTTGGGGAGATCGGGATAGAAATAATTCTTTCTGGCAAAGAGGCTGTAAGGAGCTATTCGGCAGGAAGTCGCCAGACCCAATGTGATTGCAAATTCAACAGCCTTCCGATTGACCACCGGAAGAGACCCGGGTTGCCCGGTACAGACAGGACAGGTTTGTGTATTTGGCTCTTCCCCGAATGTTGTAGAGCACCCGCAGAATATTTTCGATCGGGTCAGGAGCTGGGCATGCACTTCTAAACCAATGACAGCCTCATATTCCACAGGATTCCCCTCCCCGTTTTGTTATAGTTAAATATAATAAACCCCTAACCATGTCAAATATACCATTTGCCTGCAAGCTTCGCCATAAATCTCGCAGGGTTGACAAACCTGATCGATTCCATTACGTTAGTGAAGCCCCCCGGCCCAAGTCCGGGGACTTCCCGAGCACGCAGTGGCGAGCAGGATGCGAGCAAAGGAAGTATCTTTTTAATTGTGCCCCTTGGCCCCACCTAAAGGGTGGGGTTCGCGGGGCACCTGTCGGCCCAAAATGTTCGAGAATATCCCGATTCCATCCTCTTTTTCGCTCATTAAGAAAGGAAACGTTTTTATCCTCCTGGAAGATGGGTATAAAGAAGCCGTCCTTAAACAGGGGATTGATGATTTAAGAACATTCCTGAAGAAAAGCCGCCAAACGTCTCACTATCACAGAGGTCGAGCCCTTCATCCTTGTTTGCCTCTGGAGGATAACAAGAGGATGGTTCTTCGCCAATATTTACACGGAGGACTATTGCGGGCCATCACCGGGGGGCTCTACTGCTTCGGGGCCAGATCTTTCCGTGAACTGGCCTTAACAGAAGAAATCCGATCCTGTGGAATTCCGACGATCCCTGCCATTGGGGCGATCCACCATCGCATTTTCTATCCTTTCTATCGAGCCTACTTTCTTTCCTTAGAAGTCCCTCAGGCAATAGATCTGATTCAGTATTTTAACGGCCTCGGCGTACCTCCTTCCCGTGGAAATCTTTCCTCCAAGAGAAAAACCATTCGATCCGCCGGCCTCCTGATCCGAAAATTTCACCAGGCTGGATTTTTTCATAGTGACCTTCAGCTTAAAAACATACTCGTTGCAAGAGACGAACTTCTGCTTATCGATTTCGACCGTTCTTATAGGAAGTCGAATCTCTCTATCCGCGAGAGGAGAAAAGATCTCCTTCGCCTCAACCGTTCCGTAGAAAAGTGGAAACGCGTTGGGCTACCCATCACTCGGACAGACCGCTGGCGCTTTTTTTTGGCCTATGCCGGTAACGACAACACGACCAGGAAGTCAATGGAACGGGCGCTCCGAACTTATCCGCTTCGTTTCTTATTCTATCGATTCGGCTGGGCAATCGAAAAGATGCTAGGGTCCTAGCGGTCGAGGGTTCCAGGATCCGAGGGACTAGGTAAATTGAATGGACCTTAGACTGCTGGGCCTGTAAAAAGTCACAATGCCATAACACGAAAATATGCTTCGGAGGTAAAAACTTGAACCTCTGAACCCTTGAATCCTTGAACCCTAAAAAGTCCTTAAGAATTCCTTCAGGGGTTCGATGAGGAAACGGGTGTGGAAAAGGAAGAAGTGATCTGCGCCAGGGATAACGGCTAAAGATTTGGGTTCGTCGAGTTGCTGATACCATTTCTCCAACAGAGATAGCGGACAAAAAAGATCCTGATCTCCCGCGATAAAGAGCTTACTCTTCTTGCACCCATTGAGGAATCCAAAATCATAAATCCCAACGGGTGGGGCGACCGCCACCATCCCTCTAAATCTTTTATCCTCGACGGCGACAGGAAAACCTGCCCAGGCTCCAAAAGAGTATCCAATCACAATAAGCGGCGGATGCCCGCCCTTTAGTCTTGAATAGAAGTAGTCGGCGGCGGCTTTTACATCTTCTCTCTCCGCGACCCCCTCTCCATAAGATCCTTGGCTTTCACCTACCCCCCTGAAGTTAAAGCGGAGTGTGGAAAACCCTTCTTGGGAGGCTGCCTCCATCGACGTCGTAATGACAGGGTGATCCATGTCTCCACCATACTGCGGATGAGGATGGCAAAGGATAGCTCCACCTCTAAAAGAAGAAGCCTCTTGAATGCTCAAGAGGCCCTCCAGGAGGATCCCATCACATGGAATAAATACTTTCTCTTCTCTCATCCCATTGCAGACAATGATAGAATTTGCCGGTCAGTTTCTTGGAATAATCCTCTTTTCGGCTTCGAGTCTGGTTTCTCCTTCTCATAAGATTCAATCTTCGCGTCGACCTTCTCTTTCACCCATTCCAAGATATTTCTAAGAATCTCTAAGAACCTGACCTTAAAACGGCTGACATCTTCGCCTTCGATCCTTTCATTGAGCGATTTTAGCCATCCGTCCAACTTTTTTTGTATCTCTTTTAGAATCTGAAGCATGTGAGGATCTGCCTCTCCTTTTTCCTTATCCTCCTGGATGGGAACGAGCCAATAGGCTTCTAATCTCGTTTTTCTTGGGGCCGTCTTCTTCAGAATGGAAAAGGAATCCCAAGCCAAACCTATCCCTAAGGCAAGAACCAGACATACGGAGATGAGGGACCCGACCCATTTTTTCATTAACTGCAAACCCTTGGTGCCAGCGAGAATGGCGGGCGATGCGGGAGTTGAACCCACGGCCTTTGGTTCCGGAGACCAACGCTCTATCCAACTGAGCTAATCGCCCATCTTCGGCCTTTATTTATCACAAATTGATAAAAACTGCCAATTTTTCTAAACGACTTAACCATTCCCTTCATCGCTTTTTGCCCGGCCCTTCTTGTGATAACGAGGGCGATCATCCAACTCACGAATGCGAAAACCGCGTTTCCCTTTCTATTTACACACTTTCTTATACAATGCCTCGAACATTGAGTTCGGAGTAATCGACTCCCGTTTATCAGGGGATTCTTCGAGGCCTAAGATATCACCATTCTTGGAATAGTAGGTCATTGATAAGACGCGCACCATTCTCGCCCCGCAATCGAATTCTAACGAATTGATCGCGTAGCTCAAATGCTCATACCGTGGCCCGACCAGGTTGATCATATCCATTTTCCCTTTCTTGGTATAGACCTGTTTTATCCACACGCTGGTCATTTTTTCGGGGGAATGGGTGATATCCTTCGCATCATAATAGAATTTGGCATCTACCGTTTTCTTGAATAGCCTCCAATCTTTTCCCCACACCTCTGAATAGCCAAAGAGAGTAAGCCCTATAACCACAGAGATCGCTGCTGCCTTCCCCGCTAATGACTTCATCTAAGTTACCCCCCCTTTTCTCTCCGTCTCCTAGCTCACCCCTCACCATTTCACCCGACTCCGTTTCAAAGGATATTCGTTTTTCGGCAATTAACCCTCTGAAGGCTTCCCGGCCCTCATGGAACCTTCCGCTTTCTTGGGCTACCCATTCTCTCTTTCCCGACATTCTTCCGTGTTTTCAGGCTTTCCCTGCTGTTGGGCCGGATGAATTCATTGCGAAAGGCTCCCTAAATAGTTACTTAGATTACGAAGATCATTGGGAGAGACCTCAACGAACTTTACGCCGGTGTGGTAATCCCCCCCATACTTCTCCGGGTGACTTTCTATCCAAACAACTTGAGTCACCATTTCGATGACATTGAGTCCGGAGCTAAAGGGGAAGAAGAGTCTTACCCTTAGATGTTGACCTACCTCCACCTGCTCCGACAAATAAGTTAATAACCCGCTTTCGCTGGCATTGACCACACGATCATATTTGACGACCAAATCCCTTCGCCTGTACTCTACCGGCAGATCAACGTTGCACCTGGGATGTTTTCTCTTTTCAAAGCCCCCCGTCTTAGAACGGGATGCAGATTCTCTCTCTCTGTTCTTCATCGAATCTCCCTTTAAAAAATAGACTCTGAAAGGCTTTTTTTGAGCATCCACAAAGGGATGTTGAATCATTGTGGAAATAGATTATCTCTCCCTTGAAAGACGCTATCTCCACCATTTTGCCTAGAAAGTAGGCGCTTTTAACCACTGGAATAGGTTCATAAATTCGAGAATCTTAAAGGCATGTCGTCCTTACTTTAACATTTCCTGTAATTCCTCCATTCTTCTATAAAGCTCTCTCCCGATTTCTAACGACGCGAAGATAAGGTAAGCCGTATATACGATCACAAGAACGGACAGAATTACCTTTAGTGTTCTGCTAAATTTAGGGCTTTTATAGAGCAGGGGTAGGCCAAGAGGTCCCAATACAAAAAATAAGAGCAGGACCACACTGATCGGTCTCAGATACCATTTTATTTTTCCCCCTTGCTCAGGCATCTTACCTCTCGCCATGCAGAACTCGAGTAGCATTGCTCCCTTGACTGACGATATAAACCTCAATAAAAGTGTATTAAATCAGGGACAGGGTGTCAACAAAAATTGAGCAAAAATTGAGCGTAAAATTGAGCGTACGAATTGCCTTGCTATTCAGTGGATGTTAGTGTATAGTAGGTTCAATTATTTGTTGCGGAGAGCGGATGATCCTTCCAACGCAGTGATAACGGCAAGAAACTCCAGACTTTTCTTTGCGGCCATTTGTTAAGCGCTGGTATCCCTCCTCTCCCGCGATCCCCCTCGGCGTGTTTTGATATAGAATAAACCCGATGCGCGAAAATTGGAAAAAGGAGCCAAGCTTGGAAGAACAGGGACCAGAAAAATCATACCTGTTTGACCCGGGCGAAGATCCCATCGTCCTGTCTGACGAGCTGGACATGGATCTATTCGTTGAATTGCCGGGCGTCGATACGGAAAATGAAGATGCCCGGACAGCGGATGACGAGGAAACCGCCGGGATGGAGTATGCGGGTATTCCCGGCAAAATCATCGATCCAGTTCGGATTTACCTGAAGGAGATGGGATCCTTTCCACTCTTGACTCGGGAGGGAGAGGTGGAGGTGGCCCAGAGGATCGAAAACGGACAACAGGAGGTCCTCAGTGCGGTCCTGAGATGCCCCGTCTCAATCAGGGAGATCGTCACTCTTGGAAAGGCCCTCCGGACGGGAAAAAGCAAGATCAGTGAGATCACCAATGAGATCGATGACGAGGAGATGACGCCTAAACTAAAGAGGCTTCAGGAAACAAGGG
>Ga0187771_10003341_pt1 | contig 11191 bp, 10 predicted proteins | sample 0116_SJ02_MP15_1_FD_133139 | JGI IMG/M metagenome (GOLD analysis project Ga0187771, IMG submission 133139) | Tropical peat soil microbial communities from peatlands in Department of Meta, Colombia - 0116_SJ02_MP15_10_MG | ecosystem: Environmental > Terrestrial > Soil > Wetlands > Peat | place... | reverse complement strand
TTTCACCTGACCAGAGCCCAGCGCTGGCGGAAATTGCTCCTGCCCGCCATCTTCCCGTATTTGATCACCGGCTTGGTGACCGCTTCGGGGGGCGCCTGGAACGCCAGCATCATCGCCGAGTATTTCCGCTTTCGCGGGCAGACGTTTTCGATCACCGGGCTGGGCGCCGTGATCAGCCGCGCCACCGAGGCCGGCAACTTCGCCGTGATCCTCGCCGCGACCATGGCCATCAGCGTCATGGTGGTCACCATCAACCGCCTGGTCTGGCGACGCCTTTACGCGTTGGCGTCCTCGAGGTTCAAACTCGAATTCACATAACGACGACGGACGCGCCGCGGCCAGGTAGGGGAGCCCTTTGGGCTCCCGCCCTGCGGCCCCAGCCTACGCGAATGCTGAAACAGCCTCCCGCTGGCATTCCGAGCCCTTCGCATGTCAATGTGAGCCCATTGCATGTCATTCTGAGCGTAGCCCCGCACCCGTCGGCTGACGGATGCGGGGCGCAGCGAAGAATCTCGCTCTGCCGCAAACCGAGGCACTTAACGGGGAACCTCATTCTCACAAGTGATCCTGGTTCCCGATCGTGCCGCACTGCCCCGAGTCCCGGCAACGAAGCTGGACAGCCAATATCAATGCTCATATACGGCGGAAGTTCGGCGCCCTCGTCAGACCTTCAGCGGGGTTTCTTCTTAGTAGATAAAGAGGATATGGTAGGCCCGTGAGGACTCGAACTGCTAAGACTCTTCAGGCGCACCAGGGCACGATGACGGCGAACCGGGCCAATTTTCTCCACGGTATTTGCCCAGGATGCGCCCAACAAAAAGAATGACAGGAAAAAGGATCCGCTGTACGCCTCGCGGAGGCATCACAAGCGCCTGTGTGTGTCGGTGCCGCCACGCCACGTGTGCCATGTAGAAGATCGACGGCCTACCGGACGGGCTGGCGTTGAGTACCGCAAATACCGCTTGCAGGTAGCGATCTAAGTCAACCGCCGGAACCGCCCGACCACTGAGCTCCAAGAGATCGTCCCCAGCGTTCCACCATTTATGAACGACCCCAGCGGGGAAGACCGCAGTTCCCCCGGCTCGCACAACGGTCTTCACATTTCCGATTTGGGCTCCGAGTGATCCCGCTCTTACGGTGCCTTCTTCGCGTTGCTGGAAATGTATGTGAAGAGGCGGACCGCTCGTTCCGGGCGGCAGCGATCCGTCGATGGTCAAAACGGTCTGGCCCTCGGAGTCACGCACTCGGCGCATCCGCAAGGTTTCTCCAGTCTTTTGGTTCACCAACTGTAGGCAGCTCTCCAAGGATTCCTCCAAACAGGGATTTCCATTTTGGCCTCCCGGATTGCCCCGTCTATACGCCCGCCACTTTGCCCCGTGAACCCGATTGTATCTTATCGCCTCATTTTTCGCCTCTGGAAGCTCCCAAGCCCAGTTCGCGTTGATATCCTATCGACTGAACCCCCGTTCCAAACCATTTTCTCGGACACCGATCCCCTCTTGTTTCATTCGGCGACCATGTCCGACCTAGCGGGTGGGAAGGCTGGGGCGGGCGTAGCGGGGGCGCTGGGCGTAAGGGATGGGATCCTCGATGCCCGCTTCCTCGAAGGCGCGCAGGCGCAGCGCGCAACTGTCGCAGACGCCACAGGCAAGTGACTCACCCTGATAACAGGACCAGGTAAGCTCGAAAGGCGCGCCCAATTCCCTGCCCCGGCGCACGATCTCGCTCTTGCGCAGGTGGATGACCGGTGTAACGATTTCGAGCTGCGTGTCAGGCTTGGTGCCCGCGGCAATCACCCGATTGAACGCGGCGTAATACTCCGGCCGGCAGTCCGGATAGCCTGAGCTGTCCTCCGCCACGGCCCCGATGAAAATCTTGCGCGCTCCCAGCACCTCGCCCCAGGACACGGCGATGGAGAGGAAATGCGCGTTGCGGAAGGGAACGTAGCTGGAGGGAATCTCCTTCCGCTCCAAATTGGCGCGCTCGACGGCGAGGGCGGCGTCCGTGAGGCTCGAGCCCCCTATCTGCTTCAAGTGGTCGAGGCGGCACACCAGCCGGTGCTCGGCGCGGTAAAAGTCGGCCAGGGCGTGAAACGCCTGAAGCTCCCGGGCCTCCGTGCGCTGGCCGTAAGCCACGTGCAGCATCGCCAAGCGACACTCCAATTGGGCAATGGCCGTGGTCACGCAACTATCCATCCCGCCACTGGCCAAAACCACCGCCAGCGATTTGTCCGTGGTCAGTTGTCCGTAGTCCGTCGCCATCGCTCCTCGGAAAACACAGAAACTGGAAATTGGAAACTGGAAAATCGATACCCGAGACTCGTGTAGGTGACGCCTAGGTTCTAGGTGCTAGGTGCTGGGTGCTAGTTTCGATTTTCGCTTTTCGATTTTCGATTTTCGATTTTCCAATATCCGCCCTCCCACTGCCTACTGCCTTCTGCCTACTGCTTTCTGCCTACTGCCTTCTACACCCCTCGGGCATCGGGGTCCCAGATGAACTTATGAAGTTGCAGTCCCATGCGCACTTCCAGGCCGTCGCGGAGAATCCATTCGGCAAGGTGGCGCGGCGGCAGTTGGCCGAAGACCGGAGAAAAAATCACTTCCTCCACGCGCGTTGGCAACTTGTACTTCGCCATAAACTCGCGCGCATACTGGTAGTCGGCCTCGTCGAGGATGACGAATTTAATCTGGTCCTTGCTGGTGAGCGCGTCCAGGTTCTCGAAACAGAATTTGTCGCTCTCCCCGCTTCCAGGGCACTTCACATCCAGGATTTTGATCACCGCCTGAGGCAGCTTGCCCACAAACCGTTCGCCGCTGGTTTCGATGAGGACACGGTACCCCTCCTGGAGAAAACGCTCGCTGAGGGGATGAACTTCCTTCTGCAACAGCGGCTCCCCGCCCGTAAACTCCACCAGCTTGCCGCCCAAATCGTGTACTTTCGCCGCCACCTCCTCCGGCGTCATTTGCTGGCCTCCGTAGAAGGCGTAGGCGGTGTCACACCAATGACACCGCAGATTGCAGCCCGTCAGGCGCACAAACACGCAGGGCAAACCCGCAAACGTGGATTCTCCCTGAATCGACTTGAAGATCTCCGTAACGACCATGCCGGTGGGCCAGGCCCTCGTTCCAGCCTTTCATTCTACCCGATTTCGGTTGCTGCCCACGTCTCAGCCAGGGAAAACCGGCGGTTCAAAAGTGGAAAACTGTTTCCTCAGGCTATGTACATTCATACAAAATGTCGTAGCGGCAGTTCTGCGAAGGCTGACAAACCGTCCGCCCAAATCGCAAAGTCCTTTCAAATCAGGGGGTTTACACTCTGACCATCATGATAGCCGGTCGGGTGGCGTCTTGGCACGCAGGTTGCTGACTATATCTGCGTAAGTACGGGAGCGGGTTATGATGGACTCCGACGAACTGGAAAGAATACGCGAAGAACACGAGGTCATGGACATCTGGCGCAAATACTCGCGGCACATCGTCGCAGAGTTGCTGGAAGCCTGCTCGGTTTGCGGCACGGTCCGTGACAAAGAATCTTTGACCCGCTGCCGTTGGTGCAACGACGTATACGTCTGCAAGGAAGGGACCTGCGTTCAAAAGCATCAGACTGAATTGCATCCTGCTATGGCCTTTTGGACCTGGTAAGTGGGTGGTCAGGTTCGAGGGGCTTGGGGACGATAAGTAGCGGAAGTGGTATCCGTCTCCCACACTTTCACCGCCTCAACGCGCAAACCCTGCGCGCGCGCTTGAGGGTCGATTTCCTCCCAAAAATACTTCGCCAGGTTCTCCGCTGAAGGATTTAACTGATCGAAGGGCGGCAGGTCGTTCAGGAAGCGATGATCCAGGCGCGCCGCCACCGCCTTGACGGCAGCACGCAATTCCACAAAGTCCATGAGCAGGCCGGCAGGGTTCAGTTGCTCCCCGGCAATCGTCACTTGAACTTTGTAGTTGTGCCCGTGGACGTTCTCGCACTTGCCCTTGTACCCGCGCAGGGCGTGCCCCGCTGCGAAGCCGTATTCGACGGTGATCTCAAACATTCCGCCTTCTTTTGTCCTTTGCCCGCGGGCGGCCTGCATAGGGCGGCGAGTGCTCAGTGACCGGCGACTCGATACTATTCTTGTGCCACCGACAACGGACCACTGACAACGAACAATTCAGCATTCTCGCATGAAAGCCTTCACATCTTCCAGCCGGTTGGTTTTGCGATAGGGCGGCAGGCTCTCGAGAAAGACCCGGCCGTAGGACATGCGGACCATCCGGTGGTCCAGGATGGCGAGCACACCGCGGTCGTTGACGCTCCGGATGAGCCGCCCGAAGCCTTGCTTCAAGGCCAGCACGGCCTGCGGCACCTGGTAATCCGGAAAAGCATTCCCGCCCTCTTCGTTGATCTGGCGGATGCGCGCGGCGGTGATGGGGTCGGTGGGCACCGCAAAGGGCAGGCGGTCGATGAGCACGGCGCTCAACTGCTCGCCCTGCACGTCCACTCCCTGCCAGAAGGAACTGGTGCCGAACAGGACCGCGTGGGGCGTGGCGCGGAAACGGTCGAGCAATTCCGTGCGCGGCATGGACCCCTGGATGAGCATCGGGAAGCGAATCTGCGGGCGCACGCGCTCGAAAACCTCATTCATCTGTTGGTGCGAAGTGAAGAGGACGAACGCCCGCCCGTGCGTCGCTTTCAAGAGCTCGACGACCTCCTCGGCCGCCTGGCGCGCGAAGTCGGGCTGCCGCGGGTCCGCCAGGTGCAGGGGCGTGTAGAGCAGCGCCTGGCGCGCAAAATCGAAGTGCGAATCCAGAATCATCTCCTTGGCGCTTTTGATCCCCAGCCGCCGCTTCAGAAAATCGAAACTGCCCCCCACCGCCAGCGTGGCGGAGGTGAAAATGACCGTGTCCACGCGCTCGAGCAGGCGCTCGCGCAGGATTTCGGACACGTCGATGGGCGTGGCTTCGATGAAGACCCCGCGCCCGCGCCGCTCCCACCAATACACCATGTTCTTCTCGTGGCTTTCCAGCACGAGCTCGAAGGCCTGCCGCAGTTCGGCGGCGCGCTGTGCCAGGTTGTTGATTTCTTCCGGCCGCTCCTTCAGCCGGCTGAACTCCGTCGCCAGCCGAATCAATGCGTTCAGCAGGGCCCCATAGGCGCCGCGGTTCACCTCCAGAAAACTGTCGCGATTGTCGAAGCTCGAGCGGCCCTCGGCGGACGGGAAGAGCTCAAAGAAGAGATTGGCGCGGCGCCGCAGCTCGCCCACCGCGGCCAGGACCTCCGGGCTCTTCAAGCCCTTCTGCCGGAGGGCCGCCTCCGTATCCCGCGCCAGCTCCTCCACGCGGTAGTTGCTCACCTGCAGGCCGAAATATTGCGTGGCCACGTCCTCAATCTCGTGGGCTTCGTCGAACACCAGGGCCGTGTAGTCGGGCAGCAGGCTCCCGTACTCGGTTTGCCGCAGCGCCAGGTCGGCAAAGAACAGGTGGTGGTTGACGATGATGAGGTCCGCCTCCGCCGCCCGCTGGCGCATCCAGGTGATGAAGCAGCGCTCGAATTGCTGGCATTTCTGGCCCGTGCAGGTCTCGCGGCGGGCGTCCACGCGTTGCCAGAGTTCACTTGCGTCGGGCAGCCACTTCAGCTCCGCGCGGTCCCCGGTCTGGGTGTGCGCTTCCCACTCGCGGAGCTTGGGATACTGCCTCACCTCTTCCAGCCCGTTGAGTACCGGCTGCCGCTCGATGTCGTAGAGCTTCTGGCGGCAAAGGTAGTTTTGCCGGCCTTTCATCAAGGTGACGCGGGTTTCCGGGAAGAGCTTTCGCAGGAAAGGAATGTCTTTGTAGAAGAGCTGCTCCTGGAGGTTCTTCGTGCCCGTGGAAATCACCACGCGGCTGCCGCGGCGCATCAAGGGCAGCAGATAAGCGAGCGTCTTGCCCGTGCCCGTCCCGGCTTCCACGATCAGGTGCTGGCGGTTTTCGAGCGCCGCCTCGACTCCTTCGGCCATCGCGAGTTGCGAGGGGCGATGTTCGTAGTGAGAGTGGTGACGCGCCAGCCAGCCCCCCGGGCCGAAAACCCTCTCGAGAGAAGGTTTCTCCAGCGTCTTCTTTCCGCCACTACCCATCATGCTGGTCGCGGACCACTTCGCGGGCACGGGTTTTTCAACCGTTTTCTTGCCGCTGCTCGCCAAACGATTGGGCCTCCTAAACTTCGCCGATTAGTGCCGCGGAGGCTTTCTCCCCCCAAGTTAGAAGAAACTGGAAACTTGCCTCAAGCCTGGTCATGGCTGCGGCCAAGGCCGCGCAAGTCTCCTTGCCTTCTGCCTTCTGCCTACTGCTTACTCGCCAGCTTCGAGACCAGCTTTTGCAATCCTCCTCGCGCGCGGCGCGGCCCGCTGAGCAGCGCCCAGTCGAGGCTGGAGGCAAGCTGGCGAAGAACCTTCTTTCGCTGCTCCGCCGTGGGCACGGTCTTGAGCACTTGCCGCCGTGTGGCGCGCAAGACTCGGAGGTACGCTTTGTATTCCCGCCCCAAGGTCCCTTGAAGCTGCCGCCGCAAGGTGCGGGCGAGCGCCGGGCTCGCGCCCGAAGTTGAGATGGCCACCTGGAGGTCGCCTTGCTGAAACGAAGCCGGCACCAGAAAAGCGGACCGCTCCAAGTCGTTCGCGATGTTCACCAAGGCGCCGAGAGCCTCAGCCTCGCCACGAATCACCTCCTGTGTGGCCGGATCGTCCGTGGCGGCGAACACCAGGAGAGGGGCGACTGCGCCGCTCTGCGGGGCCGCCGCGGCCAGGTCGCCTTTCCGGAAGGCGCGCGGCGTCAGCTCAATCTTCTTGCGCGTCGCGAGCAGCGCCAAACGAGGCGTCACGGCGGGGCTAACCACGCGCACGCTGGCTCCGGCCCGCAGCAACGCCAGCACCCTGCGCTCGGCCACGCGGCCTCCCCCTACTACGGCGCAGGATCGGCCGCGCAAATTAAGGAAAATGGGGTAATAACGCATCGGCTAGATACATCAGAAAATTGGGGTTTGAAAATCGAAATTGGAATTCCAGACCAAGGAACGGCCCCCGATTTTCCATTTTCCAATTTCGATTTTCGAAGTTCCAATTTCCAGCTTCCGCGGCTTGTCGCACACCCACGTTGACTCAACTGCTGCGGAAAGAAAGAAGAATACCATACCGGCGAGGGGGCCGCGCTCCGCCCTGGCGCCCTGAACCATTCTCCCGAAGAATTGGGGAGAGGCACAGGGATCTGCTTACACCAGAACCGCGGCAACGTTAACCTTGCCAGCCGAACCGTAGTGTCCTAATTTGGTTGTTGCGCTCCCCCGTCTGTCCGAGTTCGCTCACGGACGGTGCGCAGAATCGAATCATTAAGGCGGCACTTGCCGGGCTGAAGGCCGGCGCTACCGCACCCATCCGCATGGCTCAGCTACCTCGCGTCGTCATCCTCGGCCGGCCGAACGTGGGCAAATCCACGTTGTTCAACCGTATCTGCGGCCGCCGGCGCGCCCTGGTGGGCAACGAGCCGGGCATGACCCGCGACCGGCTCTACGCTCCTGCGGAATGGCTGGCGCGAAAATTCGAAGTCGTGGACACGGGCGGGATGGTACCCAGGGGAAAGGATCTGCTGGCCGATGAAATCCTCGCTCAGGCGCAGAAGGCGATCGAAGAAGCCGCCCAGCTGGTTTTGGTCGTGGACGCTCGCCAGGGCGCGGTTCCGCTCGACGAGGACCTGGCACAGCTCCTTCGCCGCACCGGCAAGCCGCTGGTGCTAGCGGTAAACAAAATTGACACCGTCCAACAGTTGCCGTTGGCGGCGGAATTCCACCGCCTGGGGATTCACCCCATCTTTCCACTCTCGGCCGAGCACGGGCTGGGCGTGGACGATTTGCTTGACCATGTCACCGCGGGCATCACGCCCCAGGGTGCAGAGGCGGAAGCTGACCACCGGCCGGAGCTCGACGAACCCCGGCCCCGCGAGACGTCGGGGCCTATTCAGGTCGCCATCATTGGGCGTCCCAACGTGGGCAAATCCACGCTCCTGAACCGCTTGCTGAACGAAGAGCGCTCGATCGTCACGCCTTTTCCCGGAACAACGCGAGACGCCGTGGACGCGGAAATCGAGCGGGATGGCCTGCGCTTCCGGTTCGTGGACACTGCCGGCATCCGGCGCAAAGGCAAGACCAAGCTGCTGGCGGAGAAACTCAGCGTCATCCAGGCCAGAAAGCATCTGGAGCATGCGGACGTAGCCTTGCTGTTGCTCGACGCGCAGGAAGGCGTGACCGCGCTGGACACCCATATCGGCGGCTACGCCCACGAGAGCCACTGCTCGGTGGTTATTGTGGTCAACAAATGGGATGCCATCCCGAAAGGCCCGACCACGGCGCGCGACTTCACCCAGCTCGTTCGGGGACGGATGAAGTACCTCGATTACGCTCCCGTGGTGTTGATCTCCGCGTTGCGCGGACAGCGGCTCGGAACGCTGCTCAGGACCATCGCCACAGTTCTCGCGGCGCGGCGCCAGCGCGTCGGAACCGCTGAAATGAACCGCTTCCTCCAAGAGGTGGATTTCGAGCGTGCTACCGTGCCGGCAGGCTGGCCCCGCCGGGTGCTTTATATGACCCAGGCAAGCGCGGCCCCGCCCACCTTTGTCGTCTTCACAGACCGCCCCGGCAAGCTTCACTTCGGTTTTGAGCGCTTCCTCGAGAACCGCATCCGCGAGAAGTTCGGGTTCCTGGGTACACCGATCATCATCAAGTCCCGCGCTCGCAAGTAGGGGCGGAGGGCGTCTGGACCGGGGGGAATCCCAGATTCGGCCCTATGGGCGACTACCTCAGGAGTTCCCTTTAACCCCAGCGGGCGCAATGCTATACTCCGGGAGCCGAAATACCTTACTTAAGGGGTCATGACTTCGTGGCGCCACTCTTCATCCAGGCCGAGAAAGGAGGCCGACACTCATGTCTTGGGAAATGGCGGCAGTACGCGCAATTTTCGTCATCATCATTATTGTGTCCAGTATCCACCTTCGTCCCTTTGGGTTGACCATATTAGGTTCGAGCCTGCTGGGCCTCGCCCTAGGATTGTTCTTCATTTTCTTCGAAATCCGGCTGGAGAAAGCCAGCCTGAAAAGGCTGATTGGGGCGGCGGGGGGTTCCATCCTGGGGATCCTGGGCGCGTTGATGATCAGCCATCTGTTAAGCATGACTTCCATCGATAAAAGCAATCTTTCCTACTTCCAGGTGCTCTTGTTACTGCTGATGGCCTACGTCGGCTTGGTCCTGGGCGCCAACAAGGGCGACTTGCTTAATCTGGCGGCCCTGGGGGGCCTGTTCAGCGCCGAGCGACAGCCCAAGAAGAATTACAAGATCCTGGACACCAGTGTCATCATTGACGGGCGTGTGGCGGATGTTTGTGAGACCGGCTTCATTGACGGGATCCTGCTGGTCCCGCAGTTTGTGCTGCGCGAGCTGCAACTGGTGGCGGATTCTTCCGACCAACTGAAGCGCAATCGCGGCCGCCGGGGGCTGGACATTCTCCACCGCATGCAGAAAATGGCCACCGTCCAAGTCCAAATCGTAGAAGATGACTTCTCCCAGTTGCGGGACGTGGACATGAAGCTCATCGAGCTCGCCAAGCAGTACGAAGCGAAGATCGTCACCAACGATTTCAATCTGAACAAGGTCGCCCAGCTCCAGGGTTTGCCGGTCCTGAACGTCAACGAACTCGCCAACGCTCTCAAGCCCGTCGTGCTGCCCGGTGAGACTATGAGGGTGTTCATCCTCAAAGAGGGCAAGGAATACAACCAGGGCGTGGCCTATCTGGATGATGGCACGATGGTCGTGGTTGATAACGCCAAAAAGATGGTCTCCAAGACGATTGATATCGCGGTCACGAGCGTTTTGCAGACCCCGGCGGGGAAAATGATTTTCGGGAAGTTCGAGGAGCGCAAGCAAGCGGAGGCCCCCGTTCACTAGTAGAGCGCCCGTAGTCCACTGTCCATAGGGCTGTGTTCGGCAAAGGCTTCGCCCGTGGTATCCGCAAAGTGGCCTCGTGTGTCCGCAGATCTGTCAGCCCACGACTCCGGTTGAGGGCGGCCCTGCGTCGTCGGGAGTCGCCCGCGGGGTATACTTCTGACTGTTGACTGTTAACTTTCTCGATGAGCGTCCTGGCCATCATCCCGGCAGCGGGCATGGGCGTGCGCATGGGCGGCGCGACACCCAAGCAGTTCCTATCGGTCGAGGGTGTGCCAATCTTCGTCCACACCTTGCGCAAGTTCGTCGCCGCGGAGGTTATCGACGAGATCTACCTGGGCCTCCGCCGGGAGGATAAGGAGCGCGTGCAAACGGAAATCGAGCGCGAGCACTTTCCCAAGACCGTTCGCCTGCTGGCCGGTGGCGCCACGCGGCAGGAGACGGTGGCGCAGTGCCTGAAGGAAGCTCCCCACACCACGGAAGTGGTCGTCGTCCATGACGCGGTCCGTCCCTTCATCGAGTTGGACATGATCAGGCGGGTGGTCGACGCGGCGCGCAAGCACGGCGCCGCGATCCTGGGCATCCCCAGCGTGGACACCGTGAAACAGGTGGAGCGCCAGTTGATCCTGGGGACGATCCCGCGCGAGCGCATCGTGCTCGCCCAGACGCCCCAGGCCTTCCGTTACAGCATCCTCCGCGAAGCCTTCGACCGGGCCGCCGCGGACGGGTTCAACGGAACCGACGAATCCAGCCTGGTGGAAAGGTTGGGGAATAATGTGACCGTGCTCATGGGCTCGGACCGGAATATCAAAATCACGAAGCCCTCCGACCTGCCTCTCGCCCGCCTTTACATCGCGCAAGAAAGGGAACAACAAAAAACTGAATAGCAAATTCTGAATTGTGAATTCTGAATTATGAAGAGAAACACTTCCCGCGGCCGGCCCTCCCAACCCAATCGGACGACGTCTTCTCCCGCAGGACGCTTGCCAATTCAGAATTCACAATTCCAAATTTACAATTTTCTACGGGTCGGCTTCGGCAACGACGTGCACCGCCTCGCGCCGGGTCGAAAGCTGATCCTGGGCGGCGTGCACGTTCGCTTTGAACGGGGGCCCGTGGGCCATTCCGACGGCGACGCGCTTGCGCACGCCATCTGCGATGCGCTGCTGGGGGCCGCCGCCCTCGGGGACATCGGCCGCCACTTTCCCGACACTTCTTCGCGCTGGCACAATGCCTCAAGCCTCCTCTTTCTGCG
>Ga0187771_10003340_pt1 | contig 11193 bp, 8 predicted proteins | sample 0116_SJ02_MP15_1_FD_133139 | JGI IMG/M metagenome (GOLD analysis project Ga0187771, IMG submission 133139) | Tropical peat soil microbial communities from peatlands in Department of Meta, Colombia - 0116_SJ02_MP15_10_MG | ecosystem: Environmental > Terrestrial > Soil > Wetlands > Peat | place... | reverse complement strand
CGGACCACGATGTCAGAGACGGTGCAGAGCGGACATACTGCGACGCTGCGAGGCGTGAATTGGAAACCAAAACCCGCCTGGGCGTCCGCCCATTCATTTTCGAAAACGTTGCCCTCCACCAGGACGCGCTGGGCGCTCTTGAATTCCAGCCAGTTCTTGACCTCGAAGTGGATGCCGCCGTAACTGGGGTCGCTGGGATACCAGGTGAGGGGCTTGAAGAAATGATTCCGCCGAATCTCAATGTCTTGCTGAATGTTGTTGAGAATGGTGGGCTTCGCCCCGCCCCAAAGAATGTTCTCGCCCGAGCCGTCAAGCTCGTTGTTGACGATCTTGAAAGGCCCCGTGCCGTTCCAGGCGCCAATCGCCTGGCTATCCACTCCGACGTAATGAATGTTCTCATAATAGGAGTTCACGGAAGCCAGGTAGGCGCCATTCATCCCGTAACCCCGTTGGGTATTTCCGGTGGCGTTGCCGTGGAGGTAGACGCGATCCACGTAAATGTGGTCCGGGAGCAGTGTGGCATCGGTCTCGCCGTTGCCGACCACGAACACTCCGAAGTTGGCCGTCACCGAAGGACCCATGCCGATTTCAACGCCCATGAACCAGTAATGACTGGCGTTGCTGGCTGTGGAGACGGCCGGGTTTACGCCTGTGGTGAAGATCTTCGCCAAAATCGGAGAGTACGACGGATCGATCCGTGTGTCCGGCGGAGGCAAGTTCGAATCGGCCGTATCCGTCCGAATAATGATCCATTGTCCGGAAGCACACGTTGTCTGAGGAAGCAGAAATCCCTTGGTCTTGCCGGTGGAATACGTCGCGCCCGAGGCCAGTTCAATCACCGTGCCGGTCGGATTGCATGACGCGGCGTTCAGAGCGGCCTGGAAATCACCACCGGCCGGCACGTGGACCACCGTATAGTTCGTGGTGTCGGGGAAGGTTGTGTCGAGAAAGACGGCGGGCAACGCGGCCAGCGGCGGAGACTCAATAGTGATCGCCAGCGCGGCGGTCGCGGTTTGAGCCAGAGGCAGGCTGCTGTCGGTCAACTGGGCCGTGAAGTTGGACGTCCCGTTCGTGGTCGGTATGCCGGAAATCACTCCAGTGCTCGAACTGAGGGACAGACCGGCCGGCAGCGTGCCGGACGGGATACTCCAACTATAAGGCGGAGTACCCCCACCCGGAAGCAGGGTCGTGTAATAAGGCGCGGTCGGATTGCCCACGGCCAGAGTCGTGGTGATGATTTGCATGGTGGAGGTAATGTACGTAAAAGCCGCCGGCAGCGTCGCGGATTGGCTGTCGGGATTCGTCACCGTCACGTCGACCGTACCCGCGGCACTCGCCGGAGTTGTCGCGGTGAGCTGGGCAGAGGTCACGAAAGTCACGCCGGGGGATGCGATACCGCCGAAAGTGACCGTCGCGCCGTTCAGGAAGTTCGAGCCATTTATCGTCACGACCGTTCCCCCCGCGGTTGGGCCAGACGTCGGATCAATGCTGGTAATGGAGGGGGGAGGATTGGTGTAGGTGTATCCTTTCGTCGCCGTGACGGTGGTCGTATCCGGGTTGGTGACAGTCACGTCCACGGCTCCAGCAGGTTGTGCCGGCGTCGTCACGGTAATACCGGTACCATCGGTGGTGACACTCACGTTGGTACCGGCCGCAGTACCGAACGTCACGGTGAGGTTCTGCTGGAAGAGCGTGCCGGTAATCGTGACCACCGTCCCGCCCGCCGTGGTTCCGGAAGCAGGAGAGATGTTGGTGATGGTGGGAGTCTTTGACGCCGGCACGGTGTAGGTGTACCCGGCGGTCAAGGTGGCTTGGGAACCGTCGAGATTCGTCACCACGACGTCGACAGCGCCCGACGGGGTGTGGGGTGGAGTGTTGCATGTGATTTGTGTGGCGCTGACAACGACGATGCTCGTTGCTATAGTGCCCGCGAATGTGACAGTCGCGCCGGCCAGGAAGTCCGTGCCGGTGAGGGTGACTGCTGTTCCGCCCGTCGTCGGGCCACTGGCGGGTGCAATACCGCTGATGGTTAGAGCGATACCTGAATAGCTAAAACCGCCAGCGAGGGTGGCGCTCCTCCCGTCCGGGTTTTTCACTGTCACGTCGACCGATCCTGCGGCGTGGGCCGGGGTGGTGGCCTGGATCGTTTGCGCATCGGCGGCCACCACGACGTTCGTGGCGCTGATGCCGGCAAAGGTGACCGTGGCCCCCGGCTGAAATTCCGCGCCCGTGATGGTGACAATCGTGCCCCCTACCGCGGGTCCCGTATTCGGCGTGACGTTGGTAATACTGGGCGGCAGCCCGTATAGAAAGCCCGCCGTTTGTGTGACGGTGGAGCCGTCCGGGTTCGTGACCGTCACATTCACAGTACCGGCGGCGTGGGCCGCGGTGGTCACTACGATTTGCGTCGCGGTCACGCTGACAATCGTCGCAGCCGCCCCGCCGAAGGTCACGGTGGCGCCCGATTGGAAACCGGTCCCTGTGATCGTCACGCTGGTCCCGCCCGTGATCGATCCGACCGCGGGCGAAATGGCGGTGATGGTGGGAGGTATGTTATAAGTGAAGCCATTCGCCAGCGTCGAGGATGCGCCAGTGGGATTGGTTACCACGACATCGACGGTGCCTGCGGCGTGGGCTGGGGTAACAGCCGTAAACTGCGCCGAACTGATAACCATGACGGAGGTTCCTGGGATTCCTCCAAAAGTCACGGTGAGGCCGAATTCAAAATTCGCGCCGGAAAACGTGACGACGGTGTTGCCAGTCGACGGGCCGGAGGTGGGCTGAATACTGTTAAGCGTCGGTTGACTGCTTCCAACCGCGGAGCCCGGCGTACCGCTCCCACACGCGGACAGAAAGAGGGCCAGGGAAATTACCGCCAACCCCGCAACCCACACCCGGAGATCATGCGATCCTGCCTTGTTGCTTCCTTCTGGGTTTTTCATGTTTTCGGAGTCTCCCTGACCACTTCACTTGGTATGTCGAACTACGCCTTATTGCAGTCTTCCATGAATTTCACGCGAACCTCTGCCGAAAGTCACTCCAGAGCCAACAATCGTTGGGAAATCATCGTCTGAAACCCCTTGGCGAGAGGTCACGAAGCATATAATATACACGGGCCCTCCGTATGATGTCAAGGCATCGAATTGAGCTGCCCGGGACTACAAGAGACGGATGGCCGGCGCTCACGCGCGATTGGGCATCTTGTTTCCGCCCTCGCGGCGAGTGCGTCGGTTATGGTAAGTTGAGTGCGGGCGGCGGTGGAATGCCTTCGCCCCAATTCCATCTAGTGACATTTTCTCGCGAGGTTCACAAATGAGAGTCATTCTCGATCCCGATGGCGATGCAGCGTATTTCTATCTGAGGGAGGGAATTTCGGAAGTTAAAACCATATGGATTACAGAAGACGTTTCAGTGGATCTGGGGCCGAATGAGGAGTTAGTCGGCTTGGAAGTGCTCTCCGCCGCCCGGCACTTGGGGCTAACCCGCGAGACCAAGCAAATGGATGTCGAGCTTCTGAGCCCATAGGCAAACCCGCGGGGAGGGCGGAGGAGCGCTCGTTGGGGTCCTTGGAAGTGCGCTTACCCACGAGGGTTCCTCGCAGGGCGGCTGGCCTTCACCCGGGGTCCTACGAGTACGCCGCGCGCAGTTTCCCAGTGACTTTTCTTGCACATGGGCTCGCAAACTCTTTCATCTTGACAAAGGGACTTTCGGGCGGGGAGAATAATGCTTTCTGCGGATCTATGTTGATGTCAGAACTCCATCCCAGTCCCGTACCCTCCAGCTTCGAGGCGTGCACCGACAGCGTCATCGCCCAGAGCCTTTCGCTGGCAACCGACGTGCAGGCCCAGTTTGCCCACGATTTTTTTCAAAGTGTTCTCGGCCTGGAGATCACGCTCGAGCAGAGCTTCTACGCTTGGCAACAGATCTCGGAGCGGCGCGCTCAAGTGGCGAGGGATCGACACGAGAACATTACTTTTCGCCAGGCGCTGCTGGAGTATTTCCTTTATTCGCCGCTCTTGCAAGACCCCATCATTACGGAGTTCGGCGAGCTGCAACGCCTGCGCCTGACCTCGACTACCGATCATTTGACCGGCACGCATAATCGGCGGCTGTTTGATTTGTTCCTCGGGAAGGAAGTTCAGCGAGCCGCCCGCTACGGGACCGACCTGAGCTTGGTCTTAATGGACTTGAATCGATTCAAACAGGTAAACGACACGCACGGTCACGCGGTCGGCGACGAGCTCCTGAAGCTCACCGGGAAGCTGCTGGTCGATTCTCTCCGCACCTCGGACTACACTTACCGCACGGGGGGCGATGAGTTCGCCCTCCTGCTTCCGCAGGCCGCCCACCCCGACGCCTGCGCGATGGGGGAGCGGCTTCGCCATCGTTTTGAAGAAGCCGTGAAGCCGCGGAACCTGGGGGTGCCGGTTTCCCTGGCTTATGGCGTCGCGACTTCGCCTCGGGAAGCGAAGGAGCCTCGGGCCTTGTACGAGCTTGCCGACCACCGCTTGTACGACTTCAAGCGCGCCATCGGCTCCCCGCGTTGCGTGCCCCGCCATCATGAACGCCTTCCTCTCTCCGATGTGAACGCCTACGCGGATCTCCAGGTGAATTGCCACGCCCTCCGCGGCCGCCTGATTGATTTTGGGATCGGCGGCGTTGGCCTGCGCGTCCCTTCGGGCGTGCAACTTCCCGACTGCTTCGCCGCTGATCTGCATCTCCAAATCCTCCCTCCTGTCCCGGTGTCCCTGCGAAAAGTCTACCTGGGCCCGGACGAGCCCGAAGGCCGCCGGCTGGGCTGTGCCTTCACAGGACCCCTGCCCGAGGGTGTGATAGTTCGGCCTTAATCGCCCTCGCCTCCCCATCGAACCCACAGGCCCGTTCGCGGTGGAGCGCGACAGAGTTGCGCCAGCGGGGTTGCTGTCCCTGCCCGGGAACGTGGGGCCGCAGCGATTGAGCTACCCGTTATTCCCTTCGTCGCACGTCTTGCTCCTCCCTCACCCTTTCTCGCCCAATATCTTTTCAGTTTTTTCGAGTGCGCCAGTTGCGATAGACTGTCGCCGCCGAGTACACGATAACTGGGGGAGGTCGTCGATGCCAAGAGCCAAAGAGGTGATCGTGGGTGTTGACTTGGGAGGAACAAGCCTGCGCGCTTTGGTGGTGAGCGGCAAAAACGAGGTCCTCGCGCTGGAGAAGACTCCCACGAACCCCAAGCAGGAACCTGCGGGGCTCATCGCCGACATTGCCGAAGTAGCGGAAGAAGCGGTGCGCGCCGCCGGGCTGAAGATGCGCGAAATTCGGGCCGTGAGCGTCGGCGCGCCGGGCTCCACCGACCCGGCGCGGGGCGTCGTGCATCACGCCCCCAATCTGGGCTGGAGAGATGTGGCGCTCGGACCGCAATTAAAGGCACTCCTTCACGTTCCTGTGCTGGTGGATAACGACGTGCACGTCGGCGCCATCGGAGAATACGCCCTCGGCGCCGGCCAGGGCGCGCGCGATGTGGTGGGCATCTTCGTGGGCACGGGGATCGGAGGCGCCATCATCTCCAAGGGCCGCCTCTTGGAAGGGAGCAGCGGCGGCGCGGGAGAACTCGGCCATACCGTGATGATGGTGAATGGGCCGCTCTGCGGATGTGGAAAGCGCGGGTGTGCGGAGGCGCTCGCCAGCCGCACCGCCATGGAGCGCGACGTGCGCGCCGCCGTCAAGAAAGGGCACAAGAGCGTCGTCTTCAAGATCATGAAGGAAGCTCACAAAGACCGCATGACCAGCAGCATCATCGTGCGCGCCCTGAAGAAAAACGATAAGGTGATGCGCAAGGTGCTGCAACGCGCCGAGTTTTACCTGGGGATTCTGGTGGCCAACGTGGTGAACCTCTTGGACCCGGAGCGCGTCGTCATCGGCGGCGGCATTGCCGAACGCCTGGGCGAAGACTTTATCGCCCCCATTCGGGCCAGCGCCTTTGACCATTTCCTCCGCCACCAGGATTTTCATCGGGTCAGAATCGTGGCGGGACAGTTGGGTGATAATGCAGGCGCCCTGGGGGCGGTGGTCCTGGCCAGACAACGGCTGGGTTAGGTTTGGCTTATCGCCGGAACGAAAGCCCGCGGAGGACGGAGGTCAAAGCCGATGAAGAGTCTTAGAGATTTCGCGCTCGGTGGGGTCCTGTGGATGGCGGTCACCCAGAGTGTTGGGGTCCTCCCGGCCGCCGGCCAGGCCAACACCGCTGGGACGCCGAGCATCGTGGCCGTCAAAGCAGGTCGGGTGCTCGACGTCCGCTCGGGAAAGTACCTGGATCATCAATTGATCTTGATCGAAGGCGATCGGATTAAAGAGCTCGGTTCGGAGAGCAGTATCCAGCCTCATGTTCCTTCGAGTGCGCGCTGGGTTGACCTTTCGCAATCAACCGTGCTCCCCGGACTCATCGACGCGCACACCCACATCACCTTCAACCCCGGCCAGATGGGTTACCGAGGGCTCGGCATCTCGTTTCCCCGCGAAGCCCTGATCGGCGCGCGAAATGCCCGGCTGACGCTTGCAGCGGGTTTCACCACCATTCGCAATGTGCACGCCAACGGCTATTCGGACATAGCGCTGCGCGATGCGATTGACGCGGGCGACGTCATCGGACCACGCATTCGCGCTTCCGGACCTGCTTTGAGTATCACCGGCGGGCACTGTGACAACAACCTGCTCGGGCCGCAGTTCCATGCTTCGAATGAAGGCGTCGCCAACGGAGTTCCCGCGGTCATGGCCAAGGTGCGCGAAAACGTGAAATACGGCGCGGATCTCATCAAGATTTGCGCCACCGGCGGCGTGCTCTCCAAAGGAGACAGCCCCGACCTCGAGCAATTCAGTCCGGAAGAGATGCGCGCGATCGTGGAAGAGGCGCATCGCCTGGGGCGCAAAGTGGCTGCCCACGCTCACGGCGCCCAGGGCATCAAGGACGCGGTGCTCGCCGGCGTGGATTCCATCGAGCACGGCAGCTTCATCAACGAGGAAGATATCCAATTAATGAAGGAGCGCGGCACCTACCTGGTGCCCACCCTTTACCTTTCCGACTGGTTCATGGAGAACTACAAATCGCTCGGCCTCACGGAAGACGTGATCGCCAAGGCCAAGTTCGTGATGCCGGCGGCGCGGCAGAACGTGGCGCGAGCGTTCCGCGAGGGGGTGAAGGTCGCTTTCGGGACGGACTCCTCAGTCTATCCTCACGGATTGAACGCGCGCGAATTCGCGGTCATGGTCAAGCTCGGCATGTCACCGCTCGGCGCCATCCAGGCCGCCACCATCAATGCCGCTGACTTGCTGGGCTGGTCGGACCGCGTGGGGTCGCTCGAACCGGGTAAGTTTGCTGACCTGATCGCCGTCGATGGCGACCCGCTCCAAGAGGTTTCTGTGCTCGAAAACGTGAAGTTCGTCGTGAAGGGCGGGGAAGTGGTGAAGGGCAAGTAGGACAATTCAGTAGGCAGAAAGCAGAAAGCAGAAAGCAGAAAGCAGAAAGCAGAAAGCAGAAAGATCACTCGCAGGCATTATTTAAGGGCATCGGGATCGTCATTGATGCAACCGCCAAATCCAAAATCTGAAATCCAAAATCCAAAATCAGAAATCCAAAATCCAAAATCGGCCAGGAACGCCCTCATCGCGGGATTTCTTGGCTGGATGCTCGATGCCTTTGATTTTTTCATTCTCACGTTTGTCCTCGGGGCGGTGGCCAGAGATTTCCGGGTCTCCCTGCCTGCCGTCGCCCTCACGCTCACCGCGAGTCTCGCCACGCGGCCCATCGGCGCCTTCCTCTTCGGTCTGATGGCCGACCGCTATGGCCGTCGCCTGCCGCTGATGCTCGACATCCTGTTCTACTCGGTGGTCGAAGTGCTGTCGGGCTTGGCGTCGAGTTACCGGGTGTTTTTTGTTCTGCGATTGCTTTACGGCATCGGCATGGGTGGTGAATGGGGCGTGGGCGCATCGCTGGCCATGGAATCGGTGCCGGCGCGGTGGCGCGGGGTTTTTTCAGGGTTGTTGCAGGAAGGGTACGCGCTCGGTTACTTGCTGGCGGCGGTGGTCTACTACCTGGTGTTTCCCCACTGGGGCTGGCGTCCCATGTTCTTCCTGGGCGGCTTGCCGGCTCTGCTCACCCTCTTTGTCTTCTGGAAGGTGCAAGAAACCGAAGCGTGGCGCCAGTCGCGCACGGACTGGAGCGAGTACCGGCGCGCGATTCTTCGCAACTGGCGAAGGTTTCTCTACCTGGTGCTGCTCATGGCGATGATGAACTTCATCTCGCACGGAACGCAGGACCTCTATCCGACTTTCTTGCAGCGCCAGCGCCATTTCAGCCCGGCCACGACCGCCATGATCACGGCCATCTCCATGGTGGGCGCGGTCTGCGGCGGGCTGGCTTTCGGGCTCTTTTCCGACCGCCGCGGCCGGCGCCGCGCCATGATGACGGCCGTGTTGCTGGCGGCCGTTCTCGTGCCCGCCTGGATTCTCTCGCCCTGGACGCCCGTGATCGTCGCCGGCGTATTCGCCATGCAATTCATGGTGCAGGGCGCGTGGGGCGTGGTTCCCGCTCACATCAACGAGCTTTCGCCGCCTCAACTCCGCGGGTTTTTCCCGGGCTTCGCGTACCAGCTCGGCGTCTTGTGCGCTTCCAGCATCGGATTCTTCGAGGCGCTCCTGGGCGAGCACTTCAGCTACGCGCAATCGATGGGCATTCTCGCTTTGGCGGTGCTCCTGATCGGTGCCGTCGTGATTGCCCTCGGGCCGGAACGGAAGGGTCTGGACTTCCACGTGTCGGAGGTAGGCCGATGAAACGAGCTTTCTTCTTGCTGCTCCTGCCGCTCACGTTGGCCGGAAGCCTCCCGGCGCGCGAAGCGCCGGCAAAGCCCGAGACCGAAATCCGCGCCGTCCTCGACGCGCAAGTTGCGGCGTGGAATGGCGGCGACCTCGACACCTTCATGCAAGGCTATTGGAAATCCGAGAAGACCGAATTTGTAGGGTCAAGCGGAATTCAGCGCGGCTGGCAGGCCGTGCTCGACCGCTATCGCAAAACTTATCCCGACCGGCGCGCCATGGGCACGTTGACGTTTTCCAACCTCGAGATCACCGTGCTCTCGCCGAGCGCCGCTCTGGTGCTGGGCGAATGGCGACTCCAACGCGAGGCCGACCATCCCGGCGGCGTGTTCACTCTGGTCTTTCGCAAATTTCCCGAGGGCTGGAGGATCATCCACGACCACACCTCGGCCGTCGCCGCCGTTAGATAGCGGTTTCGCTTTGTCTGCGGTTCTTCGTTGGTGTTCGTAGAGCCGGTAGCGCGGACCACCGCATTTGCGGTTCGCGTCTCTTCCGTAACGCCATTTGCCGATGTCGGCCATAGGCTACCGAGCTTGCCTACCCCGCAGAAAAGCCGCAGACCGCAACCCCGGCGGTCTGCGCTACGGGAAACGGCCCGCGCTACTTGCTTCTGTCTTCTGGCTTCTGACTTCTAACTCCTGCCGCCCACCCCATCCGGAGAGAAAAGCCGCAGAGTCTCAGGCAGCCGAAACTCAGTGCTACCAGGGCTGCCGTGTTGTATTCTACGGGGGCAGGCCCATGAAGAATGTCATTGCAAATCGGCGTCATCTAAGCCGCGCCGGCGCGTTCGGCTTCTGGATTTTGCTGGGGTGCGCTGGCTTGGCCAATGCGCAATCCGAGACCGCGGGCGCGATCGTTCATGAAATGAAGAGGCAGGGCTGCGCGGTGCTTGCCTCCGGGGCCAAAGTCTGCAAGTACGACTACGCGGAGGATGGCCGTGCGGTGGAGGCGATTTCCTTTCGTCCGGCGGGCGACGGACGTTTTCCCGGCGTGCTGCTGATCCCGGGCTACCAGCGAACGGCCCGAGACCTTGTGCCGCTCGGCGTTCGGCTGATGAGTGAAGGCTTTGCGGCGGCGGCCGTGTCACAGCCGGGATTCGGAAAATCGGCGGGGCCGCCGGATTTTGTGGGGCCAAAAACCATCGCGGTCTTGACTGCGGGCTACCAGAAACTTCGCGCGGAAAATTACGTGGATTCGTCTCGCATGGCAATCTACGGTTACTCGCGCGGCGCCATGGCGGCTTCTCTGCTCGCGGTGAAGCTGGATGACGTGAAGGCGGCGGTGTTCGGCGCCGGGATATACGATTTGCAGCGCGCCTACGAGGAAAGCACCCTGCCCGGCGTGCGCAAAAATATGATGGAAGAAACCGGCATGACGAAAGCCGCCGTGGCCGAGCGGTCGTCGATCTTGCGCATGGAGAAATTGAATTGCCCGGTCCTGATTCTGCATGGCGACCAAGACGTCAACGTGCCCGTCAGCCAGGCCTTGCTGCTCAGAGATCGCCTCACCGAGCTTCACAAGGATTTTGAGATTAGAATCTTCCCGGGCCGGGAACACTCGATCGGCCCGGAAGTGAGCGTGCTCACCGTAGAGTTTCTGAGAAGAAAGTTGGGAATGAATAAGTAGCGCGAGATGACGCGAAAGCAAAAAGCTGCGAAAACGGCGGCCTGCGCTATTTGCCCCACGCCATGGTGGGTGGGAATCGTGCCGCCCTCCTCCCGGCGCGTATCATAGGCGCGCGCACCCCATCCGAAGAAAAATGCCGTAGAGTTTCAAATACTCGAAACTCCGCGCGTGTACCTGCACACAGGAGCGGGGCTCATTTTGCGGCGGTGATTTTGACGCCCACGACTCGAGCTGCCTTTCTCAGATCATCGTCCAGAGTGGCTATGGGCAGTCCCTCGCGGAGGGCAAGCTCCAGATAAGCCGCATCGTAGGCGGAAAGGTTCTGCTGGCGGGCGACGCTGAGGATCTGTTGAAAAGTGCGGCCCACTCCCATGGTGTCCACCTGGATGGGCCACGCGCTGAGCTCTTCCAGGAACCCCGTCACCTGCGCAACCTTCAGGGATTTCCTTCTCTCGGCTCTCACCAGGGCGTTAGCCACCTCGAGCGGCCAGACGAAGGGCACACTGGCTTCGTCCCCGGCCGCCATACGCTCGAAGATGTCTTCCGTGTAGCCGGTCGCCTGGTTTTCGAAGCACCAGCAAAGGGTCACGGAGGCGTCGAGGACAAAGCGGCTCAATAGCGGCGCCCTTCTTCGATCAACTGGCGCACGGTCAGACCTTTAAGTTTCGCTCCCTTGCGCAAAGCGCGAATCCGCTCCGCAACGCCCCGGGGATCGCGTTT
>Ga0187771_10003338_pt1 | contig 11195 bp, 9 predicted proteins | sample 0116_SJ02_MP15_1_FD_133139 | JGI IMG/M metagenome (GOLD analysis project Ga0187771, IMG submission 133139) | Tropical peat soil microbial communities from peatlands in Department of Meta, Colombia - 0116_SJ02_MP15_10_MG | ecosystem: Environmental > Terrestrial > Soil > Wetlands > Peat | place... | reverse complement strand
TCTTGTTCCTGCCGGCAGAGCCCCGACCTCAGGCGCTGGGTGGCTGACGACGCTCGCTGCCACGAACGCCTTAAAAGGATCCCTCCGGCCAGGGGCTATAGGCAGGTTTCTTGGCGTGGTAGTCTTCAGTGACCCAGCTTTTATTCCCCCTGCCGGCTCTTCTCTCGAAGGTTTGCCCGGCCGCCCAAACGGCGACTGATTGTGGATGATCCCAGGAGAGGGACGCGGATTCACGCCCCTCACATTGTTGGTCGCGGGCGCCGTGCTGATTGGGGTCCGCACTGTCCGCTTCGCAGCGGGTGTCAACACTCTGGGCGCAGTCGTTTTCAGCGGCCCGGCCCCTACCGCTTTGGTCGGCGCATTACCTTTGCCAGACACCCCCGACGGCGTCTGATGGTTGGTGTCCTTGGTGGACGGCGGAGGAGTCTGGGCTGTAACCTGATTGGTCGAGGGTGGCGTTCTGGCGGGGGTCTGCCCTGCCCAAACCCGGGTCATCCCCCCCAGGCCGGGCCCGCACACCAATAGGAAAAGCCCTCGGGCCGCCAGGGTCGCGCGTTTGGGCTCAATCCTTCCGTAAAACATGGTCTTCGTCCTGCCGTATTTCTTTGCTGTCAAATCAGCGCACGGGCGCTTCGTGAACCGTCGCCCGAAGGGTTTGATGGAAATCGTTCACGGGGCGGCTCGCGAGCCGCCTCTACCAGCCGGGGTTGCCGGCGAAACCCCACTGAAGTAACTTGTCAACACGCAGTCGGCACCCACCGTTTCGCCGGGATGGGTTTTGAACGACCCCATACCTCCGCCCTCCGGGGAGCCCAGCGAAAGGCTGGAAACACTGACTATGCGCTGCTCGTGTGCCAAGCGATCGAAGAAATCAAGCAAGCCGTAATAAGTGCCGTCGAGCCGCAGGTTGAAAGGCATCTCCGTGTAAATGTCCTTTTGCACCAGGGACTGCGGAATAAATGTGCGGATATTCACCTCGGAGGCTCTCGCGTCTGCAAATACCATCCTGAGGAAATCATCTGTGGCCTGCTCTGGAGGGACAATCGAACTCAGCGTTTCGAGCTGCTTCTCCAGTTGCGCAATCCGTTCTAGGTACTCGGTCCGCTCTCGTTCGATAACCCGATTGCGCTTGTTTTCTGCTTTAAGCCTGTCGACCTGCGCTCGCAGGCTGTCTCGCCTCGCAAGAACCGGGAAAACATAGAAGTAAAAAACTGCGCCCGCCAGCACTAGCGCGATCAGAACGAAAACTCCGCTCTGCACAGCCATCGGAAGTTCATTGAAGTTCTTGGCCATCGCCGTTTCTCTATTGCGCTCACCGCCTACAATTCAGGTCGCTGCCGGGAAGTAGCCACCACCGCTCCAGCACGACCCTGGGTGAGCGGACTCGGCTCCGACGGCGACTTATATGAACAGTCTATATTGAACTTGTAGCTAACTAGATTATTTTTGTCGTCTTCGTAGAATTGCCTGAGTTGCACGTCACCGAAATGTCCGGAGGCCTTCATTGAAGCCAGCAGGGTGGCCACAGAATTTGCAGAACCCGCTTGCCCATGGATCACCACGCGGTCACCCTGGCGAGCCACGGAAAAGAAATAGAGGTCCGTGGGAGTTTTACTCACCACATTGCCCAAAGCATTCATGAAGTCCGTCGGTCCCACTCGGCTGGCCTGGAGCACCTGAACGGCTTTGATGCGCTGCTCGAGTAGCGCGCGCTCGTGATTGTATTTTGCGTTTTCCTGCCCTATGGCCGCCAGGCGCGTCTGCTCGGCCTTCTGCTTCTTGAGCTCGACATTTAGGGTAGTAACCGAACCGTTCCAAATCAAGTACATCAAGCCCACGGCCCCAAAGCTCAGCACCAAAGCGCCGAGGAAAATCCCCACCTGCAGCGCCGTCTTCGCCGGCGCCACAGCCTTTTCCTTTACCTTGGGCCTCGGCGGCGCCGCTCCCAGGAGGTTGATCTTGATCATGGCCATGATTAATCAAAGCTCCTCAGCGCCAGCCCCATAGCCACGCACAGGCAGGGAGCAATATCCTGGAGGAACGCCCCGTCAAACTTCTCGGGATCGACTTTCACCTTTCTAAAGGGATCGATGATTTCCACCGGAACGTGAAATTCCTCTTTCAACTGGTCGACCAACCCTTCAATCATCGCGCTCCCGCCGGCCAAGTAAATCTGTTGGGCGCTTTCCGCCGAAGCCGTCTGCCGGAAGAAGTCGAAAGTCTTCTGAATCTCCAGCATCAGGATTTCCGAGACGGAGCGAAGATGAGGAATCTTCTGCTCACGTTTTATGCTGCCCACCTCCTGTCCCTGCTTCAGTTTCTCCGCGTCCTCGTAACTCAGGTCGAGCTCTTTCTGCAAGATGTCCGTATATTGATTGCCCCCCACGGAGACATCCCGCGCAAACAGCGGGGACTCTCCCCGTCCCACCACAATGTTGGTAATGCTGGCGCCGATGTTGAGAAGCGCCACGATGGTGTCTGGAGAAACCTCGTAGTTGGTCTCGAAAGCATTGAACACAGCAAAACCATCGTAGTCCACCACCACGGGTGTTTTATTCGCCTGCCCCAGGACGTTCGTATGGTTGAGGATCTTCTCCCGCTTTGCAGCCACCAGCATGACGTCGGTGCCCTGCCCCGAGGGAGATTCCCCCAGCGCCTGGTAGCTCAAGTTCACGTCAGCGATGTCAAACGGGATGTGCTGTTGGGCCTCGTACGGCATCGCCTCATTCAGTTCTTCGTCGCTGGCCGCATTCACCGTGACTCTCTTCACAATCACGGAGTGCCCGGAAACCGAAGTAGCGACATTGCGAGTTTTGATTTTGCTCTCCTCAAAGATTCTCTCGATGGCAGCCGAAACGGTGAGGGCGTCCATGATCGCGCCGTCGACTACCGTATCCTGGCCCAGGAGCTCCAACCCGAAGTTGACCAACTCGTATGAATCTCCCCGCTTCTTCAGTTCGACCGCCTTGACGGCGCTCGATCCGATATCCAGCCCCACCAAGCCCTTCCCTTTCCCCTTCCCAAACATCGGCTTTTGCTCCCTATTCAGTTACCAGGCGTTGTGTGGCCAGGCGTTGCTTGCGTCTAGAACGATGTTCGGATTGGGTGCTTTGCGCCTCCATCCAACGGTCCAGAAGCGTTTTCTTGAACTTCCACCGGTTCCCTAACTTGAAGGCAGGGATCTTCTCTTCGTAGACGTACTTGTAAAGCGTTTCGCGGGACACTCCCAAGTAATCTGACGCTTCCCGGATGTCCATGACCTCTCTGGTTTCTACCATGCGATGAACCCCGCAGATTTTAGTCTTTCCCGATGGCTTCAAAAGATGAGCATCTGAGCCGAACAAGCGGCTGCAGGCTCACTTTAGTTTATGCATATACGCTGGGCGTTTAGGGGTTGTCAATATGTATTTGCCGGAGTTGTAGGGGTTGTTCAGAAAGTTTTGGGGTGTTTTTACCCAAATGTGCGGGTTTTATACTGTATCTTGGGGTTTTCTGCCAGGAAACCACCATATAGACGGCCCAGCCCTCCGGCTTCTCATAGTACTTTTGTGTGGTTGTTGAACCGTCGAACGCGGCCTTTTCGAGCATATATGAGCCATTATGCCATCGAGTCATTGATTCCTTGATGCCCGCGACTGGTGGTTTGGCTCGGTTCATCAGTGCGCTCCCTACGGCTCCTGCCGCCGGTCCCCAAGCGGCGCAAGATATCTTGCCAGCCTGCGATCCACGCCCGGCGAAATCCTTTCAGTGATGTGGGCGACGTACAGGGCCGTAATGATCGCTGTAAAAACGTCCATCGTATAGTGGACTCTCAATACAAGCACGGTTGTGGCCTCGAATGCGATGATGAAGATGGCCAGCGCCTTAAGCCAACCTCGGCCCAGACGCGCTAGCTCCGTCGCGGCGAAGACTGCTATGGCCGTATGCGCCGAAAAGAAAAAGTCATTGGCAACGCCATAGGTTACCAGCAGCGACGGGAAACCGGGATAATGCCAGATCATGTTGTCGGGTTTAGGGAGCGCGCAAAGAACTTGCATCAACTGACGGAGGCCGAGGACCATCGCGAGACCGAGCAGAGGACGGACGCTTCGCCCAAAGAGCCATTCGGCAAGGATAAACATTGCCAGCAGATCAACCAGCGCCGAACTGATTATGAGCAGCCCATTGGCAGCTGTCGGATGCTCGATTAGATATTGGTTCAGCGGTGCGGAGAGAAGGTGCAGACCGTCGCCGATTCCAGACGAAGCAAGCGGTCTCTGGCCGATCAGAGCCTGGGTCCCGAACCAAGCGCCCACACCGATCGCGGCCACAACCAGGCGGATTGCAAAAAGGGACGCTCGGCTGCTTCGCACGGTGTCAATCACGGATGGAACCTAATCCCCCAGTCACCGCTGAAGTGGTCACTCTCACGCCTTGGGTTTAACGTCGAGACTCCCGCTGTCATCGTGCTTTTCATTCGGTTCAGGGGTCATCGCCTATTATAGCCCCGTGGGTGAAGAAATGGTGTAAGCCCAGGCACTCTACTCCCCCCAAAAGCGTCTCCTCACTGTGGCTCCATCTTGGTCATGAGCGGAGGGCTGGAAAAAAGACAAGTTGGCGCATTGGGAATTCCAAAATGTCACTCTACTATGCGGACCTTACTTAATCGCTTGATCGCGTCCAGCAGCGGGCGTAGTCTTAACGGGGAGGAAGTGGCATGGATGCACTTAACAACCGAAGGAAATTCGCCAACGTGGAGGGCCACATGGCATCCGACGCCCCGAGACACCGCATTCTCATCGTTGACGATGAACCCTCTATCTGCACTCTACTCATCGAAGGGCTATCTCCGGAAGGGTTTGAGTGCCGAGCAGTGGGAGGCGCCGACGAGGCAATCCGCGCATTAGAAATGGAACGCTTTGACGCGCTGGTCTGCGATCTGCGGCTACCAGGTGTCTCCGGCCTTTCGGTCTTGGAAACGGCGCGCGCCAAATACCCGTGGATGAGTACCCTCATAGCCACAGGCGTGGATAATGTGCGCGTGGGTGTAGAGGCGATGAAGCTCGGCGCGGACGACTACCTGGTGAAACCCTTCCAGCTTGAGGCGGTCGTGACAGCCATCGAGCGGGCGATCAGAAAGAAGCGGCTCGAATGGGACATTGAGAACTATCGCGAGCATCTTGAGGAGATGGTAGAGGAGCGGACGGAACAACTTCGCGCCGCCATTGAGCGTGACGAGGCGACCTACGATGAGACGATGCAGACGCTCGGGGCCGCTATGGACTTGCGGCATGCGGAAATCGAAGCCCACGCGCGCCGTGTAACCCTCTACTGCCGGGAGATTGCGAAAGCGATGAGCTACTCGCCGGACCAAATAAAGCAGCTCTTGCGCGGGGCCTACCTGCACGACATCGGGAAAATCGCTGTCCCCGACGCGATCTTGATGAAACCAGACAAGCTGACGCCGGATGAGGTCGCCGTGATGCAGACCCACGCGCGCAGGGGATGCGAACTGGTCTGCCACATGCCATTCCTCAAACTCGCCGCTGAAATTGTGCTGACGCACCACGAGCGATTTGATGGGACCGGCTACCCTCAGGGGCTTAAGGGGGACGACATTCCGCTAGGAGCGCGAATCGTAGCTGTGGCTGAAGCTTTCGACGTTATGGCTTGCAACCAGCCTTACAAGAGTGCCCGCGCTGTCGAGGATGCCCTTGCCGAAATACGCCGCTGCTCCGGTACACAATTCGACCCCAAAGTCGTGACCGCTTTTCTCAATTGGGTTCAAATCCACGGTGATCCCCGGGAGCCAAAGTGAGGCGGGGGATGCCGTTTCCGGCGAACCCCAGGCGACTGCCCGGGAGTGCTTAGCGCGTCCTTCCAACTACAGAAACTGTGGGATACACCACAAACCGGCCCCAGCCGATGCCAGCCGGCCCGGAGCCACGCGCGACAAACAGCCGGTTTCGCTCAGTACCGTTATGCGCGACCACGTCCAACTTACAGCTCAGATTCAGTCGGACGTAGATGAGAGCGCGATCAAATCCCTCGCCGCACAAGACTTCCCCCCCTTGCATCTTCCCCTGGACTGAGTAGCCTTCCATGACTGAGCCCTTGTACCAGAACTGAGCAGGCTGTCGCATATTAGATATTACATCTAAGCTCGGTTCTGAGATACAATCCTTCCGTCAGCCGCGGCGCTCGATCAGGGAGGTTGCGATGTCAAGCAAACACAGTCCCATCAGCCGGCGGCGATTTCTGCGCGCAGCGGGCGTGGCAAGCGTGCTCGTACCTGGCGTTTGCCTTGATCAGGAGAAATCTCTAACCGCATCGAAAGGCAACCCTCGGAGTTTCCTCCTGCGCGGTAATGAATCCGCAGAGGCGGCTGGGGACCGAGTGGTCGTGGTGGTTGGCTCTTCCAACAACCAAATGCGTGTGCTAAACACCTACCCCGAATACTGGGTGGATGGGAAGCCGTTCTTTCCGCACTCCGGGTCGTTCTTCTATTACCGTTTGCCGCGGGATTGCTGGGGTGAGAAGATGCGGGCGCTGAAGGCGATGGGATTGAACACCCTGGATGTGGTGCTGCTGTGGAATTGGCACGAGCCTGAGGAGGGTCAGCTCGACTTCGACGGCCACGCCAACCCGCGTTGCGATTTGAAATATCTCTTTCAGCTTGCAGAATCCCTGGGCTTCAAGCTTTACGTTCGCCCGGGACCTTACAACACCAGCGAGTGGCGCCACGGGGGATATCCCGGTTGGCTGCTGCGCCGGCCGGAATACCGTATGTCCGAGCAGGCGGTTCTGGAGGGGCGTTTTCCGCGCTGGTCGGCGTTGCAATACGAGCATTCTGATGAAGCCGCCGCGGAGTGGCTGAAGAACGACACGCACCTGAAATACACGCGAAAGTATTTCCATGACGTGCTTGGCGTTGCAGCTCCGTTCTTTGCCGATCGCGGCGGACCCATTCTCTCCCTGCAAATAGATGATGACCAAGCCATGGACGCCAGAAACTACAACGGCCCGCATTTCTGGAAGTACATGGACACACTGCGCAACTTCGCTAAGGAAGCGACCGATGATCGGCCCATGATTTACTTCATCGACGGGATGCAGATGCGGTTGAATGCGGAGGCCAACGATTCACTTCGCGAACCTTTCTGGAACCAGGGGCAGGACCATCGCGGGATATATCACAATGGATATTCGACGCCAGCCGTCGCAGCGAAGAATAAGTTCCTGGCCGAGCTCTTGAAAACCGAGCCGCTGTTCATCCCCACGCACATCGAGTGCAACACGGAATGGTACCTCGACGGAGGCGATAGCTTCGCCCGATTTTCGGAGCCCTCGAATCATCTGATGGCTACCCGCATGATGATCCAGAACGGGTTGAAGGGTTTCAGCCATTTTTCTGTCATCGATAGCGTTTATCCCGCAGGCTACGAAGTGCCGTGGGCAAATCATTTTTACACGTGGGAATCGCCTCTGAACTTTCTCAGCAAAGAAACCGACCGGGCGCCTTACGTGCGGCGCAACGGGCGACTGATGGCGGGGATGGGACCGTTCTTGGCTTCGTCACACCTACTGCCTGACGCGGGAATAGTGTATCCTATGGCCACGTTCCCGCAGGAGGCATTGACCGACCAGGAGATAGTTCGGGTGGTGATGCTGGCCAGCCGAACACTCTGGGCTGGAACATACGATCATTTCAATTTTGAACTGGTCGACTCCGACCACGCGCCGCTCCAGAATTTCCAACGCTACCGCGTGCTTTTCATGCCTAACCTGGTGAATGGTGAAGAAGATCTGAAGCATTTCCCCCATCTCGAGCATTATTCCGAGAAAGCGCAGCAGATGCTAAGCGATTACGTCAAATCAGGCGGCACGCTCATCGTTTTCCCCTCCTTGCCCAAAGGGAAAATTCTTGACGGTCTCCTTGAGCCTTTCGGCACGGCTCGGCAGGTTTGCGCCGGGACTACGCTCAAGTTTGGGGATGGGACGGCGGCGCGCGCGTTGAATTTCCGTTCCGTACTCACGCTGCCTAAGACGTCACGAGGGAAAGTGAGAATCTTCGCGCAAGACGAGCACGGCGGAGTGGTGGGCGCGCGAATTGCTCACGGCCAGGGGCAAATCGTATTCTTCGGCGCAGATTTCACTACCTGGAGCTTGGCCCCCGGAACCCCGTTCTCCTTCGACCATCCGGCAAAGGTCGGCGGCGTCGATTGCCCCGAAGAAGCGCAGATCGCCGCGCGCCCGGTGCTAGCCGCCCTGATGAGGGAAATTGGCGCGACACCTAAGGTATATCCCCTGATGGACGCCGGGAAGGCCCGGGACCAGGGCCTCTATGTGACAGAGCTTGTAGCGAATGCCGGTAGCTTACCGTTTGAGAGGCGCGCCGATCAACAAGGCTTCGGCTTTGTAGGGGTCACAAGTTTCAGCGAGGATCAGGCGCGCACGGCGGAAATCGTTCTTACCGATCCCCGCGCCTTCCGCCTTTCCCGCTCCGACCCCTTGTCCTCCTCCCAGGCTGGGGAGGGGACCAAGGAGTTGGGGGAAGCGGACCGCTCGATTCGCCTGCCACGCCTGACGATGCCGCCGCGCGAGTCGCTCATGCTTCCGGTGCGCGTGCCTCTCGCTAATCCCTACTGGCAATTGCCCCCGGGCATCGAGCCGGCGGACGAGGTTTTCTACGCCACAGCGGAACTGAGTCACGTGGGTTATGACGGGACAGCATTGAAGCTGGAATTTACCGCACCTGCGGACGCCGAAGTGGCGTTGCGCTTGGCCCGCAGGCCCGGCCACGCCACGCTCGACGGCCAGCCCGTGATGATCCAGGAAGACGCGGAGCGGCATCTTTACGCAGTGAAAATTGGGCAAGGACAAGCGCCACACTTTCTGCGCATGCTAGAACTCGCCTATCCGCATGAAGGCCTGAGGCTCACGATCGACCCGCGCGAGCCCTGGATCGCCGGCGAGACGCGAAACGTGAGCGTGCGGGTGGAGAACCCCGGGCCAGCGGCCTTCGAGGGCAAGCTTGAATTCGCCGCTGGCTCGCTGCATCGTGGGGAAAACCTGTTGCGCGGGGCCGAAGTTTCCAGCCAGTCCAGCCGCGAGTTCACTTTCCCGGTGGAAATTCCTGCCGACATCACACCCCAGCAGCCGGTCGCTCTCACCGCCCTTCTGATGGAGATAAACTCTCCGACCACCTGGGCGTGGCATGCGCAAGTGACTGCACATCGCCCAATTGATTTCAGCGTAGCGCCGGTCATCACATTCCCTCTGCGTGAGGACTTGGCGGTGCCCATCGAGCACCCGACGCTCGCGAGTCTCGAGTTGCCCGGTGAGGCTGTGTTCCAGGTGCGCGTCAAGAACTGGCGGGACCGTGAACAGATGGTGTCGTTGGCAACCACGGGCGCCAATCTGGCGCTCACGCCGGCACGCGCGCAACTGGTGCTGCCCGCCCAGGCCGAAAAGACCATAGAAGTCCATGCCACACCCAGCAGCGGGCCAGGAATTTATCCCTTTACGGTCGATTTGCAGGCGGGGGATTACAAAGCGAGCGAGGGGGTGGTGGTGGCGGCGTGGCGCAAGGGCGAGGCCATCGCTTACCAGTTTGACTATGACCGTGATGGGTTCCCCGACATCATCATGGAAAACTCCGCGGTGCGCCTGTTCGTCAGCCCATGGGCGGGCGGCCGGGCGTTTGCTTTCGTTAATAAGACGACGGGCGCAAATGCCTTCAACTCCGTCGGAGGCATGCGCGACAACTTCACCCGACGAGTGGAACCCGAGGACATGCACGACCTCCCGGACTGGACGCGGGAGGGCGCGCCGGGTCTTTACAACCGGCCGTACACAAGTCGTATCCTCTCGGCGGGAGGTGTCGAGGCCACCGTGCGCCTGGAATACTTTGCGCCGGATATTTACCCCGAAGGCGTGAAACTGGAACGCACGCTGAGGCTTGCGGGCGATGTGCACTACTACATCGTGGAGACGTCTTTGACGCCAGCAGGTGTGGCGGAGCCGCAGTCGTACGTGCTGGAGAATTCCGTGACCTTCAAGCCGTTTCACCAGCCGCAAAATTCCCGCCAATGGTTTGCGCAAGGCAAGGTTCCGGAAGAGTTCGGTCCCGCAAGGGAGACGGACGTGTCGCCGGACGTCGATGACGAGGATATCCCCGAAACTAATGTACGCCTGCCGGCGGCGAGCGGCTTCGTGGGTGTCATCGACCGGCAGACTGGGGAAACGTTCGCGGTGCTATCGCTCAGCTCACTCGCCAAGAGCCACATGGCCGTGCACCTGCACGCCGCAACGATTCGGATGATCTATCCGGAGTTTGTGGAAAAGAATCGAACGTACACCTATCGCGCTGCCTACTTCTTTGGCAAAGCCACACGGGAGGAAATTGAGGACTTGTACGCCCGGCTAAAAAACGGAAAGGAGTGACGCCTAAAGGTCAAGCTGTGTAGCGTTGGCCAGCGACCAGGGAATTGCTTAGCTGTGTAACGTCAGTACCCTCAGCCGGAACTCCTCAGCACGGATCGCAAGGGCAGGGCTTTAGCCCTGCCGCCGAAAGGCCTCGCCAATCGTTTCTATGTCCTGCGCCCCGTGCAGCTCCGAGGCCTCGGGGCTGCGCGGGGCGCGGGACAGAACAGAGAATTGGAGCCGTGACTTCAGCGGGGCTGAAGCCCCGCCCTTCCGGCCTGCAAAACTCGAGATGATCGAGCCTGGCAAGAAATCCAGGTTAGCCCTGGGATGGACAACTCACCTTATGCGAGCAAATCTCACTGATGGCGAATCTCAGGCTAGGACTGGGGCGACCTCCAGCAGCCATCTGAAAGCGAACGCACTCTCCCTGACTGACGCCATCGTCCTGGGATTAGCTAGTTCCGCCCCCGCTCAGACCATGGCCGTGGCGCTGCCAGCGTTGGTCGCGGCGAGTGGTTATGCGGGCTTGCTGCCCATCGGGTGCGCTTTCGTCCCCATGCTGGGCATTGCACTTGGCTATCAGCGCCTGAATCGTTGGGAGCAGAGCGCAGGCGCTACTTACACTTGGGTTTCCAAAGCCCTGCATCCTTACTTGGGGTTCGTGGCCGGTTGGATGATTCTGGTGTACTACACCCTGGGCACCACGAGTATGACGGTGCCCGCCGGCACATATACACTTCAACTGATAGCCCCCAGCCTGGCGAACAACAAGCTGGCAGCCGTAACGG
>Ga0187771_10003337_pt1 | contig 11195 bp, 4 predicted proteins | sample 0116_SJ02_MP15_1_FD_133139 | JGI IMG/M metagenome (GOLD analysis project Ga0187771, IMG submission 133139) | Tropical peat soil microbial communities from peatlands in Department of Meta, Colombia - 0116_SJ02_MP15_10_MG | ecosystem: Environmental > Terrestrial > Soil > Wetlands > Peat | place... | reverse complement strand
CTCATCAAGACTGATTCGTCTGGAATGAAACAGTGGGAGCAGACGTATGGCGGGAATGCTTTCAACAACGCTGCTTCAGTGCAACAAACTACAGATAGTGGATATATATTTGTTGGGTCGACTGTAGCCGATAGAACTCCATTAATCTACCTTGTTAAGACTGATTCGTCTGGTAAGACGCAGTGGGAGCAGACATTTGGAAGCGGCATCCAAAACTATGGGAACTCAGTCAGGCAGTCGTCAGATGGTGGGTATATAATTGCCGGAGCCAAAGTGCAATCTACAGACCAAGTTTATGCTTATCTTGTTAAGACTGATTCGTCTGGTAAGACGCAGTGGGAGCAGACGTATGGCGGGAAAGGGTTTAACTTCGGGACATCTGTTCAGCAGACAACAGACTCTGGGTATGTGATCGGCGGAGTAACAAACTCTAGCAGCGCAAATCAATATTTTTACCTAGTAAAAACTGACTCGTCTGGAATGAAACAGTGGGAGCAGACGTATGGCGGGAAAGGCCTCAATCTTGCGCATGCGCTCCAACTTACTAACGATGGCGGATACGTTATGGTCGGGGAGTTTTTGACCGGCGGAACAAGCGTTTTGAACGCTACTAGCTCTCAAGGATACCTAGTCAAGTCTGATTCGTCTGGAAAGATGCAGTGGCAGGAAACATTTGGCGGAAGTGCAAATAGTAGCGGATCGGACATCCAACAGACTAAAGACGGTGGGTATATTGTCGTCGGATCAACAGACTCAGGCCACGCCAGCCGCACAGATGCTTACCTTGTAAAATTTTAAGTTGGCGCTGTTCTACATCAGCTCCAAACACCTCTCTTTCCACAATCTTTTTCTACAACAATCTCGCTTCATTATTGGTATTAAAAGATACTTTATCGTAAATTCTTTGGATTAAACGCCTACAGAGGGTAACTTACTATCTATTATACCTCTAGCTTTCTCCTGCAACCGAGGTTACAGAATTGCGACTTACGAACATTGATATGCCAAAGGCCCCTATAGATTTTATTGCAAAAATGCGCAGCATTATTTCTCTCATACCTAATAACAAATAGAATTTAAAGGTTGGACCAACATGGTTGCTAGAGGTTAATAATATCGCTCAATGCCAAAACTTTATCCTTAAGTATAGAAATTGACGGACGCACAGTTTAATTTCGATGGGCGATTCAATACAAAGAGATGTCACTAGTTTCTTCCGGAATCTATCCAGTTAATTAATAGACTGTTCTTAAAAAGAATATCATGTTTACTTGAGGGAAAGTCGCATCTATGTTCAGCAACCAGTACTTTCTATACATCAAGCTTCTTGAGAAAAAATATTATTAGGTAGATTTTTGCAAATTAAATGTTTTTCGAATTGAAAAAAGCGAAACATTTTACTAGATTTTATGGCTTTAATTTCAATTCTTTGGCATTGTACTATATCGTAAATATAATTGGTTGATATAAATTCTCGTATTTTTTTGTTCTACAAATCAAGTTTTTCTACTAATCAAACTCGTTAAAAAAATGCAATTAAACTATCCACCATCAGGAATAAAATAGTTTAAATAAAAATAATTTTATAACAAAAGTACATATAATAACTTATAGAAAATATAACACGAAACGCATACCGCTAAAATTACAACTAAAGTAAAAAGAAACTAGAAATGACGGCAGAATCGAGAGTCAAAGCAATAAATAGGGAACCTGAACAGACAAAGCTACAACAGAGAAATATGGCGACTCAAGTAGAGGAAGAAAAGAGAGTAGTTCACGTAGTCCCAGTTCCAAACGGCTACGTAACACTCGAATGCATCCAAGAAACTGAAATCCTAGAGAACAGACTCCTTCAAAAATATCTAAAATTGAAAAGTACACAAGATGTGATTGTTAGCGAATTAAAGTTCATAGATAACATGTATTCTTTAGCCGATACTCCTTTACAACTGAGATGTCAAGCACTTAAAAAACAACTATATAACGTGCAGAATGAGTTTAACACTACAAAAGAAATTTATTTTTGTGTGAGGAGAGCTTTGAACTCAAGTCGATTTGTTTTGCCAGAACACTACATGAATCTAGAAGATTGTTGGATTGAAGCGGTATTAGCGACTTTACACGGGAAGCACATCAGAATTAAAGGTATCGAAACCAGCAATCCTCATTTAGTAATAAGATGTGCACTATCCAAAATTTTAGGTCAACCTCAGGTTATCAATGATCGATCACTGTAGGAGATTTAATTAGTAGCCATATCTAATGGATATGCCTTGTTGGTTCCTACATAACGATTGCCGTATTACAAATGGCGACGCTAATTCTTCATCTAGGTTTACTGTATTATAAAAGATCAAAAACAGTAAAACGAAAGGTCATGGGGTAAACGTCTTCACATAACAGTCAACTTAACTTATTTTAGTTATTCATTTGTTAGTAACGTTAAAGAGTCTGAAACACATGTATGTATGACGGATGACGACAGCAGAAGCACTTGTTAAAGATTTAAAAGATAAAGACTGGAGAATCAGGGCAGACGCGGCATATGAACTTAGAAATTTCACGAAAGACGCGGTAGTCGATGCTTTAATTCTCGCTGTAAGTGATGAGCGCCCAGATGTTCGATTAAGAGTCATTGAATCTCTTGGGATTTTAAAAAATGAGAGGGCAGTAAATGTTCTTATTTCTCTTTTGGACGACGCAAATGAAATCGTCCGAATGGCGGTAACAGTCGCTCTCGGGAACATCAAGAGCTCCGAAGCAGTTGATCCCCTCGTATGGAAATTTAGAAGAGATAACAACAACAAGGTTCGAAGGCACATTGCGGAAGCGCTTGGAATGATAGGAGATAAAAAAGCAGTAGAGCCCCTCCTCCTAGCTTTGAATGATGAAGATGTTAACGTTAGGTGCCACGCAGCGCAAGCGCTTGGACGAATAAAAGATGCAAAACCGGTAGAACAGCTAATTAAAACTTTAAAAGATGCTGATGACGACGTTAGAACCTGCTCTGCAACAGCTCTCGTTCAAATCGGAGCGGAAGCAATAGAACCTCTTACTCTAGCCTTGCAAAACAAAAACGAGGATATGCGGAGTTGGGCAGCATTTACTCTCGGAGAGATAAGAGATCTGAGGGCCGTAGAACCGCTCATACTGGCTTTAAATGATGATAATGATAGCGTTAGAAAGTATGCAGCTGAATCTCTTGGTCTAATAAAAGATAGCCGCGCGGTGGATAGTTTAATCCAAGCTTTGTCAGATACGAGTGAAGAAGTTCGACGAAAGGCTGTTGCAGCCTTGGGGGTGCTTGAAGATGCCCGGGGGGTAGAGCCGCTCAAAAAAGTGCTTAAAGACAAAGATGATGAGGTCCCGTGGTACGCCGCCGAAGCCCTAGGAAATATGAGAGATGAACGGGCGGTGGGGGCGCTTATTGGAGCTTTACGGGATGTGCGATCGCGAGTTCGATCAAAGGCGGCGTTGGCCTTGGGAGAGATAGGAGATAAAAGGGCGATAATACCGCTTACTGCCATATTAAGCGATAATATCGATGAAGTTCGAATTAATGCTATTGATGCTCTCATTAAGATAGGAAGTGAAAGCATTGTTGCTCCATTAATACAAGCGTTAGATGATATTCCTAGTATAAGAGAGAGAGCAGCAGAAGCGCTCGGATACATTGCCGATCCCGTGGCATTGGATCCTCTGGCTAACGCTTGGAGGCGTGAAGAAAACGAGACAATTCGCAAAACTATGTACGAGGCATTAAAAAAGTTATAGATAAGAAATAAAAAATATTATGGCATTCCCACGATTAGTCTAGGCAGTGCTAAGAAAAATCACTGAACCACACAATCATATACGTTTTTATCTCACTTTAGAGCACGCGCTTTTAACGCAAAATTCTTAAAAATTTTTTAACCATTTAATAACATTCGCAGCAAGAAGTCAGTGCTCCGGCTGCGACGCGCTTTTATCAATAACAATTCTAAGCGATTCTCATGATAGATAATAATCTTAAACGGTTAAGCCTGCTCATAATTATATAACGACCGAGGTTGTAACGACATGGAAAACGCTATTTAAAGTTCAAGCGTATGGGTTTTTGCATAGACTTTCGCCCTGCCAAACGAAATAAGATGCGGGATTACACCATCACAAGTGCTATGTCAACATGGTACAAAATAACCACTTGTATACTCGACCTACAACATCGATAATGTCTTGTAAATCAATGGGTAAGTAGTTTTGACCTTTGAACAGTCACTGCTTTCACAAAGTACCATCAGATAAACTCAACTGTAGCTAAGTCAGACGGTGTTTTAGTCATTTGTTGATAACAATCAATTAAATTTTATTGTTCTGGAGCACCTTCAATACAGTAATAATAGTCACTCAGATCATAGTCTACCCAAACTGGGCAAACGTCGCACGGACAACGTACCCTCTGCGGCACCTTCTCACTCTTGCCTATGGAACAAAATAATGTTTTACTTAGGTTACCTTGATTGTAGGTAGGACAATCACCTTTGTCACAAAGGCAACTTTTGACATTGTTTTCAGTATTCGGAACTTTCATTTAAATGCCTCTTTTGTCTTTATTAAAATTAATAGATCTATGAACATTAACAATTGATTCTATAAAATAGTTTACCGGAGTATTTTCCTTATTATAGCCCTAAATTGGGCTAGGTACATATTGCAGACTTATCCGATGAATCCTGGGTTACTAAGGCAAAAATTTCAATTCTGGCTAGAGAGAACTCATAACTAGCTGGGCCTGTATATTGAACTCTATTGGAAATTAAGGCTGTATTTTTAGTGCTTTTTTAAAAAAAGCACGCAAATTTCAAATAACTTAATATAGTCGGAACCTCAATTTAGTTATAAAAAATTGGACTAATAATAAATGTTGAAGGAGGTGATGTGAGATGTGTTTGCTGTTACCGATACCGCTGTTATGGTTTCCAGGGCTGTGCTGCTGTCTGCCTAACCCGTTAACACTGTTGCAACCTTTATTAGCACTCCTAAAGCCTTGCTCGTGCTGTAGCTAGTATAACTCTTTAGTAAATTAGATCTTACGAAGAATCTGGTTTTTTACATATTACTAGGTAAATCAAAGGATCATTGTGAACACAACTAAATAAGATGCCAAAAATCACAGAAATTGAGCTTACTGAGGGGCTTGGAATCCCTCTTTCTATTTTTTTGATGTTTCTTGAATCTATATTTTTACTTAGCACTATATCAAAAAAATGGATTTAACGTCTTAAATTAATATATTCTCAATGTCAGGATAAAAATTTTCTACGTTACTCACTTAATTTTTGAGTGCCAATCCAATTCGTGTTCTAAATGATACCATCCTATAAGCTTTTATTTTTGTTAAGAGTCTTTTGCCTTTCATAAACCAAAAATAGGTAAAAAGCTAATATAAAGAGTCGAGACACTGTTTAAAATGATAACAGTTTAAATTAAACTTAATCAAAATTTCTTATAATAACAATACGTCTTAATTGAAAATTTTTTAAAATTTAACGGTTTTTTGGAATATCAATAATTTATCCATTGATGTGTTAAAATACATTTAAATTCGATATTACTGTTAAAGAACGTTGGTATAAGAATAAACTTATTTAAAAAAAACTAAAAATAACGCGAGAAATCTAGGTTGTCTGACTTGTTAAGTCAGTAATACGATATACGGAGGTCTACACGTATTATAATATGCTTACTCGGCATTACATAAAAAAGAGCCAGTCATAACGTAATTAACCTAATAACCGGTCGAACAGTCAGATAATTGAAAAATCAGTTAGAAATTTCAGTTATAATTTTATTGAACTGCATTCTTACTTGCATATTCCTAATGCAAATTCTAAGTCTATACAGCGTGACAACAAACGGTAGAGATTTTCAAAATTCTTTTGGAATGTACTATGTTGTGTGGAAATGAATAAAAAAAGCTGTAGCATAATGGATCTTCAACAGGCACGGCATTGAATAAGCAACGTGCATAACAAGGATGACAGGAAATGTTATTTAAGTAAATATTCTAAAAATTTAAACGAGTATTTATAGAAATAATTCTTTTTAAATACTTTGTTATGAGTATTAAATAGGAAACATTTTGTATATGCAAAGTATACAGCTCATTAAGTAAGGCAAGTGCGCTGCTTTAAGTGCCACATAGAGGGGTGAGATACTTGTGGCAATATGTGCATATGGGACCGATTTTATCCTATCCTAAAGCGCACCGCCCTACTTAATTCTCTCTTTTCCTTCCTTCCGTTGAAAAAACTAAATTTAACATCAATAGGAAGTTGTTACTACATATTATTTCGAAACATTTAAATTTTTTGGTCAGAGTGACAAAGCCGCCACGATATTTTAACAAGTAGGTATTTCTAATCACATTATAGCGATAATGACTTGCTGCGTTTATCACAACTTCAGTATCTGGACAAATCTGTGGTTGAAATTAAAGTCAAACTCACCCCTATATGATTACACTAAATTAGATACTTGTCACCTACCTAAGTTTAATGAATTTCTCAAATTAATCCAAGATTTCACTACATTAATAAACAGGAAGGCTAACGATCAAATCGGGAAGGACAAAGCATAACACTATTTAGGCCACCAGAATAAGATGAAATTAAGCATAAATTAAATTATTTCTTAGAAGAAGTGTTGGCGTTTGTAATTGTTTGTCTCTCAAAATAACCCAATAATTAGCCTAAACGTTAATGTTTTTAACGATCATACGTAAGATAGTAAAAATTAATGCTAGCAACTAGAAATGGGAAAAATCATAAAAACCCACCGATCTGCCATTCTCTTTAATCCACATTAAGTGCTAAATAACAATATAAAAAAATCGTTAAAAAAATTTGTTTAAAAATGTGTCTCTAAGATCTTGATAATTTCTATTGAACTGATTACAGGAGTAAAATCCTTAAATAGAAATGACATTAGCACTTGTAAAAGCCTAAATGCAATACATTGATTTTATCTGTTAGACTTGCAAGAATAAGTGAACTACTATAAGTTGAAGCGGAGAGTGAATGACAATGAACTTGAAAATAAACGACATTGAACGATTTTTTTGTGATCTTGTTCAAGATCTTTCTAATCCTTTTTCAAGAGACGTATCTTATTGGACTGTAGATGGTACGAATTTTGACACGTGGGGTAAGGAGCACAACGTAGGGGGAGAAGATGGTTACAAACAGTGGATAACCACGACTGTTATTCCAAACCTTAAAAAACGGTTTGATTACCTCGTGTTGCAAAGCAATGGCACTCTATTCGGTGTCAAAGGAAGCAAAAATAAGGTTATCGATACTGAATTTTTTTCTTCAGTAGAGTTTTGGGATATTGCATTGAGGTATGGCGAAATAACACGATGAATTTTAAAAAATCACTTGTAAAAAAGAAAGCCATTTTGTAGTTATCCTTTTACTTTGCTGTTTTTTAAAAAATAAAGCTCTAACCAAAACGTATCGCTTAAGCAGAAGACTTTCTTTTACATATCAATGTTTTCAAGCTGCATCCGATAACCAGATAAAAATTAACAGCAATTCAATTAGGTACCTGTAATCGATTTGAGTCTGGATTAGACTTGATTCATAGAAAAATAGAACACTCTGAAAATATAATTAACATGATTACCGTGAAAGTACAGCCGATCATAATTACTGGCAGTGACAACAGCCCGTTAAACGTAAATACACTACTTAACATTTTATAATTTGCATAGTTATCCAGAAAACGGGTAGATAGAACCACCTCGACATACAACGAAAAAGAATAAAGCGATTTGGTTAATTCTCTCTCCCTTTCAAAAAAACTAATTGAAAAAACAAATGTTATGAGCGAAAAAGATCCCACTGACCCAACGTCGTATGATGGTCACAAGAAAGCGCGAAATCAACAGGCAAATCGACGATCAGAAGAATATTTGAGGCTCGCGGAGGCGGTTGCTAATAGGCGTAATTTCTCGCTTGAACCCATACTTAAACGAATGGAAACCTTAATTGACATAATCTCTACCGGCCTTGGAGAGGACGTCGACTTGAAAATTATCGCTGGTGATTGGTGGGCTTACAACTTTGAAAATAACAGCATAACGTTTCCAATTGAAGATCTCGTGTTTTATACTCCTGATAAAGTTGTAGGATATATTCTTCATGAAGTGGGTCATCACCAAATGTCGAGGCTAGATAAGAGCGAGGAGGTCTTCACTTTCTTTTCTTCGGCGCAACACCTTCAACTTTTGCTTAACGCATTCGAGGATGTTAGGTGTAATAATTGGATGCTAGAACATTTTAAAGGAAGTCGCCACTACCTTGAGTGTGTTTATGATGAATTATTGCCTGAGGATCTACATGCGTCGTCATATACACAAAAATTGGAGCGAGAAATAAAACAAGATCCGGCTACTCCGCTTCATCCTTATCAGTTATACCCGCATTTAGAATATCTCTTATCAGTTCTATACTATTGGAGATATAAAAGAATACCTTCGGACATTATTAACAGAAATGTGGTCGAAGCATTAAATGAGACTGTTCCTCATTTCGAGCCAATCTTTTCTCATTACCCGCAGGTTAAGGTCTCTGAAGCCGATAAACAACGCTATGCGAAGGAAAGTGCTCAGAAAATCTGGCGCGACATCGTTCCAGAATATGAAAAGTTGATAAATAAATCATTGAGAACTGTGTCACAAACGCTTGCAAGTGGACAATTGCCAACCGTCAACGGTGAATACGCTCCAGAACTATCTGTTGATGATCTTAATCAAGAAGCCAGGAAGTTACTTGAAAAAGCATCTGAAGAACTTTCCGATAGTCTGACAGCAAAGATCGATCGCTCAGAAGGGATCATAACATCTGACAAAATAGAGCCAGAACAGCTGCAAAACAAATATGATTCAGACATTCAGACTAAACGAAGGCAGCCATCAGCAGAGACTTTAACAGCGCTTGTACAAAAACGTAGAAGAATTCAGTTCGAACAAGAGCAGATTATGGGGGAATATCACTGGATACACGGGCAGACGTCAAAGGTGCTTCAAACAGTCGTCGGAGTCTTGGAAAATGCTCTTGAAAAAAACCGGAAGCCTACATATGAAGGATTTTACGTTTCCGGACAAAAGCCAGACATCCATAAAGTCATGAACGTGTCTCGAAAAGCACAACAGCGCGTTCCACTGACGAAAAGAGACATGTATGTATTTCTTAGAAGAAGACGGCCTACAAAAAGAGAACACCGCTTAGTGTTAGTAATCGATGAATCCGGCTCTATGCGAGAGTCCAAAAGAACCTCTGCGTTAAAGGGATTGTTGCTTTTTACCGAGGCGCTAGATTTCATGGCAATTGATTACGCTGTAATAGGTTTCTCTGAGACGCCTATTGTCCATAAACACTTTGGCAAAAACTTGACTCAGCGAGAGCGAGAGTTGCTTTTTATCTCAGTGGCAGCCAATACCCCACACGGTACGACGGCTGACGCTGATGCACTTGCTTTAGCTACAAAACTTTTAGCAAAAGAGCCTGAAGACACGTTACGGCTCATTATTATGATCTCAGACGGCGAGGGGAACGTTAACACAACAGGGAAAACATTTCACGAACTCCAAACTATCGCCGAAGAACAGGGCATACGAGTCATCGGGATTGGTCTGGGCCAAGAGATTACGGAGGTGCAAAAAAGATACTACCGCCCTATTCAGGTGGCAGCTATTGAGACGTTACCGAAGGTGCTGGGGGATGTGATCGAACAGAGCATTGTTACAAGCTCATTTTTTCACGTCTTAAGAGACGAGCCATCGACTTCCAGACGTGCGCTGATAGAAGATATGCAGCCGTCCGGCAGTTCTATTGAACTCCTCCTCGCGAAAATTTATGTTAAACTGAAACACGAGTACCCCGATACCTTCTCGCTGCGAGACTTGAAACGAGCAGCAGAGGTCTTATCATTACTATCGCAAATGAAACTTACTGGGAAAGATGTCTTTACCGAAACATGCAATTACGCTTTTATGCAGGCGCAAGAAGAAAATCTAGACATTGTTAACTCTATTGCAGCGATGCAAGAGGAAATTAGAGAACTTTTTAGTGACTTTATTCCATCGCATTTGTCCATCCAACCGCTATCCATTTCTACTTTGATTTCATCTATCCCTGAAAACTTGGATTCTTTTTTGAATGTTTTAATTAATTACACGAAAAGTGAAGAAGCTACTACAATTTTAAGTTTTATTAAAAATTTGAATGCAAGTAGCGAGGCACAGTTGCAGATAATCGGGAAAAAATTAGCCTACAAAGTATTGACCAATGTTGGGATTCGACGTGTTATACAAGACGAATTAGAGTTAGGACTAACTGACAAGGCATGGGCGATTCGCCAACTCGCGGCAGAAGCGCTCGGTGACGTTTATCGGGAACTTAGCAAAAGTGAAAACATAAATCTAACTGGTCTAAAGAAGTTGCTTGAAGATAGAGCGTGGGCGGTTCGAAAAGCTGCAGTAAGTACGCTGGGTAAGATCTACCCTGAGATGATTCTTCGTGGGAAAGGCATAGATCTAGTTAAAATTCAACAGCTACTGGCTGATAGGGATTACGAGGTTCGTGAAGCAGCCATCAAAGCACTACAAGATATCTATCGGGCTTTAATCAGCGCAAATCAAGATGTTGACGTGGCGCTCATAGAACATAGCATCAAAGATAAGGAAGTAGCTGTATGCAGGACGGCGATAGATGCGCTTGGTGTACTTTATGCTGAGTTGATTAAACATAAAAAGCCCATTGAATTAGCTATAGTTGAGCGTGGACTTAATAGTGAGTATCTAGTCGTCAGACAAAGCGCAGCAAAATCTTTGGGAATGATTTACGCAGAGCTGATTAAACAGCGACAAGATGTCAACCTAAATGTCGTAGAACAAGGGTTAACAGCTCTAATCGATTATGAGCGCCAAGCAACCATTGAGGCGATGGGAGCAATCTACCCACAATTGATCAAATATAAAAAAGATATCGATTTAACTCCATTAGAAGAAGGATTAAAGGACGACTATTGGGTTATCCGACAAGCAACAGTCGCCGCTCTAGGATCAATCTACGCTGGACTATCTAAAAAAAGTGAGACAGACCTTACCACTAATTTTGTGGGAGCGTTAAAAGATCCTGCATGGT
>Ga0187771_10003336_pt1 | contig 11196 bp, 10 predicted proteins | sample 0116_SJ02_MP15_1_FD_133139 | JGI IMG/M metagenome (GOLD analysis project Ga0187771, IMG submission 133139) | Tropical peat soil microbial communities from peatlands in Department of Meta, Colombia - 0116_SJ02_MP15_10_MG | ecosystem: Environmental > Terrestrial > Soil > Wetlands > Peat | place... | reverse complement strand
TTCACCCTATCGAGCCGTCGTGCTCCGCGAATTCCAGCGCCACCACGTTCCGTTGCAGATGGATCTGGAAATGCCGACCATCGAAGCCATCCGCAAGATGGTTCAGCGCAACGAGGGTGTGGCCTTCCTGCCGCACATGTGCGTGGCCGACGAAATCCGGCAGGGCGTGGTTCGGGAAGTGAAGGTGCGCGAGATGACGGTCGATCGGCAGATCCGTTTGGCCTATCCCGCGCGCCGGGCATTAAGCCACGCGGCACAAGCGTTTTTGGAAATGGTGCAGGGGTAATCATCCTCAATGACAGCGGACGACGCCCTCCCGTCGCGCGTGACCGCAGTAAAACGGAAGGCATACAATTGAATCAGGCATGGCCTTTGAAGATTACAAGGTCGTTCTCTATCGCAATCAGCCGGAAGGCTGGGTTGCAGAGATTCCGGCGATTCCGAGCTGTTACGCCCTCATGGCAACGCGCGAGGAAGCCCTTGCCGAACTCGCAGCGGTCTTTGCGTTGATCGCCGCCGAATACCGCGAGCGAGGCTTGCCCTTGCCTCGAGACACGACCGAAATCGTGCATGCCTAGCGCTCGCGCCGAGGAGTTCCGGAGAGCTGCGGCGCGACTGGGATTCGAGCGAAAGAGGCAGACCGGAAGTCATGAGCAATGGGTCCACCCCAATGGACGTCTGGTAACCATCCCTCTCCATGGTGGGCATGAGATTGGTCCCCCGCTGTTTCACAAGATTCTTCGCCAGATGGGAATTTCGATGCAGCAATTTCGCCAGTTGCTCTGACGTGGCCAGGTGGTGTCCTGCATTAAGTGTCCTGCATTAAACTGTTAGGACGCTGCTAAACCGAAAGCCGCCGGTGCGAATGGTAAAATTGAATTTCCATGAAAATCTCCCTTGGTGCCGATCATGCCGGCTTTGCTCTGAAGGAACACATCCGCGAAACCCTCATCAAGGCGGGGCACGAAGTCTTCGACAAAGGCACCTTCGGCACCGCGTCGGTCGACTATCCCGACTTCGCGGCGGCGGTGGGGCGTGATGTAGCGAACGGCAGCGCCGATTGCGGCATTCTGGTGTGCGCGAGCGGCGTGGGCATGTCGATTGCCGCGAATAAAATCAACGGCATCCGGGCGGCGCTCGGCACGAATCCCGACGAGGTATCCTTTACGCGGCGTCACAATGATGCCAATATTTTGACGCTAGGCGCCCGCTACACCCAACCACCCGCGGCCGACGAGTTGGTGCGGATTTTTCTCGAAACCGGCTTTGATGGAGGCAGGCATGAGCGTCGGGTGGAAAAGATCGCTCAACTGGAACGGAAATGAACGAACAACAACGCATGGCGCGACCCTTAGCTGAGGTCGATCCCGAAATTTATGAAATGGTGGTCAAGGAGACCGAGCGCCAGAATTCGCGCCTGGAACTGATCGCCAGCGAGAACTTTACTTCCGAGGCCATCCTGGAAGCGGCCGGCAGCGTCTTCACCAACAAGTACGCGGAAGGCTACCCCGGCAAGCGCTACTACGGCGGCTGCGAATACGTAGACGTGGTCGAAAACCTCGCGCGCGACCGGGCGAAAAAACTCTTCCGCGCCGAGTATGTCAACGTGCAGCCGCACTCCGGATCGCAAGCAAACGAGGCCGCTTACGCCAGTGTGCTGAAGCCCGGCGACACGGTCCTCGGCATGAATCTGGCGCACGGCGGTCACCTGACCCACGGGCATCCGCTCAATTTTTCGGGGAAATTGTACAAAATCGTCCCCTACGGAGTACGGCGCGATGACGAACGCATCGATTACGATGAAGTCGCGCGGCTTGCCGAGGAGTATAAGCCGCAAATGATCGTGGCAGGCGGCAGCGCCTATCCGCGCATTATCGATTTCGCTCGCTTCCGCCAGATTGCCGATTCGGTCGGCGCCATTTTCATGGTCGATATGGCGCATTTTTCGGGCCTGGTGGCGGCAGGCGTACACCCCAATCCATGCGATCATGCCGACATCGTCACCTCGACAACCCACAAAACGCTGCGAGGCCCGCGCAGCGGCATGATCTGTGCCAAGGAGAAGTACGGCCCCGCGATCGACAAGACGGTGTTTCCGGGCATACAAGGCGGACCTCTGGTGCACATCGTGGCAGCGAAAGCGGTATGTTTTAAGGAAGCGATGACGCCCGAGTTTGTTACTTATTCCGAGCGCGTCGTTGCCAATGCGCGGACCCTCGCTGCGGGATTGGCGGATGCGGGCTTCCGCGTCGTGTCTGGCGGCACCGACACCCATCTGATGCTGGTGGACGTTTTCGCCAAGGGCGTCCGCGGCAAGGACGCGGAACTGGCTCTCGACCGCGCATATATCACGGCGAATAAGAATGCCATTCCGTTCGACACCAATCCTCCGCTGAATCCGAGCGGAATGCGCTTTGGAAGCCCCGCGGTCACCACGCGCGGCTTCGGCGGAGCAGAAATGCGCGAAGTGGCGGCTCTGATCACGCGCGTGCTCGAAAACATTGGCCGGGAAGGGATACAAGCCGAAGTGTGCGCCCGGGTCCATGCGCTCACCGAACGGTTTCCCCTGTATCCTTGGAAGCTCGCGGCCATGGCCGGGCGCTAATTTCCGGGGGTTTTTGCCATGGCACCGCAAAGCGCGCCGCTACATATCGCAATGGACGTGCGGCGGTTGCGGGACTTTGGAATCGGAACCTATATCCGCAACCTGACGCGCGCGCTCGCTCGCCTGGATCGCGAAAACCGGTACACGTTGGTGGCGCGGGAGTCGGACCTCGCCGAACTTTCCGAATTAGGGCCGAATTTCCTGATAAAAGGCTGCGAAGAAGTGGATCAAGGCCTGCGCCACAATCTCTTTATGCCGCGCTTTTTCGCCTCGATCAAGGCGGATTTGTATCATATTCCGTTAAATTCCGTTGCCTGGCTGATGCCGCGTCCGTACGTGCTGACGATCCACGACATGAGTACGCTGCTGTTCCCCGCGCGCAGGGATTTTCGCCACATGCTGCACGAAGAGCGCTACCGGCGCGGCGCCGCGCGTGCGGCGCGGATCATCGCCGTTTCGAATGCCACCCGCCGCGATGTGGAATCCGTGCTGCGCGTGCCGGCCGAGCGGATCGCCACGATTTATAGCGCGCCGGATCCGGCGTTTACCGAGGACGGCGACGAGTCCCAGGAACGGCAGATATTAGCTAGATATTCAATCTCATTTCCCTATATTTTGTACGCCGGCACCATTCGTGCGCGTAAAAATATTCCGCGCCTGATCGAAGCCTTCGCGGTGGTGCAGCACGAGCTCGAGACGCATCCGCGTTACAAGGAATTGCGGCTGGTCATCATCGGCGACGAACTTTCGAAGAATCCGGCGGTACGGCAGGCGGTGGCGCAATCGCGTGTGGCTTCCGCGGTGCGGTTCCTCGGATTCGTTCCGACCGACACATTGCGCGTCTTTTACAAAGCCGCGGAATTGTTCGCATTCCCGTCATTATACGAAGGCTTCGGGCTGGCTCCGCTGGAGGCGATGGCGTGTGGGACGCCGGTCCTTGCCTCCGACGTTCCGTCGCTGGTGGAGGCTGTCGGCGATGCGGCCGAGCTGGTGAGCCCGGACAATGTGTTCGATATCGCGCGTGGGATGCGTGAAATCCTGCTGGACGACAAGCGCCGCCAATGGCTGGTGGAGGCCGGGCGGAATCAGGCCAAGCGGTTTCATTGGGACACGGCGGCGCGGGGAAGTCTTGCCATTTATCGGGAAACTGCGATGAAAAAAGCGAATAATATCTGAGAAATAAAGAAAAAGAAATTGACATCACAATGAGCCGGAAGTACTATACGTAAGCGGTACTGAGTCGTGCTGGCAGTTCCGCAGTTCGTGATGGAGGCCACGGTGATGGAATGGACTCGTTCTCAGACATTAGCTCTCGCCCTTGCAGGTTGCGCGCAGTGCCGGGGGGCAGGGCTTCGGCTCGGCAGGGGCGCTGGCGTCGCGCCATGTAATTGCGTGCTTCGCGCTATTTTCCGGATCTGCTATGACCGGTTTATTCGGTGCGTGCAACAAGAGCGGCACTTGAGCAAAGTGACTTTGGAGCCCGATCGGGGGCGCCGGCGGCCCGCGACATGGGGTAGAAAGGACGAGGAATTCATCGCCGATTTCACGCTGGTTGCGCGGCGCACGTTGGATGAATTCGAGTACCGCCTGTTCCGCTTTCATTTTCTGCTGGGCGCGGACTGGAGACTGTGTTCCCGGCGGCTGGGAATCGACCGGGGAAACTTCTATCACGCCGTGTACCGGGTCGAGCAGAAGCTAGGGCGCGTGTTCCGGGAATTGGAGCCGTACCCGCTGTTTCCGTTGGACGAATATTTCAACGGCCCGTCACGGATAGGCCCGGCCTCGTCGGTCTCCAGAAGCCCGTTTGAGAGCATTCCCCAACATTTGCGCTTCCCCCAGCCCATGGAGTGCACGGCCTAGGAGTTTGCTGAAAAACGCTGGGACAGCCCGCTCTGTCCACTCGCCGAGCTTGCTCAGTGCTGGAAACGTCGTTTTGGCCGGCTCGGGACAGAGAAGGCAGTCCCGCTTTTTCAGCATCCTCATACGTGCGGACGAATGAGACGTAGGAGCGCGGCCGAGTCCTCGCTGCCGGCCGGGGTGGTCGCATGAAGCAACCAACATAGTTTATGCTAAAGTTTTCATGCCTCCGTTCCTATCTCTCTTGCTAGCCATTCAAGCATTGAGCAACGTCGAGGTGCCGAAGGGTGCGACGCTGCATGTGCGCTTAGACAACGCAGTCGGCTCCTTCGCGAGCCGTCCCGGTTCGGCTGTCCGGGCGATTGTGGTGGCTCCGTTAAAAAGCGGTGATGTGACCGTGTTCCCCGCCGGCAGCGAGATCAGCGGGATCGTGAAATCGGTGCAGCGCGTCGGACTGGGTGTGGTCCACGAGACGGCCGCGCTGAAACTGGAATTTTCGACGATTGCTGCGCCGGGAGCGCCGCCCGTAACGTTGGCGTCACGGGTGACGGCCGTCGATACCGGACGCGAAGAAGTGCTGCCATCCGGCGTGATTCGGGAAGTTCGCACGACGGCCAGTTTGGGCAATCGCGCCGCCCACCTGATCCGAACGTTTGTTTTATGGGACGTGCACGCTCAGATCGCGGCGTGGGCCGTGAAGTCGCTGCTGATGCAGGTCAGCGAGCCGGAGATTTACCTGCCGCGCGGCACCGAACTCACCCTTACGTTGAGCGGACCCGTTCGCGCGCCCGCCGTTCCCGCCGAGGATGACGGGCCGAGGCCATTGACGGACGAAGAGCGGTCGCTGCTGGAGCCGATGCTCGCCGAATTACCGACGCGCACGGAGACTCCGGTGAAGGACCGTCCATCCGATCTCCTGAACCTGATGTTCGTCGGTTCTCGCGAAGAGATTGCGGCGGCATTTCGCGCGGCGGGCTGGACCGAAGCGCGCCGCTCCACGCTGCGAACGAATTTTTCCGGCGCCTTCGCCTTCGTGGCCGGCCATGGCGACCGGGACGCTCCGATGTCGCAGCTCGTGGTGAACGACGCGCCCTCGGATATGGCGTGGCAGAAGGGCTTCAACGATCTGTCCAAGCGCCACCACATCCGGCTCTGGAAGCAGGACGCGACCTGGAACGGGCGGCAAGTGTGGATCGGGGCGGCGACGCGGGATGTCGACTACGCGTATTTCCGTCCGGGAAGAATGATTTCTCATAAAGTGGCGCGGCAAGTGGATCACGAGCGGGACAAGATCGTCGATGATCTGGCGTTCACCTCGTGCGTGGATGTGGCGGACTGGTGGGATCGGCCCGACGTACCCCGGTTTGCGCGCAATGCCACGGGCGACGCGATGGAGACCGACGGCAGGCTCGGGGTCGTGCGGCTGAACGCTTGCACCGAACCCCGGCAATTTGCGTCCGGCGATGACCTTCCCGTTCACGGCGGCACCTGGCAGTTGATGCTGCGCCGCCAGATCCTCAATGCCCGCAGCGATCTGATCCGGCACAATATGTATTGGAGAAGCTATGAAGGGCTTCGCTATCTGGTAGCCGCGGTGCGGCACAAACCGCCCCCGGATCCTGACGCTCCTCCGCCGGTGACCTTCGAATCACGGGAAGACGGAAGCAAATTGAATTCTTATATCTCGCTCCGGTGAGATTGAAAATTCAGCGGCCAGCCTGGTCTGCCAGGACCAACTGCAGCGTGACGCGATCTTCGTTGCCGGTCACTCTGGTGATGTGACCCTTTCCGGTGGTGTCTTCGATCAGTTCGATATGTCCGGGTCCGACCGGGATTTTCTTTCCGCCCGAAACCTCCAGCTCGCCATGGCCGCTGAGCGTAATCACATATTGGCGCCGAGGGCCGCGATGCCAGTCGGAAACGCCTCCCGGCGAGTTCCGATGAAGTTCGGCCGCAGTCACGGGCATCAGCGGAGAAACTTGGATCGGAGTTGTTCCCCCGAATTTCAGCTCCACATCTTCGGCATGCGTCTCGTTATCCGGACCCGTAAAGAGGCGCGTCATGACGAACGGCGTGTGTGTCTGCGCCAGAACCACGCCTTCGGAAAATGGCGCGCCGTCCGGCAGGGCAAAGCGTCCCACCATTGTCCCGGCCACGAACGTGAGCGCCAATGTCAGGATTTTGCGGATCATTGCTCGTCCTCCCGGCGAGCCAGTATAACAGGCGAGGAATTCGACGTGGCCGCCGTCTGGCGCGCATGATGCGGCTGCATCCGGGTACACTTGATGAATGAGGTGGGGATGTTCGACGACATCTTGCAGGGAACTTTTGCCGCTCATCGGGAGTTGCTGGGCCCCACCGCGCAAAGCTGCCGCGAATCGTTGAAAAACCTCGCGGATCTTGCCGTAACTTCGCTTCGTTCCGGCGGGAAGCTTTTGTTTTTTGGCAACGGCGGCAGCGCCGCGGGCGCGCAGCATCTGGCGACCGAGTTTGCCGTGCGCTTCGTGAAGAACCGGCGCGCCCTGGCGGCGATCGCGTTGACCGCCGACTCCGCGGTGCTTACGGCGTGCGGCAACGACCTCGGCTTCGACCGCATGTTCGCGCGGCAGATTGAAGCCCTGGGCCAACCCGGCGACGTAGCGATCGGCCTGTCGACTTCCGGCAACAGCCCGAACGTGACGTGCGCGCTGGAGTGCGCCCGCATGCGTGGCCTGACCGCGGCGGCATTTGCCGGAAACGGGGGTGGAAAGCTGCAGGGCGTCGCCGATCCGCTTGTTGTGGTTCCCTCCCGGGAAACGGCGAGGATTCAGGAAATGCACATCGTGCTGGCGCACGTCTTGTGCGCCGAAGTCGAACGGCAACTGGGGCTTGGATGATCGACCGGACGCGTCTTCTTCCAGCGCTCGAAACCGTAGGGTCCGCACTGGTCGGCTGCGTTGGAGACATCATGCTGGACCGCTTTGTTTACGGCGAGGTCAGCCGCATTTCGCCGGAAGCGCCCATTCCGGTCCTTCATATCGGACCCCAGCCTGCCGCGCAGCAATCCATGCTGGGCGGCGTCGGAAACGTTGTCCGGAATCTCGGCTCGTTGGGCTGCGGGATCAGGTTGTTCGCGGTAACCGGGAACGATGCCGCGGGCGCCGAGGTGGAAGCGCTGGTGAAAGCGGTGCCGCGATGCGAATCGTATCTGGTCGGGGAAGCTTCCCGCCACACGCCCGTTAAGATCCGGTACATCGCCGGTAGCCAGCAATTACTGCGCGCGGACCAGGAAACCACCGAGACGGCGGATCCGGAGGTCGCCGCGCGGCTGTTGGAGCAGTTCGCCACGCACGTCGCGAATTGTTCGATCGTGTTTCTGTCCGACTATGCGAAAGGAATTCTCAAGGGTCCGCACGCCCAGGCCTTTATCCGCGTCGCGCGAAACGCCGGCAAGTCCGTCCTGGTCGATCCTAAGGGCAACGGCTTTGAGCGCTATCGCTTTGCCACCGGAATCAAGCCGAATTTGAAGGAGTTGTCCGAGGCGACGGGCATGCCGGTGTCCAGCGCCGCCGATCAGGAATTCGCCGCGCGTGAGCTCTTGGAGGTAACGGAGGCCGAATTCATTTTGCTGACGCGCGGCGCCGCAGGCATGCTGCTGGTCCCGCGCGATGGCCCGCGCATGGAGTTCCCCGCGTTGGCGCGCGAAGTCTATGACGTCTCCGGCGCTGGCGATACGGTCGCCGCGATGCTCGCCGCGGCGCTCGGTTCGGGAGCCGGCATCGCCGAAGCGGTTGAGCTTGCGAACATCGCCGCCGGGATCGCGGTCGGCAAGGTGGGAACCGCCGTGGTCAACCGTTCCGAGATCGCGCGGGAGATCGAGCAGGAATCCTGGCGGCACGGCGCCTCTCCGGACCCTGGTTCCGGGAAGCCGGCCGGCAAGATCCTCACCCCCGATCAGGTGGATGCGTGGGTGCGTGCGGAGCGCGCCGCCGGGCGCCGGATCGGTTTCACGTGCGGAACGTTCGACCTCTTGCACGCCGGCCACGCGCAGTACCTCGCGGAAGCGCGCAGCTTGTGCGACCGGCTGCTGGTGGCCGTCAACAGTGACGAATCAGTGCAGCGTTACAAAAGCCCGCTGCGTCCCGTGAATCCCTGGAAAGAGAGGGCGCTTGTCGTTGCGGCGATGTCGAGCTGCGACTGCGTTACCGTCCTCGACGAAGACCGCCCGCTTTCTTTGCTGCTGCGCTGGAAGCCGGATCTGTACATCAAGGGCGGGGATTACAAATCGGCATCCTCCCTGCAATCGGCGTCCGCGGTGGAAGCCTACGGCGGCCGCGTGGCTGTCATTCCCGCCGAGTTCGACGCGAGCACCACCGCGATCCTGGAACGCGTGCAAGCCCTGGCGGTGCACGCCTTGCCGGAACCATCCCCTCCCGCGGAAATGCGCGGACTCGTGCTGCTGGATCGCGACGGCACGCTCGTCCGCGACTCCGCATTCGATCCCTCGGAGGTGGAACTCTTGCCCGGCGCAATCGATGCGCTGCATTGTCTGCAGTCGGCCGGATACCGGCTCTGTGTCGTCAGCAATCAGCAGGGCATCGGCCTCGGACTGTACGGATACAGGGACTTCGTCGATAGCAATCGCAAGCTCCTTCGCATGCTCGGCGAAGCAGGGATCGCGATCGCCCGGATTTACTTTTGCCCGCACTCTCTCGCCGACCGCTGCGAGTGCCGGAAGCCGGCGCCGGGAATGATCCTGCGCGCCATGCGAGATTACAACGTCCCAGCCGAGCGGTGCTTTGTGATTGGCGATTCGCCGCAGGATCTGGAGGCCGCACGCGCCGCCGGATGCCGCGGATTTTACATCGGTCCGCCCCGGGCCTCCGAGGCCGCCTGCACATCGCTCGCCATCACCGAAGCAGCGCGGCGAATTGTGGAATGGGGTGCGGCGCAATTGCGGTCGCGCTAATCACGCCAGACAGTGATTGGATCTTCTTCCTGAACGACGTGGAAAAATTCCAGGAACTTGTGCCGGTGATGTGGTTCGGCGGGCGGCGCGGCAAGATCGTTGCGCATCGACCGCGCCAAATTCATGATGCTCCTGCCGACGTCGGAAGCGGAGGGGACCGGAGCCCCTTTCAGTAAGGCGTTCGAACACGCATCGTAGTCGTTGCCAATGTAAAAAGCTACGGGAATCCCCACTGCTTCGGCGATCACGTTGTCGTCCAAGTGCCCCCGGCGGTAGTCCTTCCGGTTGACCACAAGGTTCACCCGGTCCAAGAGGCCCAGCTCACGGAAGCTCTTCACCCTGGCTTGCGCCAGGTGCACCGATGCGACTTCCGGAGACGTGACGAGAAAAATGCGCCGCGATTCACGCATCAGGTGAATCGACCACTGGTCCACGGCGCTGGCGAGATCCGCGCAAATGACTTCATATCGCGCCCGTGCGAACGCAAGCACCTGTTGGAGGTCCGCCGGATCGATCGCAGGCGGCGCCACGAGGCTGCCGCCATGCAGCACGTCGAGCTTCCCGTATTTTCCCATCATATGCTCCCACAGGTTCGCGTCCAGGTTCTTCGCGTGAACAATCGCATCCAGCAAAGAAGCAGAGTTGCTCACCTTCAGGTGAAATTTGACGATTCCCGCCGCGAGGTCGCAATCGAGCAGAAGCGTGCGTGCTCCCAGCTCTTCCGCCAGGGCGCAACTCGTGCCCAGACAGACCGTGGAAGTGCCCACGCCGGCCTTGGCCGGAAAGAAAGTGAAAAGATCCGCCTGGCGCCGAGCCGCGGCAGGATGGGCCGCCAAATTCTTTTGCACGAAGCCGAGGATCTCTCTCAATTCGTCCGCACGAATCGGGCGCGCGAGGCACTCCCGAACCCCCATGTGCATGAGTTTGAGCGTCAGCGCCGGGTCGACTTTGGCGGCCACGGCAACGATCTGAACGCCGGCCAACAGATCCTCTGCTTCGCCGATCAAGACTTCGGCGCGCGGCTGATCTTCGAAGTCCACAAGCAGGCAGTCTGGACGATACACTCGAATGATTTGTTGGAGATCTTCAAGCTCCGGAACGCCCGCCTGCGAAGGGACCGCTTCAATGCCGGGAAGGGACGCCAGATGGTCCGCCAACTCCTGGCGTAATGCTTCGCCGGCGATCGTGAGCACGCGCATGATAGTCGATTCATCGGCGCAAGGTTCGCTCGCGCTACCTGTTTGATCGTTCGCAAGCCGGTATTACTTTATGCGAGTCTTACGGCCAGTCCTGGAAAATGGGTGGTATATGATCGCCCCGAGGTCTTCGCAGCGCCTCGGCGATTCGGCCGAGGAGTTATCTTGCGGTCCACGGAAATCGACGCACAACGGAGAAAATCAATGCGCGCGATTTCAGAAAGATTGGTGCGCCCGGAGGGACTCGAACCCCCGGCCTACTGATTCGAAGTCAGTCGCTCTATCCAGCTGAGCTACGGGCGCCAGCAACGCGAACTTCTGCCTCATCGTATCATCTAAGCAAGTCTGCCGAAAACAGACCGCGACCCGGCAAGATTTCCGCGAGTCGCTTTCCGGCAGGATATAGAAGGAAAATGACCGAGACCGAAATCAAGCTGCGCTGGGATGGCGACGCTGCTTCGGCGCGCGCACACATCGAAGGTTGCGGTTATGCCGCGAGCGGGCCGCGGTTGCTTGAGGCGGATCAACTCTTCGATCGGGCTTCCAGCGAACTTCGGAGGAGCGACCAACTCCTGCGCCTTCGAACTTCC
>Ga0187771_10003335_pt1 | contig 11197 bp, 12 predicted proteins | sample 0116_SJ02_MP15_1_FD_133139 | JGI IMG/M metagenome (GOLD analysis project Ga0187771, IMG submission 133139) | Tropical peat soil microbial communities from peatlands in Department of Meta, Colombia - 0116_SJ02_MP15_10_MG | ecosystem: Environmental > Terrestrial > Soil > Wetlands > Peat | place... | reverse complement strand
GGGAAATGCGCTGGCGTACATCAAACTCACGAAGAATCTGACCTACGTGTTCCTGTCCGCGCTCGCCGTCAGCCTGTTTCTTGGGGGGGCCGGTGGGCCGGTCCTGTTTTCTGACGCCAACCTGCAAGCCGCGGTCTACTTCTGCTACTTCCTGGTGAAGCTTTTCGCCATAGGGTTCCTCATCTTCGCCATCAAGACCGCCCTAGCAAGGGTCAGAATAGATCAAGCAGCCAGGCTCTTCTGGACAGTTCTCACCCCTCTCAGTCTCCTGCAGCTGGCCTTGGTGGTGCTGCTGAGATGACACAGGAGCCTAGGAGGAAGGTCGCTGGCGCACTGGGGGAGATGTTCAGAACAATCCTGGAGCGCCCGGTGACGGCACAGTACCCCTTCGGCAAAACGTCCGTGCCACAGAGGTTCAGGGGGAAGCTCGACGTGGACCCCGTCAAGTGCACGGGGTGCAGCATTTGCGAGATCGTCTGCCCTGCAGGAGTGATCACGATGGTCCCGGTCGGCAAGAAGACCATAGGCTCCAGGCAGGTGGACATCAAGAGACCGATTTTCGACCTCTACACCTGCATCTCCTGCGGTCAGTGCGTTGACGACTGCAAGTTCGGCGCTCTTGCTCTGACCCATGAATTCGAACTGGCGGTTTTCAAAAAGAAATCACTGGTTATGGAGAAGGCGCTCAAGGTTGGAAAGTGAGCTCGTCGCGCTCCTGATCTCAGGGGCGCTCTTCGTAACGGTCGGTGCGTCCCTTCTTACCTCGAAGGTCTCCAACTCCCTCATATCGCTTTTTTACGCGTCCATAGTGCTCGGAGTGGGCTTCACCGTCTACGGGGACGGGCTGCTGGGGCTCCTCACGATGATTACATTTGCGGGAGCCATATCTGTCCTGCTCCTCTCCGTCGTCCTGATTACAGGCGAGTCGAAGCTCGATCTTGGGGCGCGCAAACTAGCGCTGGGGGCGGTCCCTCTGGCGGCTGCGATTGGCGGAATCTCGCTGGTGGTCATCTTTTCCGGGCAGGCTGGGGGCTTGGCCGCTTCTGATTCCTCACTTGCCGTTCTCAGTTTCCTCTGGACTCTCCGGCCCTGGGACCTGCTTATCCTGATAGTCGTATTCGCCGGCGCCATGGTCACAATAGTCAGCCTGCTGGGGAAGGAGGATTAGCTTGGCGCTCGATCAAACCATACTCATTGCCACCGGTACCGCCCTTTTGTTCACCGGGATCGCGTCCATTGCAGTCTCGAAGAACCTGCTGAAGAGCATCATGTCCTTCCAGGTCGCCGTTTTTGGCGCCAACCTTGCTCTCTTCGCCTCGGGGATGGCATACGGCCCCAGGCTCCTTTCTGACGCCTTCGTTGTGCTTTCAGTGCTAGTAGGTGCCTCGGTGGAGGCGGTAGGACTCGCCATCATCGTCATTGTCTACCGCAAGTATGGGACGCTCAACCCCGACGAGATCAGGAGGCTCCGTAGATGATGTACTGGGCCTGGCTCTCTTGGATCATCCCCCTGATTGGAGTCCCACTGGTTCCGCTTGTGTCGAGAATTGATGGCAGGCTTAGGGGTTGGCTCGCGGTGGCCGTGTCAGGCCTGGGCATGGTCGCGGCGTTCTACGGAGCCATGACCTTCGGGACTTCCGTAACGGAGGGGTACACACTGTGGCTCCCTCAGCTGAACGTGACATTGCAGGTGAAGGCGGACCAGCTTTCCGCCCTAGTCGGCGCTTTCGTCTCTTTTGTGTCGTTCCTTGTGGTCGTCTACTCGCTCGGCTACATGAAGGAAGAGCCGGGCCAGAGCCGCTACTATTCCCTCGTCCTCCTCTTCATCGGCTCAATGATGGGGCTTGTGATGGCTGGAAACCTGATCCAGTTCTATTTCTTCTGGGAGCTCGTGGGTGTCTGCTCGGCGCTGCTAATCGCCTTCTGGACAGACAGGCCCGCCGCCAGGAAGGCTGGATGGAAGGCGTTCGTGGTCACCCGCCTCGGGGACGCCTCCCTTCTCATAGCAGTCATCTTCATTGCTGCCACCTTCGGGACGACAAGCTTCGATACGATCCTGGGCCCGAGCGGAATGGCGACGCTCGCGACTGGGACGATTTTCGCCCTAGGCCTTCTGATGTTCATTGGCTCGATGGGCAAATCCGCACAGGTCCCGCTGCACGCCTGGCTCCCTGATGCCATGGAAGGCCCCAACACCGTCTCGGCACTCATCCACGCCGCGACCATGGTCAACGCCGGAGTCTACCTCATGCTCCGGATGTACCCGATGATTACGCTCCCGCAGCTTTCCGGGTCGCTCACGGACGTCATCCTTGCCATCGGCCTCATCAGCGCCCTCGTGGGCGGGGTCTGCGCGTTTGCTGCGGACGACCTCAAGCGAGTGCTCGCCTATTCGACCATAAGCCAGCTCGGCCTGATGTTTGCAGCCATAGGGCTGGGGAACCTAGACGCGTCGGCCTATCAGATGATCAGCCAGGGCCTCTTCAAGGCCCTCGCGTTCCTCGCCGCTGGCTCAGTCATAACGGCCCTTGGCACAAGGAGCATCAACGAAATGGGAGGACTCGCTCGCGTCATGAAGTACACCTATGCGGGCTTTCTGATCGCCATGCTTGGCATGAGCGGTCTCCCGCCTCTGGTGGGATTCTGGAGCAAGGACGCAATCCTGTCCTCGGCTTTCAGCGCGGGGGGAGTACAGTCGGTCCTCGTCCTGTGCGTTTTTGCGCTGACCGCCCTCTACAGTTTCAGAGCGCTCCTCCGGGTCTTCCACGGGAAGCCGGCGTGGACGACGGCGCCCAAGGAGTCTCCTCCAACGATGGTCGTCCCAATCCTTGCCCTCGCTGTCTCAGTGCTCACTGCATGGGTTGTCCTCCAGGTGCAGCCACTTCTCTCGTCCTACTCTTGGGTCCCCGATGCGACCACCCTGGGGGCGTCACTCTCGGTTCTGGGCCTGTGTGCGGTTTTGGCCTATGTCGTGTTCATCCCGAACTATCAGAAAGTCCTTGGCGTCATCCAATCTAACAGGGGGCTTCTGGGCCTGAGAGGTTCCCTTCACGAGGGTCTCGGCTTTGATATGCTGTACCAGTGGATTTACAGTGGGATCATGCGTCCGCTCTCCAGAGCAGTCTCCTATGTTCAGTCAGGCCTCATAAGGGCCAACATGGCCCTTCTGCTTCTCCCCGTGGCGGTGATTTTCGTCCTCTTCGCCGTAGGAGTGCTCTGACAATGTGGCCCACCACAGTGATGGAAATCCTATTTGCAGGCGGGATGCTGTCGCTATTCGCCGACGTCGGGGGCAGGGCATCGGAGTCGCTCAGACGCTACGGAGCGGCGGCTGTGAGCGCCCTCGCGATCGCCTCCTCCCTGGTAGTACTCGCTTCCGGTTGGGCAGGGTCCCTGGGCTCCGTCGTGAAACTTCAACCAACGTCGGACCCCTTCGCCAGCCTCTACGTGGCTGACAAGTTCACGACCTTCACCGCCTTCACCGTTCTTGTGGTTGGGCTCGCCGTCCTACTCTACTCCGTTAGGTACTTCGACTCCGGAAGGAACGGTCCCTTCTACGCCCTCTATTCCATACTGATGTGTAGCCTAGTGGGGGTCATCTCCGCCGGAGACCTGCTGACCCTCTTCCTGTTCTGGGAGGGGATGGCGGTGTCGGCCTACGGGCTGGTAACCTTCGGGCGTTCTCAGCTGAACTTGGAGGCGGGCATCAAGTACTTCCTCATGGCGGGCGTTGGAAGCCTGCTTGCGCTTTACGGAATCGGCGCCATATACTTCTCGGCAGGCTCTATCCAGCTCTCGGCAATTGGCCTGGCACTTGGGAACAGCTTTGGTCAGCTCGGTCTCATCGTCCTTGTCCTCGGCCTCGGCGTTGAGGCCGCCATAGTCCCTCTGCACACCTGGCTCCCAGACGTGTACTCCGGGTCATCCCTCCCGACGGCTTCTGTCATTTCTGGCGCGGTGACGGGTGTTGGCGTCTTCGCCCTGCTCAAGGTGCTTGAGCCCCTCGTCCCCGGGAACGGCTACTCGCCTGTCGCTGCGACTCTGAGCGGGCCTTCAGACCTGCAGCTGGTTCTCATCGGGCTGGCCCTGGCAACCATGCTTCTGGGGAACCTCTCCGCTCTTACCCAGGGGAACCTCAGACGGATACTCTCCTTCAGCTCCATCGCTCAGACAGGATACATGGTTGCCGCCCTGTCGACGCTTAACCTCGCGGGTATCGTCGCAGTGGTCTTCACCATATGGAATCACGGCCTGCTGAAGTCCAACTTCTTCATGGTCCTGGGGAAGAAGCACGCGTCAATGGAAGACTCCCAGCTCGACAAGCTCAGGGGTGTGGGGAGGGGGAACCGGGTCCTTGGGTTCCTCTACGCCTCGTCGTCGATGGCCATGATGGGGGCGCCGCCCTTCGGAATGTTCTGGAGCGAAATCCTGGTGGTCCAGTCTCTTCTAATCGCCGGCCAGTCGACTGGCTCAATCTTCTACTGGATGGCGGCAGCCGTTGTGCTGAACATAGTGGTTTCCATCGGCTACTACTACAAGATCATAAACACCGTGGTCTTCGGGGAAGAGCAGGGCGAAAAGGACACGCGTCCCCTTGCGGACATGTTCCCTCCGGCCGTGCTGCTTGCCATCAGCGTCCTGACGGGAATCGCCCCATTCCTGATACTGGGGCACGTGCTGTAAGTTGGCTCTCAATTGCGAGATTCGGCACTGGCCTTATTATGCCGCTCCGGGCGGACAGAACGCAGGTAGAGCATGACACGCACCAGACTCCTCAAGGAGATCAGCTCCATTGATGACGCAAAGAAGGTGGAAGAAACGGTGAAGACAGGGTACACGGAGACCGCGATAGAAAACCTGGTGTACTGGGCGGCTGCCGAGGAGGACCTTGCCGAGAGCTACGGACAGATGGCACAAGATTCCAAGAACCAGGCGAAAAGAGACGCTTTCATTCGGCTCCAGGAAGACTCGAAGCGGAACATGGTCGAAATCTCTGGGCTGGTTGAGTACCTGAAAGGACTCGACGAGGCTCGAGCCAAGAGGATCGAGCTGCTGAAGGGCTTACACTCCTAGCTACCGCTTTCTGCTTTCCTCGGACTTCATCAGCCTGTTGACCAACCTGATGTCTGCATCGGTGTAACGTACAATGTTCTTCGCTTGTCGCGGTGTCAAGACGTCGCAGGCGTAGTTCCAGTGAATGGACACCACGTCCCCTGCCCTGACAGCTCCAAACGGCCTTACCTCCGGATTGTATCCAACCCTCCTCACCGCCGGACGGCCAAGCGAAAGTCCACCGTCGTCCAGACTCACCCTTCTGACTTCAACCTTGAGCTCGTCCTTCCCGACTTCTCTCACTGTCCCCCAGGATATCCTGCAGTTGTCTACGACCTCCGCAATCTTGCGCTTCGCCTCGTTCCTGACATTTAGGCCGTCAGGGACCACCGCAGTCGCATAGGTGCTCATGACGTAGAAGGTGTGGTGTGGAGGGGCAGTCCCGTCCAGGTGCCTGAACACTTCTCGTACCTTCTTCGGATCCCTCCCTTTTATCTCGTGATGCGAGAAGGAGTAGAAATCGGATGCTGGCACCAGATCGAGTAGCCGGTTCCCTATCCAGTAGGCCTCAGGGACCGAGTAGTCGAAGACCTGTCTGCCCGCGCTCCTCGCGATCAGCTTCAGAAAGGGATAGGCTGCTTCGAACTTCTGCAGCGTCATGATCAGCTCATCATCAGACCTGTTCCCTTCGAGGTCCCGCTGTATCTGCCCCTTCTTGTCGGGTCCACAGTACCCAAGACTGTTCGGCATGAACGCGTGCTTTGCGTGAAACAGCACGCCGTCAGACTTCATCTACTGGCCTCAACCGCCTTCGCCACCTCGGCCCACGCCTGCTTGCGTCTTTTGGCCTCGGCGGGGCTCAGCACGCCCAGCGCCAGGTTCCCAAATACCTCCACGAACGCCCCTTTCTTTGCGTCTACGACTGAAACGTCAACGTCATCGAGGGCACGGCCGTCGAAGAACTCGACCCTCGCACTCCCTCGCGAGGTAGAGACCACCTTTCCTGCCCTGGTGACGCACATCGACCCAATCTACTCCTCTGCACTATTAATTATTGCGGCCTAATTCTAGGACCTTTGGCTCCCTGGATTCGCGGAGGAGAAGGGCAGCGAGGACCATCGCCAGCGCCGGAACGATTGCACCAAACGCGAATGCAGATTTCACTCCGAATGAAAGCAGGGCCCCTGGGAGCAGCACCCCTATCACTGCTGCGACAGACTGAAAGGTGGTGGTCAGGCCTAGCACCGTGCCAGTCCTTCCGTCAGCCGAGTCGGAAGCAAGCGCCTGCATGACGGGGAAGATTGCTGAGCTGAAGAAGCCGGCAGCTATGGCGCTGACTATGGCAGTACCGAGGTCAGACGAGGCGAAAAAGATCCCGTAGAGGCCGACAACAACGATTGACAGGTAGATCAGCAGCCTATCGCGCCTGACCGTATCGGATAGCCTTCCGAAGACGGTCTTGCCCACCATTCCGGCCAAAAGGACCGCTGCCGCAGTCAGCCCCGACTGTGTGACGGACGTTTCGAACACTGACCGGTAGTAGAATGGTAGGTACGCTACCTGCCAGACCGATGCCCAGGTGGCCAGAAAAGCGAATGCCATGATGGCAGAGACCCTTTTGTTTCTGAGAAGACCGAGGGCGTCCCTCCCGATGGAGAGTGTTCCTGTCTTCGTTGCAGCCACCGAGAAGGTTTTCTTTGAGGCGAAGACTCCAGCAAGGACCGGGATGCCCAGCAGTGGAGCCACGAAGAATGCCGTTCTCCAGTCTGACGTGACAGCGAACGTAGCTGAACCTATCGTGTTCCCCGCTGCCCCTCCAAGGTCGAACCCAGCGTAGAAGACGCCCAACGCGAGTCCCTTGTTCCGGCCGAAATAGTTGGCCACTGCCGACATGGCGGCTGGCCAGAAGATTCCCTCCCCGAAGCCGCTTACCAGCCTGTAGACGAACGCCTGTTGGAAGTCCGAGGCGGTTCCTATGAGCCAAGTGAAAGCCGTGAAAACGGCGAGCCCAGCCATAATGACTCTTCTGTGGCCATACCTGTCCGACAGATACCCCGAAACGAGGACGAAGGCGAGGACTCCCATGAACTGCGCCGCTGCCAGCCATGCCGTCTCCGCGATCCCGAAGGACACCGTTTTGCCAAATCCCAGGGCCGCAGACAGTGGCTGCAGCATGGCCGAAAGGACCGTCCTGTCCGCCGTGAATGCGAAGTATCCCAGGAACATGATTGCGAGGAACCAAGCACCGGCCTTTCCCGGAGAAGGCAACGTGACATTCGATTTCTCTGGTAACTCCCTGGTTGTCATCACAGCTCCTTCTCCTTATGGTTGAATAAGTCTGAGCTTAGACGTCATTCAACCCGGCGGTGCCTTCTCCTCAGCTGGCTCCGGGGCCTTCACCTGAAAGCCCTCTCTTGCTCCCGCTTCCTTCCAGTACCCGTTGATCGACTCTTGAATGGCCGCTATTGCTTCCTTGTTCTCTTCTGGTTCGAACAGGTGGCTGAACCTGTCCTGAGTCCTCAAGTACTCCCTGACGGGCGTCAAGACCCGCGGAACAACGGTATGCTTGACTACACCGTCCACTGATTCCTTCAGTGGCCAAACGCCAGTCGCTACAGCCAGTTTCTCAAGTTCTACAGAGTCCCGCGAGTCAAACCCCCACCCTGTGGGACAGGCTGCCAACGCGATGTATAGCTTGGACCCCCTGATTCCGGTCCCCTTCTCGACCTTCCGAAGGAAGTCGACCCCGTGGGAGTTGGCGAGCGTGGCAACGTAGGGCGCCTTCATTGACCTCCAGACCTCGAACAAGTCCTTCTTCTTTGCGACGTTCCCGATTGGGAACGCGGCCGTCGCCGGAGTTGTTTTTGTCGCCGAGCCGTAGGGTGTGGAGGAGGAGACCTGGAACCCTGTGTTGCCGTACGCTTCGTTATCGTAGCACAGGTAGTAGAAGTCAAGGTGCCTGTCGATGGCCCCCGCGGTGGCCTGGAGCCCGATGTCGTAGGCTGCTCCGTCCCCGGTGACGACTACCACCTTCATGTCCTCTGTCGCAGGCAACTTCCCCTTGGCTATCAGAACGTCAAGCGCGTCCCTCACCCCCTGCGCCCCGGCAGGCGCGCTCGCGAAGGCGGTGTAGAGCCAGTTCGACTTCAGAGGGCTGAGCGGGTACGACATCGTGACAGTCATGCACCCTGCCGCGTTCACCCAGGCCACATTCGGGCCGAGGACCTTGTGGAAGATGCGGACTGCCAGTATCCCTCCGCACCCTGCGCAGAGGGTGTTCCCGGGGCTGATGTAGTCCACGGTTGGCATGTCCTTCAGGGTTCTGAAGCGTGTGGTCGTCGACATCAGCTCTTCCCCTCCGCGACCGAGACCATCTTCTTGACCCTGTTCAGCTCGTCCCCTCTCATCAGGAACATGGTGGCCGGAATCTTACCTTCCCTTTCGATGGCGATCATTTCCTCGAAAACAGCCTCCATCTCCTTTGCCGTGGTCTGTTTCCCTCCCAATGCCCCCACGACGGGGAGTATGGCGTTGGGTCTCCCCCTGACGTGATAAAGCGCCCCGGCTATCTCGGGGTAAAGGATTCCACCCGAACCGGGGGCGAGGTTCTGATCGAAGACCGCCACCACCTTCCTCCCGCGGAGCAGGGCCGCGATCTCTTCTGCAGGGAAGGGCCTCACCATTATTAGCTTCAGGAGTCCCGCTTTCACCCCCCGCTCTCTCATTCGCTTAACGGCCTGCCTCCCCAGAGCTGTGAAAGAGTTCGACATTACAATCACGTAGTCCGCGTCGTCGAGCATGTACCCTTCCACTGGACCGTAGCTCCTCCCGAAGAGCCCTTCGAACTCTCTTGCCGCTTCCTGGAAGACCTCTTTGGCCTTCAGTGCTGCTCCGTGCTGGTTGTACCTGAAGTAGCTGTAAAGGAAACCCTCGAACACCGAGGATCCCCTGGACACGGGCCTGCTCGCCCTGATGGGGGTCACCGGCTCGTAGGGGGGAAGGAAGCGATCCACCTTCTTCTGCTCAGGCAGGACAACGGGCTCGCGGGTGAACGAAAGGTAGAACCCGTCCAGATTCACTATCGCCGGGAGCATCACCCGTCTGTCCTCGGCCACCCGATAGGCGAGGAGCACCAGGTCAGTGACCTCCTGGCAGGTTTCGGAGTGGAACTGGAGGAACCCGCTGTCTCTCGCAGCAAGGACATCGTTGTGGTCTGGCTCGAGGACTATGGGTGCTGCCACTCCCCTGGACACGTTGGCCAGAAGCATCGGGGCCCTCCACCCCGATACGTTGTACAGCATCTCGATGGTGTAGAGCATCCCCTGGCTGGACGTGGCTGTGAATACCCTTGCTCCGGCGAGGGAAGCAGCTCCCGCTGCAGTCAGCATGGAGTGCTCCGACTCGACCTGCACGAACTTCGAATCCATCTTCCCCTCTCTCACCCAGTCGGCTATGGTCTCGATTATCTCCGTCTGCGGAGTGATGGGATAGGCGGGGACGTAGTCGACCCTCGCCAGCATCGCTCCCGCTGCAGCGGCAACGTTGCCCGTGAGGAGCTTCCCCTTCACTGGACGTTCCCCTCCCTTGACTGTGAAACGGCCCTGAGAGGGCATTCGGTCATGCATATCATGCACCCCTTGCAGTTGTCATAGTCTATCCTCACCCTGCCGTCATCGCCGACTGACATCGCAGACTCGGGGCAGTATGCGTAGCAAATCATGCAGTTGGTACACTTCGAGTAATCGATGGTGGGCCTGAACGTTCTCCAGTTTCCGGTGTGCCTGAGGTAGGAGTTCCCTGTGTTCGTTACCTTCTCAATCCCATCCTCCGAGACCACAACAGCGAGGGGGACCAGATTCTCGGTCGTGGGGAGCTCTTCAGTCCTCAGCTTCAGTGGTGTGAGCTCGTGGTAAATCGCTGTGGCGAATTCGACGTTCCTCGCCACCATCTCCGAAGAGAGTCCAATGTCCCCCAGCTCCTCAGACACGGCCCTGAGCAGCGCCTCCCTGTTGATTCCTGCTATCCGAGCTACCGCGGCTGCGACTCCTGCGCTCAGGACGGGCTTCCCTAGTATCTTGAGCGCTTGGCCGGTAAGGTCCACGGTGGCAACGGTCACGTCGTTCCTCTCCGGGAGGATCGAGCCGGATGGCTTGGTTGTGTTGACAACTGCGACCCCTCCCTTCCGAAGACCGGCGAACGGGTTCGCCATGGGGTCGGAGGTCAGCGAATCGTCCATTATGGCCGATATGTCTGGAGAGAAGACGAACCCCTTCTCCGTAATCTTCTCGTCTGAGAACCTCGTGAACGCCGTGACCGGCGCGCCCCTTCTCTCGGCACCGTAAATGGGGAAGTCCTGGGTGAAGTAACCGTCGTTGAAGCCTGCGTCCCCTAAAATCCTGCTCGCTGTCTTGGCGCCCTGCCCCCCACGGCCATGAAACCTGACCCGAATTATCATGACCTAACGAATTAGGGAGCCCTCCCTGAGCAAATTAAAGTGCGACCACGATTCTCAATGATGAAAACAACCGCCGACGGCCGGGATTCCTCTCTACCTGCTGGAATTTAGGGAGCATGGAGTCGCGCTATGCTGTGGCGGCGGATGCCTTCCCGAGGGTCGCCTGTGCGGCTGCGAGCCGTGCCACGGGCACCCGGTATGCGGAGCAGCTGACGTAGTCAAGGCCCGCCTCATTGAAGAAAGCTATGCTCTTGGGGTCTCCCCCGTGCTCTCCGCATATCCCGATTTCGAGGTCAGGCTTCACCCTGCGCCCGTCCTCGACTGCGATTTTCACCAGCCTCCCCACCCCTACGGTGTCCACGGAGTCGAAGGGGCTCTGCGCCAGCAAGCCCATCTCCATGTACTTCGGAATGAACTTCGCTTCGACATCGTCCCGGCTGAACCCGAAGGTCGTCTGAGTCAGGTCGTTGGTTCCGAATGAGAAGAAGTCAGAGTACTGTACAATTTCGGACGCGGTGAGGGCGGCTCTCGGTGTCTCGATCATCGTCCCTACCTTGTACTCGACACGGTCTCCGAGCTCCCTGAACAGCTCCTCGGCCGCCTGGTTCACCACCCCCCTCAAGAATTTCAGCTCCCCTGCCAAAGCTACCAGTGGTATCATAATTTTGACCTGCGCCCTCTCCTTGCCTT
>Ga0187771_10003334_pt1 | contig 11204 bp, 10 predicted proteins | sample 0116_SJ02_MP15_1_FD_133139 | JGI IMG/M metagenome (GOLD analysis project Ga0187771, IMG submission 133139) | Tropical peat soil microbial communities from peatlands in Department of Meta, Colombia - 0116_SJ02_MP15_10_MG | ecosystem: Environmental > Terrestrial > Soil > Wetlands > Peat | place... | reverse complement strand
GGGTACACCTCTGTCGTGTAGTCTCCTCCCTGGCATGAGACGATCGCATCAAGTTTCTTAAGCTCACCGATGTTCCTGGCATCCCTGAGCGCAGGGACTTCCTTGCCGATGTCCGGTCCTTTCCCGCCAACGTTCGAAGTGGTGAAGAATACCGGCTCAACAAGGTCGAAGTCCTTTTCCTCTTTCATGCGGCCCATGAGCACTGAGCCCACCATACCGCGCCAACCGATAAAACCCGCCCGTATCATCTGAACGCTCCGCAGCTGCTAAAATTTTATGCACTGAACCATGCGTTGCAAACTCTGATCTCAGTTAAACCAGCCCCGCGACCATGTCGCCCACCTCGGTCGTGGACATGCCCATCTTCCCCGCTGCCTGGCTCTTCATCTTCTTCATCGTCGTCATCATGGCATTCTCGATTGCCTGGGCAGACGTTGTTTCTCCGAGCGAGTCGAGCATCATCATCGCGGCGCCGATGGCTGCCAGGGGGTTGATGGTATTCTGACCGGCATATTTCGGCGCGCTGCCTCCCATGGGCTCGAACATCGAGACGCCCTCGGGATTGATATTCCCGCCCGAGGCCACGCCGAGGCCGCCCTGAATCATGGCGCCCAGATCGGTGATAATGTCGCCGAACAGGTTTTCCGTGACCGCCACGTCGAACCATTCGGGGTTTTTCACGAACCACATGTTCGCGGCGTCGACATGGTTGTAGTCGCGCTTGAGTTCCGGATACCGTTTTGCGCCCATCTCTTCAAATGCACGGTACCAGAGGTCGCCGCAATGGGTGAGCACATTCCGCTTGTGGATGAGCGTGATCGGTTTTGCAGCATACTTGGGATTCCGCGCGTTACGCTTCTTCTTAAGCTCAAAGGCATACTTGAGACACCGGTCTACGGTACGGCGATCGTATACCATGAGCTGCGTGGCGATTTCCTCGGTCGTGCCGACGCGCGTCGCGCCGCCATGGCCGGTGTAGATGCCACCCGTGTTCTCGCGAATGACCACGAAATCGATATCTTCTGGCCCCTTGTCCTTAAGCGGGGTCTCGACATTGGGATACAGTTTCACTGGCCTGAGATTGATATACTGGTCCAAGGCAAATCGTATCTTCAGGAGAATCCCCGTTTCGAGGATTCCGGGTTTTACGTCGGGATGCCCGATGGCGCCGAGGAACATGGAGTCGAACTTCCTGAATTCGCCAATTGCGCTGTCAGGGAGCGTCTCACCGGTCTTTAAATAGCGGGCAGCGCCGAAGTCGAACTCGGTATACTGGAGCTTGAACCCGCCCTTCGCGGCCGCCGCGTCGATGACCTTAACAGCTTCTTTTACGACCTCGGGTCCGGTTCCATCACCGGGGATTGTTGCGATCTGGTACGTCTTTGCCATGAATGATAGCCCCTCTCAAAGGATATTCTCAATTACAATTCAGCGGGAAAAGGCAGCATGCAAGAGCGGAATAGAGACGCTGGGGGCGTATTCTTCCGTGTTAATCATTCCGTCTTTTCCCCGAATGTCTCGGCTTTTTACTCTTGCCGCAGTTGTTCGTCCGCATCTCATTGCAGGTGTCGTCGCCGGGGGTCAAATCTAAACCGCAAGAGTGCTGTGAAGGCATGTTGGATGAGCAATAGGATGGATCAAGGTTTTTGCTAAAATATACGCACGGATCACAGACAGAATGGGATTGCCGTTCGGACCGGAGCGTCTTCATCGGCTTGAAACACGCCTTCAATTACAGGCCTGCCTTCTTTTTCGTGTATGCCATGAGCCCGCCGGCAGCGATAAGCTCCTGCATGAAAGGCGGAACGGGAGTAGCCTTGAACTCTTTAGTGGTGGTGATATTGCGTATGACGCCGTTATCAGCGTCCACTTCGATCTGGTCGCCTTCTTTGATCCCGTCGACCGCCTCGGCACTCTCGAAGATCGGCAGCCCCATATTGAAGCAGTTACGGTAGAAAATGCGGGCAAAGCTCTTGGCAACGACACAGGACACGCCGGCCGCCTTGATCGCGATCGGCGCATGTTCGCGCGACGACCCGCACCCGAAATTTTTTTCAGCGACAATGATGTCACCGGGCTTCATTTTTTTCATGAAGTCCGGCGTCGTCGAATCTTCCATGCAGTGCTTCGCCAGTTCCTTCGGATCGGACGTGTTCAGGTACCGTGCCGGAACGATCGCGTCCGTATCGACATCAGCGCCGAATTTCCATGCCTTGCCGTTGAATTTCATTGAGACCCTCTTTCGTAACCACGGATCGTACAGACGCACGACGCATGTTCGTCAAGCTTCCCGAAGCAGCAATCGCGGCCAATTCCCCGTCTTCCCCTGCGCCATCCTCCGAGAAAAAATTACCTGCCGCCTTTCTCCGGGTTCCCGGCCTGTGCGGAGTCAATTTACGTTAGCTCTTCCGGCCTTCCGATCCTGCCGAGGACCGCAGACGCCGCAGCGATTGCAGGGCTGGAGAGATACACTTCACTCTTGGGATGGCCCATCCTGCCGACGAAATTCCTGTTCGTCGTTGCCACGGCGCGCTCGCCCGCAGCCAGAATTCCCATGTGCCCGCCGAGGCATGGTCCACAGGTCGGCGTGCTGAACGCCGCTCCCGCGTCGATGAACACGTCAACGAGGCCTTCCTTAATGCACTGCTTGTAGATCGCCTGTGTGGCGGGGATGACGATCATGCGCACGTACGGATGGACCTTGTGGCCCTTGATCACCTTGGCCGCCTCGCGCATATCCTCGATCCGCCCGTTCGTGCAGGAGCCCACCACGGACTGGTCGATATTGACGGCCGCGAGCTCGCTCACCGGTTTGACGTTTTCGGGCAGGTGCGGGCAGGCAATCTGCGGCTCCATGCCGGTCAGATCGTACTCGCGCACATCGGCATAGCGCGCTTTTTTATCGCTCTTATAGAACTTGTACTTGCGCCGGGCTCGCTTCGACACGTATTTTTCGGTGATTTCATCGGGTTCGATGATGCCGTTCTTGCCCCCTGCCTCGATGGCCATGTTGCAGATGGTCAGCCGTCCTGCCATGGGAAGCTTCCGGATCACTTCACCGGTAAACTCCATGGCGCGGTAACGCGCACCGTCAACGCCGATGTCGCCGATGGTCTTTAGGATGATGTCCTTGCCCCCGATCCACTTGCCCACCTTGCCCGTGTATAGGAACTTCACGCTCTCGGGCACCTTGAACCAGGCCTCGCCCGTTATCATTGCAGCGGCAACGTCGGTGCTTCCGACGCCCGTCGAGAACGCGCCAAGCCCGCCGTACGTGCAGGTATGGCTGTCCGCACCGATCACCACGTCGCCGGGGACCACGATCCCCTGCTCGGGAAGGAGCGCATGCTCTATGCCCATCCTGCCGACCTCGAAGTAGAGCGACAGATCGTGCTCGCGGGAGAACTGCCGGAGCATGGCGCACTGTTCGGCCGAGGCGATGTCCTTGTTCGGCGCGAAGTGGTCGGGAATGAGCGCGATCCGTTCGGGATCGAACACTTTCTTTGCGCCCGCAGCGCGATACTCCTTGATCGAGATCGGCGCGGTAATATCGTTCGCGAGGACCAGGTCGAGCCTGGCATTGATCAGTTCGCCTGGAACAACTTCTTTTTTGCCGCAGTGAGCGGCAAGTATCTTTTCCGTAATGGTCATCATAGTGTTGAAAATATACAATATCCCTTCGGCGGATTCAACTGTTTTTTGACCTTCCTTTTTTCCAGAACTCCAGCTTGTTCAATGCATTGACGTAAGCTCTGGCGCTGGCCACGATGATGTCAGTGTCCGCCCCGTGGCCCGCTACTTTCTTACCACCCTCCTCAACCTTGACGGTAACCTCGCCCAGAGCGTCGGTGCCGCCCGTAATTCCTTTGACCAGATAGGCGTCAAGCTTGCTTTTCGTGCCTGTCAAAGCCACGATGGTCCGGTACACGGCATCCACGGGGCCGTCACCTTCTCCGGTCTGCTTCACTGCTTTGCCGTTTACCTCCATCTCGACGGTTGCCTTCGGCGTCACGCCCGTCCCGCTTTCAGCCCTGATGCTTTTCAGCACATACACCTCGGCAATATGCTTTACCTTATCGGATATAAGGGCCTCGATGTCTTCATCATAAACTTCTTTCTTCTTATCCGCCAGGCTCAGGAAGGCCTCATAGACTTTCTCAAACTCGGCGTCAGGTAGCTCGTTTCCGAGCTCGGCAATCCGATGACGCAGCGCGTGCCGGCCGGAGCGTGCCGTCAGGACTATCGAGGAGCCGCCCGCTCCTACGTCCGCAGGATCAATAATTTCATAGGTAGAGCGCTCCTTGAGAACGCCATCCTGGTGAATCCCCGAGGAGTGGGCAAAGGCATTTGCGCCGACGATGGCTTTGTTGGGCTGGATTACGATGCCGGTAATGGAAGATACCAGCCGCGACGTGCGGATGATTTCCCGGGTATTGATGTTCGTATCGGCGCCGAAATATGCGGAACGCTGGCGCAGGGCCATCACGACCTCTTCCATCGCGGTGTTGCCGGCACGCTCGCCGATGCCGTTGATGGTGCACTCAACCTGGCCTGCCCCATTCTTTATTCCAGCCAGCGCGTTCGCGGTGGCCATCCCGAGGTCGTTATGGCAGTGCACGGACATGGTTATCTTCTCGGTACCGGGCACATGCTCCCTGATGCCCTTGATGAGCATCCCGAACTCCTCCGGATACGTATAGCCCGTCGTATCGGGGATATTGACGACGGTCGCTCCAGCCCTGATCACCGCCTCAACCATCCGGTAGAGAAACGCCGGATCGGCCCTGCCCGCGTCCTCGGCGTAAAATTCTACATCCTCAACAAAGGTGCGCGCGTGTTTGACAGCTGCAATTGCCCGTTCCAGTGCTTCTTCGCGGCTTATGCGCAGCTTATGCTGAAGGTGGCTCTCGGATACGCCAATCCCGGTATGGATGCGGGGGCGTTTTGCCGTTTTCAGCGCGTCTGCCGCAACCTCGATGTCCTTCGCGATGGCCCGGGAGAGGCCGCAGACGACAACTGCATCCCCCACTTCTTCACCGATTCTCCGGACACTCTCGAAATCGCCGGGGCTCGAAATGGGAAAGCCGGCCTCGATCACATCGACTCCCAGACGAACCAGTTGTCTCGTGATCTCCAGCTTTTCCGCTGTATTCATGCTCGCGCCCGGGGACTGCTCCCCGTCGCGGAGCGTGGTATCGAATATTTTTATGATAGCATTCATGGGTACCTCGCTGTAAGACCCGGGTCAGGACACCGGGTTCAAGTTGCAGAAAGAAAAAAGAGGCGGAAAACCGCCCCTCTTGCGTGTAGACCGTCGTTATCGCAGTTCACACAATCAGTCTAGACGGCCGGCTTCGCCTTCCGGATCAATTTGTAAAGCCCCTCCGCAAGGCCGAACGCGACGTAGGAGATCGAAACCAGGAACAGGACAAGAGCCGGGTGATATGCCACGACTGCGAGAAAGGCCACAATTGCGACCAAGAGTCCGAAAGGCCTGCGTTCCTTGAGGTTTGCCTCCTTGATGCTGTGGTAGGTAATATTGCTTACCATCAGGCCTGCCACCAGGAACGTCATCGCAAGCACCCAATAGTCCTTCCCGACTGCGTCGGCAAGCCAGGTGAGCTTCAGGTGCTCGAGGATATCGAGGATTCCCTCATAGGCGACCACCATGGTGGCAATCACGAGCGCCGCGGCAGGCGAGGGAAGACCGGTAAAATGCTTCTTCTCCGTACTGCCCATCTGGACGTTGAACCGGGCGAGACGCAAGGCAGCGCAGGCGACCAGGAAAAATGCACCAAGCCAGCCGATACGGCCGAATGACGACAGGGTCCAGGTATAGACGAGGACGCCGGGGGCGACGCCGAAGGAAATGACGTCCGCAAGCGAGTCGATTTCGATGCCGAAGCGTGTATTCGTATGCGTGATCCTCGCAACCCAGCCATCAAGCGCATCGAAGACGGAAGCGATCATAATAGACCAGGCAGCTGTCTCATAATCCGAGTTCAGCGAGGAAATGATGGAATAGAACCCGGCAAACATGCTTGAGAGCGTGATGAGGTTTGGGAGGATGTAGATCCCTTTCTTCATTTCAGCACCCCGATGATGTCCCGTGCTCCCTTGACGCGATCACCGAGTTTCACCGTGATCTCTGCATCTTTGGGGAGGAAAATGTCCGTTCGAGAGCCGAAGCGGATCAGACCATAGCGCTCGCCTCTCCTGATAGCGTCTCCCGCCTTGGCGTAACAGACTATGCGCCGCGCGATGAGCCCGGCAATTTGTTTTACAAGGACCCTGTCTTTTCCGTTCGTAATGACCATCGCGGTCTGTTCGTTATCGAGCGATGCCTTGTCGACCGAAGCAACATGGAATTTGCCGGGATTATACTTCACGAGTTCTACCGTGCCCTCGACCGGTGCGCGGTTCACGTGCACGTTGAAGACCGACAAAAAGATGCTGATTTGCTTCACGTCCTGCTGTAAATACGTCGGTTCGTAAATGTCCCTGATAACGATCACCGTGCCGTCTGCCGGCGAGACCACGACACCCTTCCCCGCAGGCACCGAACGGTCGGGATCACGGAAGAAGAACAGGACGAACAGCGTGAGCAGGAGCATAACAACGCCGGTGTTCCTCCAGCCCAACGCGAACAGGAGCGCGGTAACGATGGCCAAGGGGACGATGAACGGCCAGCCCTCGGAGGCGACCGGTATGCCGTAGTTTTTCATCATGGGGTTATCACCACACGCGGACCAAGACACGAAGAAAGCGACGATATCTCAACCATGCCTCTTGTGCTTTCCCGTCTTCGCGGCCGCTGGTTTAGTTTTTGCTCTTATCCACCAGTTTGCCTTTCTGGAGCCACGGCATCATCTTGCGCAGGCGAGCGCCCACTTCCTCGATCGGATGCGCCTGGCCTTTCTTCGTAAGCGCATTGAACGTGGGCTTGTTGGCCATGTTCTCAAGCATCCACTCTTTCGCGAACTGGCCAGACTGGATCTCGCCGAGGATCTTTTTCATTTCCTTCTTCGTGTCATCGTTCACGATCCGCGGTCCGCGCGTCAGGTCGCCGTACTGGGCCGTGTTGCTGATGGAGTACCGCATATTCGAGATGCCGCCCTCATAGATCAGGTCCACGATGAGTTTGAGCTCGTGCAGGCATTCGAAATAGGCCATCTCCGGGGCATAGCCGGCTTCCACGAGGGTATCGTAGCCAGCCTGGATAAGGGCAGTGGCTCCCCCACAGAGCACTGCCTGTTCGCCGAAAAGATCGGTCTCGGTCTCTTCGCGGAATGAGGTCTCGATCACGCCTGCGCGGGCGCAACCGATGGCGCTGGCATAGGCAAGCGCCATGTCCTTGGTATTGCTGGAGGGGTCCTGCTGGACTGCGATGAGGCCCGGCACTCCCTCTCCCTTCGTATACTGAGAACGGACCAGATGGCCTGGGCTTTTCGGCGCCACCATGAACACGTTCACATCCTCGCGGGGCACGATCTGGCCAAAATGGATGTTAAAGCCGTGTGCAAAGGCAAGGTAAGCGCCCTTTTTGATGTTTGCTTCGATGTCCTTCTTGTACATCCCGCCCTGCAGTTCGTCAGGCACGAGAATCATGATGATATCGGCAGTCTTCGCCGCCTCTGCCGGTTCAACGACCTTGAGACCGGCACCTGCGGCCTTTTCCCAGGACTTGCTGCCCTTGCGGAGGCCGACCACGACGTCGATGCCGCTTTCCTTGAGATTGTTCGAATGCGCAAACCCCTGGCTGCCGTAGCCGATCACGGCAACCTTCTTTCCTTTGAGCAGATTCATGTCTGCATCTTTATCGTAGTAAATCTTCATCCTATCCCCTTTCTGGTATGCCCTACACAATTGAATGATATGAGTTCCTCGATGTACCTCTTTCGTACGAGGCCGGCATTGCTGGTTTTGGCCTGGCATGCACGGAAATCATCACGGCCCGACACAAAGGCGAATGGTGTAAAAAAAGCCGGCAAGAACGTCGCTAGCGGAGCTCAAGCCGCTTGCGCAACACGTCATCCTGAAAAATCTGGTCAAGCGCCGATGTCAGTGCTTCGGAAAGCGCCTTCTCCAGTTTATCACGGGAATAGAGGATTTCCTGCGAGATTTTGCTGCTCACATCGAGCGTCCTGATGATCTTCTTTTCGGCAATATCCCCGGCAACGACCCTCATCTGGACGGACGCGGTCACGATCGTGTTGAACGTTGTGGCCTTCGAATGCAGCCGGAGTGTCTGAATCTCGCCGCCAAACAGCAATTCAGCATCTGCGGCCTCCATCCCCTCTTCAGTGAGGTCCCACGAGGGAACATCCTTTACGTCCAGGCCATGGTCTTTGAGCGCGGTTTTGAGCGCGCTTGTAACAGCGTCGGCAACCGTTCCCTCAACGACCAGATCGTTCTGCATACCGTCCGGAATCGTTCTCGTACCGAGGACCGATGCGGCTGCCTCGCGGTCGTCCTTGAACGGGCTTAGGCCGACGACAATCTTCTTTGACGCGACAACAGCCTTGCCTTCCGAGGGTTGGTACTCGACATGGAGAAGAATGGGTCCCTTCTCTGCGCACCCGGAGAAAAGCAGGATCGCCATGAGCGACGCGGCAGCCCATCCGACTGCGAGAGGTGTCTTCGCCGTCCAGCCCTTCACCCGTATCGTATCGAGCGCAATCATTCTCTGGTTATCGCAACCTTTCCGGTACGAACAATTTCCTTGATTCCGATGGGTCGAAGCAGCTCGAGCATCGCCGCTATTTTTTTCTCGTCGCCCGTAACCTGGAACGTGTAGCTCTTCTGCGACGAGTCGACGACGCGGGCTCGGAAGATGTCGGCGATCCTGAGCGCCTCGGCCCGGTGCTCCGCCGGCGCGTTGACTTTAATGAGGCACATTTCACGCTCGACGAATTCTTTTTCCGCCAGGTCTGTCACCTTGATTACATCGATCAGTTTGTTAAGCTGTTTGAGGATCTGCTCAAGAATGCGATCATCGCCCGTCGTCACGATCGTCATCATGGAGATCGTCGGATCGAGCGTGGGGCCGACGGAAATGGTCTCGATGTTGAACCCCCTGCCGCTGAACAGGCCCGATACGCGCGATAACACGCCGAATTTGTTTTCAACCTGGACGGATATGATATGTTTCATGAGCTCATCCTTATTGGTGACCGCGGGTTCATGAGGCTTTCAAAAAAATCCCTGCATCGTGCTTTCTCATGCTCGCTGCAGATACACGATCCCGTGACGGTTATTTCACGACCTTGAGTTTTTTCTCTTCCTTTTTCTTTCCATCGCCGAAAATCATCTCGTGAATGGACGCGCCTGCCGGCACCATGGGGAAGACCTTCTCGTAGCGGGCGGTCACAAAGTCCATAAACACTGTCTTCTTCGCCTTGAGCGCCTCTTTGAGGACCGGTTCGACTTCCGTGGGCTTGACCGCCCGCAAGCCGACCGCACCGTAAGCCTCGGCGAGCTTGACGAAATCGGGCGTGCTGCCCAGGTCAACCGATGAGTAGCGCTCGGAGTAGAACAGCTCCTGCCACTGTCGCACCATGCCTAGGTAGCGGTTGTTCAGGATAACCACTTTTACCGGTATATTGTTTTCAACCGACGTCGCAAGCTCCTGGATGTTCATCTGGATGCTTCCGTCACCCGAGATGCTGAATACCTCCCGATCAGGATGGGCAACCTTGGCGCCGATCGCGGCAGGAAACCCGTATCCCATGGTCCCCAGGCCGCCGGAGGTACACCAGTTCCGGGGTTTGTCGAACTTGTAGTACTGCGCGGCCCACATCTGGTGCTGGCCCACGTCGGTCACGACAATCGCATCGCCGTGAGTGATTTCGTAGAGCTTCTGGACCACGAACTGCGGCTTGATGACGTCATCGACATATTCGTAGGTCAGCGGATGCTCTTCGCGCCAGGCATCGATCTGCTTGTACCAGCTCTTCCGGATCGCCTCCCACGGCTCTTTGATATGATGGAGCTCCTTATTGAGTTCCACCAGCACATGCTTCACGTCGCCCACGATCGGGATATCCACTCTCACGTTTTTCCTGATCGACGTCGGATCAACATCGATATGGATGATCTTGGCCTCCGGTGCAAATCCTTCCACTTTACCCGTCACGCGGTCGTCAAACCGCGCGCCGATGGCGACAATGAGGTCCGAGTTGTGAATCGACATGTTTGCGTAATACGTTCCGTGCATGCCGAGCATGCCGAGCGACAGCGGATGCGTTCCGGGGAAACCACCGATGCCCATCAGGGTATGGGTCACCGGGATTTTTGTGATCTCGGCAAACTCGAGGACTTCCGAAGCCGCATTCGAGAGAATGACGCCGCCGCCGATATAGGCGACGGGTTTCTTTGCTTTGGCAATCGCCTCGGCCGCCTGCTTGATCTGCCACTTGTTCCCGTAAACCGTAGGGTTGTAGCTCCTGATTTCGACCTTATCGGGATAATGGAACTCGGCCTTGTTCGTCACGACGTCGCGCGGAAGGTCAACGAGCACCGGCCCGGGCCGGCCCGTAGAGGCTATGTAAAAAGCCTCCTTAATGAGCTGAGCAAGATCCTTCACGTCCTTCACGAGAATGTTGTACTTCGTACAGGGACGGGTGATGCCCACGATGTCCGCCTCCTGGAACGCGTCGTTGCCGATGAGGGCGGTCGGCACCTGGCCGGTAAAGACCACGAGCGGTATGGAGTCCATATAGGCTGTGGTAAGGGCCGTGACCACATTGGTGGCGCCCGGACCAGAGGTAACGAGGGCCACACCGACCTTTCCGGTGGAACGCGCATAGCCATCGGCCATGTGGACGCCGCCCTGCTCGTGCCGCGGCAAAATCACGCGAATATCCTTTTGCTCGTAGAGCACGTCGAATATTTTGAGCACCACGCCGCCAGGATAGCAGAAAAGCGTATCGATTTTTTCTTTTTTCAGACATTCAAGGAGAATTTCAGCACCGGTTATCTCTTTATTCGACATGGTTCACCCTTTATAGAACAATACGCAGAACAATTAGAAGTTGGCACGTTGAGGCACGATTTTTTTCTGCCTATACCTCTGTAGCCTCAACCGCCTGATTTTACGCTTTTACGATTGCACCGGTGTTTGCAGAGGTCACAACCTTTGCGTACCGTGCAAGCCATCCGCTCTTGATCTTCGGATCCCGTGGCTTCCACTTCGCGAGCCGCCG
>Ga0187771_10003333_pt1 | contig 11204 bp, 10 predicted proteins | sample 0116_SJ02_MP15_1_FD_133139 | JGI IMG/M metagenome (GOLD analysis project Ga0187771, IMG submission 133139) | Tropical peat soil microbial communities from peatlands in Department of Meta, Colombia - 0116_SJ02_MP15_10_MG | ecosystem: Environmental > Terrestrial > Soil > Wetlands > Peat | place... | reverse complement strand
TTCGCGAGCTTACCGACACGACCGGGATCAACGTCAGCCCCGCGTTTTCCGCCGATGGCAACACGCTCGCGTTCACGTCCGACCGATCGGGCACGCCGCAGATCTGGGTGATGCCGGTTACGGGAGGGTCGGCGCGGCGACTCACGTACAAGGGCGGCTATAATACGACGCCGTCGTTTTCGCCCGCCGGCGATCAGATCGCATACCAGGGCCGCATCGGCGGCCGCTTCGACATCTTCCAGATTGCGGCTGCGGGCGGTGAACCGCGCCAGCTTAGCGATGGCGTCGGGTCGAACGAAGCGCCCACGTGGTCGCCCGACGGACGCTATATCGCATTCAGCTCGACGCGGGACGGACATCCGCAGATCTTCTTATTGATGGTGCAGACCGGCAAAATTATAGGTGCATTGACGGAGGGTAACGGTAATGACACGAGTCCAGCGTGGTCGTGGTGGTTGGGTGATTAGGCGGGGACTTTCCGCCGGCACCGGTGCGATTGTCGTGATGTGCCTCGCGCTTGCGGCGGCCGGATGCGCCTCCAAGCAGAAGGCGGTCCCGGGCGAGGGCGGCGCGGGCGGGCTGGGCGAGACCGCGGCCAAAAGCGAGAGTTCACTCGAGGCGCTCCAGAAGGGAACACTGGGGAGCAACACTGGCGGTCCGCTCAGCGACATTCACTTCGAGTACAACCAGTACACCATCCAGCCGCAGGATGGCTCGATCCTGCGCAGCAACGCGAGCTGGCTCCAATCCAATGCCAACAGCCGCGTGCAGGTCGAGGGCCATTGCGATGAGCGCGGCTCCGAGGAGTACAATATCGCGCTCGGCGCCAAGCGCGCGCAGGCCGCAAAGGAATACCTGGTAACCCTCGGCATCGCGGCCAGCCGCATTTCCACGATCAGCTATGGCAAGGAGCTGCCCCTGTGTACCGAACACGACGAATCCTGCTGGTCGCAGAACCGGCGCGATCATTTTGTCGTGAGCCAGTGACTATGTCGCACGTGCGGACGGCCGGACCTGTACTGCTCATCGCCGCGATCGCGGCCGCAACGATTCTCGGTGCGCCGGGATGCGCGACGCAGACCGACGTGCAGCAGCTCAACCAGAACGAGTTCACGCTGCGCGGCATGATTGCCAGCGATCGCCAGCAAATCGACGCGCTTCAGGCGCAGTTGCGCCAGCTCAGAGATGAAGTCACGGAGGTCAAGCACGGCGTCGGCGCGGGACCGAATCCGATCTCCGATCAGCTCGCCTCGATCAACGATCGGCTGAACAAGATGGAAGCCGACGTGAACGCGCTCCAGGTGGGGCTGGCCAACGCGCCGGGAACCAATCCTGCCGCAAGCCCCGGCGCGACCCCGGCGGCGGGACCGACCACCGCAGCGGCGTCCGGGCCGGCCGAATTGCAGCCGACCTGGCCGCAGGAACTCGATGCGGAAATCGCCGCGGCCGCGAATTCGAGGGAGGCGGGCATCAAGCTCTATCGTGCAGGACTCGGCGCGATGAAGGACGGCAAGTACAAGCTCGCGGAGGTCAGCTTCGCCAAGCTGCGCCATACTTACCCGAAATCGCCGCTCGCCGAGCCTTCCGGTTATTTTCTGGCCAACGCGCTTTTCGAGGAGGGCAAGTTCGATGACGCGATCCTCCAGTTCAACGACGTAGTAATGCGCTCCCCGAAGGGACGCTTCGCGGCCCAGTCGCTGCTGCGCGAAGCACAGGCGTTTCTCAAGCTCAATGATCGCATCGACGCGCGCCTCACGCTCCAGAAGCTCCTCAGCGATCACCCTGAGACCCCCGAGGTGACCCCGGCCAACACGTTGCTCAAGAGCCTGAGCGGTTAGGAGTTTGTGGCGCCCGGCGGCTTGGAGACTCGAATCGTCCGGGCGCGCGCGCACTTTAAATGAAAATCATCCGTGATCTAGACGCATTCCAACGGCATTCATATCCGGTAGTGACGCTGGGCAACTTCGACGGCGTCCACCAGGGCCATCGCGCGATTCTGAAATGTGCGATCGATCGCGCGCGCGCCGCCGCCGGCGCCTCGTACGCGCTCACCTTCGATCCGGCGCCGGCGAAATTGCTCGCCCCGGACCGCGCGCCTCGGCTGCTCCTTTCCACCGAAGACAAGCTCGAGCTCCTCGGCTCTTCCGGAATCGACGGCGTAATCCTCGTGAACTTCACGCTGGAGCTGAGCCAGATTCCGGCGCGCACGTTCGTGCGCGACTACCTGCTCGGCAAGATCGGAGCGCGCGAGGTGGTCGTCGGGCACAGCATGAACTTCGGCCATAATCGCGAGGGGAACGCGGCGCTGATGGTGCAGCTTGGGCGCGAGATGGGCTTCGAGACGACCGTGGTCGGGCCCGTGAAGATCGGAGGCATCGAGGTCAGTTCCACCAAAGTCCGCGAGCTGGTCGCCGCAGGCGACATGCGCGGCGCGGCCGACCTGTTGGGCCGTTATCATTTCCTGCGCGGCGAGGTCGTGCACGGCCGCGGACGCGGGCGCAGGATCGGTTTTCCCACCGCGAACCTCGAGAGCGAAACCGAGTGCGTGCCGCCCGACGGCGTGTACGCCGCGCGCGTGGTTCTGCCCGACGGCGCGTATGGATCGATCGCGAACATCGGGATGCGCCCGACGTTCGCGGAGACAGCGCGCACCATCGAGGCGCACATCTTCGATTTCAATCGCGACATTTACGGCCAGCGAATCAAGATAGAAATGGTCGAGCGCATCCGGCTCGAGCGGAAATTCGAATCGGCCGAGGCGCTGCGCCATCAGATCGCGCTCGACCTGAATCGGGCGCGCGAGATCCTCGCGACGGCCTGAAAGGCGCCGCGCCCGGCGCCGCGCGCGGGTGGACTCGCCCGCGTACCCTGCGCCAAGATACGGCGATAGGCATGGGTCCCGTGTCGGAAGCATCTTCCGAAGAAGGCTCGCCGTCGTTCGGCGGGCTTCGCGTCGTCGCGTTCGAGAGCCGGATGGCTGCCGAGGCCGCCCGGATGATCGAGCGCCACGGCGGCCGCGCCATTGTGGCGCCCGCGATGCGCGAGGTGCCGCTGGAGCAGAATCATGCGGCGCTCGAATTCGCCGATCGGCTGCTTAAGGGCGAAATCGACATCGCGATATTTCTGACCGGCATCGGCGTGCGCGCCTTGCTCCAGGCGATCGAGACGCGTCACAGCCGCGCGGCGATTACCGCGGCGCTCGCCCGCATCGTGACCGTCGTTCGAGGTCCGAAGCCCGCCCGCGCGCTCCGCGATCTCGGAATCGAGCCGGGCATCGCGGCGCCCGAGCCCAACACCTGGCGCGAACTGCTCGCGGCGCTCACCGCCGCAACCAGCATCAAGGGCAAGCGTATCGCCGTGCAGGAGTACGGCGTCTCGAATCGCGAGCTGATCGCGGCGCTCGAAGCGCGCGGCGCCCGCGTGATGATCGTCCCGGTGTACCGCTGGACGCTTCCCGCCGACCCCGGCCCGCTGCGCGCTGCGCTGCGCGAAATTGCGGCGGGCGGCGCGGATGTCGCAATCTTCACCAGCTCCAACCAGGTGACCAACGTCATGCAGACGGCCGAGGCGGAGGGAATCGGCGACGATGTGAGGCGCGGGCTCGGCGCGATGGCGGTGGCGTCGATCGGCCCCGTGTGCTCGGCCGAGCTGCGCGCGCAGGGAATCGCGGTGGACGTCGAACCCGAGCATCCCAAGCTGGGCCATCTCGTCCGAGCGGCTGCCGAGCGCGCAGGCGCAATTGTCGCGGCCAAGCGCGGCGGCGCGAGCGCGATTGTGGTCGCATCCGTCCCGGCAGCGCAGCGCAAGCTCGGCGAAAATGTGCGGCGCTCGCCTCTATGGGACCATCCCATGATGCGCGCGTGCAGGCGCGAGCCGGTGCCGTACACGCCGATCTGGCTGATGCGCCAGGCGGGCCGCTACATGCCCGAGTACAGGCGCGTGCGCGATCGCCACGGTTTTCTCGAAATGTGCCGCCGTCCCGAACTCGCCGCCGAGGTAACCGTCACTACGGTGGAGCGGCTCGGCGTCGATGCGGCGATAATATTTGCGGACATTCTGCTGCCTCTGATCCCGATGGAAGTCGGGCTCCATTTCGAAAAGGGCGATGGGCCTGTGATCGACCGCCGGATTCGCTCGGCGGGGGACCTCGAACGGACCCCGCCGGTGGATGTCGCCGCGCTCGGCTTTGTCGCCGACGCGATCAAGCTGGTGGTTGCCGCCATCGGCGCGAAGACCCCGCTCATCGGATTCGCCGGCGCGCCCTTCACGCTCGCATCGTACCTGGTCGAGGGCGGCTCATCGCGGCAGTACCAGGCCACCAAGACTCTCATGTACAAGCAGCCCGAGACGTGGCATCGCCTGATGGAGATGCTCGCGCGCGTGACCGCCGCCTATCTCAACATGCAGATCGAGGCGGGCGCGAATATCGTGCAGCTCTTCGACAGTTGGGTGGGAAGCCTCGGGCCCGACGACTACCGCCGCTTCGTCCTGCCGCACACCGCATCGGTGATATCGCAAATCCTTCCGGGCGTGCCGGTCATCCACTTCGGCACGATCACCGGCAATCTCCTCGAACTGATGCGCGAGGCGGGCGGCGACGTGATCGGCCTGGATTGGCGGGTTAATCTCGCCGAGGCGTGGGCGCGGCTCGGCTACGGGGTCGCGGTCCAGGGCAATCTCGATCCGATCGCGCTGTTCGCCGACGTTCCCGAAATCCGCGCGCGCGCCGGCGCGATTCTCGATCAGGCTGGCGGCCGTCCGGGACACATCTTCAATCTCGGCCACGGCATCCTGCCCGAAACTCCGGTCGATCACGTAATCGCGCTGGTCGATTCGGTTCACGAGATGAGCCGGAGGTAGAGCGGCGATGAGCGCCACGCGCCCGTGCGACTCGGTATTGATCGTCGGATTCGGCGGGCCGACTCGCGCCGATGAAGTGCGTCCGTTCCTCGACAACGTCCTGCGCGGACGGCCGATTCCGCGCGAGCGTTACGAGGAGGTCGTGCGTCACTACGAACTTCTCGGCGGGCGCTCGCCGTATAACGAAATCACGATCAGACAGGCCGGGGCGCTCCGCGAGCGCCTGGCGAGCGACGGGATCAAAATCCCGATCGCGGTCGGGATGCGCAACTGGGAGCCGTACATCGACTCGGCGCTCCAATCGCTCGCCGCATCCGGCGCGCGCCGCACCCTGGGCTTCATCATGGCGGCCTATCGCTCTGAGAGCAGTTGGGAACGCTACCAGGAAAGCGTTCGCGCGGCTGCGGAGAAGCTTGGCGCCGCGGCTCCGCAACTCGAGTATCCCGAGCCGTGGCACGCCCACCCGAAATTCATCACGGCGATCGCCGGGCGCGCCGCCCAGGCCGTCGAGCGTCTCGATGCGGTCGCGCGCTCGCGCGCCCACTTGATCTTCACCGCGCACAGCATCCCGGTCGCGATGGCGAAAGGATCGCCCTATGTCGATCAGTTGACCGAATCGTCGCGGCTGGTTGCCGCCGAACTCGGCTTCGCGTCGTGGACGCTCGCGTTTCAAAGCCGCAGCGGCGGTCCGCGCGACCCGTGGCTCGAACCCGACATCGGTGCGGCGCTGCGGAAGCTCGAGGCGGGCTCGGCGGCGGTGGTCGTACCAATCGGCTTCCTCAGCGATCACGTCGAGGTGCTCTACGATCTGGATGTCGCCGCGGCGGCGATCGCGCGCGAGGCGGGCGTTCGAATGGAGCGGGCCGGGACGGTTGGCGACCATCCAATGTTCATCGAGATGATGGCCGAGATAGTGCGGAGCCATGTTGGTTGAGATGCGGCGCAATTCCGTTTTGATCGCGTGCAAGTCGCCGCGTGGCGCGGGAGAAGGCTGAAGCGAGGGCGAATTGGAGCAATCCTCGAAAATGCGGCGCGTCGTTGTGATCGGCGGCGGAATTACCGGCCTTGCGGCGGCGCATCGGCTCGGCGAGCTGGCGGCCTCGCGCGAGATGCCGCTGCAAGTGACGCTGCTCGAGCAAGGCGCGCGGGCGGGCGGCCCGCTGCACACGATTCGGCGCGACGGATTCGTGATGGAGACCGGCGCGGATTCGATCCTCACCGAAAAACCGTGGGCGGTTGAACTCGCGAAGCGTCTCGGCCTGGAGCGCGAACTGGTCGCGCCGCGCAATGAGTTCCGAACGACGCTCGTGGTGCGCGATGGCCGCCTGGCCGAAGTTCCCGAGGGCTTTTCGCTGCTCGCCCCGGCGCGTCTTGCGCCGATCCTCAAGACGCCGATCTTCACGCCGCTCGGAAAGCTCCGGATCATGCTCGAACCGCTGATTCCGCGCAGGCGCGGGGGCGGCGATGAGAGTCTCGCCTCGTTCGTCACGCGGCGCCTCGGACGCGAGGTGCTGGATCGCGTTGCCCAGCCGCTGGCCGGCGGAATTTACACGTCCGACGCGTCGCGGCTCAGCATCGCGGCGACGATTCCCCGCTTCGTCGAGATGGAGCGGCGCTATGGAAGCCTCTATCTCGGCCTGCGTGCGGCCGAGCGCATGCGCGCCGGGCAATCGGCGGGCACGAGCGGCGCGCGATGGAGCATGTTCGTGAGTTTCCGAAACGGGCTCAGCACGCTGGTCGATGCGCTCGCCGGGCGGCTTGCCGATTCGATTCGCTTCGGCGCGAAGGCCGAGGCGTTTGAGCACGAGAGCGGAAAATGGCGCGTCAAACTCGCCGGTGAAGCCCCGCTCGACGCGGACGCGATAGTCTGCGCTGCGCCCGCGTATGCAGCCGCGCGGCTCATCGGGCCGATCGCGCCAAAGCTCGCCGGGATGCTCGCGACGATCAATTATGCGTCCGCCGCGACCGTCAATTTGACGTATCGCGCAAACGATTTCCCAAGCGCGCCGCGCTCGGTCGGATTTGTGGCGCCGATCGCGGAGCAGCGCAAGATAATCGCGGGCAGTTTTTCAAGCCTCAAGTTCGACGGCCGCGCGCCCGCCGGCACGATCCTCGCCCGCGTCTTCCTCGGCGGCGTCTTGCAGAGCGGGATGATGGCGCAATCCGACGACGACCTGGTCGCATCGGCGCGCGATGAGTTCCGCGCGCTGCTCGGCGTAACGGCCGCGCCGGGGATGGCGCTTGTGCAGCGATGGCCCGATGCGATGGCGCAATACGAGGTCGGCCATCTCGACCGCATCGCGCAAATCGAGAGCGCCGCCGCGGAGATCGAAAATTTCGCAATCGCCGGCGCAGCATTCCGCGGCGTCGGAATCCCCGATTGCGTGCACGGCGGCGAGCAGGCGGCCGAGAAAGTCTTCGAGCGCCTGGCCGGCGCGCGATGAGATAAAATTGCCAGCGTGACCTCCGGCCCCGGCTTGAGCGCGAGCGAATCCGAGCGATGGCCGCGCGTGATCGCGCACGCCGACATGGACGCATTCTATGCGTCGGTCGAGCAGCTCGATGACCCGGCGCTGCGCGGATTGCCGGTGATCGTGGGCGGCAGGAGCGCTCGCGGCGTCGTCACGTCCGCATCGTACGAGGCGCGCAAATTCGGAGTGCGCGCCGCGATGCCGAGCGGCGAGGCGCGCCGTCTCTGCCCGCAGGGGATTTTCGTTCCCGGCCGGATGGACCGGTACGTCGAGGTTTCGCGCGCGGTCCGCAGCATCTTCGACAGCTTCAGCCCGATCGTCGAGCCCCTCTCGCTCGACGAGGCGTTCATCGATCTGACCGGCGCCGAGCGCCTGCTCGGCGCGCCAATCGAGACGGCGCGCGCGCTCAAGCGGCGCGTCCTCGAGGAGACGGGGCTTGTGGTTTCGGTCGGCGTCGCGCCGATCAAGATGGCGGCGAAAATCCTATCCGACATGTCCAAGCCCGACGGCCTGCTTTCGCTGGGCCCGGAGCATCTGCGCGAATTTCTCTGGCCTCTCCCCGTGGAGCGGCTATGGGGCGTGGGCCGGGTGACGCTTGCGCGAATGCACGAGGGCGGCATCGTCACGATCGGGGATCTCGCCTGCCGCGACGGCGCCGAACTCAAATCGCACTTCGGATCGCTCGGGCCTCATCTGCACGAGCTTGCCAATGGAATCGATCCGCGCCCCGTCATCGCCGACTGGCAGCGCAAATCCTACGGCGAGGAGAACACGTTCGAGCACGATCTCGAACTCGACTCGGGCCAGCTTCGCTCCGCGCTCATCGCGCACGGCGAGGCGCTCGCGCGCCGCCTGCGCGCCGACTCGGTTCGCGCGCGCACGGTCACGCTCAAGCTCAAGCTCGCGCGCGGGCTCGGCGGCGGACGTTACCCGCTCGTCACGCGAAGCTTCACGCTCGATCGCGCGACCGATGATGGCGCCGAGATCACGCGCGTCGCAATTCAACTGCTCGGCCGCGCGCCCGCGCGCGAGCGCGTGAGGCTTGCCGGCGTGCAAATGCACAATCTCGAACGCGCGGAGGCGGCGCAGTTGGGACTCTTCGATTCTCCTGCGGGCGAGGACTCCAAACGCGCGCGCCTCAACCGCGCGCTCGATGCGGTAATGGATCGCTTCGGCGAAAAGGCGATCACCCGCGGCTTCGCGCGCGCCGATCGCGCCGCCCCCTCCCGGAGGATCAAGTAGGACGGGCCTCACACTGTTTTGTCGAATCTCCTGGCGGGGCCTTTGCTGGCGAAGACGCGACCGCCGCTAAAAGTATGTCGCCCTCTGTCGGGCGGCCGTGCTACACGAAACGGATGACGAATCACACCAGGCGGCCGCCATTCATAATCGCCGGCGCATCAGTCCGCGAGACGCGCCATCACTACCCTAATAGCGAGGAATACACTGGCTACACCCGGGCGATAGGCAGAGCCGCGGGCCTTCACAAGATCGGCGTGAACCTGGTCCGATTGCCGCCGGGAGAGCGAAGCTCGTGGCCGCACGCGGAGGAAAAGGAAGAAGAGTTCGTGTACGTTCTCGAGGGCGAGGTCGACGCGTGGATAGACGGGTCTCTTCACCGGATGCGGCCTGGGGAGTTGGCAGCTTTTCCCGCCGGGACCGGCATTTGCCATTGCTTCATAAACAATTGCGAGCACGAGGCCCTGCTTCTGGTGGGAGGGGAGGCTTCGCGATGGGACAATCGCATCTACTATCCCCTCCATCCTCAGCGCCGCGGTGACATGCCATGGAACTCATGGTGGGAAGATGTTCCCAAGCGCCGCCTCGGCGCGCATGACGGGATGCCCGACGCGCTTCGACGCCGCTTAGGCGCTGGATCGACTCGCCAACGCAGTCAGCGCCGAAAGTGATATAGCTATTCGCCCGGCCAACCATCTTCCGCAGGACACGAAGAGGGTGGCAGCAGGCTGGGATTCATCACCAGCCTGCTAGTGATTGCTCGATGATCAGTTTAGCGTTATTGGCACTGACCGCTCGCAGTCACCGTGTACAATTGAGCGACAAAGAATTCGCGCGCATCGAACTGAGTACTCACGTTCGAAACCTTCCCGCTCGGACATTGACTCAGTAGCTGACTGTTTACGGTCGACGTCAGGCCTTCCGGCGCCGTCAGGTGCAGAATGCCCCAGTCGGACGCCGAGGCGGTGGCGGAATTGCCCTTGCCCGCCGATGAAGAAACGGTGCCCGTCTGAACAAAGATGCAGGCCGAGGCGCCGAGTGAGGTCAAAGCGAAAGCCGCAATAAGCAGCCGTGAAAATTTGCTCATGGTATCCTCCAATCGGGCCGTTACGTCAGGGTTGGAATTCGTCCTACAGGCAGACGCCATTCGCGGTGGCCTGGTAAACTTGAACGATCCCCAGGAAATCCCTCACGCTCAGTTCTGATTGCACGTCGGTTATCTTGCCGCTCGAGCACTGGCTAATCAGCGAATCGGCGGCGGTCTTGGTCACGTTCCCCGGCCCAATAAGGGTCAGGTAGCCCGTATCGCTGGCCTGGGCGCTGACCGGGTTGCCCTTGCCGCTGGAGTCAGAAATCGAACTCGACCTCAGATACACGCATCCGCTCAGCGCCAGCGCTGCGGCCGCCAGTGAAGCGATTGGCAGGTACTTTAATCTGCTCATCATGGGCCTCCTGCAAATTGTGTGCGCTCGATCGCGATCGGAACCGCGCTCGATTCTAGGGCCGCTCCCCGGTTAGGGCAATGTCGAATGATCGCGGTGTAGTGGGTGCAAACGCGGATTTACTCAGAGATACGCAACTCCACGCGCGGAGAGGAATGGCGCGCTCGCGTTCAGCGCGGCGCGTGCGTTTTCAGGAAGTCGATGCTTCTGGTCCGGATATCGTCCGCCTCGGGTGCGATCCAGAGCAGATGCGTGCCGCGGTCGATGCGCATGAACTCGGCGCGGGCAATCGCGCGCGATGCGTCCTCGCCATGCTCGATTGGCACCGAGGCATCGTGAGTGCCGTGGATGATGAGCGCCGGACAGCGGATTTGCTCGAACGGAAGCGGGCCGAGCCGCGCGAACTGCTCAAAGTCGTTGATTACGCCCGCCACCCGCGCGCTCGCCGGGTACATCGTTCTGAGCAAGCCCAGGACAAAACCGGTCTTCGCCGGATCGGCCGTCACTTGCTCCATGAGCGCGGCGGCGCTTGCCCGATCGAGCGTGCTTTCGATCCGGATCGCTTGCCGGGTGACGGAGCGCGGAAATCGCATTGCAAACCAATCGATCAGGTGCGTCCCGAAATCGTTCAATGCGAACTTCATCAGGTAACGCTGCGCGGCCCTCAGTTCCGATCCGAACCGGCAGCTTATCGCGCATTCGGCGACCAGCGCCCACACGCGATCGGGGTGGCGCGCTGCGAAGTAATAGCCGGCCGGTCCTCCTCCCGAGGCGCTGAAGACCGAGGCCCGTTCGACGCCGAGCGAATCCAGCAGCCGCGCGGCCGCATCGGCCTGTTCCGCGAAGTCCCTGCCCACCTCCAGCGGTGTGCGCAAGTAACCCGGCCGCGACCAACCGATGACGCGGAATCCGCCACCCGCCATGTCGCCGCTGACGAGCTTGACCTGATCGTATCCGCCCGGAGTTCCATGCATCCCCAGGATCACCGGGCCGTCGCCCGTCGAGAAGTACTCGATCGGGCCGGCTGCGGTCCGGGCGATTTGACTGCCGCGTTCGAGCTGGGTCAGCAGGTCGCGCTTCCATCTGAAGAAGGACGGGCTTTGCGATTCGTCGGCCATCGGCGCGCCAAGCCCAGTCGAGTACCAGCAAATGGGCGTCGAACTCAACCGCCCGCAAGTCGCGCCGCGGCGGC
>Ga0187771_10003330_pt1 | contig 11207 bp, 8 predicted proteins | sample 0116_SJ02_MP15_1_FD_133139 | JGI IMG/M metagenome (GOLD analysis project Ga0187771, IMG submission 133139) | Tropical peat soil microbial communities from peatlands in Department of Meta, Colombia - 0116_SJ02_MP15_10_MG | ecosystem: Environmental > Terrestrial > Soil > Wetlands > Peat | place... | reverse complement strand
CGAGGCCAAAAGCAAGCTGGAGCTGGACTTGTTCTACATCAAGCACCTCTCCATCATGCTCGATTTGGCCATAATCTTCGAAACCGCCAAAGTGATGCTAGTTGGGCGGGGCGCCAAGTAGGCGGCCGACTAATCGACATGCTTACTCCCGCGTATCTGGAGTGCAAGTTGTTGCGTCCCAGCTCGGAGTCCTGTGCTGTATGTAACTGACGAATCTAGATTTATCTCGTCAATACATGGCAGGGGGATTGCGTTAGTCAGGTGGGGGGCCCGCCCATGCCGAAGTATAAGGTCACCGAAGTTCTGACTACCTCGCGTCTGGACCATGTCCGCTATGCCATTCGCGACCTCGCGATCCTTGCCGACGAACTGACGCAGCAAGGTAAGAATGTCCTGATGTTCAACGTGGGAGATCCCTTGGACTCTGATTTCAGAACTCCTCCCCGACTCATCGAGGCGGTTGTGAAAGCCATGCGCGAAGGTAAGAACGGCTATGCCCCGGCACTGGGGGTGGGCGAGGCTCTGGAAGCCATCCGCCACGAGGCTCACCGCAAAGGCATTCGCAATGTACAGGACGTTTTCGTTACGCAGGGTGTCAGTGAAGCGGTGGATTTCTGCTTGACGGCGCTGCTGAATCCAGGCGACGAACTTCTGGTCCCGAGCCCCGGATATCCACTGTATTCGGCGATGGTTTCCAAGTTAGACGCAGTGCTGGCACCCTACAACCTACAGGAAGAACTGGGATGGGAACCCGATATCGATTCCCTGTACGAGAAAGTTTCGCCCAGGACCCGCGGCATCGTGCTGATTAATCCCAACAACCCAACCGGGGTTGTGCACTCGCGAGAGGTTCTGGAGGGAATTGCCGAGTGCGCGCGCCGAAACGGTCTGGTCATTTTTGCGGACGAAATCTATGACAAACTGGTCTTTGACGGCGCTGAGCACATTTCTATCGCCGCTCTGGCCCCCGACGTACCGGTGGTTACGTTTGGGGGGTTGTCCAAAGGCTATCTTGCCCCGGGCTGGCGCGTGGGTTGGGCAGTTGTAAGCGGCCACCCTGCATCAGTCAAAACCTACATCGAAGCTATCCATAAGCTTCTGCGGACGCGACTCTGCGCCAATCATGCCGTGCAGTACGCCGTTCGCCCCGCATTGGAAGGCTCGCAAGCTCATTTGGGAGAAGTGATCGGCAAGCTCCAAGTCAGGCGCGACGCTACGATCAACTGGTGTAACTCCACGCCGCTTCTCAGTTGCGTGCAGCCGAAGGGCGGGTTTTATGCGTTTCCCAAGCTGGATATCCTCGAAGACGACTTGGACTTCGTTAAGGCCTTGTTGCTTAAGAAACAGGTCTTGGTGGTGCACGGGGGCGGTTTCGGGCAACCACCCGGAACCCGTCACTTCCGATTTGTTTTCCTGCCCGAAGAAACCAAACTAAAGCAGGCGTACGAGGCGATTGCGGAATTCATCCATGAGCGACGCGTCTAGGGAACTAGCCGGCGCGAATGGCTTACGCGGCAGGAAGGTCGGGAGGTGGGGGAACGGCCGTTTCCTACAGACAGGTGACGGAAAATGCATTCCCCCGGGTGAAAGAGTTTTCACCCGCAGTCTTCGCCAAATCAGCAGAATCATATTGGTGGCCTGCTTGCCTACCCGCAAACAATCTTTTCTTCAACGGATGTAATTGAGAATGAATGACTTGCACATAGTTCCGCAGTTGGTTTGCGGGTGGGTATGTTTGGTGTGCTGAGTGCAGCCGCAAACAATGCAGAGGGTCATGCCCGAGTTCCAGTTTCTCAGACCTACACAGGGGCGGATGAGGTAGGGTCCGGGTTCGGTTGGCGCTCTGCATCGGGGACGAAAACGCAGCAGAGTCAGAGAGGTCCAGAAATGAGACAAGAGTTGGGTCAAGGCAGGATTGTTCAACTCGTGGTGCTGCTGGTTGTACTGGGAGGCTCCGCGTTCGGCATGGGAGAGGCAAACAGGAACGCCGCAGTGCCGGAGAAGACGGCATCGGGATCGCCTGCTCAAGCGGACCCCGCCACCTACGTGATCGGGGCGGAAGATGTGCTCGCGGTCAACATATGGCGTGAACCGGAGATTTCTCGATCCGTCCCGGTACGGCCAGATGGCAAAATTACGCTCCCTTTGATCGGCGACCTGGAAACGACCGGGCGCACGCCCGTGCAACTGCAGGCGGAAATTGCTAATCGGCTTGAGAAATACCTCAACCACCCTGAGGTAACGGTGATTGTGCAGGAAGTAAAGAGCCCAAGGTTCAACGTGGTGGGCGAGGTCATACGTCCGGGCGAATATCTTCTGACCAAGCCTATGACGGTGCTGGACGCCATTGCCTTGGCAGGCGGGTTCCGGGACTTCGCCAAGCAGAGCAAGATTTACGTGCTGCGCGTGAATGCCGACGGCACGCGTTTCCGTTTGCCATTCAATTACAAGCGGGTGGTCAAGGGTGGCAATCCGGAACAAAACATCGAACTGCGGATCCACGACACGATCGTTGTCCCATAAAGGCGCCAACCATGGGCAAGAAAATTACTGACACTTTGGCTTGGTTGCTAATCGGCGCGCTGACTACGGCCATGACAGTGTCTGCGCGCGCACAGGAGTCGAGCTCCGGCGTTGCGACTGCTCAGGGCAGCATCGTCTCAGGGCAGGACGCCAGGGAGCAGGCGCCGGCAGTAGCGGGCGAAGTGAGGGCGTCCGGATTTCTGCCGGTTGTTCAAGTAGTGGAGTCGTACGACGATAACGTCTTCCTGTCCACGACCAACCACCACGGCGATGAGGTGACAGCCATCATCGGCTTAATGACCTTCGATCAGGCGGGACCGCGGTGGCAATTCCACCTGCGCTACACGCCAGAGTTTAACCTTTACCGAACGAATTCGTTCCTGAACTACGTCTCGCAAAATTACGTCCATGATCTCGACTATCGAGTGTCTTCCAAGACCGACCTGCACTGGATATTCGATGCGAGCCGCTATCCTTCGCGGGCCATGACCTCGGGCGCGCTCAGCCTCAATAGCGCGAGCGCGAGTTCTGCGCAGCAAATTCAGGGGATCGAGCAAGGACAGGAGATTACGCAAGGCGACATGTCGCTGGGGCTCACACGGCAAATGAGTGAGCATTCAAAACTAGGTATCACCCTCAGTGGCAGCCTCCGCAAGTTTTCCACCGACGACAGCCTCGCGGTACCCGAAGGCACCAATGAACGCACCACTTCGTTGGGAGGCGGCGTGTCGTGGGACACGCAAGTCAGCGCCACGCGGACGTTTGGCTTCAGCACCGGCTACACGTACTTCACATTTCCCGCGACGAATACCCACAATTCTTACCAGTTCATCAATCTGCGAATGTCGCAGAAGCTGCCGCATCAACTGCAGCTTTCGATGGCGGCGGGTCCAGGCTGGCTCCAGCAGCCGGGGCCAAACGGCGCAGTAACCATGCCCAGCTATGACATCTCCGCGTCGCTGACCGGCAACGCCGGCCAGCTCTCGAGCTGGATGGTTTCTTACGTCAAGACAGTGCAGGCTAGCCTTCTGCCCAACAGTCTGGCTTCGCAGGTGGTGTCTGCCCAATACCAGCACAAATGGAATCGCCGCTGGTGGACCACTGCGCTGTTCGGTTATACGCGCTCCCTGAACGCCATCAGCGCAGGCGCCCTGGACGGATTTAGCGGAACCGCTCAGCTGGCTTATCAACTGGGCCGCAGTTCACGCGTGTTCGCTAGCTATTCCCGGACCCAGCAGATCGCTGCCGTTCCTTCGGCACTGTTCAGCAGCTTGGAGCAGAGCCGGGTCTCGGTGGGGTTTGCTTATGAGTTCGCCGCCCACCGCTGAATATAGGAGAAGAGATCACGATGAAGCGACGCACTCCTGAATCGAGCGATTACTGGGAGATATTGCTGCGCCGGCGCTGGTGGATCGTGGTGCCGGCGATGGTGGTGACGGCGGCCACCTGCCTGGTGGTGTGGCGTATGCCGAAGGTCTACCGCTCAGAAACGCTGATTTTGGTAGACCCGCAAAAGATTCCCTCGGACTTTGTGCGGTCCACCATCAGTTCCGATATTACGGAGCGGTTGCAGACTATTAGCCAGGAGATCCTGAGCCGGACCCGTCTGCAAACCATCATCGACCAGTTAGGTCTGTACCACGATCTGCATCAGAGGCTTCTTCCGGAAGACATCATCGAGCAAATGCGCAAGGACATTACGGTGGAGACCATCCTCAGTCCTGGGCCGCGCGAGCATGCCGTAGTAGGGGCCTTCAAGATCAGTTACGAAGGCCGCGACCCGGCGCTGGTGCAGCAGGTGACTCGGGAAATCGCGTCGCTGTTTATCCAGGAGAACCTAGGGGATCGCGAAAGGGGGGTAGTCAACACCAGTGACTTCATCAGCCAAGAGCTGGAAAAAGCCGCTGCGGTGCTCCAGACGCAGGAAGAGCGCATGAAGGAATTCAAGGCCCGCAACATGGGCAATCTGCCGGAACAGCAAACGGCGAACTTGCAGCTTCTGGGGCAGTTGCAAACCATGCTGCAGGCTGAGACCGAAGCTTTGGCACGGGCGCAACAGCAGAAGACCTATTTAGAATCGCTGCTTAATGCGTTGACGGCAGGCAAAGGGCCGGCGCCTCCGGCCCAGCAAGCGGAATTGGAAGCAAAGCGCGCGGAACTGGCGGCGGCGGAACAGAAGTACAAACCTAGCCATCCTGACGTGATCCGTCTGAAGGGAGAAGTGGCGGCGCTCGAAAAGCAGACCCGCAATGCACCCAAGATCGAACCCGGCATCTCCACTTCCAATCAAGAACTGAAGGGGCAAATTGCCTCGTTGGAACAGGAAATCAACCTCCGCAGCCAAGAACAGAAGGACACGGAGAGCAAGATACGCACTTTGGAGCACCGCTTGGAGGTGCTGCCTGCGGTGGAAGAGCAGTTAGCCGCAGTCAACCGCGATTATCAGGTGTCCAAGGACAACTATCAGTCGTTGTTGGCCAAGAAGAACGCCTCCGGCATAGCCGTGGACTTGGAGCGTCGCGCCCAAGGCGAGCGGTTTCGCATTATTGATCCGGCCAGCTACCCCTCCAAGCCCTATAAACCCAATGTCCTGCAGTATGACGCCATGGGGGCTTTGGGCGGCATTGTGCTGGGTTGTGGGCTGGCCCTGGTGATGGAGTTCAAAGACAGCAGCTTACACAACGCCAAGGACGTGACTCACTACCTTTCGCTTCCTGTTCTTGCGTCCCTGCCCCTGACGGCAGGCGGCAGACGCACGTGGCAGCGTCGGACACAGAAATGGCAGGGAATGAGGCTCTCGCAATGAAGCCGGGGGTTTGCAAGTGTACCTAGAGTTCTACAACTTGAAACGCGAGCCGTTTTGCCTTACGCCCGATCCCAAGTTTCTCCACCTTGCGGATCCGCACCGCAATGCCCTGGTGTCCCTGGTTCAGGGGGTAATCCGGCGGCGCGGATTCATGATCGCCACCGGCCCGGTGGGCACTGGCAAGACCACCGTCCTCAATGCGCTGCTCCACCTGCTTTCCAACCTGCACAAGAACGGAGAACGCAGATTGGTGTCCGCGTTCCTGGTGAATCCGGTTCTAACCCGTGATGAATTCCTGGAAACGTTGTTGGATGAGTACGAGCTGCAGGTTCCGTCCCCGACTAAGCCTCGCCGCCTCCTGGCGCTTCACGAGCTGTTCCTGGAAGCGCAGAGCAAAGGGGGCACGGCCGTGCTGCTTATCGATGAGGCTCATCTCTTGACGGTGGAGTTGCTGGAAGAGATTCGCTTGCTCACCAATATGGATACGCACCGCGAAAAATTGCTGCAGGTCATCCTTTGTGGGCAGCCGGAATTGGCGGCCCTGTTGCTGCAACCGCAATTACGGGCCCTGCGGCAGCGCATCGCTCTGTTGGCGCAGTTGCGGCCCCTGACGCCGGGGGAAACGTGCAGCTACATCGAGCAAAGATTGCGCCTGGCGGGATTGCAAGGAGCGGTTCCCTTCTCCGCCGCGGCCCTGGAAGAAGTCTACCGTCGCACGCAGGGCGTGCCGCGCTTGATCAATTTGCTGTGTGACAGCTGTCTGACCGCGGCGCTGCAGGCGCGCCACCGGGAGGTGGATACCGATTGCGTGCACGCCGCCGTCTCCGGGCTCACACTGACGCCGACCGCGGCCAGTGCCGCATCCGCCCCTACCGGATCGCCCCCCGCGGGGGGATTTTCGACCGCCGAAGCGCGTCCCGTGTCCGTGCGCGTCATGCATGAGGAAGCCGAAATCCAGCGCCGAGCGGCTGGAGGGCAGTCGTGAGCAGGTTTTTCAAACGCACTCAGAGCGTGAATGAAACTGCGGTTCCGCACATCGCTCCTTCTATCGATGCCGTGAACCTCGATAAATTGCTCGAGACCATTAACCACGGCGTCGATGATCAGGTGGCTAGCCTTGACGCTCCGCTTTTCAGCAGCCCCCCCCCTCCCGTGCGTAGTGCCAGCCACGAGATGCCTGCCCTCAGCATAGCGGAATTCTCCCCGGAATGCGCCAGCGATGATCAGGTGACAAGCCCTAAGCCTTCTCTTGCCGTCGGCAGCGTCGCTACGACCCGCGCTGCCTCTCGCGAAATGCCTGCGGTCAGCGCGGAGAAATTCTCTCCCGAGCGCGCCGTGGTGGAGGCTCAGGAGGATGTGTCGGAGCAGGTCTTGTCTCTCGAGCGCACCCCGCAAAGCCTGGTGGGAAGACGCTACCAGCCCGGAAGCCAGGTGTCGGTTTTCGCCTATGAGCAATACAGAGTTTTGCGGACCCGGCTGCAAGCCCAGCTTCGCAGCCGCTCGATCCGCACGCTGCTAGTGACCAGCGCGATGCAGGGTGAGGGCAAGAGCACGGTTGCCTCCAACCTCGCCTTCGTGATGAGTCAACTGGAGGGTCGAAAGGTGCTGTTGGTAGATGCGGATCTTCGCCGGCCTACCGTGGCAAATGTCCTGGGGCTGAATGTGCCGCGTGGATTGAGCAGCTATTTGACTGACGGCTTTGCACTCAACCAAGTGCGCTGGCGAATCGAGCCGCAGCTTTCGGTCGTGGCTACCGCTCCCGTGGACTCGGGAGCCGCCGAACTGCTTAGCAGTGAGCGGATGAAGGCGTTTTTGCAGGAAGCCAAGCAGGCGCATGATCTGGTGATCTTGGATGGCCCGCCGCTGTTCCCTATTGCCGATGCGCAGGTGCTAGCGCGGCTGGTAGACGCAGCGCTGCTGGTGGTTGGGGCCGGTCTATATCCGGCGGAGGTGGTCAACTCGGCCGCCGACCTGCTCCGCCCCAAGCTGCTGGGCGCCGTTCTGAACGGAGTTGAGCGATTGCAGCACACCTATTCTCGCTACGGCTATGGTGGCTATGGCCAGCCCTCCGGGCCGCGCCATGGTTAGGGATGAATACTGGCCAGAGCGACTGGCAAAGGAGGAACGGCCGCTAACGCAGGTCGGGACAAGGAACCAGACCATGCTCTCCCCCCAAGCGGAGAGTCCAATGCCCACGCAAGGCGCCACCTCGCAAGCTGTGCTGCACGCTTTGACCGTTGACGTCGAGGATTATTTTCACGTTTCCGCTTTTCGCCACGTGGTGAGCTTCCGCCAGTGGCCCTCTATGGAAAGCCGGGTGGAGCGGAACACGCACATCCTGCTGGAACTGCTGGCAGAGTTCGGAGTACGCGCCACATTTTTTGTCCTGGGTTGCGTCGCGGAATCCTTTCCTTCCCTGATTCGCTCGATCTGCGATGCCGGCCATGAATTGGGCTGCCACAGCTACGCGCACCGCCTGGTCTACGATTTGACGCCCGCGGAATTCCGCGCCGACACTCAGCGGGCAATGGTCGCACTGGAAGACGCGGCAGGACGGGCGGTGCGTCTCTATCGTGCCCCCAGCTTCTCCATCACCAACCGCTCCGCGTGGGCCTTGGAGGTGCTGTTGGAGCTGGGGTTCACGCACGACAGCAGCATCTTTCCGATGCGACATGACCTCTATGGTTTCTCCGGCGTGCCTAGGTTCCCCTTTGCAGTGCAGAAGGGACTACGTAGACTGGTGGAGTTTCCACCACCCACGTTCCAGCTAGGCACGTTCACTCTGCCGATAACCGGTGGCGGGTATTTGCGTCTGCTGCCGCTCTGGTGGCAGACCAATAGGCTGCGGGCCTTGGCGCGCCAGGGTTATCCCACGTTGCTGTATTTGCATCCCTGGGAACTGGACTTCGACCAGCCACGTTTGCCGGCGCCCTGGCGTTCCCGCTTCCGGCACTACACCGGTCTGCGCCGGACCGGCCTGCGCTTGCGGCGGTTGTTGAGCGAATTTCGTTTTGGCACGCTTTCGCAAGTGCTCGACTGTCGGCCGCCAAGCGCAACCTTGGAGCTCTCCGAGCTGACGCAGACCGGCACGACTGCCTCGGCGCTCCCAACACCGTGCTGCTCACTGGAGCGCTGCCAATGAGCGTGCAGCGACATTCGCCGCCAGAAAAAGGCGCCGTACACCGCGACGCGCCGGAGCGCCTGGATGTGCTGGTTCTGGACGAAGACCTCCCATATCCTCTTGATACGGGAAAGCGCATACGCACCTGGAACCTACTGCGACGGCTGGCACAGCAACACAACGTGACCTTGCTGTGCCGCGGCACACCGGGAGAGCACAGCGCACACATCGAAGCCGAGGGCATTCGTGTGCGCCTCGTTCCACCCCTGCCGGTGTGGTCGGGCTGGCGGCTTTACCTGCGGCTACTGGGAAACCTGTTCTCGCTGCTGCCCTACTCCGTCGCCAAGCACTACACGCGAGATTTCCGCAGAGAGTTGAGCGCCGTATTGCGCCAGCAGCAGTTCGATCTGGTGCACTGCGAATGGACTCCGTACGCCGCTTACCTTCCCGCGGCGCGGGATGTGCGGCAGCTGATTGCCACGCATAACGTCGAGTCCCAAATCTGGTGGCGGCGTTGGGCCCACAGCCAGACCGTGATGGAGCGAATTTTCTTTGCGCTGCAAGCATGGAAGATGAAGCGCTTCGAGTGCCGCGTATTGCGCAGTGCGGACCAAGTAACCGCGGTCAGCGAGCCGGATGCAGCCCAGCTGCACAGCTGGGGAATCGGCGGCGTGTCTGTCGTGGAAAACGGGGTTGACCTGAACAACTTTGCGCCGCCCGAAGCAACCTACGGCGATGATGACGAAGTGTTGTTCCTGGGATCGCTAGATTGGTACCCCAATGAGGAAGCGGTTTGCTGGTTGTTGCGGGAAGTCTGGCCGCGGATCCAAGCACAGCGGCCGCAGACCCGGCTTCGCATCGTCGGCCGACGGCCGACCGCCGATCTCAAGAGCGCCCTGGCCCTCCAGCGCGGCGTGGAACTGAACGCTGATGTTGCCGACGTCCGTCCCTATCTCGGGCGGGCCGCGGTGGTAGTGGTACCCCTGCACATTGGGGGCGGCAGCCGTATCAAGATCCTCGAGGGCCTGGCGATGGGCCGAGCGGTCCTCTCCACATCGATCGGAGCGGAAGGGCTGACGGTGGTGGACGGAGTGCATCTGCACCTGGCCGATACTAGTCAATTGTTTGCAGCGCGCTTGCTGGAACTTTTGGATTCTCCAGCCGAACGACAGCAGCTCGGCGCCAACGGACGGCAATTGGTCAGGGAGCGTTACGGCTGGGACCGCATCGCCCGCGTATTGGACGGTGTTTGGAGGGATGGTCGGACAGAACGCACGAATGTCCCCCAGCCCAGCAGCGTTGCCCAGGAACCCATGAGATGCTCGGGATGAAAAAGCGAGTTCTCCATCTTATCGCCAGCAATTTTGTAGGCGGGCCGGAGCGGCAGATTTTGGCCCACGCCCGGGAAGCCGACTCGGCGGATTGGGAGATTTGGGTGGGATCGTTCCGTGATGGCGCAGAGCGCGGCGAACTCTTGCGCACGGCGGACCAGCAAGGCCTGCCGACGGTTGAAATCTTGGCCGACAGCCGCTTCAACCCGTTGGCGGTCGCCGAACTAGTAGAGGCTTTGCAGACCCATCGTGTGGACCTACTTTGCACGCACGGGTACAAGGCCAACATTCTGGGGTGGCTGGCCAGCCGCTTGAGCGACTGCCCGCAGATCGCTTTCTTGCGCGGGTGGACTGCAGAAACCTGGAATGTGCGGCTTTATGAACGGCTGGAACGAATGATACTCCGGCACCTTCCGTGGGTCGCCTGCGTTTCCCAAGCACAGGCACGGGCGCTGTCTGAAGGCCGACGGAACCGGCGCCCGCCCGTCGTAGTGCCCAACGCAGTGCTGTTTCCGTTTGCCAAGCCCCTGGATCCCACCGAGCGCCAGCGTTTGCGTCAACGACTAGGCCTGCCGGAGAAGGTGTTCCTGGTGGGTGCGGCCGGACGGCTCAGTGTGGAAAAAGGTCATCGGTTCTTGCTGCAAGCTGCGGTCGAGATCACTAAGTGCATTCCAGAGTCACACTTCGTCATCTTGGGGGAAGGACGGGAGCGACCGCATCTTGAGGCACAATGCGCGGAGTTGGGGCTACGCCAGCAGGTAACGTTCGCAGGCTTCCAGAAAGACATTGGCCCCTGGATTCAGGCCATGGACGTGCTGGTAAATCCTTCTCTATCGGAAGGCACGCCCAACGTCCTGCTGGAGAGCATGGCGCTGGGAACGCCGGTGGTGGCCACCGCGGTCGGCGGTGTGCCCGACTTGGTGCGCGACCAGCAGGACGGAGTCTTAGTCGCTCCTGGACATCCTGCTGCGCTCGCCGCTGCGGTGATCGACGTTTGTCGCCAGCCTGACACGGCAGAACGTCTGGCGCAAAGCGCACAGGAACGGGTCAAGGAGAATTCGCCGTCGCGGCAGCAGCAACATCTATACGACCTCTACCTGGAAACGCTTGGTGGAGCGGTCGCGTTTCCCGATACGAGTCTGGCCAGCTACCATCGGCAGCTTCCCATGATCTCGGTCATTGTTCCGGTTCGAAATGAAGAGGCGCACTTGGGAGACGTCTTAGAGGATTTGCTGCGCCAGCAATATCCGCCCGAAAAGTACGAAATCCTGGTTGCAGACGGGAATTCTACCGACGGCAGTGCCTCGATTGTGGAACGGTATGCGCGCCAGGGAGCGGTGCGGATCGTGCGGCTTCCCAACCCGCGGCAACTCTCCGGTGCGGGGCGCAATGTTGGCATACTCCAGAGTCGCGGCGAAGCGGTCCT
>Ga0187771_10003329_pt1 | contig 11208 bp, 10 predicted proteins | sample 0116_SJ02_MP15_1_FD_133139 | JGI IMG/M metagenome (GOLD analysis project Ga0187771, IMG submission 133139) | Tropical peat soil microbial communities from peatlands in Department of Meta, Colombia - 0116_SJ02_MP15_10_MG | ecosystem: Environmental > Terrestrial > Soil > Wetlands > Peat | place... | reverse complement strand
CTCCGCCCGTGGGGGACGTAGAGGCGGTATGACCGACCTGGCGATCTACGCGGCCGTCCTGATCAGCGTCTTCGCGATCGTCGACCCGGTCGGGACGCTCCCGTTCTTCGTCGCGCTGACGGACGGTCTCTCCGAGGCCGACCGCGAGGTCGTCCTGCGTCGGGCGGTGATCGTCTTCGCGACCGTCCTCGCACTGTTCGCCCTGCTCGGCCGGTTCCTGTTCGCGGCGTTCGGCTTCACCCTCGGGGCGTTCGAGATCGCGGGGGGGATCCTGCTGTTCCTGGTGGCGTTCGACATGCTCCAGGGCGAGATGACACGGACGAAGTTCACCTCCCAGGACCAGGACGTGGCGGTCGCCCATCGCGACGAGATCGCGGTGGTCCCTCTCGGGATCCCGCTGCTCGCCGGTCCGGGGGCGATCTCGACCGTGATGATCTACGAGGGGAGCGCGGGGACCGACCCGTGGATCATCGTCGCGACGTTCGTCGCGATCTTCGTGACGGCCTGCGCGACGTACGTGATCCTGCGGGTCGGCCGGCCGATCCTCGGGAAGCTGGGCCGGACCGGCGTGATGGCGATGACGCGGGTCTTGGGCCTGATCCTCGCCGCCCTCGGGGTGCAGTTCGTGCTGAACGGCGTCGCGTCCGTCCTGCCGCACCTGTAGGCCGCCGAGGTACCGCAGCGCGGGCCGAGGCCTTCGCCCTGGCCGCGGCGCCGGGACGACGGGCGAGGACGACCGCGGACGGGCTCCTCGGGTTCCGCTCGACCGCCCAGACCTTCTCGCCGGCGCGGATCGCCACCGGCAGGTCGTTCTCGGCGGGCGGGAACGCGCACTCGTAGTCGTCGGTGTAGGCGCAGTACGGGTTGAACGCCCGGTTGAAGTCGACCTCGTAGACGTCCTGCTCGTTCAGCTCGAGCGTCACGTAGCGGCCGGCTCCGTAGCTCTCGCGTCCACTGGTCGCGTCCCGGAACGGGACGAAGACCGCCGTGCCGACCCCCTCGCCGGCATGGTAGAGCCGCAGCGCCAGCACCTGGCCCTGGAGGAGGAAGGAGAGGTCGCCGAGGTAGCGCATCACCGCCTGGTTGTCGCGGTTGGTGCGCAGGTACGCCTCGGCCGGCGGGGAGACCCTCTCGAGGGTCGCGGTGACGCGGTAGCTCGGGTCCGGGGGGAAGTAGACGAGCTCGTGGAACGGCACGCGTCCGCTGACGAACGGCGACTCCGGGTGCCGGGACATGAAGTCGTTCTTCATCGCGCGCTCCGTCTCGAGCTCCTTCCGCCACGCGTCGTCCTGGACCATCGGCGCGGGGGAGCTCGGGTGCCGCTTAACGCTTCGTGCGGAGGCCCGGCGCGCGCCCCAGCTCGAGCGCCATCAGCCCTTCGTCCACGACCTTGCCGCCGCGGCGGAAGCCCCCGGGAACCGCCCCGATCCCTCGGAAGCCGAACTCCTCGTACAGCCGTCGTGCCCCGGGGTTGTCCGCATGGACCCCCAGGCGAACGACCTTGAACCGGTCCCGGGATCGGCGTAGTGCGGCACGTAACAGCGCGTGACCGACCCCTCGGCCGCGGTAGCCATGCTCGACGAGGATGCCGAGCTCCGCGACGTGGCCGTTCTCGGCGTCGGCCGCCCTCCCCACGCGCCCCACGGTGCAGTGACCGACGACGCGTCCCCCGACCTCCGCGACGACGGCTACCGCGTCCCCGGCGAGGACCCGCCGGTACAGCGTGGAGAACCATTCGACCTCCTCCGCGAGGGTCGGCTTCCGGGCGAGGAGCGTGATACCGTGCGGCTCCCCCGCGTCCCGCTCATCGTAGAGATGCCAGTAGCCCCGGACGAGGTCGTTGAAATCGCCCCAGCGGAGCTCCCGGGTCCGCACCGCGCCCCGTAGTCGGCCGCGGCGTCGCCGTGGGGTAGGGGCCTTCACGCGAGTCCCTCCTCTCGATTGGCCGTCGAGGCGTGAGGCTACATACGTCCACGCTTCCGCCGCCGCTTTCCTGCCTCACTAGGGAAGACGCGGGTGGGCTGCTCGGGACGTCGCCCCTCTCCTTCAGCTCGCCCGGGGAACGCGTCGTGGGCGCCGGACGGGGGATGACCCCTGACAGGGGTCTACATGTAACCGAACTGCCGCTTCGCGAAGTCGCTCATCCGGTCCGGGCTCCATGGGGGTTCCCAGACCAGCTCGACCGTGGCGCCGTGGACGTCCGGGACCTTCTCGATCACCGTCTTGACCTCCTCGGCGAGGATCCCGGCGACCGGGCAGCCGGGGGCGGTCAGCGTCATCTTGAGCTTGACGTCGTTCCCGCTCCATTCGAAGCCGTAGATCAACCCGAGGTCGACGATGTTCATCGGGATCTCGGGATCGTAGACCTGCTTCAGCCCCTCGGTGATGAGCCGTTCCCTCTCGGCGTAGGCGCCACCGGCCCCGATCGGGCCGTTCGAGGGAGGCGTGGGGGCTTCGGTCGCGTCGTGCATCGCCTTCCGGAGCGGACCGGGTGCTATAACGGTGAGGGCGCCGGGGCCGCCCCGGCCCTCTCGAGTGGGAGCGCCTTTATTCGGCGCGCCGGTGGACCGGCGGTGACGCCCCCTACCGACATCCACGCGCTCGCGCCCGCCCGGGGCCGGATGAAGTTGAGGTCGGTCGGGGTATCCGGCATCCGTAAACCGCTCAACGTTCAGCGCGCCGGGCGAACGCACCCGCTCGCGGTCACGTTCCACGTAGCGGTCGACCTTCCCTCGAGCCGCAAAGGCTCGGACCTCTCCCGGAACGCCGAGATCCTCGCCGAGATCGTCGACGAGACGGTCACCCGCCCCGTCGAGAGCCTGGAGAACGCCTGCTCGGCGATCGCCGCGGAGCTCCTGCGGCGGCACGGCTACGCGACGGAGGCGTCCGTGGAGGCGTCGGCCGAGTACTTCCTCCGCCAGGGAGTCTCGGAGGAGAAGCGCAGCTTCGAGGACTACACGCTCGTCGCCGAGGCCCGCGCGACGCGGGGAGCCGACGGCGCGGTGACGGTCCACCGGGCGGTCGGGGCGGAAGCGGTCGGCATGACCGCTTGCCCGTGCGCGATGGAGACGTGCCGGGAACGCCTGACCGCGGAGTTCCCCCTGCTCGCCGACCCCCGGCTCGCCGCCCTGCCGATGATCTCGCACAACCAGCGCAACCGCACCCGCCTGGTCTTCGAGCTCGCCGGGGACACCGACGTGGAGGCCGAGGAGGTGATTGCCGCGATCGAGGCGGCGCAATCGAGCCCGACGTACGCGATCCTCAAGCGGGGGGACGAGGGCCAGGTCGTCCTGAACGCCCATCGTCATCCGAAGTTCGTCGAGGACGTCCTGCGCGACCTGCTCGCGAGCCTCCCGGAACGGTTCCCGCACGTGCCGGACCCGGTGGCCGTCGTGGCGACGACCGTGAGCGAGGAGTCGATCCACAAGTACAACGTCGAGGCGTCGCACCGGACCACGTTCGGGGAGCTCCGTCGCCCCGCCGCCCGCTAGGGCGGTACGCCCAGGGAGAGGGACGTGCGCTACGCGCTGGACGCACTCCGCCGCCGACCCGGCCGCGCGCTGCTGACCTCCCTCGGGATCGGGCTGGCGTCGGGCCTGGTCGTGCTGCTGCTCGCCCTCTCCGCGGGGGTCCAGACGAGCGCCACGACGCTGGCGTACGCCAGCGGGGTCGACCTCCTCGCGACGAGCTCCGCGGGGGGCAACGGCTCGCCCCTGAGCGGCGTGCCCCCCCCGATCCCGCACGCCCACGCCCTCACGACGGGGATCCCTCGCGCCGACCCGAACGTCGCGGCGGCCAGCCCGTGGCTGCTGAGCGACCTGGTCTTCGGGAACGCGTCGCTCTGGTCGGCCGCGAACCACAGCTCGGTCCCCGCCGGCTGGAGCTACACCGGGTCCGGCGCGGTCGGCTGGATCCCGGACGAGCTGGGCGGGATCGAGACGCCGACCCTCTACAACGGGACCGGGTTCACGGCGGCGGGAGACCCCCACTATGCGAACGGGACGTTCCTGGGCAGTCCGACCCACCAGATCGTGCTGGACCAGTCGCTCGCCGGGGTCCTTCGGCTCCACGTCGGGCAGTCGGTCTGGGCGAGCCCCGCCGCGCCACCGTCGGACGCCGCGCTACCCGGCTGGTACGCCAACGCGACGGAGTTCACCGTCGTCGGGATCTCCGGAGCGTTCTGGCTCGTCCCGTCGGCGGAGCTCGCGTTCGTCTACCTTTCCGAGCTTCAGCAGCTCGTCGGGGGGGCCAGCAACTCGACCGACTACGCGACGCTCGTCCTGATCCATCTGAGCGATCCGACCGACCCGGCGGCCGACCAAGCGAAGATCGCCCTCGCGTTCCCGCAATTGTCCGTCTACACCCTCGCCAACCTCCTCGGCGAGATCCAGCACGTTGTCAACGTCTACCGCACGTTCGGCGTGCTGATCGGCGCCATCGGCCTCGTCGTGGCGACCCTGTTCGCCACCACCGTGCTCCAGATGTCGGTGGACGACCGGAGCCGGGAGCTCGCTCTCCTTCGGGCGATCGGTCACCGCCGTGCCGACGTGGGCGCCGAGGTCGTGCAGGAGGGGATCCTCCTCGGGGCACTCGGCCTCGCCATCGGCCTGCCGCTCGCCTACGTCGGGGCGGTCGGCATCAACCGGTTCCTCCTCGGGCTCGTGTCGGGGCTTCCGTCCGGGTTCTCGTTCGTCTCGTTCGACCCGCCAGTGATCGGCTCCGGGGTGGCCGCCGTCGTCGCGGTGGCGTTGGTCGCGTCGACCGTGCCGGCCGTGCGCGCCATGCAGCTACCGGTCGCCGAGGAGCTGAGGGCCCCGTGAGGCGCCATCCTTCCTCCCGGGCGCTCCGGCATGCCCGCTGGCAGTCGGTCCTGGCGGTCGCGGCGATCGCCTCCGCGGTCGCGCTTCCGGTCGTCCTCGTCAGCGTCGGCGGCGGAGTGGCGGCGCACGAGCTCGCGAGCCTGGAGCAGTCCGGCTACCAGCTCGTCGTGAGCGCGGAGGGCCTTCACGGGATCGGGAACGCCCACCAGGACGAGGTGAAGCTGCTCGCGCTGCCGAACGTCGAGGATGCGGCGCCGATCCTGAGCATCGCGGTCGACGCCTTCAACGCGAGCGGGAACGTCTCGCCGCTCCTCGCCGAAGGGGTCGTCCCCTACCCGTTCGCCGCGACGCTCGGTCCTTCGGAGGCCGGCTTGTTCCCCCTGCCGCTCCCCCTCGGCGACCCGAACGACACGGTGCACTTCGCCCACGGGACCTACCTCGGCCCCACGACCTACGACGTCCTGCTGTCCAGCACGTACGCGTCGAAGTTCGGCGTCCGCGTCGGGAGCTCCGTCGTCCTTTCGCCCACGACCAACGCGTCGCTGGGGGTCCGCTACAACGTGACCGGCCTGTTCGGGACCCCGCTCTCCGTGGTGCAGCCCAGCGGCGCCTTCGCCGCCGTCCTCCTCCTCTCCAACCTGCAGACCCTCGCCGGGTACGCGAGCGGACCGCACGCGGTGGTGCCGGACGGAGCGGACACCATCGAGGTCGTCGTCACCCCATCCGCGGCGGAGAACCCGGCGGCGCTCGCGCGCGTCGCGAACGAGGTCCAGGGGGCGTTCCCGGCGTACACCGTGACGACCCTGAGCTCGGAGGCGTCCCAGCTGCGGTCCGCCGCGAGCGTCCTCACCGGCTTCTACCTCGCGCTCTCGTCCGTGGGGCTCGCGGTCGGGCTGCTCTTCCTCGCGCTCGTCCTGGTCCGCCGCGTCGAGCGCGAGCGGCGGTCGATCGGGATCCGACGGGCGATCGGCGTCCCGGCGTGGTCGGTGGCCGGGGCGATCGTCCAGGACGGCGCGACGCTCGCCGCCGGGGGCACCGCGGTCGGCGTGGTCGCGGGATACCTGGTCGTCCGCGGGCTCGCCACGTGGGCGAGCGCCACGGTCCAGGAGGCGGCCCAGCTCGCCATCTTCGGGCCGGTGTTCCTCCTCGAGCTCGTCGGGGCCGTCGTCGCGCTCTCGGTCGTGGCGAGCCTGGCCGCGGTCCGCTCGGCGTGGTCGATTGACCTCCTGGAGGCGCTCCGGTGAGCTCCTCGGCCGCCCCTCGGGTCGAGCTCCGGAAGGTCAGCCGCACCTACGCCGCCGGCGGCGCCGAGGAGGTCCGGGCGTTGCGGGAGGTCGACCTGGACCTCCCCGCGGGGGGGTTCGTCTCGGTCGGGGGGCCGAGCGGCTGCGGGAAGACGACACTGCTGAACCTCGTCGGGCTCCTGGACGCCCCGACGGACGGCGAGCTCCGCTGGGACGGGACGCCGGTCGGGCTGCGCAGCGACCGCGAGCGCTCCCGGCTCCGCCTCGAGATGGTCGGGTTCATCTTTCAGCGGTTCTACCTGCTCCCGACGTTGACCGCCGCCGAGAACGTGGAGCTGCCGATGCGGGCCCTGGGGGTCCCGCGCGCCGAACGGCGGGAGCGGGCCGCCGGCCTGCTCCGCGAGGTCGGCCTGGAGGAGCGCGCGCGAGCCTACCCGCACCAGCTCTCCGGTGGCGAGGAGCAGCGCGTCGCGATCGCCCGGGCCGTGGCGAACGGGCCCGGGCTCCTCCTCGCCGACGAACCGACCGGCGAGCTCGACAGCGCCAGCGCAAACGTCGTGCTCGACCTCCTCGTCCGGGTGCGGGCCGCGCGGCAGGCGACCCTGGTCCTCGTGACGCACAATCCCGAGGTGGCGGCCCGCGCCTCCCGGCACCTCACGCTCCGCGACGGCCGCGTCGTCGCCGACCGGGCGGGGGCGTGAGCCGTGGCACGGATCGCGATCCTCCTCAACGAGCGCTGCCACCCGAAGGAGTGCCAGTGGGAATGCCAGGCCTACTGCCCGCCCGTGCGGATGGGCCAGGAGTGCATCGTCGAGGGACCGCTCGGCAAGCCGGTGATCTCCGAGACGCTCTGCATCGGCTGCGGGATCTGCGTCCACAAGTGCCCGTTCGACGCGATCAAGATCCTCAACACCCCGGAGGCCGACGAGGCGGAGATCGTCCACCGGTACGGCTACAACGGGTTCCGGCTCTATCGCCTGCCGCTCCCGCCGGTCGCGGGGATCACCGGCCTCCTCGGCCCGAACGGGACCGGTAAGTCGACGGCGCTCCGGGTCCTCGCCGGGGTGGAGGTCCCCAACCTGGGCGATTACGGACAGCCCGGCGACTGGTCGAAGGTCCTCGCCCGCTTCCGGGGGACCGCGCTCCACGCCCACTTCGACAAGCTCGCCCGGGGGGAGCTGCGGACGGTCGTCAAGCCCCAGTACGTCGACCGGCTCGCCGAGAACGACACGACCGTCCTCGGCTACGTCGGGGACGGTCCGGCCGCCCGGTCCGCGGTCGAGCGGGTCGGGCTCGAGACGAAGGCGGCCCGCCGGCTGGGCGAACTCTCGGGAGGCGAGCTCCAGCTCACCGCGCTGGCCCGGACGCTCGCCACCGACGCGGACCTCTACCTGATCGACGAGCCGTCCAGCTACCTCGACATCGTCCACCGGCTCCAGGTCGCCCGGATCCTGCGCGAGCTCGGCTCCCGCAAGAGCGTCGTCGTCGTCGAGCACGACCTCGCGCTCCTCGACTATCTCGCGGACCAGGCGCACCTGATCTATGGGGAGGCGGCGGCGTTCGGGGTGATCACGCACCCGCTCGCGATGCGGACGGCGATCAACACCTACCTCACCGGCTACCTGAAGGACGAGAACGTGCGGTTCCGGCCCGAGCCGGTAAGGTTCGTCGCGCATCCGCCCCGGCCGGTCTCCCGGCCCAACGCGCTCGTCCGGTTCCCCGCCCTCGCGAAGGAGTTCCCGGCGTTCTCGCTCTCGACGAGCCCGGGAGAGATCGCCAAAGGGGAGACGATCGGGATCGTCGGGCCGAACGCGACCGGCAAGACGACGTTCGTCCGGATGCTGGCGGGGGCCGAGACGCCCACCCGGGGCGCGCCTCCACCGGGGGTCAGCGTCAGCTACAAGCCGCAGTACCTCAAGGCGACCCAGGGCTGGAGCCTGCGCGAGCGCTCGACGGCGCTCGCCGGCGAGCCGGGGTTCGACGCCCGTACGTTCGAGCGCGAGCTCGTCCCGGGCCTGCACCTCGACGAGGTGCTGGACGTCGCGCTGCCGGACCTGTCCGGCGGGGAGCTCCAGCGCGCGGCGGTCGCCCTCGCGCTCGCGCGGCCGGCGACCCTCTACCTCCTGGACGAGCCGTCGGCGTACCTGGACGCCGACGAGAGGATGGCGATGGCGCGGCTCCTCCGGCGGCAGGTCGAGCGCCAGGCGGCGAGCGCGCTCGTCGTCGACCACGACGTCTACTTCCTCGACCTCGCCTGCGACGCCCTCGTCGTCTTCCGCCACCCGGACGCCGACCCGGGCCGCGGGGTGGGCGAGGGGCCGTTCCCGATGCGTGACGGGATGAACCGGCTGCTCCGTGAGGTCGATGTGACGTTCCGGCGGGACGCCGAGACCCTGCGGCCGCGCATCAACCGGGAAGGCTCGGCCCTCGACCGGGAGCAACGCGAGAAGGGGGAGTACTACTACGACGTCGCCGCCTGAGCCCCCGACGGCCGCCGTCGTCGACGACGACGGGCGGTTCCGCATGCGCGCGAGCCTCTCGGCGGTGGTCGTCGGCGTCTACGCCGTCATGGTCCTGCTCCTCATCTTCGTCCTCGGCGCGCGGAGCTCGATCGGCTTCTCCTGGGTGCTGTACCTCCTGCTCGCCGTGACCTTCCTCTTCCTCGCGCGGTACCTCTCGACGACCTACCTCCTCGACGACGCGACCCTCGTGGCGCGCACGCTCTTCGGCGCCCGTCGGGTCCCGCTGGAGGAGGTGCGCGCGATCGAGTACGCGAGCCTGCGCGACCTCGCCCCGACGGGCGGCGGGGTGTTCTCGTGGATATGGCGCGGCAAGATGTACAGCGCCGCGATCGGCGAGTTCGACCCGATCTTCACGGACGCCGCCTCCGGTCTGTTGGTCACCGCCGGCGCCTACCCGCTCTACATCTCGCCCCGCCGTCCTCAGGAGTTCGCGCGCGAGCTCTCGCGCCGGGTGCGCTCGTACACGGGAGCGCTCCAGAAGGACGTCGGGAACCCGTCGGCGCCCGAGCCACCGCGGCGGACCCCGGGACGGTGGGGGCCGGGCCCGTAGGCCCGTGGACCCGCGGCCCGGGCCGGAGGGGACGCCCCTACGCCTTCTTCGCGGTGAACGTGACCGCCACCGTGGCGGCGGCGCCCGCCACCTTGACCGACTTCGGTAGGCCGGCGCTGTGGAAGCCGGTCACCAGGCCGATCTTGTAGCCGTACGTCGCGTTCGGGAGGTGGAAGACGATCGCGGTCCCCGCCGCGGCCGTCAGCACCTGGCCGTGGATCGTCACCGACCAGTTCCCGCTGATGAGCCCCGTCTCGGTGAACGTCACGTTGTACGGGTAGACGTACTTCAGCGCGATCGACGTGCTCTTGAGGAGGTCGATCGTCCCGGCGATCGGCACGACGACCTTCCCCTCCTTCGCCGTGATCGTCTGGCCGACGAGCGGCTGGACGGCGTACGGGTAGTTGCCCGGCGTGAGGTTGAGGAACTTCTCCGAGGCCTTGGTCGCGCACCGGTCGACGCCCGCGACCACGACGCACCAGGAGTGCCCCTTGGGCAGGCCGTGCTCGCCGAAGCCGAGGTTGACCGTCTTGCCCTTCGCGAAGGTGAAGGCGAGCGACACGGAGTTGCCGCTCACGTTCGTCGAGCCGGTCGCCGGCAGGTTCACGACCACGCTACCGGACGGCCCCGTCAGGAGGTAGGTGTACGTCCCGTTCGGGACCTTGAACGTCACGCTCGACGTCGTGGTCGACATCACCTGGCCGCCCAGGTACGCCGTCCAGCTCTTCTTCGGCAGACCGGCGGTCACCGTGAACGTCACCTTGTAGGCGACGACGTGGAAGGCGACGCCGACCGTGGCGGCCGCCCCGCTCACGCTGAACGTCCCCGGCGGGGCCGCGTACTTGAGGTTGGCCGAGCCGACGGTGTAGCTGTAGCCGCCGTCGGCCTCGATGAACCCGATGGACGCGGTCGTCGAGGCGTTCGTCCGAACGCCGACGGTGACCGACCAGTTGGTCCCGGCCGGAAGCCCCGTCTCGGTGAACGTGACGTTGTACGTCGTGCCGAGCAGGCTGACCGTTCCCTGGTGGTCGTTCGCGACGAACACCGCCGACTTCGCGGGGTCGTAGGCGACCCCCACAGGGTCCGCGCCGACGGATACGGTCGCGGTCACGAGGTCGGTCGCCGTCGAGATCACGCTGACGGAGTTCGAGCCCGAGTTCGCGACGAACACCTCGGCGTCCGCGGAGTCGTACGCCACGGCCGCCGGTGCCGTGCCCACCGTCACGGTGGCCACGACCGCATCGGAGCTCGCGTTGAGCACGCTCACGGTGCCCGAACCGGCGTTCGCGACGAACATCTCGTCCAGCGCCGGGTCGAAGGCGATCCCCTGGGGCTCGGAGCCGACCGTGATCGTGGCGACCACGGTGTCGTTGCTGTCGTTGACGACGGTCACGGTGCCCGCGTGGTAGTCGGTCGCGAACAGCTCGCCCTGGGCCGGGTCGTAGGCGATGCCGTAGGTGCCGACCGAGACGTTCACCGCGGTCTTCACCGCGTTGCTCGAGCCGTTGATCACCGTGAGGTTGCCCGTGGTGAGGCTGGTGACGAAGACCTCGTCCGCCGCGCCGTCGTACGCCGCCCCCCTCGGGGACGCTGCGACCGTCGCCGGAGGGTTGACGGTGTTGGTCGAGTCGGCGATCGCGCTCACCGAGGCGCTCGCCGGCCCGACGACGAAGACCTTGCCCTCGGCGGCGGCGTAGGCGAGCGCGCCGGGGCTGTAGCCCACGGAGAGGTTCGCGGTCGGCAGGAGACTGGTGCTGGAGATGATGCTCACGCTCTTCGCGTCCGCGACCCCGACGAACGCCTCGCCCTGGCCCGTATCGTACGCGACGCTGGTCGGCACGAAACCGACCCGCACCGTCGCGGTGACGGCGTTGGCGACATCAGAGACGATGCTGACGTTGTCCGCGTTGCTGTTCGCCACGAAGACCGAGGCCTTCGTTGGGTCGTAAGCGACCCCGATGGGGCCCGGCCCGACCGGGACCGCCGCGACGACCGTATCGGTCGCGTCCGCGATCACGGTCAGGGTGCTCGTGTTCTCGTTCGCGACGAACACCTCGCCGTGCGCCGGGTCG
>Ga0187771_10003328_pt1 | contig 11212 bp, 9 predicted proteins | sample 0116_SJ02_MP15_1_FD_133139 | JGI IMG/M metagenome (GOLD analysis project Ga0187771, IMG submission 133139) | Tropical peat soil microbial communities from peatlands in Department of Meta, Colombia - 0116_SJ02_MP15_10_MG | ecosystem: Environmental > Terrestrial > Soil > Wetlands > Peat | place... | reverse complement strand
TCTGGGAAAGAGTTCCTGACCGCTCTCATTCTTGGTTATGAGATCGCTTGCCGGATTGGAATCGCCTCCAAATTGAGAATGACGATGCACCCTCACGGATCCTGGGGAACAATTGGAGCAGCGGTTGCTGTGGGGAAGTTGGTCAACCTCCGCGTCGATCAAATGAAAACGTTGATCAACATTGCCTCATCCATGACACTCGCCACATCAAGAAAGACGATGCTGGAAGGAGGAACCGTTAGGAATGTCTATGCCGGAGTGAGTGGTTACATGGGAATATTGGCTTATTATCTTTTAAAGAGCGGATTTACGGGCGAGGCAGATGGGATCGGCTCGGTGTATGGAGGCGTTGTTTCCGATTCCTTCGACCCGCAGGCCATGGTCGAGGGACTGGGTTCGAGGTACGAGATCACGAGGAATTATTTCAAGCAGTATGCCTGCTGCCGTTACAATCATTCGACTCTCGACGCCCTCTATGGGGTTATGAGACAGCAAAAAGATGGCAAACTGGATCCGAGGGATGTCGAGTCCATCAAGGTGGAGACTTATTCGCTGGCCGCTCAGCTCAGCAGTCGGAATCCAGTTAATATGCTTGCAGCAAAGTTCTCAGTGCCGTTTGCCATCGCCACGACGATTATCCATGGGAACTCCGGGGTAGGGAGTTTCCTGCCACAGAAGGTGGGACAGAGGGAGATCCAGGAACTGGCCTCCCGTGTCGTGGTTGAAGAGAACCCTGATTTTACTAAGATGATGCCTTCGAGACGTCCTTCGCGGGTCACTCTCCGTTTGAAAGATGGCAAGGTGTTTACGGAGACCGTTTTTGTGAGCAAAGGAGACGTCGAAAACCCTTATTCCACCGAAGAGCTCGAGACCAAGTTTCTGGACATGACCGTACCGGTTTATGGCCGGGAGAAGGCAAGGGAGATTCTGGAGCGATCGAAGAAAATTGAAACCTTTACCACCGTCAAAAAGTACGCCGAAGGACTTTAGCAGATCTTTCGTAACATTCATTAAAAGGAGGACCGTAAAATGAGCAGGTATGATCTGGTTGTGAAGGGCGGCAGCGTCGTTATCCCAACGGCCGGGGTTATCAAGGCGGATATCGGTATTGTGAAAGAGAAGATATCGGCCCTCTCAAAAGAGATTGATGAGAAGGAAGGGACCAGAGTAGTCGATGCTTTCGGGAAACATGTTTTTCCAGGGGGGGTGGACTCTCATTTCCACATCGGTATTTTCAGGCCAATGGAGGAGGATGCCCTGAGTGAATCGAGGTCTGCGGCATGGGGTGGAGTGACAACCATTTGCAGTTATTTTCGTACGGGGAAAAACTATCTCAATAAATCCGGGCCGTACAAAGAGATCTTCCCGGAGGTCTTGGAAAAATCGAAGAACTCCTTCTATACAGATTATGTCTACCACATCACCTGCATGACACCGGACCAGGTCAAAGAGATTGAGATGTTGGTCAAGGACTTCGGCGTCTCAACATTTAAGTATTACATGTTCTATAAGATGCTGGATTTAACAGGAGCCACGGGAAGTGACAAGTATCTCCTTCTGAACACCTCTTATGACCTCGGGTTCCTGTACAACTATATGCAGGAGGTGGCGAGGGTCAACCAGAAATACTCCGACTACGGCAAGATCAGCCTGAGCATCCACTGCGAACAGCCGGAGATCATCAACGCTGCAACCCAACATGTGAAGCAACGTGCACCCGGGAATCCTTTAAAGGATTACAGCGATGCTCGACCTCCTTTTCAGGAAGAGATGGCTATCAAGGAAGTGGAAGCCCTCGTATCCCAGACGAGCTGTCCGGTCAATCTGCTTCATCTATCGAGCATTGATGCGATCAAGGCAGGAATGGAAACCGCAACAAAATTTCCCAAACTTAACATTTTACTGGAGGGGACCCTTCACCACCTCGGGCTGTCCAATGACATCCCATACGGTAGGATGGGGAAGGTCAATCCACCCATTCGTGGAAAAGAGCACGTGGAGGCCCTGTGGAAGGCCGTTATAAACGGAGACATCAAGACCGTGGTGAGCGATCATGCCTGTGCAACGAAGAAAATAAAAGAAGGGGATCTCTGGACATCCTTGGCAGGCTTTGGTGGAACAGAGATCATGTTTCCCCTGCTCTTAACAGAAGGACACCTTAAGCGGGGCCTTCCCTTGGAAAGGATCGCCGAACTCACTGCCTATAACCCGGCCATCTATCACGAGCTTTATCCCAAAAAAGGTGCCATTGCCGTTGGTTCGGACGCCGATCTGGCTGTGATCGATCTGGACAAGGAGAAAGAGATATCGCTGAGCACACTCCATTCCGCTCAGGACTTTACTCCCTTCGAGGGATTCAAATACAAAGGCTGGCCCGTGTGCACGATCCTTCGGGGGAAGATTATGTTTGAGAACGACAAGGTGGTCGGCAAGGCGGGCGACGGCCAATTTGTGAAACGCCCGGTCCGGTATCACTACCGGGATGAGTTTGGCACGAAGTAATACATGTTCTGAACATGAAAGAACTCCAACTTTTCAGGAAACGCTGCGGCTAAGATCTGCTCCAGTAGCAGCGCCATGTCCTTGGCCATGAATGAGCCGGACGTATCACCGGGATGTGGCGGCACATCGGCGTTAGCAAAGTGCTAAGGTTTCGCACTGAGGGGTGTCAGCGGCAGGGAAACGGGGTCGGCCATCATTTCCTCATTGCGGGTCATGATGAATCTGGGGTTTTCAGGGATTTGAGACCTGATATCTATGGTCGGATCACAGAGCCAGTGATTTTCTAAAGCGGCTCTTTGTCGGTCTTTGCGCTTCAGTAGCACCCGTCTTTTTTCTTGACAGCTTGTCGATGGCTAATGTAGTAAGTATACACCATTATGACTTAACCAGAAAAGCAGCTCTATTTCGAGGTAATTCGTGAGTCTTCCTGGTCTTCCTCTTCTTCTTCAATCGATTGTCAGTGGAATCTTGATGGGCGGAGTGTATAGCCTGATCGCCATCGGCCTGACCTTGATATTCGGGGTGATGAGGATCATTAATTTTGCCCACGGTTCCTTTATGATGTTAGGCATGTTTACAACCTACTGGCTGTTCATCCTTCTGGGCATCGATCCTTATCTTTCCCTTCTTCTCTCCATCCCGTGCCTTTTCGTTCTGGGGATCATCGTTGAACGTTTCCTGATTGCTCAGGTATTGGATGCCCCCGAATACAGCCAGCTTCTTCTTACCCTTGGCATCTCCCTGTTCATTGAAAACTTAGCCCTTTTCCTCTGGAGCCCGAACTTCAGGACTCTGGATATTGGATACCTAAAAAAAACGACGACGATAGGGATGGTCATGATCAGCTTTCCGAAGGTCATTGCCTTTCTTTTTGCCATCCTTCTCACCGGCATCCTCTATTATTTCCTCAAGTGCACAGACCTGGGAAAGGCCATCCGTGCGTCCTCTGAGGAGAAAGAAGGGGCCTTAACCGTAGGGATCAATTTAAAAAGAATCTATTACGTTGCCTTTGGAATTGGGACAGCATGTGTGGGCGCGGCCGGCACATTAACTGCGGCTTTCTTTTACGTGAACCCCCACGTCGGTGGGATTTTTGTCATCACTGCCTTCGTGGTGGTGGTGCTCGGGGGGATGGGGAACTTTATCGGGGCTTTTGTAGGGGGCCTTATCATCGGCCTGGCCGAATCCATTGGAGCCGCCTTTGTTCCCGGGCAGTTAAAGCAGTTCATCATTTACTTCATCTTCATTCTTGTTCTGTTCTTCAAACCAGAGGGACTTTTCGGGAGGTCCCGTGAGTAACCCTGTACAGAGGGTGATGAAGATTCTCGTGACGATCGTGGTGGGAGTTTTTCTCCTCGTCCTTCCTCGCTTCATCGGAGGCTATTTTCTACATCTGATCACGATGATCTTCTTTTTTGCCTATCTCGGCACGGCATGGAATATCCTGGGGGGATACGCGGGGCAGTTCTCCTTCGGCCATGCTGCCTTCTTCGGAATAGGGGCCTTTACGTCCACTCTCCTTCAAATTCATTTGGGCGTGAACCCTTGGATCGGGATGTTTCTTGGAGGTATTGTCGGCCTTCTCTTGGGATTGTTCATCGGATCCCTGAGCTTCCGATATGGGCTCCGGGGACCCTATTTTGCCCTGGCCATGTTGGCCCTCGCGGAGATGCTGCGACTTCTTGCAGTCGAATGGATGGCGGTTAAATATCCGTTGGGCATCACGATTCCGCTCAGGGGAGACTCTCTCCTTTATTTTCAATTTACGAAGAAGGTTCCCTACTACTATATCATGTTCATCATGATGGCGGCTGTCCTTTATCTTACCCGTGTCATCGAAGAGAGAAGGATGGGTTCCTATTTTAAAGCCATTCGAGAGAACGAGAATGCTGCCGATGCCCTTGGCATCAACGTGTTCAAGTACAAGCTGATCGCCATGGCAATCAGCGCCTTCCTCACTGCTACGGGTGGGACGTTTTACGCTCAATACTACTTGACCATCGAGGAGGAATCATCATTTGGAACCAGCATGTCAATCGAGGTGCTCTTAGGCCCCATCATCGGGGGAGCCGGGACCGTTTTGGGTCCCCTGGTCGGAGCAGCTATCTTGGAAATCCTCTCGGAAGGGACGCGAAACCTTCTCAAGGGCTACAGTGGTGTCCATTTGATGGTCTACGGGGCGATCCTTATTGTGGTCATTATTTTTCTTCCCAAAGGGATCCTGGGAGGGTTGCAAGCGACATTTCGGAGGCTCGCAAAAGCTTTGTAGAGGAAAAGATTGATGGTGATCCTGGAGGCTCAAGGCCTCACCAAAAATTTTGGCGGACTCAAAGCAGTAAACGACCTTTCGTTCGAATTGACGGGAGGAGAAATCTTGGGGATTATCGGTCCCAACGGAGCCGGAAAGACCACCCTCTTCAACCTCATCACGGGTTTCTATCATCCCAGTGCGGGAACGGTTTTTTTTAAGGGTGAGAATATCACAGGCCTTCGGCCCTACCAGATCTGCAAACGAGGTCTCGCCCGCACTTTTCAAATCACGCAACCCTTTGCGAACCTGACAGTTTTGGAAAACGTAAAGATCGGCGCCTACAGCCAGATTCCATCAAACAGAGAGGCGACCCGAGAGGCCCTTCAAATTCTGGAGACCGTCGGACTTTACGAGAAACGGAATGAACTGGCCTCCGCCCTGCCGATTGGACATCGGAAAAACCTTGAATTGGCCAAGGCCTTGGCCACTCGGCCCGAAGTCATCCTCCTGGACGAAGTGGTCGCCGGTTTGAACTCCAAGGAGGCAGACGGCATGATTGCCCACATCCACCGTATCCGGGAAGAGGGGATCACGATCCTCCTTATCGAGCACGTGATGAAGGCGATTATGTCCCTCTCGAGCCGAATCATCGTCATACATTACGGGAGAAAGATTGCACAGGGGATTCCAGAGGAGGTCTCTAAGAACACGAAAGTCATCGAAGCTTATCTCGGGGAGGAATACACCCTTGTTAAAAATCGACGGGCTTAACATCCGCTATGGCGATGTGCAGGTCCTCCATTCTGTGACGTTGGAAGTCCATGATAGAGAGGTGGTGACCATTGTTGGAGGGAATGGGGCAGGAAAGAGCACACTCCTCAAGGCCATTGCGGGGATCCTTCAGCCAAGCTCAGGAGCGATCTGGTTTGATGAGGAGCGAATCGATCGTCTTCCTTCCCACCGGATCGTGGAGAGAGGATTAGTACGCATTCCTGAAGGGAGAAAGGTTTTCCCTACCATGTCCGTTCTGGAGAATCTGGAATTGGGTTCCTATCTGTCGAAGGCCAAGGCGAAGCGGGCAGAGAGCATGGAGAGGGTTTTCTCCCTCTTCCCGGTGCTAAAAGAACGTTGTCGGCAGAGTGGAGGAACCCTTTCTGGAGGTGAACAACAGATGTTGGCGATCGGGCGGGGCCTGATGTCGCTTCCTCTGCTCCTGATGCTTGATGAGCCCTCTCTCGGACTGGCTCCCATTCTCGTCCGGGACATCTTTCGTACGGTCAGGGAGATCAACCAGCGGGGGACGACCATCCTCTTGGTGGAGCAAAATGTCTTCAATGCACTCGATATGGCACATCAAGGGTATGTTCTTGAGAATGGGAGAATCGTCCTTCAGGGAGAATCGAAGGCTCTCCTCGGAAACGAATACATCAAGGAGGCCTATCTCGGAGTTTGAGATTTCTCATCGCCGCGTATAATGAGAACATACCTTCAAACAAACTGTAGCTGCTATTTCTATTTACCGCTTACTGGAGAAAGGAGAGGATATAAAAAAAACAAAGAAGAAAAGAATCGGGCCCATGGGGTCAATCGGAGAAACTTTCTAAAGGTAGCCGGAATGACCAGCGTGGCGACGGCGATCGGCTTTCCTGCAGTCCTTCGGGGAACTCCTCCCAAGGAGATTCTTGTTGGGTCGCTCCATTCCTTAACGGGTATCACGGCAGAGGCAGGAATAACACTCTCCCAGGCGGATCAACTGGCCATTGATTAGAAGAATGCAGCTGGGGGAATCCAATCCATGGGGAGAAAAGGAACATCCGGCTTGTCAGACCTGAAGAATACTCTAACGCGAAGCGTGTTTACCCCATCCCGAAGCTGAGCGAAAAGAGGTAGCCAATTCTTATAAAATTTGATATATTTAGCATTTAGAGGGTCGCTTTCGTCGTTTCGAAGAGAAGAACAGCGGATCTCCTGTGGAGGATTTTGAAGGGGAGATTCGTGCCCGGCCACAAGAAGTTCTACCGAGAAAGGAAAGACGGACAGCATGAAAATGTGTTGAGGGAGGTGAAGGAAAGCAAGAGTTTTCATCATTCACTTATAAAAGGAGGCACGTTATGGACAGGGGGAAGAAAAAAAGCAAGGCAGTAGCAATCACTCGAAGGAAATTTCTGAAGGCAGCCGGGGTGGCGGGTTTAGCCTCGACGATCGGTCTCCCCGCAGTGATCGGAAGAGCCCAACCCAAAGAAATTCTCATCGGGTCCCTTCATCCCATTACCGGTCCTACCGCCTACGACGGCTTATCGATCGCCGATGGTTTTCAACTCGCCATTGACCACAAGAATGCTGCCGGTGGGATCAAATCGATGGGCGGGGCAAAAATGAAGGTGATCCTCATGGATACTGAGTCGAAACCCAAGGTGGGGGAGTCGGCGGCAGAAAAGATGATCCGAGACGGGTGCATTGCCCTTGCCGGTTGCTACAACAGTCCTGTCACGATGATTGCCACACAAGTTGCGGAAAGAAATGCGATCCCTTTTCTGGTTACCATCTCCGTGGCGGACGAGATTTTGGAAAGAGGATTCAAATATACCTTCCGAACCCAACCGGATTCTTCCAACATGGCTGAATTGACCTGCAAGTATACTCGCCAATTGGTGGACCAATTCAAGATAAATCTCAAAACGCTTTCTCACTTATATATCAGCGGGTTTGGAACCTCCATTTTTAACAAGGTGCAGAAATTTGCCTCCAGGTATGGTTTTGACATCATTGGCGGTGTCTCCTATGGTTTCGGTGTTTCGGACTTCACTACCGAGATCTCCAAAATCAAGGCCATGAATTCGGATGTGATTTTTGATACGGGCTACCTGGCCGATGGAATTTTAAAACTGAAGACTTACGCCGACTTGAAGGTGGAGCCCAAAGGAGGAATTATCGGTTGTTCAAACGGTGCTTATAGCAATCCGACGACGGTCAAGGAGTTGGGGAGATTGACGGAGTATATCCTGGACGGGAACTACTATTATAACCCTCGGAGCCCCCTTGCTAAGCGTGTCATCGAGGATTTCGGGAAAAGGTTCACTGATGTTCGATTTCAATCCCACTCCGTCCATGCTTATGACGCTGCTTTGGTGCTCGTCGATGCCCTTGAAAGAGCCGCGAGTGCGGATCCTAAGAAGCTTCGTGACGCCATCGCTTCTATCTCTTTGAAGGAACACGTTTCACCAGGAGGTCCCATTGAGTTCGATGCGACGGGGCAGAACAAGAATGCCATGATAACCCTTCAGCAGATTCAAAAGAGGGACATCAAGCTCGTCTTGCCAGAGGAATACTCAGATGCCAAGCCTGTGTATCCTATTCCTCCATGGAGCGCCAGAACGTAGATTGGATGGCCAAGAAAAGGAAGGTTGGCTTCTTCATCCCCTTTCTTCATCTCGAAGACGGGAAGCTGCCTACCTACTTCTCTCGATTGCAAAAGCCGGCATGAATACGTCGTTCCGTCCTTACTTTAAAACCGATGCCTTTTGGTCCTCCAAAGCCAGATGGAGATAAGAGGATTGAAATGAATGTTGATCTCCTCGTTGAGAACGGAGTCATCGTCATCCCGAAAGGGAATCTCTTCAAAGGGTGCCTGGGGATCATAGGAGAGAAAATCGTAGGGATCTATGATTCTCCCCGTGGAATCTCAGCTCGAGAGAAAATCGATGCCAGCGGGAACTACATCCTTCCGGGGCTGGTGGAACCTCATGTCCATTATGGGTATAGGGGGAATCTCAACGGCAATTTTAGGACCGAGACTGCCTCTGCCGCCCTGGGAGGCATCACGACCGTCATCCCTTTTTACAGGGACATCCAAAACCCGCTCAGCCTATATGAGAATCTGCCGTGGGTGAAGAGTGTTGGGGAGGAAAATTCTTACATCGATTTTTCGCTTCACGTATTGCTGATCACTCGGAATCAATTGAGGAACGTTGACAAATACCTTCGCGAATACGGGATCTCCTCCTTTAAATTCTATATGGTCTACAAAGGAGAGGATGCCAAGTCCATTGGCTTGTTTGGCAACGAGACCGATGACGGATTTCTATATGAAGCCTTCTCCACCCTAGCTGGATTTCCGAACCTCGTTGCCTGTGTTCACGCCGAGAACAGTGACATCATCCTTTCGCTCATCGAGGCACATCGGAAGAAAGGGAGAGACGGACTGCCAGTCTGGTCGGAGTGCCGACCGAATCTCACGGAATCTGAAAGCGTTCACCGAGTTCTGACGTTGGCTGAAGCGGTTGGCTGCCCGGTCTACATCGTCCACCTCTCGACGTGGGAGGGTTTGGAGGAAATAAGACATTTCAAGCGAAGATATAAGAAAATATTCGTTGAAACGTGTCCCCAGTACCTGAGTCTCACCAAAGAAGCTCCTTTAGGGAACCTCGGGAAAGTGAACCCCCCCCTTCGTTCTTCGGAGGATATTGGGGCACTCTGGGAGGGAGTCTCCGAAGGCCTGATTGATACCATTGGCTCGGACCACTGCCCCTTTCAGAAGGAGGACAAACAAGGGAAAATATGGGACGCTCGCACAGGCTTTCCCGGGAGCGCAACCCTCCTTCCCATTCTTCTCAGCGAGGGGGTTCACAAGAAGAAAATTTCGCTGGAAAAGGTAGCTGAGATTGCATCGTTGAACCCTGCGAGAATCTTCAATCTCTTCCCGAGGAAAGGAACGATCCAAGTTGGGAGTGATGCGGATCTCTGTGTCCTCGATTTGAATCTGAGCAAGAAGGTGGAGCCGAACATGCTCCAATCGTGCTCCGACTTCTCGGTTTACGAAGGTTGGACGTTGAGAGGGTGGCCCAGCTTAACGATGGTGCGGGGAAAGATCGTGATGAAGAATGGGCAGATTGTAGGGGAGAAAGGGCACGGGAAATTCATCCCGGCAACAGAGGGCCAAGCCCTTGGCCGTGGATGAGTGGGCGAGCTTGTGATCGGCCTGTCCTTGCGCATGACGAGGAGGTCGCCGCCACGTGGATATTCGTAAGGTACCCCGGGCTTCCCCGTCGGCCTTAAGACGATAGGGAAGGGAGGAGCAATGGGTCGCGTCTGGGATGACGTGCTGAGCGAGAGAGACCGGGCTGTAATCAGAAAAGGGGGCTGGGGGAAGATCCGCGGTATGGGGATGAGGCCCTGCCTCATGATCGTTGATCCCCAATACAACTATGTTGGGGAGAATAAACCGATCCTGGAACAGCAGGACCAATGGCCAACAGGATGTGGAGCAGAGGCCTGGGTAGGAGTCCAGAAGATCAAGAGGCTTATTGATGCGGCGCGGGTGAAGAAGGTCCCCATTATTTATACGCGGCAAATCCAGAAAAGGACGTTGGCCTTCGATGGCTTCGCAAAGAAGGCGAAGCGAAAGAGCGATGTTTTTCTCGAGGGGCACAAAGGAACGCAGATCGTGGAGGAAATCGCTGCGAGAGAAGAAGATTTGATCGTGGATAAATACTATGGCTCGGCCTTCTATGGAACGCCCATGGTCAGTTATCTCAACGGACTTCGGGTTGATTCGATCCTGATGACAGGGGGCACAACGAGCGGTTGTGTCCGGGCAACCGTGGTGGATGCCATCACCCGAAATTACAATGTGGCGCTCGTAGAAGATTGCGTCTTCGACCGTGTTGAGATTTCTCACAAGGTGAGCCTGCTGGATATGTGGATGAAGTATTGCGATGTAATCTCTTTAGAAGAAGCCCTGACGTATCTGGCGAAGATCTGACCTGTGCGGATGTGCTTACCTCTCATCCTTCGCATCACAACGCGATAGGTGAATAGAAAAAAGGAGGCGAAATGGTAAAGGCCATCTTGGGATATGATATTATGGCCGGCATGACGGAAGAAGAATATGAGAAGTGGCTCAGAGAGACTCATATCCCGGATTTATCAAAAATTCCGGGATTAAAAAAAGTTGTACTCAATACAGTGAAGGGCATCGTTAGGGGCGAAACAACTTTTTACCGAATCGCAGAGCTCCATTATGATGACATGGAGACGTTCGAAAGGGCCAAGAAGTGGCGGCAAGAAAACCCGGCATCAGAGGAGAGAAGTCCCCAGGGAAGAACAGATTTTAAATTTTATGTTGTTTGTGAGAGTGAAGAATTCGATTTTGAGAAATGTTGATCGGCTGTGGCATCCCCGTCCCTCTGTAGCGGGATAGGCAGAGGTGGAGAGCTCCATTTTTACAGATGTTCAAGAATCTTAGGTCGAGGTTTTAAGGTTATAAGAAACCGGAATTGCCAAATGGTGTATCCTCTTATTACCGCCACGTGTCCAGGAAAACCTTCTCCATGGTTGGGAGCCACTGAATCGGAAGGAGAGGGGAGAAACGCACGCTGGGTGCAACCGAAGTGTAGCCGTCCCAACCGAAAATAATCCCAATTAAGTCAAGATAATCCCACCTGACTCTGGTAATTTTTT
>Ga0187771_10003327_pt1 | contig 11214 bp, 9 predicted proteins | sample 0116_SJ02_MP15_1_FD_133139 | JGI IMG/M metagenome (GOLD analysis project Ga0187771, IMG submission 133139) | Tropical peat soil microbial communities from peatlands in Department of Meta, Colombia - 0116_SJ02_MP15_10_MG | ecosystem: Environmental > Terrestrial > Soil > Wetlands > Peat | place... | reverse complement strand
TTCGCCAGATGGCAGCGAGCCTCAGGGTCACCGAGACGGCGGTGAAGTACCACCTCACCAACCTGTACCTGAAGTTCGGGATCCCGGAGGGCGACGAGCGCCGGCGGGTCCGCCTTGCCAACGAGGCGCTGCAGCGCGGCGCGGTCGTGCTCTCCGAGATGGTGGCCGGAAGGACGGCGGCCACGCCTCCGCTTCGTGTCCGCCAGCAGCCGATCACCCAGGCCGGCCACTGAGAGTCCGGTTCTGGGGCGGTGAGGGGCCAGCTCCGCCTACCGGCCCGCGGCCGCCTGCCGAGGCACCGCGGCCCCCTCTGCGGCCACCCGCACCGCGGCGATGAACGCTGCCGCTGACCGTGGCCGCCTATCGGGGTCCGTCGCCAGCCCCGCCTTGAAGGCTATCTCGAGCGCCCTGGCCGAGCCGCCTGCGATGGCGGTCCAGTCTGGGGGCTCACCGAGCCGCGGAGGGCGCCCCATCAGGAGGGCATAGGTGGTGGCGGCCAGGCCGAAGATGTCGGACGCCGGGGTCGGCGAGGCGCCGGCCAGGACCTCAGGCGCCATGAACCCGGGGCTGCCCACCGCGCCGCCGTCGCGGATCCGGGGGTCGGCGCTGTCCCTGCGCTGGGAGATCCCGAAGTCGACGAGGACCGCCCGCTGCGCGGACAGCGAGCTGACGATCACGTTGCTCGGCTTGACGTCGCTGTGGACGATTGCCGGCGACTGCTGGTGGAGGAGGTCGAGCACGTCGGCGACCTGGCCCATCCAGTTGAGCACGGCGTCGAGCGGCAGCCCGGGGGTGCCCTGCTCGCTGAGCAGCCGGTCCAGCGGGGTGCCGTCGATCCAGTCCATGACCAGGTAGTAGCGATCACCGCTGATGAAGTCCTCGCGGACCACGCTGGCGTTGGGGTTCGGGGTCATTCGGAGGAGCACGCTCGCCTCGTTGAGGATCTCCCGACGGCGGGTGGCGTCGCCGGGGTCGATGCAGCGGACCTTGATGGCCACCTGGCGCGAGTGCAGGTGATCCAGGGCACGGAGCACCTGCCCCTCGCCGCCGCTCCCGATCACCTCGAGGATCTCGTAGCGCCCGCGGAGCCGGCGCCGCCCGCCATGGTGCCCGAGGCTCGCTGCGGCTGCCCGGTGGCCCACGGCGGTCTCCATGCCGCCGGCGAGCGCCGCCGGTCCTGGGTTCCGCCTCCCCATGGTCACCACCCGTGCTGCCACACGCCGGTATCGCGACGGGCCCAGCCCGACCAGGCCGGCGCCGGGCGAGACTGCGCCGCTTGGCACCGGGCCTGGAACGGACCCGCGGCCCCGCCAGACCATGAGCCCGGCCAATGCCACGGCGCCGAGCACCAGGGCGCTGGCTGGGAGCAGCCACGACCAGTCGAAGGGGCCTGCAGCGGGACCCGCCGACTCGCTCGCCACGATCCCCATGACCCAGCCAGGAAGGAGCACGTGATCGTAGCCGGCCACCATGTCCAGCCCGCCGGCCGTCCAGGCGGTGGTTCCCGATCCGCCGGAAAGGGCTGCGGTCACGGCCGGGGAGTTGGCCCGCCGGCTCAGCGCGCCGTCAGCGATCATCGAGGCATCGGTCAGCCCGGCGTGGAGGGTTGTGGTCATCGTCGAGCTGTACAAGAGGACCCCCCCCGGCAGCACCACCTCCACCGTCGCCCCAGCGGAGCCACCGGCGAAGCTCAGCAGGTTGGCGACCTGGCTCGCCTGGAGGGCCCCGACCAGGACACCGTTGAAGCTGCCCGTGGTGGCAAGCCTGGCGACATACCAGCGCAGGCTGGTCCCACTCCGGTTGATCGGGGTGAGCCGCGGGGTGGCGGTCAGGTCCTGCAGCCACGGTGCGCCGCTGAGGTCCACTCCACTGCCATTGCTGGCCGCGATGACGCGCCCGGAGAGATCGGTCAGCTCGAGAAGCCAGAAGTCGTTGGTGCCGGTCAGCATCGTCTGTAAGCTGGCGGCGAGCGCTGAGGCCGAGACGCCTCTGTCCAGGACGATCGCCGCCGCGTAGTCATCCAGCTCGTAGCCGACCTGGCTCACCCAGGCGGAGAGGCGATTGGTCGCTTCGACCGCGTCGCTGCCCGCTTCACTCTCGGCCACGTCCGCCGACTGCGACCCTGTGGGGAGGGCGCGCACGACGCCGATCCCGCCGCCGGCAAGCAGCAGCACGGCCACTGCGCCCAGCAGCCATCGCCCCAGCAACGGTTCCCAGCCTGGGCGCCGCCGGACCACCTCCCCGCCAGTGGCGACGCGGTTCACCACAAGATCGATTGTAGGGGGGCTGCGGCTGTCAGTCCCGAGCGGACTTGGGCTCAGCCGCCAGCCACCATGGCTCCGTCGGCCTCGTCGTCGGCCGCCTCTGGCCCGACAAGCTCGCCGCGTGCCGCGGGGACCTCGATGTCGAGGACCTGCGGCGCGAACTGCTGCTCGTAGAGCGCGGCGTACAGGCCGCCGAGGCGGAGGAGCTCGTCATGGCTGCCCTGCTCGACCAGCCGGCCGCGGTCGATGACGAAGATCACGTCGGCGGCCAGGATCGTCGAGAGACGGTGGGCGATGGCGATCGTGGTCCGCCCCCTCATCAGCGGGGTGAGGGCGGCCTGGACCAGGCGCTCGCTGGCGGTGTCCAGGGCTGAGGTGGCCTCGTCGAGGATCAGGATCCGCGGCGCTTTCAGGATCACCCGGGCGATGGCGAGGCGCTGCTTCTCGCCGCCCGAGAGCCGGTAGCCGCGCTCTCCCACGATGGTGTCGTAGCCGTCGGCCAGCTCCGCGATCCGCTCGTGGATGAATGCCGCCCGGGAGGCGGCCTCCAGCTCCTCCTGGGTCGCCTCGGGCTTGGCGTAGAGGAGGTTGCGCCGGATGGTGTCATGGAACAGGTACGTCTCCTGGGTGACCATGCCCACCTGCTCGGCGATGGAGGCGAGGGTCAGGTCACGGACATCGTGGCCGTCGAGCCGCACGGTTCCCTCGGTGACGTCGTAGAGCCGCGGGATCAGGTAGGAGATGGTGGTCTTGCCAGCGCCGGTGGGCCCGACGATGGCGGCGAGCTGCCCGGGCCTGACCCGCAGCGAGAGGTCCTCGATGGCCCACGGCCGGGGCGCCTCCTGGTCGGCGTGCTCGTCGCTCCGCTGGGTGGTCAGCTGGGCCGGGTCGTAGCGGAAGTACACGTCGTCCAGCACGATCGAGGCTCCCGCCCGCTGTCCGGGCAGGGGCACGGCGCCCGGCGAGTCGACGATGTCCTGGGGGATGTCCAGATACTCGAAGACCCGTTCGAAGAGGGCCAGCGAGGACTGGATCTCGACCGAGATCTGGAGCATCTGGCCGAGCGGGAAGAAGAGCCGGCTCTGCAGCGTGGTCATGGCGACGATCGTGCCGGGGGTGATCCCGGCCAGGCTGTGGGTGGCGAGCAGGACGACCCCGGCGACCAGGTAGACCAGCGCCGGGGCGCTCGAGAAGAAGATGTTGACCATCGCGAACAGGCCGCGCCCGACCATGGCGCTGCGCACCGACAGGCTGGCCAGGCGGCGGTTCTCGTTGCGGAAGCGCTCCTGCTCCTCGCGCTGGCGGCCGAAGGTCTTGCCCAGCAGGATCCCGGAGATGGAGAGTGTCTCCTGGGTCATGGCGCTGATCTCCGACTTCGACTCCTGGGTGAGCGACACCACCTTGCGCCGGGCGTTGCCCGCCCGGTAGGTGAGGAAGAGGAAGAGCGGCATCATGAACAGGGAGAGCACGGTGAGCTGCCAGCTCAGCACCACCATGGCCACCAGGGTGCTGACCAGGGTCACGCTGTTGGACACGATCGACGAAGCCGTGTCGGTGACCACGGACTGGATCCCGCCGACATCGTTGGTGAACCGCGACTGGATGTCGCCGGTGCGGGTCGAGGTGAAGAAGCGGAGCGACAGCCCCTGCAGATGCTCGTAGAGGAGGTTCCGGAGATCCTCCATCACCCTCTGGCCGATGTTGTTGATGAAGTAGGTCTGGGCGATCCCGAGCAGGCTGTTGAACACCGGGATCGCGATCATCAGGGCGCACAGCACGATCAGCCGGGGCAGGTCGGGGGGCAGCAGCTGGCCGTGGGCGCCGACCGGGAAGAGGGCGGTGTCGAAGACCACCTTGATGAGCAGCGGGTTGACCACTCCGACTCCGGAGGTGAAGACGATGAGGGCGACGGTGACCACCACCTGGCCGCGGTGATGGCGGAACAACCCGAGGGCGCGCCGCGCCAGGCGGCGGCTGGGCACCCGCCCCGAGGGCTTGTCGGCGGGGTCGCCGAGCAGCCAGTGGTGACCACCGCGCGGGCCGCCACCCGCTCCGGCCCCGCGCCCCGCGCCGGCCGCCCGCCCCATGCCCGCACCGCGACCGGCGCCCGCGCCGCGGATCATCGGAGCGCACTCGCTCGGCTGGTACCCATCCTGAGGGTCACTGTACCCCCGGCCCGGCCCCGGAGAGCCTCGGCGCCACCCGAGCGAAGCCCAGCGGGGCGAAGCCAGGCGTCATCACCGGTCTCGCCGGCGGCCTCAGGCGAGGCGGCGCGCCTCGTGGTAGACGGCACGGAAGAAGGGACCGCCCCAGAGGCCGACGGACAGGGCCGCTCCGAACAGGACCACGGCGTCGACGCTCTCGCGGCCCTGGCGGGCCCAGTAGACATCCTTCAGGTTGAGCCAGAGGGCGAACTCGTCCAGGGTGACCGCGGACGCCGCCCCGTACATCACCGAGGTGAGCTTGGAGAGGGCGTCCCCGGCGCCGCTCCCGGGTGTTGGGTCACTCCCGTCCCCGTTCTCGCCGGTGCCCACCTGGATCAGCCAGAGGTACCCGGTCCCGAGGAGCCCGGCGATGCCGATGACCAGGTGGTGGACGTGGTGGCCGCCGACCGAGACGTTCCGGAAGGGGCCGATCCGGCGTCTGATCGCATGGGTGATGCCGCGGGTCGCGGCAAAGGCGGTGAAGAAGGCGGCGGAGGAGAGGAAGAGGCGCTCCCGGCGGGGGTCGAGGTGCTGGCGGTAGAGATGGGCGACGCGCTGAGCCGGGACAGGCCGCATCAGCCGAGTCTGCCTCAGCCCGGTGGCCCCCTGCCGGGCGACTGGCTCAGGGGTGGCGGTGCCGGCGCTCCTCATCCTCGAGCCGGCGGTGCACGTCCAGGTAGTTGTGTCCTCGGTAGCGGCTGCGCGGCCGCGGCCGGGTGGGCGGCAGGCCGACCCCCCACCAGAGGACGGCGGCCAGGCCGGCCACCAGCACGATGAAGACGATCAGCGCGACCATCGGCTCACGCACCCTCCGGTGGGCCATCGGCCGACCCGGCCGAGATCAGCATCGGGCTGGCGGAGAGGGCGGGATTCGAACCCGCGGTGGCTCATCACCACACCGCTTTTCGGGAGCGGCACCATCAACCACTCGGACACCTCTCCGGGACCGAGTATACGGACCGCTGCGCGGCTCCCCCGATGCGCCGGAGCGGTGTTAGGCTTCTGACATGCTCCGGCGTGGATGGCCGGGCTGGCGTCCTTGGGGAGATCAGTCGTGAACACCAAGACATCGGCTTTCCTGGCAATGCTCGCCGCGGCGGCGGTCGGCGCCGTGGCCGGCTGTGGGAGTTCGACCTCGAGCCCGAGCTCGGCGCCGTCGAGCAGCTCGTCGTCCAGCAGTAGTGAGTCCAGCGCCCCGGGAGGCGCCACCAGCGCCCCGGCCGCGAGCCAGAGCGGCGGTGGGTCCAGCGTCGCCGCCTGCACTCTGATGTCTCAGTCCGACGCGGCGACCATCACCGGCGACTCGAGCATGACCAACATGTCGAGCAGCGCGGGCGGCACCACCGGCCTCTGCCTGTACGCGGACGTGAGCTCCGGGGCCACCGCTGTGGCCTTCACCGAGCCGGCGCCCGGCGTGAGCACCGCCATCATCGAGGCGGCGCTGGCCCAGCAGGCCAAGAACGGCAGCGGCAACTACCAGACGGTGTCCGGCATCGGTCAGGCCGCCTATTCGGAGACGGACGCCAACGACGCCTACCTCGCCTTCGTCCAGAACAACACGCTGGTGGTCGCGGGTGCCAGCTCGCAGTCGAAGAGCGGGTCGGACCTCCTGAACGCCGTCGAGCAGTGGGCCAAGGGGGTTGTCGGCAGCGTCTGAACCCCTGAGCCCGCAGGCGGCGCGGCCCGACTGGCCTGGTCCGGCCGGGCCCCGGCGCTGCCGTCGAGCGGATCGCGGGCCGGTGACATGGCCGCTCCCGCCACGTGCCCTGGGCCGCCCTCGGAAGCCGGGTAGAATCGGCCCCGGAGCGATCGCCTAGCTGGTCGAGGGCGCCGCACTGGAAATGCGGTAAGCGGGGTCAACTCGCTTCGAGGGTTCGAATCCCTCTCGCTCCGCCATTCTCCGCGGGGACCGCCAGCCGGCAGCCGCCCTCTTCTGGCTCAGCCAGTTGGGGAAGACTCTGTCCACAACCGGTGGCATGCGGGAAGAGGTGCCCCGGGCACACCACAAGCACGGCGACCGGCCCCCCGGGGACGGCCACGAGGTGGGCCCCGGCCAGACGGCGTCCGGCGCGGGCGGCCGACCTGGGATGGGGCTCAGCGAGCCCGGTGACGCCTCCACCAGTGCCGCGACTTCCGGTGGAGGAGCTCCTCCAGCTCGTCGATCCTGGCCTGGAGCTCGTGCATGCGGGCCAGCGCCGCCTGGCTGGTCTGCTCCGAGCTCTCCACAGCCGCGGCCTGGTCGTCGAGCCGGGCTTGCAGCTCGTCGTTGCGGGCCAGGGCTGCCTCGGCATTCTTCTCGGCGAGCTCCGCCGTGGTCAGCTGCTGATGGATGACTCCGACCAGCTCCCGCTCCCGCGCGAAGCCGAGCTGCTCCGCCGCCTTGCGCTCGGCGATCTCAACCCGGGCCTGGTCGCGCCACTGGCTGATGCCACGTTCGAGCAGGGCGATCCGGGCGTCCTTCTCGACCAGCAGTTCGCTGAGCCGGGCGATCTCGACCACCTGGTCGATCTCGTGGAGCTGGTGGGGGAGGACGGCGGCATCGAGCGCCAGCTCGACGCCGTGCGGGACTACCGTGGTGGCACGCCGGCCGACGAGCTCGACGATGGGACCGTCGGGAGGTGGGGGCGGCGCCGCCGGTGGGCTCAGAGACGGCCGCTCCGGGGAGAGGCGCTCCGCCTCAGTGGGGTGGGCCTGGACGGCCATGACGAACCTCCTGGTGCGACGTGGAGTGAGATCGAGGTCGGTCCTGAAGCCTACCAGACGCAGACGGGAGTGGCGACAAAACTGCAGATGCGGGGCGGGAGTGGCGTGAGTTGCCAAGGGCCCGAAGCCACCATGGGCTCCGCGCTACGCTGGGCGGATGAGCAACCAGGATCTCGACGCCTACAGCCAGGCCCACCTTGATCGTTTCGTCGGCGAGCTGATCGAGTTCTGCCGCATCCCCTCCATCTCCACCGATCCCGCCCACGCCGGCGACATGCGGCGCAACGCCGAGCACCTCGCCCAGGGGGCTCGCCAGGCCGGGTTCACCACCGCGGAGCTGATCGAGACCGCCGGCCACCCGGCGGTCTACGCGGAGCGCATGGTGGACGCGACCCTGCCCACCGCCTTGATCTACGGTCACCATGACGTCCAGCCTCCCGACCCCCTGGACGAATGGGGCTCGCCTCCCTTCGAACCGGTGGTCGTCGAAGGGGAGCTGCGCTGCCGAGGCTCCGCCGACGACAAGGGCCAGGTGTGGATGCACCTCAAGGCGGTGGAGACGTACCTGCAGGCCCGCGGCGAGCTGCCCCTCAACCTGAAGCTGATCGTCGAAGGGGAGGAGGAGATCTCCTCCCGCCACTTCGAAGAGCTGATCGAGACCCACGCCGAGCAGCTCCGCGCCGACCTGTGCGTGGTCTCCGACACGGCCATGCACGGCCGCGGCCAGCCCTCGCTCTGCGTCGGGCTCCGGGGTGTCGTCGAGCTCGAGGTCGAGGTGACCGGCCCGTCGCTGGACCTGCACTCGGGGGAGTTCGGCGGCGCGGTGCTCAACCCCGCCGAGGCCCTGGTTCGGATCCTCGCGTCCCTTCGTGATCCCAGCACCGGCCGGATCAACGTGCCCGGGTTCTACGACGGGGTGGTCGAGCTGAGCCCGGACGAGCGGGCCCAGATCGCCGCTGCTCCCTTCGAGGAGGTGGCCTTCCGGGAGCTGGCCGGGGGCGTGCCGGCGACCTACGGCGAGAGCGGGTACACCACCACGGAGCGGCGGACGGTGCGTCCCACCCTGGAGATCAACGGCATATTCGGCGGCTACCAGGGGCCGGGCGGGAAGACGATCATCCCGTCCCGCGCGGGGGCGAAGCTCACCTGCCGGCTCGTGCCCCGGCAGCGGCCGGACGATGTCGCCGCCAGGGTCCGGGCGGCCGTCGAGGCCGCTACCCCGGAGGCGGTGAGGAGCACGGTCAGGGTGGGTGGGGGCAGCCATCCGGTGGTCACGCCCACGGATCACCCCGGGGTGCGCTCGGCGGCCCGGGCGATGCGCGACGTGTTCGGGGCGGAGCCGTACCTCACCCGCGAGGGAGGGTCGATCCACCCGGTCGAGATGTTCGACCGCCGGCTCGGCCTGCCCACGGTGCTGGTGGGGCTGGGACTTCCGGACGATCGCATCCACGCGCCCAACGAGAAGTTCGACCTGGGGCAGTACAGCGCCGGGATCAGGGTGCTGACGCGGCTCTGGGAGGACCTGGCCCGCAGCCTGCCGCGGCCAGACCCCGCCACCCGCTGACCCGCGGGCGGAGCGGCCGGCATCGGGGAACCGGCCATCGGAACGCCACCCGCGCCAGGGTCCGGCATCCCGCCGGATATCAGCGGGCACGGCTATGCTCCGGGCGTCATGCGGTCGATGGGAAGGCCCGAGCGATGAGCGCGCAGCCTCCGGAGATGACGCCTCCCGGGCAGCCGCAGTACCCCCAGCAAGCAGGGGGCGCCGGGCCGGGCGGATACCCGAGCTACCCGGGCTACCCGGGATACCCGGGTCCCCCCTACCCTGCGTATTCCAGCTACCCGGGGTACCGGGACTACTCACTGCAGCACTACGCCTTCCCGAGACCGCCGGGCCCAGCTCAGGGGCTGGAGTACGCGACCTTCTGGCGGCGGTTCGGCGGCTATCTGCTCGATGGCGTGGTGGTGGGGATCCCCTACTCGGTCGCCCTGGGTTTCCTCGTCTTCCCCTCGCTCATCAACTACGTCAACCAGCAGGTCGCCAACGCCCAGGGCGGCGCCACCACGGTGGGGCCGATCACCGTGCCGACCAGCCTCGCTCAGATCGTTCCCTTGACCAACCTGCTGGTCGCCGCCGCGGTCGGGGTGGTCCTCTACGCCCTGTACTTCGGGGTGCTGGTGAGCGCCTGGGGGAGGACGGTGGGCCAGGCCGCGGTCGGGGTCTCGGTGGTTCGGGAGGAGAATGCCGCCGCGCCGCTTCCCATCGGCCGCGCCCTGGTCCGATCGGTGATCTGGTGGGCGGTTCCCGCGGTGGTCTTCCTGCCTTACATCGGCGACCTGATCTCGTTGGTCGTACTGCTCGCCCTTCTCTGGGTCGCCTGGGACCCTCGCAAGCAGGGCCTTCACGACAAGCTCGGACATGCCTTCGTGGTGAGGCGGGCGCCCGTCCTCCCCGCTCTCGGCTACGGACCGGTTCCCTACCCCTATGCGCAGCCAGGGCCGCCCCCTCCGTGGCGGCCGTAGCCATCTCCTGAGGACGGCCTGCGAGGGCGCCCGAAGCCGCTGCGCCGCGGCGGCTGCGCCAGCGCGGCGGCTATGCTCCCGGGCCATGACCTTCATCGAATCGATCTCCGCCCAAGAGGTCCTCGACTCGCGGGGCAACCCGACGGTCGAGGTCCATGTCGAGCTGGCCAGCGGCTGGACCGGGGATGCCCTCGTCCCCAGCGGGGCCAGCACCGGCATCCACGAGGCCGTCGAGCTGCGCGACGGCGATCCCAAGCGCTACGGGGGCAAGGGCGTGTTGAACGCGGTCAGCAATGTCTCCGAGGTGATCGCCCCCGAGCTCATCGGCCTCGACGCCCTGGACCAGGCCGCCATCGATGCCCGGCTCAGGGAGTTGGATGGCACCGAGAACAAGGGCCGCCTGGGAGCCAACGCCCTCCTCGGCGTCAGCCTCGCCTGCTGCCGCGCCGCCTGCGAGTCGACGGGCCTCCCCCTCTATCGCTACCTCGGCGGGGTGGGGGCGGTGACCCTCCCGGTGCCCCAGTTCAACGTCCTCAACGGCGGCGCCCACGCCCAGACCTCGGTCGACTTCCAGGAGTTCATGTTCCTGCCCCTCGGCCTGCCCAGCTTCGCCGAGGCACTCCGGGCGGGCAGCGAGTGCTTCCATGCCCTCCGCGGCGTGCTGAAGGGCAGGGGACTGCACACCGGCCAGGGCGATGAGGGTGGCTTCGCCCCCTCGCTGGGGCGCAACGAGGAGGCCGTCGAGCTCCTCGTGGAGGCGATCTCCAAGGCCGGCTACACGCCGGGGGAGCAGGTCGGCATCGGCCTCGACCCGGCCGTGTCCGGGCTCTACCACGACGGCCGCTACGTCCTCAAGGGAGAGGGCAGGGAGCTCGACTCCGCGGGCATGGTCGACCTCTGGGGGTCCTGGCTCGACCGCTATCCCCTCGTCTCGCTGGAGGACGGGATGGCCGAGGAGGACTGGGAGGGCTGGCAACTCCTGACCAAGCGACTGGGTGACCGGGTTCAGCTCGTCGGCGACGACAACTTCGTCACCAATCCGAAGTTGCTCCAGAAGGGGATCGACCTCGGGGCGGCCAACGCGGTGCTGATCAAGCTCAACCAGATCGGCACCCTGAGCGAGACCCTGGAGACCATCGCCCTGGGCCGCGCCCACGGCTACAACCCGGTGGTCAGCCACCGGAGCGGTGAGACCGAGGACACGTTCATCGCCGACTTCGTGGTCGCCATCAACGGTGGTCAGATCAAGACGGGAGCCCCGTCCCGTTCGGAGCGGGTTGCCAAGTACAACCGGCTGCTCCGGATCGAGAGGGAGCTGGGCGCGGCCGCGGTGTACGCCGGTCCATCCGCGCTGCCCCGAGCCTCGAAGGCACCGGTCGCCGCCGCGTGAGCCCGCCGGCGAGCCGCCCTGGCCCATGACCAGACCCAGCCCGGAGACGGTCGCGGCCCGGGCCGGCACACCGGCGCCGGCGCCCGGAGGCACCCCCCTCGTGGAGGCCATATCGCTCGCCGCCGTCGAC
>Ga0187771_10003326_pt1 | contig 11214 bp, 13 predicted proteins | sample 0116_SJ02_MP15_1_FD_133139 | JGI IMG/M metagenome (GOLD analysis project Ga0187771, IMG submission 133139) | Tropical peat soil microbial communities from peatlands in Department of Meta, Colombia - 0116_SJ02_MP15_10_MG | ecosystem: Environmental > Terrestrial > Soil > Wetlands > Peat | place... | reverse complement strand
GAGACGGGCTCTCCTCGCGGCGAAGAAAGAGATGGAACAGGAGGATCTTGAACCGGGGCGGAAGACCGGGAGGAATCGCTGGTGATCTCCTGTAAATTTTCAATTGAAGGGAACGCCACAACCAGACCTCATGAAAAGCCTTTCCCTTATTTGAGAGAGGATATCGAATCCGAAATCATTCCGATTGTGATTGACAGAAGAAGAATCTTGCACATCGACATAGCCCAGACGATCAGTTCCAAAATGTTATCCATCCTTTCCCTCTCTTCCCTTTACGTTGTTTAAAGTTTCGTTCCCTGAACTGAATTCTCCCTTTTCCGTTCAATAAAAGAAGAATATCTCCTGTAGAACCAGTATTTTGCAATTTCAATGAGAACCACATATCCGATTACAAGGCCTGCCAGGGCTGCAAAGAATGCCAGAGGTGGCTGAACAAACCCGAAGAGCGTTCCGAAGAGTGTGATGGGCAGCAGGATCCCGACAAGTGCAATCAGGAGGGTACTTCCCAGCAATAATTTGCTCGGGCTGCTCTTATAGAAAGGAACCACCCTTGTCCTGATTACAAATACGATCAGGGTTTGTGTACAGATCGATTCAACGAACCAGGCGGTCTGAAAGAGCGAGGGATCTGCCTTGAATACGAACAGCAGGAGGTAAAATGTAATGAAATCAAAGACCGAGCTGAGCGGGCCGAATAATATGGTAAATTTTTTGATGAATTCTATATCCCAAGTTTTTGGTTTCTGGGTATATTCCGAATCAACATTGTCCGTGGGAATTGCGGTCTGGGATATGCTGTAAAGGAGATTGTTCAGTAAGATCTGGATGGGCAACATGGGAAGGAAGGGAAGAAACAGAGAGGCACCGGCAACGCTGAACATATTACCAAAATTGGAACTTGTACCCATCAGGATGTATTTCATGGTGTTTCCAAATGTTTTTCTCCCCTCGACAACTCCTTCGTCGAGTATCCGCAGATCGCTCTTTAAGAGGATAATATCTGCGGATTCTCTCGCAATATCCACGGCATTTTCCACAGAAATTCCGACGTCTGCTTCCCTGATTGAGGGTGCATCGTTGATCCCATCACCCATGAACCCGACAACATGACCATTTTTTCTCAGGGCCACCATGATACGGTTCTTTTGCGAAGGGTTCATCCGTGAAAAGATGGTGACATTCTCGACTCTCCTCGATAACGTCTCCACATCCATCTGGTCGATCTCGGCACTGGTGAGGATTCCCTTCACTTCAAGTCCGATTAATTCACAGGTCTTTCTTGTGACAACCTCGTTATCCCCGGTGAGAATTTTCAATTCTATCCCGGATGCAGCCAGCATCTTGATCGACCCAAGGGCACTTTCCTTGGGGGGATCGATGAACGTGACGAGCCCGATCAGGATCATCTGCCGTTCATCACCGATGGTGAACTGAGTCTGTTCGCCCTTGACGACCCGGTAGCACACCGCCAGTGTTCTGAAACCCTGTTCGCTCTGGTCCAGGTAGAGCCTGCTTATCTTTTCCCGGATCGCATCGTCCAGCGGCAGGGTCGCCCCATCCTTCTCAACCGAAGAACATAGGGGGAAGATCTCCTCCGGGGCACCTTTTGAGATCATGATAGATTGAGACCCCATCGTTACAACGACCGAAAGCCTTTTACGGATAAAATCGAAGGGAATTTCATCAATTTTCCGGACGTCCTTCACATCAATGGTTGAACAGCTGACCACGTCCCCGCAGTTGACGATGGCATCGTCGAGAGGGCTTTTCAGTCCGGTCTGGAAAAAACTGTTCAGATAAGAGTAATGCAGGACTTTCTCGCTGTTTGCTCCTTCTATATCAAGGTGTTTCACGAGAGCAATTTTATTTTCCGTAATTGTGCCGGTCTTGTCGGTGCAGAGTACATCCATGCTCCCGAAGTTCTGAATGGATGACGGATGCTTCACGATTGCACCCTTCTTCGACATAGCAATGGCACCCTTTGACAGGTTCAGGGAGAGTATCATGGGAAGAAGCTCAGGTACCATCCCGACAGCGAGAGCCACGGAAAAGAGCAAAGACTCCAATATACCATGCCTGAATATCGCGTTGATGAAAAACACAAAAATAACAAGAGAGAATACAAATTTTGTCATCAGATAGCTGAACTGTTTCAGGCCACGCTCAAATTCCGTCTCCGGGGGTCGTTCACTCAATTTCCTCGCAATTTTACCGAACTCCGTGGACAGCCCGGTCTTTGTTACCACGGCAGTCGCGGTTCCGCTCACCACCGATGTCCCGAGAAAGATATAATTTTCTGCCTCGGTCAGCTGTTTTGACCGATCCCCCACCGATGCATTTTTTTCAACGGGATAGGGCTCGCCCGTCAGTGTTGATTGATTTACATAGAAATCCCGCGCCGCTAATAATCTTGCATCGGCTGGAACGATATCCCCTGCTGAAAGAAAGATCAGATCTCCGGGAACGAGATCATAGATGGGCAATTCCTGTTGTTTTCCATCCCGGAGCACGGATGCCCTGGTTGTAATTTTCTTCTTCAGTAATTCGGCGGCATTCTCAGCCTTATATTCCTGAAAGAAATCCAGAGTTACACTGATGAAAACAATGGTAATAATTATCGCCGCATCAGTAACGCCCCCGGTGAATATCGATATAACCGCTGCAAAGAGAAGGATAATCACAAGAAAATTTTTAAAATGCGCAAGGAACTGGAGAATTATGGAACGCTTATGGACCAGGGAGGGTTCATTAAATCCATAGAGTTCCTGATGGATCTTTGCTCTCTCGGAGGTAAGACCCTGGGCAGAGGTATCAAGTATGGGGAAGAGCTTCTCGATGGGGATAGTCTGAATCGGATTTTCTGTGCTGAAATCAATTTTTTGACTTGGATTGATTTCATTCCTCCTCATTCATACTATCCTTCATCGTCGAACTGGTAAAAACTTTGGCCCGGTGTTATAATAGTCAAATTCATATGCTCCTTGATTGAATTCAATCCCTATCCCTTCAATTTTTAAAAATAAGCATAAATCTCATTATCCGCCTCCCTCAATTTATTTTACGAATCCTGCGCGGGGATTAAAAAATCGTCTGGATTACCGTTCATTTTTATGTCAGAAGGTTGGAACCGGAAGGCTCCCCCCGGGTACCGAACGCCCTCCAGCGGCTCTCGGTATAGCCTTTTGACTTTTACTGGCTTAAGCTGCTGGCTAATGGCAGGCCCTCATCGGTGCCCCTCATTTCCCTCTTTTCCGTCGATGATTCACCCACGCCACTCCGGGAGCATGTCTGCGAGGGGTCTTGGCAGGGGCGGCTATCGGGCGATTTTCTATTAAAGCCCCTTCCGTGCCTTCTCTTCTGCAATCATGGCGATGTTGGTGCTGTAATCGATATTCGTCGCCATCTCGGAGAGCAGGAGGACCCCGCCCCCTATCACATAGACCATGAGGCCCCCGGCCACACCACCCAGGGCAATGAGGATCGCAAGAACCGGACTGACCCCCTGGAAGAGGAGGACCACACCCCCGATAATGGCCGCCGCGGCTGAAACGTTGCCGATGACCTGGAGACCCTTGCAGGTGCCCTCCAGGGTTGCATGGTCTTCTCCCCACGAGTAATCAGGATATTCCTCTTCTATGGATTTCATGTGAGGTCAATTCTTCCCATGGATAAATAAAGGGTTCAGGTGATGCGTGGGGAGGGATTTGAATCCACGAATTCCTGCGAGACCGGCCCCTGACATCGGCACCACCAGCCAACCGGGATATACCGATACTGGCCCAGCCCACACATCAGTAAGATAATCGCGGTCGATCGGGGTAGGCCCCCGAAGTTGTCCTGTAAGAAAGGAACTCCTTGCAGGGCCAGTACCTTGTGAGGAATCAAACATCTGTTCCGGGAGTAAGATCGCACCCCGTGCAGGCAAGACACATTGTCTGTGACTCCTCGGTGAAAAGATGATACCTGTCGAGTATTTCACGCGTCATTCGGGCCAATTTCAGGAGTCGTTCGGGGCTCGGCCGTGTAGCCAGCTTCAGATCCTCTTTTCGTAGAGGAGAGATGGAGATGGGGCGGAGCACGGGGATCACGCCCATGCGGGCAAGGTACTCCACTCCCTGACGGACGCATTCATCCGTCTCCCCGAGTCCGATAATGATATTGGTCGAGACATGGTTCCTGCCAAAAACATGTACCGCCTCGCGCAAAGATTCCAGAATAAAATCCAGGGTATGCCCCTTTCTCCCCCTGCACATCCGGTCGAAGATTTTCCGGTCCATGGTCTCGACGCTGTATTTCACCTCGGTGACCCCTGCATCCTTCAGCCTCCTTGAGGAGTTATCTGCCGGATGGATAGCAACGCCAATGGGGACTTTATACGGTTCAAGGGCTGTGACGATCTCCACCACCCGGTCGATCTCATCTTCGGGGGATGCAGCAATTCCGGAGGTCAGGGAAATGGCCTTCAATTTCCCGTCCCTGCGCGCCTTCTCCACAATGGCGAGGATCTCGTCCTTCGTTTTTATCTTTCCATGGGACTTGGGCACCGAGCAGAACTGGCAATCGTAGATGCACCGTTCGCTGATGGTGATATAGACCTGATCAGGACAGTGGGCGACCACCTGCTCAATATCCCCTTCCAGGATCTCCTCGTGGTCTCGGACAATCACGACATGATCGTTTTTCTCAACCATCTTCAGGGGTGAATTCTTATTGACCTCCAGCCTGACGCGGAGACCGCCCGACGTAAAAAAGATGGACTGGAGCCCCATCCCCGGGCCTGCCGTTGACAACCGGGGTGGGGGGAGTAGAGATTCATCAACATCGATGCTCCCTATGGACAATAATTCCGCTTTTCTCTTCGCATCCATGAGGGTCACGCATTACCCCCCATCAAAAATTCATGCCAAACAGGGTAGCCGCATTTCCTGCAAGGAGGTTTCCAAGCACTCCCGGTTTATACGAAAACCGACAGAATTCGTCAAGGCTCTGGCCCAGGGGCCGTACCGGGTACGAAGACGCATAAAGGATCCGGTCCCCCAGGAAGTGATTGGCGGCCTCGACCCAGTCCTGCGCACCGGGGAATCCAGGAATGAACTGGAAGAAATCGGGGATCACCCAGAGGTTCCCCAGCGGTGCGTTCGCGATCATGACCCCGAGCATCTCGCTCGTAAAGGGAAAAGCGCCGTGGACGACAACAATCTGCAGGGTCGGAAAATCATTTGCGACCCGTTGAATGCGGTAGGGTTCAGCGTACGAGATATCGGGCCCCTGCATGAGGCTGCACGTAAGGTAGAGCACGCCGCCCAGTTCTGCGCATCTCCGATAGAGAGGATAATTCTTTTTATCATCGACATAACGGGGCGGAACCCACCATCCGGGATCGAGCGCAATCCCGTTGAAGTGCAGCTCTTCTATCGTCCGCTCAATCTCCTGCAGTGCCCCAGGTTCGTCCGCTCCGTTGATGCCTGCGATGGATACAGGAAACAGGTCCTTGTACTGGTCACGGAGTTCCGCGATATCATCGTTCACAATGATGCGATGCCCGGCCTGCCTGCCTACCAGGATTCCTTGATCCACACCCGCTGCATCCATCTCTTCAAGAAAGAGTTCCCATGATCTCTGAATCATGGAGGGGGTGCGATCGTACCCGCCTACCAGAGGGCTGCGTTTTACCGGTGGCCGTGCCCCTGGCTCTGATGCCAGGACCTGCGTCAGGCTTTTATACGGTGGTCGAACCCGGGCATCAATGATCATCTCTCCTCCGTCAACGTGAGATCCAGGCAATTTTGCCTGATCTCTCTCTAAACTGCAGGTATTTAATCTCAGGGTATCAGACCCTCATGGATTGGCAGATTCTATCTCTTTCATTGCACAGGGAAAGAGATACCCTTGAAGGTATCGGAACAGGGACGACTCGTTAAAAAAATTTGACGTTGAGGAAACTCCCATCTCAGGAACTTTGACACAAAGGGGAGATCTCTCCACGCCGCATACAATGCCCTGACGGTCCCTCGCCGAGAAACTTTGAGAACCAGGACTCATGCTCGTTCCCCCCGTTGAGGATGGACTGGGAGAGGTCGTGGGTCCGGTGGTTTTTGCCTCACCATTCTCATGACGGAACTCCTCTTCCTCGCAAATCTCGGCTCCTTAATCTCGGGAATTCTTCACTGAACTTTAACCTGTGAACGGCTCCGCCGATCTCCCGCATTTCTGGCAATTTGCCTTGAATCTCTCTTATTAGCGATTCGGCCTCCGATACGTGTTTTTATTCGATTTCGGACCCTGCTATGAGCAAAGGCAGCTGCGAAAGTTGTATTTATATATCATGAAACGGTATCGGTCTATCTGGTGGATATGACATGCCTAAAGTTTTAGTTGTTTATTTTTCCCGAACCGGCAACACCGAAAGGATGGCAAACTCCGTCGGAGAAGGAGTGAAAGAAGCAGGTGTTGAGGTCGTGGTGAAGAAGGCAGAGCTTGTTCAGATAGGCGATCTTGTTGCGGCAGATGCTCTGGCCTTCGGTTCAGCAACCAGCTGGGGGTATATGGGCGGTAAGCTTAAGGATGTATTCGAAAACATGCTCATTCAAGCCCGGGATAAATTCAACGGAAAACCATTCGCCGTGTTTACATCGGCAGGTTCCATCGAAGGCGGGAAGAAGGCAGCAGAATCCATCGAATATATTGCAAGATACTTTAACATGCAACCGGCCGCGGGAGGGGTCGTCTCACAGGGTAACCCAACAGGAAAGGACAAAGAAGCATGTAAGGAATTAGGCAAAAAACTCGCCCGGACCATAAAATGATCAGGGGTTTACGCCCAATTCCGCCCGGCCGGGGCTTACATAACATTCTTGCTCTACCGGAGGATCTGCCAGATGGCGATGCAGAACTCGAGGGCGATGAGAATGCTGATCACCCACTCGCGGAAGTTCGAGTGGGGTGCTGAGGATCTCCTGGTCATCGTGCTGCCTGCCCTGCTGCCGCTCCTCATTCGGAAACGCTTCCTGGTCAGGGCCCTGGTGAAGAGTGCCGGATCCCTGAAACGGTAGCCGGGGTTCTCTTCAAAGGTCTGCATATGTTCACGCCATGCTCTTTTCTTCCAGGGGATGGTGTTAAGGCTTGTTTTGAAAGAGCCAGGAAGAAGGTGATTGTGCCTCTCCTTAGACCCATCGGGTTCACCATCAGAGCCCTTTCACCAGGTTCCTCCTCTGGAGGATCTTTGCAAGGTAGATGAAGGCGAGAACCTCCAGCACCAGGAGGACGGCATCGAGTACCGGCGGGTAGACCGCGTCGCCGTTGAGGGCAGCATGGAACAGGTCCACGAGATAGGTGAGGGGTGAGAGGGAGGTGAGTGCCTGTTCCCATCCCGTCATCTGGCCGAGGGGGATGAAGATGCCGGAGACGAAGATGAGGGGGAGCCGGATCAGGCTGGAGAGCATCATGACGGTGGACGGCGTGTCGGTCGCCGTCGAGGCAAGGAGGGTGCCTAAGGCGGCAAAGGCAAGCGCCCCGAGGAGGAACGCCGAGATGAGCACGACAGCGCTCGCGAGGGCCAGGTGGAGGAGGACGGCGCTCACGCCCCAGACGAGGCCCGTGATGAGGACCCCGAAGACCGAACCGGCCACGATATCCCCGAGGATAACGCTGTCGAGGGTCACCGGAAGGGAGAGGAGCCGCTCGTAGGTCTTCTCCCGCTTCTCCCAGGGCGTGATGAGGGGTCCCACGGATGAAGCGGTGAAAAAGAGCATCATCGCGAGGAAGCCCGGGAAGAAGAGGAGGAGATCGAGGTTCCGTCCGATGAAGAAGGTGAGGAACATGATAAAGGGGAAGAGGAGCCCGAAGACCACCACGGGCCCACGGTAGTAGTAGATCCGCATGTTCTTCTCGGCGATGACGAGGACGCCCCTCGCAAAGACTGCGAGATCCATCATGCACCTTCCGTGAGCCGGACGAAGGCCTCTTCGAGTGTTGGGCCCGAGGTCGCGATGGAGAGAATGACCAGGTTCTCCCGCTCTGCCAGGGCGGCGAGATGCTTCACGACCTGGTCCGGGCTGTCCGTGTAGAGCCGCCACTTGTCCCCCCGGCGTTCCACCTGGGAGACTCAGTTGTGTGCGAGGAGATTCCTTTCCACCGGCTCTCCGAAGGAGATCTCGATGTACCGGGCGGTGTCAAAGGTCTTCTTGAGCCTCTCCGGGCTGTCCGTCGCGATGATCCTTCCCCGGTTGATGATGCTCACGGTGGTGCAGAGCGCATTGGCCTCCTCGATGTTGTGGGTGGTGAGGAAGACCGTGCTCCCCGCCTCGTTCATATGCCGGACGGTGTCGATGACGAGCCGCCGGCTCTGGACGTCCAGGCCCACGGTCGGCTCGTCGAGAATCAGGACCTGCGGCGAGTGGACGATGGCGCACGCGATGCTGATCCGCTGCTTCATCCCCTTCGAGAAGGTGCGGACCAGGTCATCCTTCCGTTCGGTGAGCCCCAGGCGCGCGAGGATCTCACGCGCCCGCTGTTCGCGGGTGGTGCGATCCAGGCCGTAGAACTTTGCCGTCCAGAGAATGTTCTGTTCGGCGGTCAGGTCACCATAGACCGTGCTGTTCTCGGGGATCACCCCCATCTTCAGCTTGGCAGCGAGGGGATCCCGGTGGATGTCCACCCCGCCGATCCGCACCGATCCGGTATCAGGGGCCAGCACACCAGTAATAAGCCGGATGGTCGTTGTCTTTCCGGCGCCGTTCGGCCCCAGGAAGCCGAAGATACCTCCCTCCTCCACCGTGATGCTGACGTCGTCCACCGCTGTGACCGATCCAAAGGATTTAGAGAGGTGTTCTGCTTCAATGGCTTCCATGAATCGGGTTCCCCGAATAGTCGGTTGCCTGAGAATGATCAGCACGGGTGGAATAAAAAATACATGCTCCCGCCGCCGACCGTCCTATGAAATCTGCCGTCGTACGTCGGAGGGAGAGCAGCCACGAGAGCACAGGAACGAAAGTGAATTCCCTCTCCATGGAGCTGGGAGTGAGATAATTTCAAGAGGGCATACGCGAGAAGGAGGAGGCATATGAAGGTTGTCGCACTGAACGGGAGTGCCAGGAAGGATGGCAACACCGCCATCCTGATCCGGTACGCACTGAAGGAGCTTGAGAGGGAGGGGATCAGTACCGAGCTGGTGCAGCTTGCCGGGAAGAGGATCCGGGGTTGTACCGCCTGTATGAAGTGCTTTGAGACAAAGGATAAGAGGTGCATTATAAAAAATGACATCGTGAACAGGGTCATCCGGACGATGATGGCTGCCGACGGGGTCATCCTGGGTTCCCCGGTCTATTTCATGGATGTCACTCCGGAGATGAAGGCCCTCATCGACCGGTGCGGCTTTGTCTCCATGGCGAACGGGGGCCTGTTCCGGCACAAGGTCGGATCCGTCATCGTTGCGGTGAGGAGGGCCGGCGCCATTCGCACCGCCGACACGATGATACATTTCCTCCTTGCAAGCGACATGATCGTCCCTGGATTCCCGGGCATCGGGATAGGGAGGAACATCGGCGACGTCGAGGATGACGGAGAAGGAATCGAGAGGGTGAAGAGCATCGGGAGAAACATGGCATGGCTGCTCGCGACCCTCAAGGACGCAAGGCAGGCAGCCTGAGTAGTATCCTGTGCAAGGAGGTATGATTCATGAAGGTTATTGGGTTGATTGCAAGCCCGAAAGGCAGAGAGAGCAACACATTGAAACTCGTGAACGCCGTACTCACCGGTGCTGCGGACGAGGGAGCGAGGACGGAACTCGTGGATCTCTACAAACTGCGCATCGAGTACTGTACCGCCTGCGGCACCTGCTATGCAACCGGCGAGTGCACCCTGATCGACGACTTCCCGGAACTCTTTGATAAGCTGATGGATGCCGACGGGGTCGTCCTCGGCGCCCCGAACTACATCGACTCCGTGCCTGCACCCATGAAGGCTGTCTTTGACCGCGTTGCAGATGCCATCCACTGCCAGATGTTCTCTGGAAAGTACGGCTGTTCGGTCTGCACGGCGGGGGGAAGCGGCCAGGACGAGGTCATGGGGTACATGAACCATGTTCTCACGAACCTGGGGGCAACGGTGGTTGGCGGGGTCGGTGTTGCCATCGGCAGGAATCCATCCGCGTTCCAGCCGGCCGAGAAGCAGGCTCTTGAGCTGGGGAAGAAGCTCGCCCAGTCGATCCGTGGCGAACACCAGTACCCCGAACAGGACGATATCCACAAACAGCGGAGGGAAACCTTCTGCGAGCTCGTGAAGTCCCACAGGGACCGGTTTGCCCACGAGTACGACTGGTATGTCCAGATGGGATGGATGAAATGATCCGGGTGAGACGGTATGAAGAGCATTACCGCAGGAAAACTCAGGCTTGACTACGAACCCGTGGCGATTCTCTGGAGCGATACGAAACCCGAGGGCGCGTTACGAATAAAACCGCACGCACAGACCTGCATTATGCCTTTTTTTGCGCAGGTGGTGACCAGAGGAAGGACCGCCGTCTTTGACCGGGAGAGTTATGGATGCCCCGGTGCCCGTGCAGGGCTTGGTTTCGGCAGCGGGTACCCCGATGCCTTCGGTGGGGCGGGTATAGAATTCATGGCCGCATTCTTCGTAAAAGGTAAAGAGAGCAGTAATAACCCGGATTCGTACTGCGCAACCGTGCAGCACATCCCCAAACGGGAACGCGCCAAGTTCATCCATGGCGAGCGCCTGCACAAGAACGTTGAGAAGGCAAAACGGTTTATGATGCAGGACCTGCCCGTCACCGACATCAAGGAACAGTATGTGATCTTTACACCGCTCAGTAAGGTGAAACCGGGCGAGTGCCCGGTCGTGGTAATCTTTGTTGCAAACCCGTTGCAGATCACCGGCCTCGTAACCCTGGTCAGTGCGATCCGCGAGGGCACTGATTCCGTGCGGGTCCCGCCGATGGCTGCCTGCCAGCAGATCGGGGCATTCGCATACGATGAGGCGAGAAAGGAGCACCCACGGGCGGTGCTGGGGTACACAGACCTGGCAGCACGGGCAAATGTGGGAAAAACCATCCCCGAGAATATGTTCACGTTTGCCGTGCCCTACAAACTCTTCCTGGAGATGGAAACTGAGGCAAAGGACGGCGTATTTGACGGCCCGATCTGGAAAAGCCTGGCGGGAGAAGGGTGACCTGAACATGCAAGGTATCCCTCTCGGGGG
>Ga0187771_10003325_pt1 | contig 11218 bp, 8 predicted proteins | sample 0116_SJ02_MP15_1_FD_133139 | JGI IMG/M metagenome (GOLD analysis project Ga0187771, IMG submission 133139) | Tropical peat soil microbial communities from peatlands in Department of Meta, Colombia - 0116_SJ02_MP15_10_MG | ecosystem: Environmental > Terrestrial > Soil > Wetlands > Peat | place... | reverse complement strand
TTCCACCTTCTGCTCCTTAGTACAACCCAAAAATCCAATGATCAGGCATAAAGCTATAAATATGAACATCTTTTTGAAATGCATACAACGTCCTCCTTTCTTTGGTTAGTGGTTAGTAGAAATATCAGGCCTTTACATCCAGCACTTCCTTTCCCATTTTTAGGCAACTTTCGTCAGATCCTGGTAAGAGGATCTTCGAGTCTTTATAAAAAAACCCGCAAAGGAGCTGTTTAGAGTTCTCTGCAGGTTTCTGCTGTGTCCCAAAAGGACTCTTTGCAACTAGATTTAGTCTCTTTATATACTATTCTCTGCGAAATAGCAAGAAAAATCGTCACCTATAAATAATCCCTGGAGAAGGTGTGTTGACCCTGATGAAACAAACAACCATTGACTCGAATCCTTAAGATTATAGGAGAGTTCGACCCCGCTGACTTCAATTTTCTATTTAAAATGCGGACTGTGCCCATAGGGACCTCCGGCACAGATGTATTCACTGTCGAATGTTGCAAGTCAGGTGGGCCCCCAGCATTTGATTTGGATTCGAAATGTTGTATTGCTGGGCGAAAATTAAAACTCATGATTTCAGGGAAGAATCAATACCTCTTCTGACATTGTCTGTCATTTTAAATCTTCATTCCACACTTTAGATAATGGGTTCCTGTTTCTCTTCCCTTCCTTTCTTTTCGTCGACGGTCCAAAGGATTACCATCCCGGCGACAAAAAAGAGGAGGACAGAGAGGATTCCTGATCGGACGCTTCCGGTCAGGGCGACCAGGATTCCATAAATCAAAGGACCGAAAACAGAGGCAAATTTCCCGGAAACTGCAAAAAAACCGAAAAACTCAGCACTGTTCGCATCAGGAGTAAAAATTCCTTGAAGGGAACGGGAGGCGGCTTGACTCCCGCCCATAACAATGGCTGCCAGAACTCCTAAGATCCAGTATTCTGTCTTTGGATTCCAAATGATCCCCAACCAAAATGCCCAGATGGCGATGAGAGACCAGATCGCAAGTGAGATCATCACCGTCTTTTTATTTCCGATGGCATCTGCTAAAAACCCAAAAATCAAAGAACCGAAAAAGGCGATCCCTTGAATCATCAAAAAGAAGAGGATGATCTCTTCAGTCCCCATCCCCAACACATCCGCACCAAAGATCGAAGCCATGACGATGACGGTCTCGATCCCATCGTTGTAAATCAAATAGGCGATTAAAAATTTTGTCAATTCACGAAAGGCCTTGACCCGATGAAGGGTGTGCTGAAGGCGTCGATATCCTTCCTTGAAATAACTTCTCTCAGAAGACAGAAGGACTTTTTTCGACCTCTCTCTCAATAGTAGAAAGGTAGGAACCGAAAAGATCAGCCACCATAGGGCAACTGAAAGAAAACAATCCTGAACCGTGAAATACCCAACAGGAAATCCAAGACTTTCAGGATACTTCAGCATGATCAGGTTAATGGCCAGAAGCGTCCCTCCGCCGACGTAACCCAATGCCCATCCGAGCCCCGAGATCCGACCAATGTTCTGATCATTTGAGATTTCCGGAAGGAAGGCATTATAATAAACATTTCCTCCAGCAAACCCAATATTGGCGATGATGAAAAAGATTGCCCCCCGCCAATAATGACCGGCATGGACAAAATAGAGGAGACCTGTGAAAAGAACGGCAGTATAGCAGAAGACCATGAGGAATCGTTTTTTGGAAGCCGAGGCATCCGCCACTGCACCTAAAACTGGGGCAAGTACAGCAGAGATCGCCATACTAAAAGAGACGGAAAAAGTGAAGAAGGAGGCACCGTGGAGGCGGAATCCGAAGAGTTCAACTCCTCTCTCCCCTCCTGCAACAACCGTAGCAAAATATTGATTGAAGATGACAGCGAGAATGGTTGTAGCAAAGGCTGAATTGGCAAAATCATACATCGCCCAACCGAAGATCTCTCGCTTTTGAATGGATATATTAGGATAGCCTAAGATGGTGTTTTTGATCCCCCGATAGGTGTACCTAATAAAACGGCGGCAAATAATGCCGCCGCTACATCTTTTTCTCTATGTGCTATGCTCCATGCTCTCTGCGCTTTGCAACTTCAGATTGTCCTGACCTCCTGGCGCATGAAAACAAGATAGCAGATCCCAAAGCAGAGAACGGTGATGGCCACAATAGAAATTAAATAGGGGACGACGATGAAGAGGCTCTGTATTAAGGGAAGTGGATTCTGAAATCGGGATAAAGACAGTCTCTCCAAGGGTCCCATCAAGATCAGAGATTGGGTGGTTTTTCTCATTGGATCGAGGATGGTGTTGGTGGCATTGCCGTAAAGGGTCATCGGGGAAAAAAGAGACGTTATCCTCTGTACCTGTTCGTGTTTGATAATCAATTCTGGATCTATCCCTGTGCTGCTTTGACTGATCGGAGCCATTGCATCTGCTAAAAAACCTGCTCCCAGACTCACGAAGAAAGAAAAGAATATCCAGATAGCTAAGGAGGCAAGGGCAGAAGTGGCTGTGCTCTTAAAGGTCACTGAAAACAGGATCGATATCCCCAACCAGAAGGAGATATAAAGAACGCTGATGATGAGATAGATGACGAGACGCCAGACCTCTTCCGCTCCAGGCACCACTCCGATCAACCGAATGCCCAGACCTGATATGATGAGGACAATGGCCACCAATACGATGGCAATGACCGTGACACCAGATAGAAACTTGGCGTTGATGATCGAGTCACGATAAATGGGCTGGGAGACCAGTTTGGTTAGAGTCCTCGAAACCCGCTCCCGATTGATTGAATCAAAACCCAAGAAGATACCGATGAGGGGACCAAAGAATCCGATGAACTGGACAAAAGAAAAGAGTTTCCCTGTGGAAGTAAAAAGCCACAAAAAGAGGAGTGTAGGCTTCGCCATGCCCTTCGATTCCTCCTGGATCCCCATTCCTACCATGGAGGTAATGATCACCCCTACCATCACGATCAACGCCGATATCAGGAGAAACCGGATGCTGCTGAAGTGATCCTCCATCTCTTTCCTGAATATGGTGAAGATTCCGTGCAATTTAGGCCTCCTTAAAATATTTCATATAAATCTCTTCGAGCGTATAGTGTTCTTTATCCAAACCCAGTTTCTTTTTAGCCAATTCCTCAATGGGACCTATAGCGACCAGATCCCCCTTGATCATAATCCCCACCCGATCACAAATTCGTTGAACTTGATCGAGTAGATGAGAGGAAAGAAAGATCGTCATATTTTTTTCCCGACTTAGAGAGTGAATGAGGTCCAGCATCCGATTCGTTCCGTCGGGGTCCAAACCGATCGTGGGTTCATCGAGAAAGATAAGCTTTGGTTCCTTGACAAGAGCTTCGGCAATTCCAAGGCGTTGCCTCATCCCCTTGGAGTAGGTCCCAACTTTCTTCTCTACCTCCTCTAAAAGACCAACCGTTTCGAGCCAGTGGTCGATCCTCTGAGTAGAGATCTTGTCAGGGATTCGGTTCAATCGGGCTACATAACGAAGGTTCTGCCTTGCATCCATATCATCATAAAACCCAACATTTTCAGGCAGGAACCCGACCTTCTCTTTTACATGCAAAGGGTCTCGTGTTGGATCGAATCCAAGGATCCGGACCTTCCCTGACGTGGGCTCAGTGAGTCCCAAAAACATTAACAGTGTGGTGGTCTTCCCTGCCCCGTTAGGACCGAGAAACCCGAACACTTCGCCTTGCTGGATGCGAAGGGTGAGGTTATTTACCGCTATTTGGGAATCGTACTTCTTTGTCAGCCCTTCGGCCTCGATGATAATCTGTTCTTCCACGTTAACGTCTCCCCAACCAGATGAATAATCCGCTTAAGCCGGCGATCACAATGATGATAATCCCAATCCCAATCCATCCCCACGCCGTAGAAGCTCTCACTGTAACTCTCATTTCAATGGTCTTATCCGACTTTTCTCCATTCACCATGACGCCTACTGAATAATCTCCCACCAAAGCACTTGGAGCAGGTTTGACCGTTACCTCTACCTGTTTTAAAGCATTGGGCTCTAAAGCATCGATCTTTTCTGGTTTGAAAGTCACATCCCAATTCTCAGGTTTAAAAGAGGAGAATGTGATATTCCGATTAATGGCAGACCCTGTATTTTTTACAAAGACTGAGAAATTTGCTGTTTTCCCTGGAAAGGCCTCCAAAGAAAGGATCCCTGTGGGTGTTCCAGCATCGAGTTTATAGATTCCGGTGAGGACGACCGTCAATTTGACCTCAGCCTTCTTCTCACCCGAGCTCACTCTAACTAAGATGGGATATTCTCCAGGGGAGGCATCTTTCGGTGGGTTCACTTGCACAGCTACCGTCTGGCTCTGCCCTCCCTTCACCACAAAGCTTGAAATGAGTTTCGTCTCATAAGAGGGTTTAAAATTGACGTCCCACTTCTCCGGTGCTATGGCTAAGAGATTGACAGTACGGTCTCTCTCAAGCTTATTCGCCACTTCAACGGAAAATTCGAAAGTAGCATCGGTCTGTCCTCTCAGTATAGGATAAGAGGTAGTGGCTTGGAGATCATCCGCTCCGGGCATTTTTTCCTGAACGGTTACAGTCAATTTATGGGTGGAGGTAAATTTCCCGTCAGAAGTCTGGCCGTCAATCTGAAAAACATAAGTTCCAACATCCACTGTCTTATCCGGTTCCAGACTCATAGCCAGAGTTCTCGATTTCCCATTGGGGACGAACATCCCGCTGACGATATAACTGGCTCCCTTTAAGGAGGCCTTCCATCCCTTCGGAATCGTCGAGATCTTCACATCGATTGTCTCATCGGTACGACCTTGATTCTCTAAGGTCAGATCCATCTTGACGGCCTCTCCCTTTGAGACGACCACGCCAGAGTATTCTGGGTATACAGCAATACCCCGCTCCGGCCTGAGATCTTTCTTTTCTTTCTCCTCCTGAGCAAAGATTAAAGCTGGAAGGAGGAAGATTAAAAACAATACAATCAAATAGATGAAGAATGTTTTTCGACCGTGATCCATTCGCCCCATATGTCTACCTCCTGAAAGTATTTCCTTAGGAAAGATATTCTTGAAAAAAAATTTAACCGTCTCCTCAATCACTGTCAAGTAAAATTAATCACCCTGTCAAATCAGATGACTGATCTTTTCCACCGTCTTTAAGCCTGTGCCGGTTAGTGTGGAGATAACAATTTCTTTTTTAATATATTTCAAATATCTTTTCAACCCTGCAATGGTGGCAGCAGAGGTAGGTTCGATGAAGTGCCCTTTACGACCCATCTCCTTCAAAGCTGTCCGTATTTCCTTCTCAGTGACAGCCAATATCTCTCCGCCTGTCTCCGCGATCACCTTCAATATCTGTCTTCCCCTGACTGGGTTTGCAATGGCAATCCCCTCTGCGATAGTCTCCTCTTTCTCAATCCGGGGAGTCTCCGTGCAACCTCTTTTAAATGCCTGGGAAAGAGGCGCACAGTTAGCAGATTGCACTCCTATCAACTTCGGAATCCTCTTTATCCTCCCTGCTTCCTTCAACTCTTTGAAGCCGATATAGGCGCCTAATAGAAGCGTCCCATGTCCAACCGGTAGAACGAGCGCATCGGGTGTCTTCCAATCCATCTGTTCCCAAATCTCAAAGGCAAAAGTCTTTGTCCCGTGGAGGAAATAGGGATTCCAGCAGTGACTGGCATAATAGATTTTTGATCCCGCCTCCATGGCCTCTTCAGCGGTCTTCTCCCTTGAACCTTCGACCTTTTCTAAATGGGCTCCATAGGCTTGAATCTGGACCATTTTCCCTGAAGAGGTCGATCCCGGAACATAAATCTCACACCGGATCCCTGCCTTAGCACAGTAGGCTGAAATGGCTGAGCCTGCATTTCCTGACGAGTCCTCCACCACCTTTTTTATTCCCAATTCTCTTGCTTTGCTGATGAGTACGGTAGCCCCCCGATCCTTGTAAGAACCTGTGGGAAAGAGATAGTCAATTTTCAAAAGGACTCGATGATCATAGAGTTTCACCTCCTCCAGAGGGGTAAATCCTTCTCCTATGGAGACAATCGATTCATCATCAAGGATCGGAATAGCTTCACGATATCGCCATAACGTGGGATTCCTCCTCAAAATTTTCCTAATGGGAAATTTTGGTTCGAATTCGAGGTCGAGGAAAGAACCGCAATCACATCGCCATCTTTTTGAGTGGATGGGATAAGAAAGGTTACAATTTGGACAACAAAATTTTTCCATCCCTTAAGGCCTGCATAGCGCATTGCCCTTAAAAAGAATTCGGAAATTCTTGCGCTATGCGCTCTGCTCTATGCACTACGTCTTTTCATCGGGGACGAGCGGGAACAGGACTCGGAAAATGGTCTGACCTCCGCCGGACTCCACTTCCATCTTCCCTCCCATCCGTTTGACCAATCGGGTAGTAATATGGATTCCTCTGCCCCTTCCGTTGCCGAGGAGGTATCGATCCCTATCCAACTCTGGAATCTCACCGGTATTGGCGATCTCAGCCACTGCCCAAGATTCCCTTCGGTAGGAACGAATGGAGAGATTCCCTCCTTTGTCTGGGATCGCATTGGAGGCATTGTTAAGGAGGTTATCTAAAACCCTCTCGATATGGAGAGGAAAACATCGGATCGGTAGGGGGGACTCTAAATCGTGTTCGATCAGATGGATATTCTCTCTTTTCAATTCCTTGATCGCTTCCTCGTTGATCAAAAATCGTCTCTTCAACTTCTCTGACAGGTCTACGGTTTCTTCTTTTCCCTCTCCGTAGAGGGTCAATGCCAATTCCTGGATACGGGATGTCTCTTTCAGGATGATGTCCAACGCCTGATCCACTTTTTCTCTTTTGGAAGGATAGTCTCCATCCTCCAGGATCTTCTGAACCCGTTTGGTAAAACCTGCCGCAGCAATCGCAGGGTTTTTAAAATCGTGGAGGATATCATCCATCTTTTCCAGCCTCAGGCCTTTCATCAACTCGATGCCGAAGAAAGTAAAAATTTCGATCTCCTCACCGGTGAACTTTCGATGATGGGCCTGGGCATCGAAGACCAAAAAATAGTTAACACTATCCTTTATCTTCAGGGGAATGTAGAGAACGGAGTGAATCTGTTGGATCTCGAGAAATCGTTTCAGGTCTGAGGGAAGCAGGCGACTCTCTTGGGGATTATTGATGAGAATATAAGTGGGATAAATCTTTTCATTCTCGAATTCGCCAAAAGGTCCGGTCTGATTCACCACGGCATCTATGTAGGGCGTCTTCACGGAAAAGATCTTCCCAATCCCGTGCTCCACCTCGGGATACCCAGCCTCCAGAACGACGTTCTGTCGGTCTTCCGTGACAGAAAAGAGGGAACACCGCTGGATCTGCATGATATCTGCCAATTCCGGGATGACCAAGTTGAAAACCTCCCGCATCTTGATCCCTTCCCGTCTTCCCAGTTTGAGGAAGATTTGCTCCACAATCTTATCTTTGATCACATTCAATTTCTGGAGATCCATGATCCGCCTTCGTGCAATCACATAACTCACCCTTCTCGAAAGCATCTCAGCAACCTTGGCTTCGAGAGGAGTGAATACCTTATCTTCTTCGCTAAAGTAGATCTGGAGGCATCCTTCAGTATCCACGTCTTTTAAAGAGAATCGAGGAATGGAGATCGGAACAGCCAACATCGAATGGATTCCAAATCTTTGAACTCTCTCCTTATTCCTGTACTTCTCCTCTTTCAAAATGTTAGGTACATAGTAACTTTGATGTGTTTTGACCACCTCGCCAGCAATCGTGTCTTCAAAAGGGATCGCCTCTTCACGATCGCCAACAAGATTTGGATAAGAACCGAAGGAGAGCATCTCCTCCCTTCCGGGATCGTATATCCGTATGCTTGCCGCTTCTGCCTCAAGGAATCCCACCACATTTCTCGCCAGGGTTTGAAGGATCTCCTTCTCTGTGAGAGAAGGACTGATCTCAAGGATGGTTTCAGCTTGACTGATCACCTGATCCATATATTGGAATAGAACTTCTTCTTTAATAAAGTCTGCAACAATCGATACCTCCTCGAGAGAAAGGCCGCAACCTTTATCCTTGAGATTGGCTGTGATAGATTCCACAAGTTTCTGATCAATCTTAAAGGGGCTCATATCCGCTCAGAATTTTAAAGACAACCATGGAGGGATAGAAATATTATAGACCTTTTGCTAAAGGTGTCAACCTCAACTGCGAAGTTGAAGGGTTGACACGATTTCTAAATAGAAAGGGATTCCTCGAACTTCTTGATGAGGATGACACTATTGACCCCTCCAAAGCCTGCCGAGATCGAGAGACCTGTTTTCACTTCTTTCTTTCGCGCTTGGTTGGGGACATAGTCCAGGTCGCACTCTGGGTCTGGAAACTCGTAATTGATCGTAGGATGGATAATCCCTTTTTCAATGCTCATGATTGTGGCGATGGCCTCCACCCCGCCGGCAGCGCCCATCAGGTGTCCTGTGATCGATTTTGTAGAGCTGATGGGGATGCGGTAAGCCTTTTTTCCAAAGACATTTTTGATCATCTTGGTCTCCACTCTGTCGTTCAACGGAGTGGCCGTCCCATGAGGGTTGATGTAGTCGATCTCTTCTGGAGGGAGGCCTGCCATTTCAAGGGCATCAGAAACCGCCTTACCCAACGGCTTTGCATCCGGATCAGGGTCCGTGAGATGGTAAGCATCTGCTGTCATCCCGAATCCAACGACCTCCCCATAGACATGAGCCCCTCTTCTTCTTGCATGATCTAACTCTTCAAAAACCAGCACCCCTGATCCCTCTCCCATGACAAATCCGTCTCTCTCACGATCAAAGGGTCTGCAGGCCCTTTGAGGATCATCGTTTCGCGTGGACATGGCCCTTAAAACATCGAACCCCCCAAAGACATAGGGTGTGATACACCCGTCTGCCCCTCCAGTGACCATGATGTCTTCCGCGCCACCCTGAATCTGAAGAAAACTGTTAATCATGGCATGCGTTGCTGAAGCACAGGCAGTGGAGACAGCATAAGAAGTTCCTCTGATCGTAAAATATTGAGCCACATGCGATGTGATAGCACTCAAATAGATATTAGGAAGCGCAAAGGGGGAGATGCCCTTGGGCCCCTTCGATAAAAACCGCGCATGGAAATGTTCCAACAGATCCATTGCCTCCACACCGACCCCCAAGATCACCCCTATCTGAAAAGAGTCCAATTCTTTCAGGTGATATACCCCCGTATATTTATGCGATTCTTCTTTTTCCTCATCATCTTTCTCGAGATCGATCCCAGCGTCTTTTAAAGCAAGCCTTGTAGCAGCGATGGCAAACCGGGAAGTTTTACCGAGGTGCTTAGAAAGTTTCGATCTTTCCACATAGTCGGTAAGGTCGAAACCCTCTATGGGGGCTCCAATCTTACATCGGTACTGACTCATGTCTTTATCCGGAAAAGCAATCTGCCGAAATGAAGACCTGCCATGAATCAAACTCTCCCAATAAGCTTCTTTGCCGATCCCTACTGGAGTTACAGGACCAACCCCTGTGATCACAACGCGTTTCCTATAATTTTTCAAAGCCCTCTCCTCCCCACGCTATTCTGTAATTCTTATCGATTGCCCTTCTGTTTGTCAAGCCATGGTTTTAAAAAAGGTTGACATGCTCCTGATTTAGAAATATAAATTTAATTCAAACCGTAGTAATCCTCTTCTTGGGGTGATGGATCAAGATGAGCTTTTCTCTGATTCGAAAATGGATCTTCCCATTGATAATACTTCCCTTCCTCTCATCGGCTTGTCTTCCCAACAAAAAGGCAACGATCGGGGCTGCGGGGATATTATTGGAAGAAGTGGGAAAATCTTCTTATAAACAATCTGATATGAGAATGATCCGCGAAGGGATGCCAGCCTATCTGATGTTGATGGACGGAATGATCGAGGCCTGGCCAGACAATGAGGAGCTATTAATTGCCGCTTGCCAAGGATATTCCTCCTTTGCCTCCCTTTTTGTGGAGGACCAAGACAAGGAATATGCAAGACTTCTTTTTGCAAAGGGAAGGCAATATGCCTTCAGATCATTGGAAATAAGAGGGTTTAAGGAGCCTCTCCGGAGGCCCTTCGATGGTTTCCGAGAAGGTCTGAAGCATCTTGGGAAAAAAGACGTCCCCTATCTCTTCTGGACAGCTACCTGCTGGGCGAGCTGGATCAACCTCAATTTGGATTCGATGGAAGCCGTCTCTGAGCTGCCAAGGGCGGAATGGATGATGAAGAGGGTCTTGGAATTGAATGAAGGATTCTACTACGGAGGTCCCCTTCTCTTCATGGGGATATGGTTCGCCTCCAGACCTCGGATGGCTGGCGGAGATCTCCAAAGGGCTCAAGAATATTTTTTGAAAGCCTTGGATTTGGGGCAGGGAAAATTTCTGATGGCCTATGTTTACTATGCCTACTATTACGCCCGACAGGCCTTGGACAAAGAACTCTTCATCTCCACCCTCGAAAAGGTCCTGAAGGCTCCTGTTGATATGCCCCTCGACCTCACCCTTGCCAATACAGTGGCCCAGAAGAAGGCCAGAGAATTACTCCATAACGCAGACGAATATTTTGAATAGGAGAAAGAATATGGGAAGAGGCAATGCCATCAAAATACTGGGACTCATCTTAATCGTCTTTCTATGCTTCAACCGATCTTCCAGCGGAGCTGAAAAGAGCCTTGTCATCAAACTGGCCACACTGGCTCCGGAGGGAAGCTCCTGGATGAAAACCTTCAATGCGTTGAATACAGAGGTGATGAGAAAGACGGAAAATAAGGTCCAGTTTAAAATTTATCCCGGTGGGGTATTAGGGGATGAGATGGACATGCTCCGAAAGATGAAAATCGGCCAAATTCAAGGTGCAGCCCTCACCGCCGGAGGACTTTCCTCAATATTCAAGGAGATCGACGTCCTCCAGATCCCCTTTCTCTTCCAAAGGTATGAAGAGGTTGATGCCATCTTAAAAAAAATGGATTCCTTTTTCAGGAAGGGATTTGAGGAACATGGGTATGTCCTCTTGGGCTGGTCAGAGGCAGGATTTATCTACCTGATGTCCACCGTTCCCATTGCCAGTGTAGGGGATCTCAAAAGGGCAAAGGTGTGGATCTGGGAGGAGTCGCTAATGGCTAAAGCCATTTTTGACGAAGCGGGTGTCTCCGCGATCCCCCTTTCTATTCCCGATGTTCTCGTTGGTCTT
>Ga0187771_10003324_pt1 | contig 11219 bp, 8 predicted proteins | sample 0116_SJ02_MP15_1_FD_133139 | JGI IMG/M metagenome (GOLD analysis project Ga0187771, IMG submission 133139) | Tropical peat soil microbial communities from peatlands in Department of Meta, Colombia - 0116_SJ02_MP15_10_MG | ecosystem: Environmental > Terrestrial > Soil > Wetlands > Peat | place... | reverse complement strand
TTATCTGGCTCTTAGGAGGATGGGGCATTATCCGTCTGCTGGCTATTCCTCTCGTGCTGCTTATCCTCATGCTCCCTCTGCCGGGCATTATTACCAGTACTTTGACCCTGCCTTTGCAATTAACCTCTTCGCGTCTGGCCGCCGCAATTTTACGGACCTTGGGCTATCCTTTGGTTCTGGAAGGCAATGTCATCGATCTGGGGGTCAGGCAGCTCCAGGTGGTGGCCGCCTGCAGCGGCTTGCGCTATATCCTTTCCCTGCTGGCCCTGGGAATCATCTATGGTTATTTTTATCAAAGGACCGTTTGGAAAGCCGCCGTCCTGCTCATCTCCCTGATCCCCGCCGCCATCCTGGCCAACGCCCTCCGGGTCGCGGCCATGGGCGTTTATCCCAGCCTCCAGGAAGGCTTCTGGCATGGCTTTACGGGTTGGCTCATCTTTGTTTTTTGCTTCTCCATCTTAGTCTTACTTAACGGCGGCTTGAACCGGCTCCAACCCCGAGTCGCTTCTGCTTCTGAAAGCCCTCAGGTTGCCGGGAGCGCCGCCACCCCGCCAGCCTCCCTGAGGCCTTATTTCATCGCCGCCCTGGCCATGATCATCATCAGTGGGTCTTTATTTTATACCGTGGCCCAACCTCCCCGCGTTGCTCTCCTGCAAAGCTTCGACCATTTTCCTCTGCAACTGGGCCCCTGGCAAGGTCACCGCACTTACATGGACCAGAAGATTTTTGCCAAGACCGACGCGGACTCTTACTTTGAGGCCGATTATTCCATCTCCGGGCAGGAAACGGTATCTCTCTATATTGCCCATTACGAGACGCAGGCCACCGTCGGCGGTTTAGGACATAATCCTGCTATTTGCATGACCGGCAGTGGCTGGGAAACTTTGGAATCAGGCAATGCGGAGCTCGCGCCGGGATACCCGGCTAATTATTTATTATTGAAGCCCAAGGGGACCGGCACTAACTTGTTAGTTTATTATTGGAATATCCAGCAAGGACGATGGCTGGCCGAGGGCGGGAATGCCAGACTGTATAAGCTCATCTCCATTTATCAGGGTATCCGGCTCCATCGCTCCGATTGGGCCCTAATTCGCCTGATTACCCCGGTGAACAACAATAAACAATTCGCGGAAAGGCGCCTTTCAGATTTTGCCCAAAATCTAATTACAATTTTTCCTCATTTTATTAGGGAAGAGCGCGTTACGAAATAAAAAACCAGGGGAATAACCTGTTATAAAGTTAAAAATGGTTAATGTTTTGTTCCAACAAAATTGATTGTTTGATAATATGATGATTAATCAACTAACGACTGATTACAATGTTAACTTAAAGGAAAGGACTAATTCAATAATAATAACTTTTGCATTAATATTGGTGGCTATTTTAATAATATCATACAAATTTTGGATTTCATATCATATTGATAGCATGTTCTACGAAATGCTTGCTCAAGGGAAACCGGTAAATAAACCATTCTCTGAAAGAATTCTGTATCCAATATTTGCTAGTGAAATACTCAAAGTCACCAAACTGTCATTGAATAACAGTTTCTTTTTGGCTAATCTTTTTGGGTTATCATTATTGGTAATTTTTGTTACAATACTTATTAAATCAATCACTTCATATGCTCAGGTTGCCTTACCTTTATTAATTACTCCTTTTTTAATTCGCTCTTTCTCCCTGGTCTATTTACCTGACCTATTTTCCGCCGGCCTCACGGCATTATTCTTTTACTTGGTATATCGGTCTTATTTTTGGCCCGGCCTGTTAGTCCTGTTGTTGATATATCTTACTCGGGAGAACGCCATCATCCTCTGCCTGTCGTTGGCGGCCGTAGGCCTGTATAGATACCGGTTGCGCTGGGCTATTGCCGGAACCGTGGTGCTGGTGGCCGGAATTTTACTCACCTCCCTAGCTGGGCGGCATGGACTGCCTCAAACGTATCAAATGAATTTCATGTTATACTTATTGCTCAAGATCCCGAAAAATTTTCTCTATAACGTTTGTGGACTTCTGATCTGGACTAATGTCTACCCCGATGTGGGTAACCCTTATTTGCTGTTCACCCTCCCTAGTTGGTTACCCTTGGGCAAACTAAATACCATCGGCATTACCCCTATGCAACCTTTAGTCCCTTTAAATACTTTAATGATCCTGTTGACCACCTTTGGGGTGGCTCCTTCGCTTCTCGGACTGCAATTGGCCAGACATTGGAAACAAATTTTATCGGAAAACCAATTATGGCTCCAGACGGCCATTATTTATGGGTTGAGTTCTTTTGTAATCGGGATAATGGTGTCCTATGATATCCAAAGATTGATCGGCTATGCCTGGCCCGCTTTCTGGTTGGCAGTTCCTGCACTATTATTAAGGTACTACACCTTTAATCTTAGTTCCTTAGCACAATTACTAGGTTATCATGTCTTTGTCTGTTGGCTCCCCTGGATAATGCGGATTCCCTGGTTCGTGGACAAAGTTATCATGGACTCTCCTATGCCTTTTTTGGTAGTGATTTTAAGCAGTATAATCTTACATCTCTTAGCAATCAGAACTTTGAGTCGTAGTCAGGAGGCATTGGGTTCCGCCTGATGGATAGCAACCAATTATATGACTAATATTAATGGAGTTTAAAGTTATGCCTTCTAAAAGCTGCCTAGATTTATCCATAATCGCCCCGATGTACAATGAGGAGGCCAATATTGAATATTTTTTTGAGATTCTTACCCCGGTTCTTATTCGTCTTGGGTTGGGATACGAGATAATTTGTGTGAATGACGGCAGTAAAGATCGCACTTTAGAAAAGCTGCTAGCCCATCATCAGAATAATCCCCAGATTAAGATTATTAACTTTTCCCGCAACTTTGGTAAGGAAATTGCCCTGACCGCCGGCCTGCATTACGCCGGCGGCAAAGCCATTATCCCCATAGATACCGACTTGCAAGACCCTCCGGAATTAATCGCAGAAATGGTGGAGAAATGGCGAGAGGGTTATGATGTGGTCTATGCGGTGCGGCGGCAGCGATTGGGGGAGACTTCGTTAAAGCGTTTTACCGCCAACCTATTTTACCGCTTCATCAATTTTATTAGCGATACTGCCATACCCAAGGATACCGGCGATTTTCGTCTCTTTGACCAGCGAGTGGTTAAGGCGTTAAACCGAATTCCCGAACGGACCCGTTTCATGAAAGGACTGTTTGCCTGGGTCGGTTTCAAGCAGGTGGGCATCGAATATGACCGGCAGCCAAGGCACCAGGGCCAGACCAAGTGGAATTACTGGAAACTTTGGAATTTCGCCTTGGACGGCATTACCTTATTCAGCACCTTCCCGCTGAGATTGTGGAGTTATATTGGGATAATTATCTCATTATTATCTCTTGGTTATGCCTCATTTTTAGTGATGCGTACCTTAATTTATGGGAAAGACGTTCCCGGTTATGCCTCCATCATGGTGGCGATTTTATTTCTGGGTGGTCTTCAGCTTATCAGTCTTGGCGTCATTGGCGAATATCTCGGCCGGGTTTATGCCGAAACCAAGAGAAGACCACTCTATATAATCGACGAATTATATGGCTTTGATCAAATTCCCGAAGCTTGAGTAAGGCATGGAAGAAGAAATTTACCATAAACATGCGGCTTATGAAGATAGCCATTGGTGGTTTTTAGGACGTCGCTCTATAATAGCAAAAATTCTTGATGACCTGCCATTGCCAAGAAACGCAAAAATAATGGAGATTGGTTGTGGCACCGGTGGAAATTTGTCGCTTTTATCCAGATACGGAGAGGTTCACGGGGTAGAACTTGATAATTTTGCCAGAAATTATGCCCTGCAACGCAATATTGCCCCAGTCATCTCGGGGAGCCTCCCTGATGATATACCCTATCCCGATAATTTCTTTGATCTTATTGTGCTACTGGATGTCCTGGAGCATGTCGAGGAAGATGAGCGCTCCTTGGTAGAACTTTATAAGAAGCAAAAACCAGGAGGCTATCTACTTCTCACTGTGCCTGCCTTTCCCTCCCTGTGGAGCGCTCATGACGAATCACATCATCATAAGCGTAGATATACGATAAGAACGTTAGGCCCTATTGTGGTAAAAGCTAATTATAATATAATTTATCATAGCTATATGAATACTATACTTTTCCCGATAATTGCTGGGTTAAGACTGATAAAACGCACCCATGGGGGGGATGATCTATTTATGCCGCCGAAAGTTATAAATAACTTATTATATAATTTATTTTCCGCTGAGCGTCATTTTCTGAATATATTATCGCTTCCTTTTGGGACATCTTTACTAATTTTAGCGCGTAGAGGAATAACATATCCGTAAAAAGTATTGTTTGCTGAAAGATTCATGGAAAGTTATATTATCATGGCAATCCAGACATTAATCGGCTTTAAGGACAGAATCCTTGGGGGATTTCCCCGTGCAAAGATGTCCAGATGAAAGTCTTGGCGAGGGGTAATCCAGTGGTGATTTCAGAAAAAGTCTGGCCTAGGCTTTGGGAATCGGCCTATCGCCGTTTCGAGACGCCCGAAGAGGAAACCTTTAAGTTCGTGCCGCGACTTCTCAATCTGGGGGGGCGGGACTGGCCTCGCGGCTCGGCCATAACCGAGCTACTATTTGTCGGTACCCCTCGATCTCACCCTTTATGAGTCCATCCCAGTGGAAATCCTTCGATATCATTTCCTACAACCAATACTTGAAGCTCTCGCATTATTCGGGCTGATCACGGTGTCTCTACTCAGGAGGAAATCCGCCGATAGGAAAAGGCCGACTGCCTTCTTCCGCTGGTTCTTGCTGGCCCGGCGACGACCTTGGATCGCCTTTTTGCTGGTTGGCCTGTTAGCTTTTTCCGCCAGCGCTCTCCTGACAGTTTTCGCTGGCATTCCCCAGCCTTGCGTTCATGACGAGTTCAGCTATCTTCTCGCCGCTGACACTTTCGCCCATGGCCGGCTTGCCAACCCAACTCACCCTCTCTGGAAGCACTTCGAGACCTTTCATGTGATCCAACACCCCACCTACGCCTCGAAATATCCCCCGGCCCAGGGAATTACGCTTGCATTGGGGCAGGTGATTTTTGGGCATCCCATCATCGGTGTGTGGCTGAGCGTGGGCCTGGCATGCGCCGCCATTTGCTGGATGCTCGCGGGTTGGTGTTCCCTTCCCTGGGCCTGGATTGGGGGCCTGGTGGCCTTAGTAGGCTTGGTGTTCTCCCGACCGTGGAACGTGTTGAATTTGGGTCTGGGGTACGCTTACTGGAGCCAGAGCTACTGGGGGGGAGCTGTCGCAGCTCTCGGGGGGGCCTTGGTTTTTGGTGCGCTTCCCCGGATCATGAAGAAAACGCGGCTGCGAGATGCCCTGTGGCTGGCTCTGGGCTTGGCCATCTTGGCTAACAGCCGGGCCTTTGAGGGGTTGGTGGTTAGTATTCCCGTGGCGGTGGTCCTGATAATCTGGATTTTCAGGAACAAATGTCTCAGTTACCGTGACAAGTTCTACCGGCTTGTTTTGCCGGTTGTTCTTGTTCTTCTAATAACAGCTTCGTGGATGAGCTTCTATAACTTCCGGGTGACAGGCAATCCTTTCCTCATGCCGTATCATCTTCACGAGTCCTCCTATGCAATAGCTTCGCAATTTATCTGCAAGCCATTAAGACCAGAACCGCAGTATAACCACAAAACCATGTATGACTTCTACAGACAAGAACGTAATTATTATTCACAATTACGAACTATTAAAGGGTGGGTGTATTCTTCCATTAAGAAAATAGTAAAATTTTGTTTTTTCTATTTTGGTATCATATTTTCACCTTTTATAATATACATGACGGTGTCACGTACGGTTTCGCGCCAGTGGAATGTAATGTTCCCCCTGGGGATATGTGCCCTCATGATGGCAGCCTTGCTGGCAGTAACCTGGTCCTTACCTCACTACGCCGCTCCGGTAGCTTGCCTGGTATTTCTTCTCGTGGTGGAGTCCCTTCGTCAGGCTCGTCGCTTAATATGGCGAGGTAAACCAATAGGAAAGCGCTTGGTACGCGGAGTCCTCCCGATGTATCTAGTGTCGGCCATCTTGTCATTCCCCGTGGCACACCATCTACAGCAGAAGCAGCCGTTAGTAGCTTGGTCGATGGACAGGGCTAGAATTTTATGGGAACTTGAGCAGGACAATGAGCGCCATCTGGTGATTGTCCGATACGACTCGAATCATGACGCAGGTAATGAATGGGTTTATAATAAGGCTGATATTGACGGAGCCAAGGTGGTCTGGGCCAGGGACATGGGCCCGGAGTCGAATAAAGATCTTCTCGACTACTTCAAAGGCCGACATGTGTGGCTTTTGGAGCCAAGCAAGCTTCATCGGAAATTTAAGGCATATCCTATGGTTTCCCCGTGAGAAGCCCAGTTCATTTAAAGTTTGTTTTTCTTTAGGTGACTAAGATGGCCATAAAAAAAGAATTAATTATTAATAACAATAAAAATAATACGATATTTAATTTTTTATATAAAGATATATTTACATTCCCTTGGTATGTCCAAGTCATAATAATTTTTAACATATTATTTATAATAACGTGGTTCTGGCTAAATGCAGCTTCATCTGGTATTAAAAATGCTGGTTTAGACTTTGCTACCCCTTTTTTTGCCACAAAAGCTTGGCTTCATGGTGCGAATCCTTATGACGATTTTTATATTGCTAAATTGTGGCAAAAAGAAACTGGCAAAGCATTAACAACACTAATCGATACTGGTAGGCTATCGCTATACCCTATAACAACATTTCCAATTTTATTCCCATTTACTTTTTTTAATTTTAATCAAGCTAAAATATTATGGTTTTCAATAAATTTTCTATGTTTAATTTATCAGATCTATATATTCATCAAACTGGCTAACTTAAAATATACCCAATTGGGCGCCATAATAATTGCATCATTAGCTTTGCTTTTTATTCCTAACAAGATTGGGTTTATACAAGCTAACATTGGCTTTTTCACCGTATCATGCGTAATTTTCAGCCTTTGGGCTTATTTTAATAATAATGATATTTTTTCTGGAATATTCATTGCAATTAGTTGTGCAATAAAACCTCATGTTGGAATACCTTTTCTATTATTGTTCATAATAAATAAAAAATGGAAGGTTTTAGCTGTCTTTATTATTTCTTTGTCAGTGGCGCTTTTTGTTTCGCTATATATTATAGGGCTCGATCATTGCATAACTTATTTGACATCATTTGAAAATAATATAATTTTCTCTATGAGCAAGGGGGAGATAAATGATCCATCTCTTAATAACCCTTTTAATTTTCATCTTATAAATTTGCAGCATCCTTTATGGGCGATATTCAATGATAAATTAATTACAAATTTTACTACATTTCTGATTGTTGGGGTTGAATTGATTATTTTTATTAGTTTAGTAAAAAGATATAAAATAACAAAAATTGACCTTATACAAATAAGCACATTATCATCAATTATACTATTACCAATATATCACAGGATTTACGATGCATCAATATTGTTTGTTAATGTACCTTTGGCTATGATATTAAGCTGTACTAAATATAAAATATATGGTTTAATTTTATTAACAATTTTATTGCCATTTATATTGATAAACAGTGCTAATTTTATTCATTTTATTGCAATATACGGATATGTAAGCAATCAATTATCACAATCGCTAATATGGAAAGCATTTTTGCAACCTCACCAATCTTGGCTAATTTTTTCACTATCGGTTATTTCGCTATGTTTAATGAAAAATCTTTATAAGGACAATTATTCACTATAATACTGGTCTCTATTGTCTTATGATCGGGTAGATATTGATGGTACTAAGGTGGTCTGGCCAGGGAGATTGGACCGGAGGCGGATAAAAAACTTATCTAATTCTTTAAGGACCGACGCGTCTGGCTTGTCATGGCAGATCAGCTTCTCCGTTCATTAACATCGTATTCCAACGCGAGATCGAACGAGGCAGAAGCTCAATCAGGATATAAGTAGCCTCCTTTTATCAAAGGCACTCGGAAGGGATTACGATAATTTTTTTTAATATATATATGGACGCAATGAAGTTGAAAGACAACAATTAAGTTACTTTATGCTTAAATCCACTATCTTAAAGACTAATAACCCAATAAGTTGTTGTTTACTATTTCTCGGTATTATATTAATTATTATCCCAGATTCATCTAAGCTAATTACGATTGATAGTATCATCAATCGTTATTTACAATCTTATACTGATGCCGAACTAAATCCAGGGGCAAGGATAGTTTGGATTATATGGTTATTCGGTGCTATTCTCATTTTTAACACAATGTGTGAAATAATTAAAAAATTTGCCAATAAAAAAGGAAGTATATATTTCTTCTTTATCCAAGTTATTGGGTCATTTTTTATAATAATATTGGGTTATCGATATCTCTTAGGCGTGGGACTTGGCATTCATCCAACCATAAATTCATCCGGCATGATTTCATCAGGGATTATTTTTAACCAAGCCGACACCCTCAATTACTTGTCATGGGCTTCTCAGGCCCGTTTCGGATCTTACATGTTTATGGATTTAGGCACTATAGATCCCCATAATGCATTATATTTTAACCCGTTTTTTCTGGCAATTGGTAAAATTTCCACATGGTTAAATCTTCCAATTTTTTCTGTTTTCTATATAAGTGGAATTTTTGTCGCCGGTCCTATTGCCATAATAGGTACATTTTATTGTTCACGTTTTATGGGTATCCCTGAAGACGGGGCCAAATGGGGAACAATTATTGCTACATTTTCTTCGGGAATTACCTTACCAATTTTAGCCTTGGGATGGTTGTTTAATTTTCATCCTCCTAAAGGCACTGATATAACAATAGTAGATTCAATCATTTCTTCCACGCTTTTGGTTTATCCCTTACATGCAATGGCCCTCGCTTTTCTTATTATCACAAGCATTTTAATGATAACCGCGGAAGATAATGATATTCTTTTAAAAAATTATTTGATAATTTCTATTTCTATTGTTTTGATGGCTACATTGTCTGTATTTACACACCCTTATGAAACTTTCATGTTTTTATCGAGCTATTTTTGCTATTGCTTAATATCATTTTTTGTTGATGCAAAGGATAAATGCAAAAGGCGCTTTTATATACTGAGTCTTGTCTCTTTGGTTATTGTGCCTATAATTATCTATTATTATCTAGTGGGTCAGCAGCCAGTATGGAATCATGCGTTTAATAGCGCCATAAGTATAACTATGAAAAAATCTCGTTTAGCCTGGATAATAGGATATGGTTTTACTCTTCCTCTGGCCCTTTATGGTGCCTATTTTAGTTTTAATAATAAACAATATGAAAGGGCCAGATGGTTTACAATATGGGTGTTTTTATTAGGTTTTTTACTTATTATTGTTAATACCAAAAATATTAAAATAAGCAACGGTGGATATTTCCCCATGTGCGTCCTTGCCGGACTAGGTTTTAGCAAATTAATAGCAATTACTGGCAGAATAAACTCTGGCTATTTGAGAAAATTCGCCAAGGCATTTACTGCATTTATAGGAATTTCATTATTTTTGACATTTCCCGGGTATTTGATTAGATTGTATGTACATTCTTTTGATGTTGAGCTCATCGATGCCACTCAAAAAATAAGGTCCATGAAAAATTCTGGAGAACCAAAAGTTCTCACCGATAGTGAAACAGGCCATCTTCTACCAGTGTTAGGCGGTTTGCGTGTATATGCGGGACATTGGGGCCTTACTCCTGATATAAGCAAGAAACGTAGGGAATTAATCGAGGCGGGAATAGAAAAGCCGTTATTTTTTGACAAAGGGCCTTTTGATTTTAGAAAGGAAAACTTTTTAAAAACCCTCCACTCCCATAATTTTGATTACGTTTTAATCAATAAGAATCAACCAGCTTACGATTTCGCTAATCACATTAAAGAACTTATTTTAATTAAAAACTATAAGCGATGGTGCCTTTATTTGACATATTCGCCACACAAAAATAATTGAATACCTATAAAACAATACAATAGAAAATTATGAAAGGGATGAACAAAAGAAATATCTATAGGGCAGAATGTATAACCCTAAACTAACAAAAAAGATGACTTGGGCCAATATTAAACCCTTAATCCTTCTCCTGCTGATTGGGGGCCTGCTGCTGACGGCGCACACCTTACAATTACAGCTTTATCTGGAGAAGGAGCATCTCCGCCAGTTGGTGGTCTCCTATGGAATATGGGGCCCTGCCGTTTACCTGGGCTGCTGGCTTCTGGCTACCGGCATGTATCTTCCGGTAACCCCCCTGGTTTTGGCTGCGGGTTTTTTATTCGGTCCCCTCTGGGGGGAGATTTATGTCCTGGTTGGCGCCACCGCGGCTGCTGCCGTCACCTTTTTGCTGGCCCGCTATTTGGCCCGCGATTGGGTAGCCGGCAAGCTCGCCGGAACGAGGCTCATGGCCCTGGATGAACAGGTAGCCCGTCAAGGCTGGAAGATAGTGTTTTTATTCCGCTTTATCCCGATTTTCCCGTATCCTTTAGTCAATTCTGCCTTCGGCCTTACCAGGGTACCTCTGCCAAGCTTCATAATCGCCACCTTCTTGGGGTTGTTTCCCGTTACCCTGGCTTATGTATATTTCTCGGACCGCCTGCTGGATCTCCTCCAGGGAAAATTGTCCTGGCAAGTGATTCTCGGGGGCTTACTGGTGGCTTTGATTACTATAACTCCGCTAGTTTATAAAAAATTCCAGGCCAAACTGGGAGAGCGGGTAGAGAAAATTAAACATTTATAAATAAATGCAAATAAATAAATTTAAAATCCTTGTTAATACCTCCTATAATTTCCTGGGCAAATTGTTGCCCCTGGCAGTTGCGGTTTTTGCTATGCCGATTTTGATCCATAAGATGGGGACGGACCGTTTTGGCATTCTGACCCTCTGCTGGGCGGTTATCGGCTACTTCAGCATTTTTAACCTGGGAATCGGGGCGGCCACTACCAAGTTCGTGGCCGAATATCAGGCCCGCAATCAAACCGAAGAATTACCCGAGTTGATCTGGAGTTCCGTTCTTCTCCTGTTTGGGTTTGGCGTTCTGGCGGGGCTGATAGGCTGGTCTTTATCTTCCTGGCTGGTGGAGCGGGTTTTAAACATCGAGCCGTCCCTTTGGGAGGAATCCCGGCAATCGCTTTGCCTTCTTATGGCCTC
>Ga0187771_10003323_pt1 | contig 11220 bp, 11 predicted proteins | sample 0116_SJ02_MP15_1_FD_133139 | JGI IMG/M metagenome (GOLD analysis project Ga0187771, IMG submission 133139) | Tropical peat soil microbial communities from peatlands in Department of Meta, Colombia - 0116_SJ02_MP15_10_MG | ecosystem: Environmental > Terrestrial > Soil > Wetlands > Peat | place... | reverse complement strand
TGCTCTGGAAGCCGCGCTTGAAATGGCTCGGCTGAATGGACAGCCCGATGCGGATGATCGTCTCATAGCCGGCGACGACCGCGGCGAGCACCTCGCGCCCGCTCGCGCCGGTATGCTGGGCGGCCGCCAGCGCCGCCGACCACACGGCGACGCCAGGATGCAGCATGGCGCCGACGTGGGTGTCATCGGCATCGAAGCTCGAACCGTACGCGACGTTGAGGAAGGTCGCGTGCTGCGGATTAATCGTCTCGGGCGAGAATAGCACATAGGCGGCGCCCGGTCGTGCCACTTCCGCGATGTAGCCGCGCGACCAGTCGCTCCAAGGCAGCTGCGCGCCGATCGAGCAAACGCGCAGATGATCGAGCAGCAGCCAGCCGAGCTTCTCGCGCACCGCGCCGGGAAGGTGCCGGGGATCGAGCGTCGCCGCAAACGAGGCAAGCATCATCGTCGACGGCGGATCGGACGGCACCGGCATTTACTTCACCCTGATCACGTCGGCGAGCTTGCCGTATTTGACGTAGTCGCTTTCGACCACGGCGCGGAATTCCTCCGGCTTGCTGGCGACCACTTCGGAGCCGCTTTTGACCAGGATGTCGCTTACCGAAGGCATGTGCATGATGCTGTTGACGGCGCCCCACAGCTTGTCGAGCACCGGCTGCGGCGTGCCGGCCGGCGCCACCATGCCGATCCACGACATTGCCTCGTAGCCGGGCACGCCCGATTCCGCGATCGTCGGCACGTCGGGCAGGATCGGCGAGCGCTCCTTCGAGCCGACCGCGATCGCGCGCAGTTGGCCCTCGCGGATGTAGGGCACGAGGCCGGCCATGAAGCCCCACATCGAGCCGACCTGGTTGGACACCACCGCCTCCAGCGCGAGCCCCGTGCCCTGATACGGCACGTGGGTGATCTTGAGCCCGGCCATTCGGTTGAAGATCTCGCCGGCGAGATGATTGGGGCCGCCAACCCCGGAGGAGGCGAAAAACACTTCGCCTGGCTTGGCGCGCGCCAGCGCCATGTATTCCTGCAGATTGTGCACCGGCATCGACGGATGCACCACCACCATGATGGTGTTGCGGGTGAGCAGCGAGATCGGCACGAAATCCTTGAGCGGATCGTAGCCGATCGGAATTCCGACATGCGGGGCGATCACCAGCGAGGACTCGGTGGTGACGAGGACCGTATAGCCGTCGGGCGCCGATTTCGCCGCGACGCTGGCGCCGAGCCGGCCGGCAGCGCCCGAGCGGTTGTCGACCACGCCCGCCTGCCCCAACGTCTCCTGCAGATGCGGCGCGATCAGGCGCGACACGATATCGGCCCCGCCGCCCGGTGCGAACGGCACGATGATGTGGATCGGCCGTACCGGATAATCCGACTGCCCCAGCAGCCGTTGCGGCAGCGCCGCGCCGGCGACGCCCGCCATTACTCGCCCGAGAAACACGCGCCGCGTCGTCATCCGGCCCTCGCCTTGATCACTGCCATCTCCTCGATGAACCGCAGCGCATGTTCGGCGCACAGATCGGGCTCGACCGCGGCGATGTGATAGGCGTCGCCGGGCAGCACGATCACACGCGACTGCGCGACGCGTCGCGCGTAACGCTCGACCGCCTCCACCGTCTGCAGCCCGCTTTCCTGCGTGGTAACGATCAGCGTCGGCGCGGCGATACGCGGCAGTTCGTGCTCGAGCTCCATGTCGATGCGCGAGGACGAGGCGGCAAGCGCCGCGCGCACCGAACTCTTGCCCATCAGCTCCTCGGTCCACCATCTGAGCTGCGCCTCGCCCGCCGCGCTACCGAGCCGCGCGCCCATGGTTTCGGCCGCCCATTGGCGCACGCCCTTAGTCCGGATCAGGTCGGCATTGCCGCTCCCGCTGCCGCGCACCGGCGAGCCGAACAGGCAGAGCGTCGCGATCCGCTGCGGCTGGTCGATGGCGAGCCGCATGCAGGCCGAGCCGCCATATTTGGCGCCGATCAGATGGCAGCGCGAAATCCCGAGCGCGTCGAGGAAGCGGCCGATGTCGGCGGCAAGCTCGGCCGCGCTCCAGCCGTATTCGGCTGGCTCCGGCGAAGCGCCAAAGCCGGGCAAGTCCGGCCGCACCACCCGGTATTTGCGGGCAAAATGCGGCATCCAGCAGGTCCAGGCGCGCGAGGATTCGGAATTGCCGTGCACCATGACCACGGTTTCCGGCACCATCCACGGCTCGCCAAACCAATGGTCCTCGTAGGCCATTGTAACGCCGGGACGAACGTCGACTTTACGCATGTCACTGCCGAGGTCTTGCACCGGGGCACCTTGCCATTCTTTTTTCGCAAGGCAATCCATCGCAATGGGAGCGTAAATGCGCGAACGCAACGGCAAGACGAAATCTTGCCGCGCTGGCTGCGGCTGAGGTCGAGCTCGCGCGGCGCACGGCGCGCCTACGTAAAATCAGCGATAAATTTCTTTGCCGCAATGCACGCGTCAACGCGCATGCAGCAAAACCGCGCCGGCCGAGCTTTACGTTTTGTTGCAAAACTTTAACGTCCCAGCCACCACAGTTTCACCAAAGGGTCGCCGCCTCGCCACGATGCGCTTCTAATCACCGCAGCGGGGGTGAAAGGAGACCGACGCCATGCAGCTGCAGACCCGCTCCGCAAAGCTTGCCGGTAGCCGCTCCTATGCCTTGCCGGTGCGCTGCCCCCATTGCGGCGACTGGATGGTCGCCCCCGTCATGTCCGAATTCGTTGAGGGCGACGAGATCCGCCACCATTGGGAATGCGACACCTGCGGGGAATCCTCCACCACCGCCATTCCGCTCACCACCCATTGAGCGCTGCCGCGCCGGAAGCCGGAATAAGTGCTAGGCTTCGGTGTTGTTCCCCTCAGGCTGACCACGGCCTGATTCCACTGAGGAGGAGCAAGCATGAGTTCGAGCATTCTGCGACTAAGCGCGGCCGCGATCGCCTTTGCCGGCGCGCTGGCCTTCGCCAACCCGTCGACGGCGGAAGTTATTAACCTCAAGGCTCAATTGAAGGCTGCCAATGAAGTGCCGCCGAACGCCAGCACGGGGACCGGCGAGTTGACCGCAACCTACGATACCGCCAGCAAGAAGCTGAGTTGGAAAGGCACCTATAGTGGCCTAACTGGGCCGGCCACCGCCGCGCATTTCCATGGCGCCACGCCGCCTTCGCCGCCAGCCGGTAATAGTGCAATCGTGGTGCCGGCTCCCGCGCCTTCCAGTCCCTTCCAAGGCTCGGCAACGCTGACCGACGAACAGGCGGCCGACCTGCTGGCAGGCAAGTGGTACTTCAACATTCACACTGCCGCAAACAAAGGCGGTGAAATCCGTGGCCAAGTGACAAAATAAGCCCCGATCCGTTCTCGCGCCCAAGCCCGCCGGCCAAAACCGGCGGGCTTTTTCATGAATTATAGGTTCATGGCTTGGCGGCGCGCCGGACGGCGTTTTATGTTGCTCGGCAAAACAAGTGCGGCGAGGAAACATCCATGGCGAAGGCGAACGGCGGCGCAGCACCCATTCTGGTGTCCGGCGGGGGCATCGGCGGCTTGGCCGCCGCCTATGCGTTGGCGCACCAGGGCTTCCCGGTGCGGCTGCTCGAGCAGTCGAGCGAATTCCGCGAGGTCGGCGCCGGCATCCAGCTCGGCCCCAATATCTTTCGCGTCCTGGAGAAGATCGGCCTGAAGGACGCGGTGCTCGCCGACGCGCACCGTCCGCCGGCGCAGGAGATGCGCGACGCGCTCACCGGCAAGCTGATCACCCGCATTCCGCTCGACGAGGCCTTCTTCGCCCGCTTCGGCCAGCCCTATGCCGTGACCCACCGTGCCGACATCCACGCCACATTCCTCAAGGCCTGCCAGGGCAGCAACCTGATCACGCTGGAGACCAGCCGCCGCGTCGACCGCTTCGAGGAGCGCGACGGCCGCGTCAGCGTGACGCTTTCGAACGGCGAACAGGCCGACGGTCGTGCGCTGATCGGCTGCGACGGCATGTGGTCGACGATCCGCGAGCGCATCGTCGGCGACGGCAAGCCGCGCGTGTCCGGCCATATCGCCTATCGTGCCGTGCTCAAGCGCGAGGACGTGCCGGCCGACCTGTGGCGGCCCGATGTCGTGCTGTGGGCCGGCCCACGCACGCATCTGGTGCATTATCCGTTGCGCCGCGGCGAACTGTACAATCTGGTCGCCGTGTTCCACTCCGACCGCTACGAGGAAGGCTGGAACGCCGAGGGCAGCAAGGACTTGCTCTGGCAGCACTTCAAGGGCCAGGTGCCCGAGGTGCTGCGCATGCTCGAGCGCATCGAGACCTGGCGCATGTGGGCGCTGTGCGACCGCGAGCCGGTGAAGAACTGGTCGCGCGGCCGCGTCACTCTGCTCGGCGACGCCGCCCACCCGATGCTGCAATATCTCGCGCAAGGCGCCTGCATGGCGACCGAGGACGCGGTGATCCTGGCGGAGAAGGCTGCCGCCTCGCCGAACGATCTGCCCGCGGCGTTCCAGGCCTATCAGAACGAGCGCTACCTGCGCACCGGGCGGGTGCAGATCATGGCGCGCGTCTATGGCGACTTCTATCACGCCCGCGGCGTTACCGCCGAGTTGCGCGACATGGCGCTTTCCGGCCGCACGCCGCAACAGGCCTATGACGGCATCGCGTGGCTATACGGCGGGCCGTGAGCGCCTGTCCCGGGCATGCCCTCAGGGTTCCTTCAGCCTCCTCACCTCGCCCAGCGTCAGCGGCCGCAAGCCGGCGCCGTCGAAATAGACGAAGCGCAGGCGGCGGCGCTGCGCCACCATCTTGGCCGGCAGCGGATCGTAACGCAGCGTCCCGCCGCCAAGCTGCGGGGTCACCGAACCGACATCGGTGACGGCTTCGGTTTCCACCCGCAGCAGCACCAGCTTCTTACCCTGCGCGTCCTCACCTTCGAAGGGAACGCGCGCGAGGCGTAGGAAGCTCGTCGGGTCGTTCGCCGTGGTGAAGCCTTGCACGAAGGCCGCCTCCACCAGATCGAGATCGGGCTCGCCATGCTCGTGATGGTGCTGGTGGTCGGGCGGCAGATGCGGCGTCTGCCATTGCACCGTGCCGCGCACCGGCCGCGCGTGGTTGTGGCCGGCGCTCGCGCCATTGCCGTGGGGATGATGATCGTGGTCGTGACCCTGATGCATCGCCGCCTCCTCAATACGCGACCGGCTTGTCGATGAGCTTCTTGTGGGCGCCGAGCTTGCCGTGCGCGACCAGCGCGCCGAGCACCTCGACCACCACGCGAACGCCGAGCAGCGCGGTGATGTCGGAGGTGTCGTAAGGCGGCGACACCTCCACCACCTCCAGCCCGCACACGCCTTCGGCGGCGACCAGCCCCAACAGCTTGAGCGCCTCGCGCGGCAGAAAGCCGCCCGGCTCCGGCCATCCAGTACCGGGCACGAAACCGCAATCGACCGAATCGACGTCGAAGGATATGTAGACCGCGTCGGCGTCCTTCCAGGCGAACTCGAGCGCGATCTCGGCGGTCTTCTCCAGGCCGAGCTTCTCGATGTCGGCGATGGTGAGCACATTGGTGCCGCGGTCGCGCGCCACCTGCACACCGGCGCGCGGCACCTGCCAGCCGCCGATGCCGAGCTGCACCAGGTTCTTCGGCGACACGTTGGGCAGGTTGGTCGCCCAGTACCAGGGCGTGGTGTGCATGCGCTCGTCGAGATCCTTCTCCTGGATGTCGATGTGGCGGTCGAAATGCACGATGCCGATGCGCTTAGAGGTGCACTGGGCGATGCCGCGCACGCAAGGGAAGCCGATCGAGTGGTCGCCACCCAGCATCAAGGGCAGCGCGCCCGAAGAGAACACGTGCGCCACGCCGCGACTGATCTGGTCGAAGCTCTTTTCGAGATTGCCAGGAATGGTGAACACGTCGCCGGCGTCGGCGAGCGTCATCTGCTCCCGGAGATCGACGCCGAGTTCGTAGTTGTACGGCGTATAGAGCGCCGAGATGCGGCGGATGCCTTGTGGCCCAAAGCGCGTGCCCGGCCGATAGGTGGTGCCGGAATCGAACGGGATGCCGATCACCGCAGCGTCGTATTTGGCAACGTCGCGCACGTTCTCCACATAAGGCGCCTTGAGGAAGGTATTGATGCCGGCGAAATGCGGCAGCTCGCCGCGCGCGAAGGTCGGGATCGACTTGTCGGTCAGGCTGTCGGCGCCGGGCAGCCCCATGTCGAGCGCCCATTTCTGCTCCCTGCGCCAGCCGCTCTCCGATAATTTGCCTTCCGCATCGAGCGACTTCCAGCCTTGGGTCGCCATGCGGTCGAAATCGGGGTGATGGCGGCGCGCGCGGTCGCGCAGCGGAAACAGCCCGGCCTTGCGCGAGGCGCGCGTGAATGGATGTCGCATCATTGTTCTCCCTTTTTGTCGTTGCCCAGCGTTAAGTCTAAAGACGGCGGCCTAGAACAAGTGGCTGTAGCGTTCCACTTCCCATTGGCTCACCGTTAGGTGATAGCTTTCCCATTCCATCGTCTTGTATTTGACGAACTCGTCGCGCAGTTCCTTGCCGAGCGCTTGCTCGATCAGCGGATCGTCGGCGAAAGCTTGCACCGCCTCTTGCAGCGTTTGCGGCAGGAACCTGATGCCGCGCGCGCGGCGCTCCGCCTCCGAGATGGTGTAGAGATTGTCCTCGTTCGGCTCGCCGGGATCGATCCTTTTGCGGATGCCGTCGAGCCCGGCGGCGAGCGCCAGCGTGGCGGCGAGATACGGGTTCACCGCGCCGTCGGCATTGCGCGATTCACAGCGGCCGCCGCCCATCGGTACGCGCACCGAATTGGTGCGATTGTTCGAGCCGTAGGAATTAAACACCGGCGCCCAGGAGAAATAGCTCATGGCGCCTTGGCGCACGAGTCGCTTATAGCTGTTCACGGTCGGCGCGAAAGCGGCGCACAGCGCGCGGCCGTGCTTCAAGATGCCGCCGATGAAGTGGTAGCCGGTCTCGCTCAAGCCGAGCCGGCGCGGATCGTCCTTGGGATCACGCTTGAACACGTTGTCGCCGCCGGCGAGATCGTAGAGCGACATGTTGAAATGCGCGCCGCAGCCGGTCTTATCGGCGAACGGCTTAGGCATCATCGTCGCCAATAGCCCCTCCTCCTTGGCGTAGTGCTTGGTCATGTAGCGGAAGAAGGTCAGCCGATCGCACATGGTCAGCGCGTCGGCATATTTGAAATCGAACTCGTATTGGCCGTTGGCGTCCTCGTGGTCGAAGGAATAGAGGTCCCAGCCAAGCTCGTTAATGCAGGTCGCGACCTTGTCGAGCCATTTGAAATTGTCGAGGAACGGCCGCAGGTCGTAGCAGGGCTTAGTCAGCTTGTCGTCCGGATTGGGCACCGACAGCGTGCCGTCTGGATTCTGCTTGAGCACGAAGATCTCGCACTCGATGCCGAGATTGAAGCCGAAGCCCAGCTCGGCCGCCTGCTTGAGCTGGTTCTTCAGCGCGACGCGGGTGTTGAGCGGGTAAGGCTCGCCGCGGAAGGTGTTGTCGGATGGCATCCAGGCGAGCTTGGGCTCCCAGGGAAGCTGGATGATGTGATCGAGGTCGGGGACCGAGGCGATCTCGTCGTCGTTAGGCGCCTGCCCGAGGCCATCGAGCGCATAGCCGGTGTAAAGCTCCGAACCATGCGCCATGTGCTCGAGGTGATCGAGCGGCACCACCTTCGCCTTTGGCACGCCGTGAATATCGACATAGGCGCCGATGCAATACTTCACGCCCTTGGCGCGCAGCTCGGCCTGCGTTTGCTTGATCTTGTCGCTCGATGTCTGCGGTGAAAGCATGCTCGTCTCTTGCTCACGGGTTACAGGTCATTTCGAAGTAGGAGTGCGCGAGCGGCGGCATCTCGCGTAAGCCCCGCGCGATCAGCCCGCTTACGTCCTCGACCATCCACTCGAACCAGGCGCGTCCTTTGGCGGCGCTGGCGCGGCTCGGCGTGCCGGTGACGCCGTTCTTGCTGGTGCGATTGACCGGATGGGCGAAAACCAGCGCGCGCGTACGGTCAGCATCGTCGCCGCCAGCGATTAAGTCGGGGCGCACCATGGCCGGCGCGAGCGTCAGCATCAGCGAGGTCTCGGCGTCGTTGGCGTGCCAATCCGCCGCATCGGCGAAATGGAATTCGCGCACGCGCGCGCTCACCTCCGCCGAATTGAACAGCGCCACCATCAGGTCGTCGTGCTCGGCGCGCAGCATTTCCAAGGCGCAGCGCAGCGGCGCCGCATTGGTGACATGCGTGTTGACGATGAACAGCCGCCGCACGCCCGAGTGATAGGCGCCGCTCCCAATCTCCTTCACCAGCGCCATCAAAGTGGCCGGCATCAGCGGGATCGTCCCCGGCCAGCGGCGACTATGCCCGAGCGAACAGCCATAGGGCATGACCGGCAGCATCGGCACCTGCGTGCGCTCGGCGACCGCCGTACACAGCTTGTCGGCAAGCACGGTATCCATGCCGCAGCCGAGATGCGGGCCATGCTGCTCGGTCGCGCCGACCGGCAGGATCGCCGCCCGCGCCGCCGCGGCAAGGTCATGGGGCAACTCGGCCCAGGTGCGCTGCGCCCACAACATGGCTAGTCGACGCTGTCGGAGACGTCGGTGAGGCGGGCGACCATCTGATAGGTGCCCGCGTCCTCGTCCTCCTCGTGCGCCGCGCCCTTGTGGATCAGATCTTCCAGCTGCGCCTTGGTGGCGAGGAATTCCGGCGAAATGAATTGCGCGGTCGAGCGCGGATGCGGCACTGGCACCTCGATCAATTCCTGCACCTGCCCCGGATGCGCCGAGAGCACAAGGATGCGGTCGGCGAGGAAGATCGCCTCGTCGAGATCGTGCGTGATGAAGACGATGGTGATGTCGATCTTGCGCCAGATTTCCAGGAGATGCGCCTGCATGCGCGCGCGCGTCTGCGCATCGAGCGCGCCGAACGGCTCGTCCATCAGCAAAATGCGCGGCTGATTGGCCAGCGCGCGCACAATCGCCACGCGCTGCTTCATGCCGCCCGACAATTGGTGCGGATAGGCGTCGGCGAACTTCTCGAGGCCGATGAGCTGCAGCCATTGCAGCGCCTGCTGCTCCGCCTCGTACTTGCCCTGCCCGTTCACTTCGAGGCCGAACATCACGTTCTTCTTGACGGTGAGCCAGGGGAACAGCGTATAGCCCTGGAACACCATGCCGCGGTCCTTGCCCGGCTCGCTCACCGGCTTGCCCTCGAGCAGCACGTCGCCCGAGGTGTGCTGTTCGAGCCCGGCGAGGATGCGCACCAGCGTCGACTTGCCGCAGCCGGAGGGGCCGACGATGCAGAGGAATTCGCGGCGGTGCGTCTGGAAATTGATCTTGTCGAGCGCCAACGTCTCGCCCTTCGGCGTGACGAACACCTTGCTCAGGTTCTCCACGTTGAGGATCACCTCGCGCGCCTTCAGCCGCTCGAAGCGCGCGCGCACCGCCGCCGACTGGTCGAGATAGGAGGGCAGCACGTTGGGGGCGACGAATTTGTTCACTGGTCCCTCACGCGCTCTTGTCCAGCGTGCGGTCCCAGGGGAACAGCCGCTTGCCGATGAGTGCCAGCACCATGTCGGTGCCGAGCCCGATGAAGCCGATGATCATGATCGCCGCATAGACCGTGGCGAAGTGCTGGTAGCGCGCCTGCTGGATGATGAACCAGGTAATGCCGGTCGAGGTGCCAATCAATTCGGCGACGATCAGGTAGGTCCAAGCCCAGCCGAGCAGGATGCGCTGGTCGCGATAGAGGTCGGGCAGGATGCCGGGGATTACCACGCGCGTGAGCAGCTTGAGCTTCTTGGTGCCGAGCGTGAGCGCGGCCTCGACCAGCGCCACGTCGAGCTTGCGTGTGGTGTTGGCGATGATCAGCACCTGCTGGAAGAAGGTGCCGATGACGATGATGGTCACCTTCGGCCCGTCATAGATGCCGAGGATGGCCACCGCCAGCGCGCCGAAGGCCGGTGCCGGCAGGTAGCGGAAAAATTCGATGAACGGCTCGTGGAGCCGCGCGAAGCCTGCATAGGTGCCGCACAGGATGCCGAGCGGCACGCCGAGGATCGAGGAGATGACGAAGCCCCAGAAGATCACCTGGATCGAATGCCACAGGCTCTGGTGCAGCCAGGGCCCGTCCAGCGTCGCCGGCGGGGTGATGAAGGCGGTGTAGAGCGCCGCCGCCACTTCATGCGGCGCCGGCAGATAGATCGGATTGCACGGGTTGCCCTTAGGCGGCCGCTTGTTGTCGTTCTCCGCCTCCTTCACCGCGTCGGCGAAGGCGGCCTTGTCCATGCGCATGCCGGCCTGCAGATATTCCGCCGATCCCGGGTCGGTGATCAGCATCTGCGGGTGCCAGACGGCCGGGACGTAGCTCACGATGCACCAGATCACGACCGGCAGCACGAAGGACATGCAGCCGAGCACGAGCCTGGCGCGCGGCGAAATCGGCCTCAGAACCTGAAACCAGATTCGCATCGTGGCTACTCCCGTCCGCCCACGCAGGTTACTTGATCGCCATGGTCAGTGACGGATCGATGTAGCTCTTGACGTCTTGCGCCTGCTTGTAGACCGCATTGGCGACGTTGAAGTCGTCGGCGTTCTTGCTCGAGCCGTAGAGCGAGTCGAGCCCGGGGCCTTCCTTGAACGTCTTCTTGCCGGCGGCGACGTCGATCAGGTGCGTGCCCTTGAGCAGCGGCAGGTATTCCGCCGGCGTCAGCCCCACGCGCTTGCTCATAATGGCGACCGCGTCGGCCTGCGTCTTCGGGTCGTTGATGTAGTGCACGACGTGGTCCCATACCTTGATGATCTTGATGTAGTCGTCCTTGTGCGCGGCAAGGCTCGCCGGACTCGCCGCCAACACGTCGTAGATGAGGCCTGGAGCCTTCGCCGAGGTGTAGAGCGGACGCGAGCCGGGCAGACCCTTCATCGCCTGGCCGGAGATTGGCTGCCAGGCGCCGACGGCGTCGACCTGACCGGAGGCGAGCACCTGCGGCGTCTCGTTGGTCTTGGCGTTCACCAGCGTGACGTCCTTTTCGCTCATGCCGGCTTCCTTCATCGCGTGCACCAGCAACAGGTGCTCGACCACGCCGACTTCGATGCCGACCTTCTTGCCCTTTAGATCCTTGATGCTCTTGAGGCCCGGCTTGCCGACGATCATGTCGTTGCCGCTCGAATAGTCGGTGAGCATGATCATGATGCCCTTGCCGCCGCCGGCGCCGGTCGA
>Ga0187771_10003322_pt1 | contig 11221 bp, 12 predicted proteins | sample 0116_SJ02_MP15_1_FD_133139 | JGI IMG/M metagenome (GOLD analysis project Ga0187771, IMG submission 133139) | Tropical peat soil microbial communities from peatlands in Department of Meta, Colombia - 0116_SJ02_MP15_10_MG | ecosystem: Environmental > Terrestrial > Soil > Wetlands > Peat | place... | reverse complement strand
GGTCTTGCGCCGAAGGCTTTCACGTTCGACGTTGAGGACTGAGAACAGCTCTTCGTTGGGGAACTGCTGACCCCGCGTTCCCTGCCCTCAGGGCGCGCTGGCTGCAACGTACACGTAGCGAAGCGCTGCCGTGCCCGTGTTCCGCACGTCGTGTTCGGTCTCGGGCGGGCAGTAAAGGGCAGTCCGAGCTCTGAGTTCGAGCTTCGAACCATCGTGGAAGATCATTTCGCCCTGGCCTTCAAGAACAACCAGTAGTTCCTCGTGATGCTCGGTGGAGTGCTTGCCAGCGGAGAGCGGCCCGGTTCCAGCACAACGTAGCCCGATCTCATGGTCACGCTTTTCGGGCGGCCCACTGAGGATGGGAAGAAAGCCGTTATCGGATTTGTCGAGGGTGACGACCTTGGCGTGCGGCTTAGGCTGAACCTCCGCGGAGAGAAGGGTCATAGCCAAGAGCACGATGAACACGACGTGAGTGCGAGAGTGAAGACGACCCGGCATGTGAGCCTCCAGATTTGCCTCGATGACAATATCATTCCCCAATCCTGTGCAATAGGCCTTCGAGGCCCCCATCGGGTAAGATACTCCGGCTGCAAAAAGCGACGTTGAGCGTTTCTAAGCAGATCGCTATCGCCCGGCTTTCAACATGAATCGGGAATATCACAAAGGCTACAGCCACGAGTTGCATCGTGACATGGAAGCGCTCGTCTTCGGGCATGCGGGGACACCAGTCGTGGTGTTCCCGACTTCCATGGGCAAGTTCTTCGAGTACGAAGACCGCGGAATGATTGCCGCGGTAGCGCCCAAGATCGAGCGCGGCGAATTGCAGGTGTTTTGTCCGGACAGCGTAGACACGGAGAGCTGGTACAACAAGGGCGTGCATCCGCGGGTGCGTGTGCTGCGGCATTTGCAGTATGAGCGCTACATCCTGTTCGAGTTTCTGCCCTTCGTGCGCTGGAAGAACCAGACCCCGCAGCTGGCTGTGACGGGATGCAGTTTTGGCGGCTACCATACGGTGAATTTCGCCTTGAAGCACCCTGACGTGGTGACACATTGTGTGAGCATGAGCGGGGCGTTCGATGTCAAGCAGTTTCTGGATGGGTATTATGACGACGATTGCTATTTCAACAACCCTCCTGACTTTCTGCCCAACTTGTCGGACGACTGGTTCTTGAGCCGCTACAGGCAGATGAAAATTGTGCTGGGCTCGGCGGATTGGGACATGTGCCTGGATCAGAACATCAAGCTGTCGGAAAAGTTGAACGGGAAGGGCATTCCGCATTGGCTGGATGTGTGGAACGATCATTCGAAGCATGATTGGCCGCTCTGGCAGAGAATGGCGGCGAAGTATTTTTGATCGAGGGTCGTGGTCACTCTGAGCAGGTACTGTTAGGAGAAAAATGGTCAGTGAAGACGAACACAAACGAGCACTAGATGACATTCGAGAGAATATCGCTCGAAACGGACAGCACATTTACTTGGTTTTTGGTGAGGCAACGCCGCGTTTCGCCTACACGATTGGGGTTAGTGAGTCAGTCGGCGTCGAGCTCATTCTGGCGGGAGCTATCTTCTACAGGCGGGACGATTTCCCGGAGATCATCCGTAATAGTGTTGCTCAGCTGAAGGGATCTCGTGATCGGGAACTTATCGAGGTCGCCGAGTTCGGTTCCTTTACACTGCGGAAGGTCGACAGCAGTTGGGCAAGGGAGCTCATGCTGGGGGCGTTCGATTACTACCAGAAGAAGGACATTCCGGCACTTCAGATCGTTCCAGATCAAGATCACTGGACCGTCGACGTTCCAGATATGAGCGTCCCTTGGAGCGCAGCCCATGAACCTGTGTGGAAGTGGCTTCGCGAACCATGGGTCTATCCGGTATCTCAGGATTCAATGGCCATTACTGACCTCTCTGCGCTTCGCGGAGAGAGAATCACCGAAGCTTGTCGCTGGGAAGAGGACGAGTGGGAACTCTTCGCCGGTGCGGGACCAGAGGTACCGAAAGATGAAATGCGTATGGTTGGTCTTGGAACACTTCTAGCTGTCGATCCGTCCCTTGAACCGGTTGTCAATCTGAAAATCGGGGCTGGCCTGTGGCGAGATGCTACTTCGGACTGGCATCCGTGGGTAAGAAGGGGACAAACTGCCGAGGCTCAAGGTAATCCGGAGAGTTAGTCGGTGTTATCGGCGCATTCAGGTTCTTGATGGGAGATGACGTCGTGAAGAAGATCGGAATTCTGTTTGGCATGGAAAACACGTTTCCGTCGGCTGTGGTGAAGAAAATCAACTCAATGAGCGACGGAGTTGGGGCGGAGTTTGTGAGGATCGGCGGCATCCGCATGGACGAGCCTAAGCAGTATGACGTCATCATCGACCGGATTTCGCAGGATATCCAGTTCTATCGCGCGTATCTGAAGAACGCCGTGCTGCACGGAACGATTGTGGTGAACAACCCGTTCTGGTGGACGGCCGACGACAAGTTCTTCAATTACTCCCTGGCGCATAAGCTGGGCGTGGCCATTCCGCCGACGGTGATCCTGCCGCACAACCAGCATCCCCAGGGCACGACCGATCGCTCCATGCGCAATCTGATTTATCCGTTGAATTGGCAGGAGCTCTTCGATTACGTCGGCTTCCCGGCATTTCTGAAACCGTACTCCGGCGGCGGATGGAAGCACGTCTACAAGGTGCATTTTCCGGAGGAGTTCTTTCACCATTACAACCAGACCGGCGACTTGTGCATGACCCTGCAGCGCGGCGTGGAATTTGACGAGTACTATCGCTGCTACGTGGTGGGCCAGGAAAAAGTCCACATCATGAAATACGACCCGAAAGCGCCGCATCATGAACGGTATGTGAAGGGGAATCCTCCGCCGTCGTCGGCGCCGCTGCGCGATCGCATGGAGAAAGACGCGCTGACTTTGTGCCGCGCGTTGGGCTACGACTTGAACACGGTCGAGTTTGCGGTCGAGGGCGGTGTGCCCTACGCGATTGACTTCTTGAATCCCGCGCCGGACGCGGATGTCAATTCGGTGGGTCAGGAGAACTTCAACTGGATCGTGAATGCCGTGTCGGAAATGGCGGTGAAATTGGCGCAGAGTGGAGAGAATCCGGTGAAGGAGTTGCGGTGGGCCGGGCTGCTGGCGGGGGCGGAAAGGGCAGCCGCGAGGCCTGCATCGGCGGGAAGGCCAAACCTCTGGCCATAGAGTGTGAATGCCTCGCTTTACTTGGGAATAAGGATGCAGGAATTGCCCGAGGTGCTTATGAAAAAAGGCAAGCTCAGTCGCGGCGTCCGGATGGGCAAGAATGCGCCAAAAAGTGTTGCAGAGTACTTGGCGCGCGTGCCGGAACCGGCTCGTACGACCTTGAACAAGATGCGGGCGGTTATTAGGTCAGTCGTGCCGACGGGGACGACTGAGGTGCTCAGCTACGGGATTCCTACGTTCCGTTATAAGCGCCCGTTGGTAGCGATCGCCGCGTTTAAGGATCATTGCAGCTTTTTTCCGATGGGTTCGTCGGCGCTCGATGCGTTTGAGGAAGAGCTGCGAGATTTTCGCGTGTCGAAAGGAACGCTGCACTTTCCAGTCAACAAGCCTATGCCGGCCGTGCTGGTGAGGAAGATCGTAAAGGCGCGGATCGCGCAGAACGAAGGAAAACAATCCTAGAGACTGCAGTTGTCGCATTACGCAGCTTTGAGGGCCTCAATCGTGCGATCGTTTACAAACTTGAGCTGGCAGACTACGTAGATAATGACCTTAGCGATCTTCTCAAACTGATATTGGATCATCGCTGCCGCGTCGCTTGACATCCACTTCCGATACAGCTCTAGTTTGCGCGTATCAGCGTGTGCGAGTCCTCCATTCAAAAAGACATCTAACAGCTCACGCCAAGTGTTGGCTTCACCCTTAATGACGAATTGGAAAGGAGAATCCAGCACGTCGTTGAGAAACTGCCTCGCGTCCCTGACGATCTGCTTATCGGCCTCGCTGACGGGCAGATTCTCGTAAATTTCTCCTATCTGCTTAAGGCAAATTCCGTCTTTTGACTGGAGAAAGAACCTCAGGTTGAGCACCAGAGCGTTTGTAGCGTCCTCGTCCGCGCCGCGCCACTCGGTTTGCATCGTGCCATCGCCGGGAGTGATCCACGTAAATCCGTGTCGCGCATGGAACACCTGCGGAACAAAGCGACCGCGGTGTAGGGCTTGTGCCTTTTCGTTGAAGAGACGCAGCGTCGCAATCTGCCGTTCGTATGGGTTTGTCATGTTGGACATCGCTCTTCCCCTTCCGGTACGCTAAGTGACTGGCTGCATATCGTTTGTGCGCCGTCCTCCGCCCCGGTTGCTATACTAGGACAGTTTATCTTGCGGGCGAGCGCGCCCGCGCCACACAGACAGCAAGGGCCGGCTGTCCCTACATAATTCGTTATGTTGCCGACGTTCACCATCGGGATTGAAGAGGAATATCAGACCATAGACCCGGAGACGCGGGATCTGCGGTCGCATATTCAGGTCGAACTCCTGGAAAAAGGGCGGAAGCTGCTTCAGGAGCGGGTAAAGCCCGAGATGCACCAGTCTGTGGTTGAGGTCGGCACGTCGGTCTGCAAGAACATCAAGGAAGCGAAATCTGAGGTCAGGAAGCTCAGGCGCGAGATTTCACGGCTGGCCAGGGAGAACGGGCTGCGGCTGGCGTCGGCGGCGACGCATCCGTTTGGAGATTGGCGGGTGCAGGAGATTTCTCCCGACGATCGTTACAAGAACATCGTCGAGGACATGCAACTGGTAGCGCGCTCAAATTTGATTTTCGGCCTGCACGTGCACATCGGGATCGAGGATCGCGAGACTGCGATCCACATGATGAATCACGCGCGCTATTTCCTGCCGCACATTCTCGCCCTGTCGACCAATTCGCCCTTCTGGCTGGGAATGAACACGGGATTGAAATCATACCGCTGCAAAGTGTTTGACAAGTTCCCGCGCACCAACATACCCGACTATTTTCCTAGCTGGGGCGAGTACGAGAACTTCATCAAGCTGCTCATCAAGACCAATTGCATTGATAACGCGAAAAAGATCTGGTGGGATATTCGGCCACATCCGTTCTTCAACACGATTGAGTTTCGGGTGTGCGACATTCCCATGCGCGCCGACGAAACCATCGCGCTGGCGGCACTGATTCAGGCGACGGTGGCCAAACTATACAAGCTCTACTCCGCCAACCAGGGATTCCGCTTGTATCGGCGGGCGCTCATCATGGAGAACAAATGGCGGGCGGCGCGCTATGGACTCGACGGCAAACTGATTGATTTCGGCAAGCAGAAGGAAGTTCCGGCGCGCGATTTGGTCTACGAATATTTGGAATTCGTCGACGACGTGGTGGATGAACTCGATTCGCGCGAAGAATTAGATTACATCCACGAGATCGTCGAGATGGGCAGCGGCGCCGACCGCCAACTGCGCGTGTTCCAGGAAACTGGAGACCTGAAGAAAGTGGTCGATTACATCATCGAGGAGACGGAAGCAGGGCTGGAGGAAGAACCGGCGGCCGTCAGGAAAGTAGGGTGATGGACATTTCGCAAGAACGAACCAACTTTCCCATGTCTCGCAAAAACGGCGAGACATGGGGCACCCCCGTCAATGGTCCCCTAAGCAAGATTCCGCCCGACCCTGAATACGCTCCCGGCGCACACAACGCCGTGAATGTATGCTTGCGCGTGCAGCCGAGCGAGCAGGTGTGTTTCATTACAGATGAGTCGACGCTCGAGATCGCGGCGGCAATCGCGCATGAATTAGAGAATCTTGGGGCGCCGTACCATGCGTGGGTGCTGGAGGAACTGGCGGAACGTCCGCTGAGGAATATGCCGCGCGAGATTCTTGCCGATCTCGAAGCCAGCCAGGTTTCGATTTTCGCCGCCCAGGTCCAGCCGAACGAGCTGCGCTCGCGCATCCAGATGACCGACGTGGTGAACCGGCGCAAGATTCGCCACGCGCACATGGTCAACATCAACCGGCAGATCATGCTGGAGGGCATGCGGGCGGACTTTCAGCGCGTCGACCGGCTCAGCCAGCGAGTGGTCGAGATGGTGCGCAAGGCGTCGAGGATTCGGGCGACGACCGCGGCTGGCACGGACCTGACGGCCGATTTGAATCCGAATTACAAATGGTTAAAGACGAGCGGCATTATCAGCGCCGAAAAGTGGGGCAATCTCCCCGGTGGCGAAATCTTCACCACGCCGGGTGAAGTGAATGGAACGTTTGTGATTGACGGCGTGGTGGGCGATTATTTGTGCGCGAAATTCGGCAGCCTCGCCGAGCATCCGCTGACGGTGCGGATGAAACGCAACCGGCTGACCGAGGCGCATTCGGACAATCACGAACTGGAAGATGATTTCTGGAAGTACACGCACACAGATGAGAACAGCGATCGCGTCGGGGAGTTCGCCATCGGCACGAACATTGATCTGCGAGACGTGATTGGGCAGATTCTGCAAGATGAAAAGTACCCCGGCGTGCACATCGCCTTCGGCAATCCCTACGGCGCGCACACAGGAGCGGAGTGGGATTCGACCACGCATATTGATGTGGTCGGCCGGAAGTTCAACATCTGGGTGGACGACCAACGGATTATGCGGGAGGGGAAGTTTCTGGTGGAGGGATAGTGATGAAGAAAGAGATCCGCGGAACCGAAAAGCCGCATATCGGACTGGCGCTCCTCGGCGCCGCTGGCCACGGGAGGGCCACTTTGACTAAGGCTATCGTGAGGGTTTCCTCCAAGAACAAGACTTGCGAGGCCGGGCGCATTTACGAAGCTCTGATTAGAGCGGATCGGGGTTCGAGTCAACGCGTCAGGGTGGTCGCAGACAGCCTCAGACAAGCGCGGGAGCTGCTTGAGGCGGAACACGGCAAAGGAACTGTATTCTCGCTCTGGAACAGAGAAGACGCCAAGAAGCCGCGTAGATAGCGTAGGGGTCCTTCGACTCCGAAGAGCGCTCACTCTGTGAGCGCTTTCTCCGCTCATGACGACAGATTATTGAGAAATGGTTCCCTCCCTGCGAAAACAATTCAACGACAGCTTCACTCCTGAGAAATATCAGGCATTTTTGCGGCGGGTGGATGACCAGTGCGGAACGCATGTGCAATTCCGGCTGGCGGAGACGCCTTGTTTCTTTCCTAAGGAATTGTTAAACCGCATGGCCGCCGACGGTAAGGAATTGATTCGCCAGTTGGTGGACAATCCAGAGTATCGGGCGAAGTCGGACGAGGCCGTGCCGGCGGAGTTCAAGGTTCCGAACGAGCCGACGCATCCCATGTTTGTGCAAGTGGATTTTGGCCTGGTGCGCGATGCGCGCGGCGAATTACAGCCGAAACTAGTGGAGTTGCAGGCGTTCCCTTCACTTTATGCGTATCAGGGGCCGCTGGCCGAGGCTTACATCGAAGTGTATGGGCTGCAAAAGCGGGCGCCAGACCTCGGACCTCGGACCTCAGGCTCGGATTCGCCTGGACTGAAGCACTTTCTCAGCGGACTTGAAAAGAACTCTTACCGCGACCTTTTGCGCCGGGCGATTGTGGGCGAGCACGATCCAGAGAATGTGATTCTGATGGAGATCCATCCGCAGGAGCAGAAAACTCTGCCGGATTTCTTGCTGACTGAGAAGATGCTGGGTGTGCGGGCGGTGGACATAGTGGACATCAAGAAAGAGGGATCGCGTCTTTACTATGAGCTCGATGGCAAGCGAATTCCCATCCGGCGGATTTACAACCGGACGATTGTGGACGAATTACTGCGCAAGAACGTAAAGCTGAATTTTGACTGGCGCGATGACTTGGATGTCGAGTGGGCAGGACATCCCAACTGGTATTTCCGCATCAGCAAGTTTTCGATTCCCTACCTCAAGCACGAGTCGGTGCCGAAAACGTGGCTTCTGGATCGGCTGGAGGAAATTCCTCCAGATCTCGAGAATTACGCACTGAAGCCGCTATATTCGTTTGCTGGGCTGGGCGTGGTGATTGCGCCCAAGAAAGAAGACATCGAGGCGATTCCGGCGGAGAAGCGCCCCTACTACATTCTGCAGGAGCGAATGCATTTCGAGCCGGTGATTGCGACTCCGTTCGGCGCGACGAAGGCGGAAGTGCGCGTGATGTACATCTGGCTTGAGGAGCTGACGCCGGTGCTGACGATTATCCGCATGGGCCGCGGCCTGCAGATGGGCGTGGATCACAACCGAGACATGGAGTGGGTGGGGGCATCGGCGGGACTGTATCTGGACTAGTATGTAGCGGACTGTCCTAATAGCTGCACTATGTGCGCGGGGATGCATACCTAAGATGACGGCAAACTGGTTTCAGAATGCGGAAGATCTCCTCAGTCGCCGGGTGCGCCTGATCGGAGTCGGGATTGCGCTTTGTGGGCTATTGTGGCGCATTTACTATGCTCGCGATTTCTACTTAGATCCGGATGAAGCCATGCACTACCTGGTCGCGGTGCACCCTTGGCATGGTCTGGTGGGGTTTTATCGAAATGCGACGCGTGTCGTGCATCCCCCGTTATTCATTGCTATGTTGCAGGGAATCTTGCTCTTCGGCCGCGCGGAGTGGTTGCTTAGGCTGGTGCCGAGTTTGGCGGGAGCAGCATTTCCCTGGTTCGTAGCGCTCTGGATGCAACGCATGACCGGCAATGCAGCCGCGTTAGTGGCTCAACTCTTCCTGACGTTTTCGCCAACCTTGATCGAACAGAGCACGGAAGTGCGCGCTTACGGGCCAGCTTTCTTGTTTCTCGCACTCGCTCTGGTGCTGTTGCAGCAGGCATTGGACAGCGGCAGCGGGCGATTCATGATCGCCTTCCATCTCTTCCTTTATCTCGCAATCCTTACAGAATATTGTGTGGCATGGTTTGTAGCCGCGTTGGGAATCTATGCTCTGGCGTGGCTTTGGAAGAACCCGGCGTCCGCCAATCAGCGAATGATATGGGCGCTCGGGCAAGTGGGGGCATTGAGTCTGTATCTCTTCCTGTATTTCACTCACATTGCCCGATTTTCGCACGTGGGCTTACTCGGAATGTACAGCACATGGTTGCAGGGAGCCTTTCCTCGTTCGAATGAGAATTTATTCGCATTCGCGTTAAGAGGGACATACAGGCAGTTTTTGTATGAGTTCCAACTACGACCGGCGGCATGGCTCGGCTTGGGTGCGTTTATCTTAGGGCTGTGCCGGCTGTGGAGAAGCCGCAGCCTGGCGGTGATTCTGCTAGTCGTGCCCTTTGTCTTCGCCTGCCTTGGTGCCCTCTTGCACCTGTTTCCCTACGGCGCCACTCGACACACGTCCGTTCTTGCTATTTCTGTAGCCGTGGGACTTGGCTGCGGCCTTGCGCTGCTTGCGCGAGAACGTGTGTTGCCGGTCCTGGCGATCGCCTTGCCTATAGTCGTCGCGTGGAATGCACTGTCAACGGACGCCTTTCTGCCGATAGCTCGCTATCGGCATCATCGGCCTGCTCTTCAGAGCGCGATTGGGTTCTTGCTAAGGGATGTGCCGTCTGGTTCTGTGATTGTCACCGACACGGACACCGATCTCATACTCAGTTACTACCTTGGATGTCCCGATTATGGATACTACGACGTTGACGAGGCGTATCGCATGCGCGATTGCTCAGGGTTGCGCATGGTGGTAGCACCGACATTTCAATTCAGCGGACCAGCGGAGCTCCGAGATACCTTGGCGTTGGTAAGAGGCAAATATCGTTTGGAACGCCCTGTCTGGGTCGTGGCTGGCGGTTTTAGCGTCGATGTGTCCACTCCGGTTTCTAATGCGAGACCCTTCGGCCAGACTGTAGCGATCTTCGAAGATTCTGAATAGCGATCCCGCCGATCCCTTGGTTCGCACTGTGCTATAACTTTTGCCAGCATGCCCACTCGCCAAGGTTCGATCCACCTGTTTCGCTTCCGAGGGATTGATCTGTACCTGCACTGGTCGTGGTTCGTGGTGGCTCTGTTTGAGATCAGAGGCGGGATGGGCGGCTATTCTTCTGTGCGCTGGAATGCGCTCGAGTATCTCGCATTGTTTGTGATTGTGGCAATGCATGAGTTTGGCCATGCGCTCGCTTGCCGGCAAGTGGGAGGGCGCGCCAACCAGATCGTGCTGTGGCCGCTGGGCGGGGTGGCCTATGTGGATCCGCCGCCGCATCCGGGCGCAACTCTGTGGAGCATTGCGGCAGGCCCGCTGGTGAATGTGGGGCTGATACCGGTCCTGCTGATCCTCGGAACGACGAGCCAACCGTCAGGACCACCGACTAAGGTATCGGATGTCTACACTCTCTTGGCGGCACTGTCGTGGATCAACTCGCGACTTTTGATTTTCAACATGCTGCCCATCTTCCCACTGGATGGCGGCCAGATTCTGCGTTCGCTGCTCTGGTTCGTGCTGGGACGCGCCCGCAGTCTGCTGGTATCAGTGATCGTCGGCTTCATTGGGGCGGCGGGATTGGTAGTGCTCGCCTTGATCAACTATTCCCTCGAGCCCAGTGTGAAAGCCATGTGGCTGGGAATTCTGGCCGTCTTCATGCTTCTGAACTGTTGGGGCGGGCTGCAGCATGCGCGGGCGCTGTTGCGCTTTGCGAAGATGCCACGGCGCGCCGGTTTTGTCTGCCCGGAATGCAAGACGGCACCGCCCGTCGGGGAATTCTGGAAATGCGGGAACTGCGGGCAAGCGTTCGACACCTTTCAGACCGGGGCAGTATGTCCGCGCTGTGGGGCTCAGTTTCCCGTAACCATGTGTCTCGACTGCGGCAGGGCTCATCCCATGAACGAGTGGGCGGAGGCGACGCTGGCGGTTCCCAGACTGTAAGGGTTGCCCACTCAGCGCAAGGGCACGCGGCGATCATCCCGCCGTCTTGTTGACGATGGTGGTTTCGAGTTCCATGCCGTTGGGGCGCCTCACGAACATCTTGTTGCCGTCGAAGCGGACGGGGACTCGCACGCCTGCAGCGAACTCTCCCGGCTTGTAGCCGCCGCTGTGGGCGGGGTCGTATTCGCCAACGTATTTCACGCCATTCACAGTCACCACGACCGGCCCGGAGGTCGCCCAGGCGGGCACGGAGACAGCAATTTGGGAATCGCTCCAGCTTGTGGGCGTGGCCACTTGTGCGTTAAACGTAACTATGCTTGTGCCCTGAGAAGTTCCGAAATACAAACCTTCGATCAACAGAGGATAGCCGACCGGCACAGAGGTGTATGGATAGATG
>Ga0187771_10003321_pt1 | contig 11225 bp, 10 predicted proteins | sample 0116_SJ02_MP15_1_FD_133139 | JGI IMG/M metagenome (GOLD analysis project Ga0187771, IMG submission 133139) | Tropical peat soil microbial communities from peatlands in Department of Meta, Colombia - 0116_SJ02_MP15_10_MG | ecosystem: Environmental > Terrestrial > Soil > Wetlands > Peat | place... | reverse complement strand
TTCTGATTATCGTCAGCAGGATGTCGAATAGCGTTTTGCCCAAGATGATCGATCCAATTGCCACAGGCGAAACCAAAAGACGCGCATAGGTTCCCTGTTCGCGTTCCCGAGACATTCCGCCAGCAATCTCGTAGAACCCGGCGAATATTTGGACGATTGCGAGCACGATAGTTAGCCCTATGTTGAAACCGGCAAATGTTGCACCCTTCCTAACGATTCCGACCCCAGCAACCGATTCACGCTGTAGCTGACTTAGATGAGCTTGAACTTCCACGTTCGCGTTGAAATTCTGAGCGTAGGTTGTGAGCGTGGCTTGGATCTGATCGGATACGCCTGGTTCACTGTCATCGGTATAGAGTATTAGCCTCGCTTGATTTCCGCTGTTCAGATCGTCTTGGAAACCTTTCGGAACAACAATGACCGCGTAGAGTCGTTTGGTCCCTAGTTGCGCAATGGCCGACTGCTCAGTATATCCCTCTATAAGATTGCGAAAATCGGGCGAACTCGCCAAAGTCTGCCAGAGGCGAATGGATGCAACCGAATTGTCATTGTCCACCCAAGCCATGGGGATAGTCGCGGTCGGCGAGAATGTAGTGCCCGCGCCACCTTGACCAGCGCCGAGCGTCCCCGTAAAGAATAGCGGGAGTACGACAAGCGAGATCAGTACGGCACTTCGATTCCGGCGGAACTGACGAAATTCGTTCTCGGCCACTGCAATTGAGTCACCTAGAAACCTCGCGACCGACATTAGAGAACCGACCGAGTCCTATGCCTTTTGTCCCGCACTCTCTAGAAATCTGTCGATCTCCTCTTCGCCACCAGTCAGAGCGATGAAGGTTTCTTCGAGCGTTGGGTCCCTAGTGTTAATTGCTCGAATCTTCGCTCCCGCCTCAATCAACGCGCTTGCGACTTCCTCGGCAAGGGTCTCCGTTCGCTCGCAGCTGACTTCAAGCTTCGGATCCTCATACCTTACTTGGTAAACGTGCTTCAATGCTTTCAGGCCGATCTTCAGTTTATCGAGCTGTGCTTTCGACAACCCGGGAGTTTGGACCTCCACCGTTGAGAATTCGCTCACGCTGTGCTTCAATTCGCTCGGAGTCCCAACCTGAACCAGCCTGCCCGCGAACATGATGCCTATCCTGTCACAGATTTTCTCAGGTTCGCCCATGTAGTGTGTCGTCCAGATTACGGTCACACCTTGGTCGCATTGTTTCCTTGTAAAGTCTTGAAGCGCGATGGCAGACTGAGGGTCTAAGCCGGAGGTTACCTCGTCCAAAAAGAGCACTTGCGGATTGTGAAGAAGCGCGGCGCATATCAGCGCTTTCTTCTGCCAGCCTGTCGAAAGAGCGCCGACCAACCGTGTTGCCTTCTCTCTGAAGGCGAACATGTCCATTAATTCCCGTATCCTCAACTCGGCTTTGGGCCGCGGAATCTCGTACAGTGTGCTCAACAGTTTGAGATTCTCTTCCATGGTTAGATCCTTGTAAAGTGAGACACCATCGGAGACCACTCCGATCTTGCGCCTGACCTCCGCAGCTTGATCCCGAACGTCAAATCCAGCCACATTAGCAGTTCCGCGTGTCGGCTCGATCAGAGTGCAAAGCATACGAACGGTAGTTGTTTTCCCGGCGCCGTTTGGCCCAAGTAAACCGAATAACTCACCCTTCGCTACACCCACGCTTAACTCATCAACTGCCGTGAAATGCCCGAAGGTTTTCGTTAGACCCTTTGTGACGATTGTGGGCTCGGGCATGTTCGGGCATCTTCTAATCGTGGATTGAAGGTGTGGGCAAATCGAACGCGCTCTTTAGCTTATTGCCGAGGATGCCACTCTGTTTCGGGCTTGTTTTCTCTACGATTCGCCACTCGGGCCATGACGAAGAGCAGATCTGAAAGCCGATTCATATATGGGACTAGTTGTTCATTTACCTCCTCAGTTTTGCTCAGTGTTACAATTCTTCGTTCTGCTCGTCTTGCGACTGTGCGGGCGTTATGAAGAAGGGAACCTGCGATGCCCCCGCCCGGGAGTATGAATGCCTTCAGAGGGGAGAGCTCAGCCTCGAACTTGTCAATGGTCTTCTCCATTGCCGTAATCTTCTCCGGAGAAATGTGTGGAACGTTGTGTTGTTGGGCTTCTCGGGTTGATGCAAGATCCGCTCCCACCACGAATAGATCGTCTTGCAGCTCGGCGAGCAAGATGTCGAGCTCCTTATCGTTCAGAAAGGCTCTTGCTATTCCTAGAGTTGAGTTGAGTTCGTCCACGTTCCCATAGGCTTCTACGCGCATTGAGTCTTTCGAGATCCTTGAGCCTCCCACCAAGCCAGTCTCACCCTTGTCGCCCGTTCGAGTATAGATCCTAGCCAAGCCCTAGTTCACACCCTAACAGTACCGCAGGGAAATTTAGGGGCGGCGGTAGGTATTGACCCTGTGCCAGAAGATGAAGATAGGCGTCCTCCTCGATGAGCCGGATATGCTTCCGGGTTTTGATTACGTATTCTATGAAGCCAAACGGTCGAGCGGAAGGATCACTAAACCACTCCTAAACGCTTGGAACGTTGTGAACTGCTTCGCCGATAATACGATGGCCGAAAAAGAACCTGGTCTCGTGGCAACCTGTAAGGGGGAGAAAGCCAAGAGAGGCACGCCTAGGCGCTTTCTTTGGGATTGGATATGCCCAAGCAGACAAGAATACCGTAACTACTGCATGAATGTCATACGTGAAATAGCGTCTCAAGAAATCGCCGGAATAAGGCTTGACAGCGTCTGCTTCCCTAGAGAAGGGTACTGCGACTGCCAAACGTGCACGCGCTCTCTTCAGGAGAGCAGACTGGACCAGGTTCAGTGGCGTGCTGGGCAAATAGAGTCATTCGTCCGAGAGGTGCGGGAGAACATCAAATGTGGTTTGGGACTGACATTGGAACCCGACCCCTGCTTTGGCCTAGAGAGATTCGGATTGAATCTCCACGAGCTCTCGGACTACGTTGACTTCGTCGTGACGCCTCTCTACATGGATTACTCGATCGTGTATTGGTTGGATATTCTTGCAAACTGTTTCAGGAGAAAGCTGCAGAAACCTTACTTCATTGAGCTATATGCAGGGCATCCTAGGGCGCCGACAAAGTACCTTGCTTCGGCCCTTTCCGTAGCCTCAACCTACGCGGACACGGTGATTCTATCAACCTATCAAGCAAGTATCGCCCGAAGCCTCCAACACGAAATGACAACCGACCCCTCGATAAGGAAGTTCTTCGAAGAACGCAACCTTGAGGGCTTGCTTCAGCTCCTCGACGATTGGGAGAAAGCAACGTGAAGGTGAAACCCCGTCCTGCGGCACGGCCTAAGGGTCAACCGAAACCCGTCTTGCCGCGTCTCACCGATTTGATATTTGTTGCGGTCTCAGCCTACCTCGTCCTGAACTACGTGCTGATTCTGCTGTATTATGTAGAGATCCCGCTTCTCATCATCCGCGAAGCGTTCAACACCGTCTACCTATTGATGGCTTTTGCACTTCTGGCAATTAGAAACAGGGCCAAGACCTACAGCGGCAGGAAAAGGGATTATGCTTACACTATACTGGGCTTTGGTTCTCCCTTGCTGTTTCAAGTTACACCTCAGGGCGCTGGAGTGGTTATTGGAAGTGCGTTAGAGCTCGTCGGGCTCGTTTTCGTAGTGAGCGCATTCCTGTCGTTGAATCGAAGCTTCGGACTTGCCCCTGAGAATCGCGGCATCAAAACCGGCGGTGCATACAGTGTTGTTCGACATCCAATGTATCTCGGCTACATCCTAGCGGAAGGTGGGTACGTCATCGATAATTTCTCGTACTTCAACGCCCTCATCTTTGCAATATCCGCGTCTTTTCTTCTGCTCCGCCTGCGAGCCGAAGAACAATTACTGCAACAAGATCGAGCTTACAGAAGCTATGCGAGAAGAACACAATGGAAGCTTTTGCCCTTTGTGTATTAAGCAACTGGACCTGGTGCCATGGGCCGAAACTCTCTAATCGAGACCGGCGGAAATCGCCTTGATTCAGCCAAGTAAATGAGGCTTTGTAATTCTCTTCGAGCGCGCCTCGCGAGGGGGAGCGATATGTGGTGCTTGGCTAGGGCACTTCTCAGTTCGTCCTCGTCGAGTACCGCACATCTCCCTTCCCGGTTAATCCACAGATCGAGGAAGAGATCTGTAATGATGGAAGTTTCCGAACGGTTCGATAGGAGTTTTCCAATCGGGCGAATGATGTCGCAGTAGTAACCCGTGAATCTATCCTTTCTATCATAGAATTTGGCTATGTCATACCATTTCCCTTTGAAGATGAACCACACAGCTAGGTAGCCATTGGCGACAATTACCTTGCCAAATTTTCGCTTCGGATTTCGTAGTCGTATCCGTTGTTCAATGACCAATCTATCCGGGCGTTCTTCAAGTAACAACCCCTGAAATCGCCCCAACCGATTTGGCAGTCGCCTGTATCGAATAGTGATAAATCGCGGGACTGCTGTCAACTAAGCGCCACTCGTCTGTGGGCTGAACCTAACTTTAATTGGGTTTGTGCCGGTTGGAACGGTGCTTCGCGTGAGCGGCAAGGAAGGTATTGGTGTCGTCCTTTAGAAGCGGCGCAATAGGTTGCCTATTCCTAATTTCCACGCTTGTTGGAATCTGGATACTCGCCGACGACCCTCTGCTGCGAATCACCCCTAACTACCACTGGTACGCGGTTATCGTCTTCTGTGTGGCCGATGGGTTACTGGGAATGCAGGTCCTGTTGACTTCTGCCGTCGGTGAATGGGACCAGTTCGCTATTCGAGCCGCCGCTTTGTGGTCAGTGATTGTCGTTGTGGCTGTGTTGGCTGATGTTTTGTTGAAACTCCAGCTCCCTTCGGATTATCCGGCTATAACGGTTTGGCAAGCGTTTCAGTACCTCTTCCTAGGTTTGAACGGCAATCCCCTGCCCTTAGCCGTCCCCGCGCTCGTAACTCTTCACACGACCGCTGCGATGATTGGACTGTTGCCTCGCGGAGGTGCCTGGTTTCATTTTGATTGGTGGCCCACCCGAAGAACGATCATTGCGATGGGCCTTCTCGTCGTGATAGTCATGGGTATCGGACCTACCTACCTGTTTCTGACTTCCGGTGCATTGTTCCCCGGAAACCTTTCTACCATGCCGAGTACTACGGAAATCTCTGCCCCACCACTCAAGCGTTCCCCCTTGCCCTATGATCCCGTAAGTAAGACGGTGTTTGTCACGCTGGTTGCGGTAGCGGATCGAATGCTCCCCTACAATTTCAATGATACCAGTTTCGGGCATATGGTGATCTATATCCCCGCGAATTGGACTATGCGACTGGTCTTTCAGAACCTCGAAGGGTTTCCTCACAGCGCCGTATTGATGAATGCAAACGGCCCATCACCCACGGTTATCCAGCCGTCAGCAGACATAATCGCCCAAATTCCCCATGATGCTACTAACGGAGGTTTTCTGTTAAACGGCGAATCCGGTTCGGCGATCACTAGCAAACTTGCGCCTGGCAAATACTGGGTGGTGTGCGCTTTCAATTACCCGGTCCCGCACGCCGAGGAAGGCATGTGGGTTGTAATCTACGTGACGAGCCAAATCAACACGCCCTACTTCGAGATACTTCCCGGATGAACGCCATGGCGCACCCGACCAGTTCGACTCCGCGCCAATCCGGATATGAATTGAAATGCTTACAGTTAGGATTGCGGCCTTCGCGTCTGAACTAAATATAGTTAGGTGACCATTCAGCTCCCTAGACGAGCATGCAAAACCAACCAACGCAGAGTTCCGGGTTGAGTGTTCACCAACAGGGAACAGGGGAAAGAATGAGATGCGGTTACTACGTTTACATTCTTCTCTGCGCTGACGGAAGTTACTACACCGGTTACTCAAACAATCCCGCACAGAGATTCGCTCAACACTTGAAGGGAAGAGGAGCCCGCTACACCAGAATGCACAAACCGAACAAGATAGTCTATTTGCAACGACACGTAAGTCGAAGAGACGCAATGATACGGGAACGGAAAATCAAAACGTTAACGCACCGCCAAAAACAGAAGCTCGTCCAAGCTGCTATTTGATAATCGTAACGATATCGCGATCCTCGACCACGTGATCCATTCCCACGCGCTGTGGACTGAACCTTACACTGTCACCCGATACCAATGCGTACTTTGCTTCGCCGACGAATTTCTTATGGATCTTCTTGCACACGTCCGAGATAGTTGAGCCAGCGGTTACAATTAGCGGTTCTTCGAAGTCCGGTGACCCGTTCCGCGGTTTCAGGTAGACTTTGATTAGCCTCAAGCTGTTGTAGATTGCATTCCTCAACGCTTCGAGGTTGACGTTTTGATCCGCTGAGATTGGAATGATGTCTCCGCCGATCCTCGTCTTTACTTCGTCAACGTACTTGGGATTGACCAAATCAATTTTGTTCAGGACGGTAACTGACGGAATATACCTACGGTTTCCCGCGATCACGTCTATGAGTTGGTCGTCGGTGACATCCTCTCGTATGATTATTCCGCCGTGGTTGATCTTGTAGATGTTGAGCATGGCTCGGACGGTGGATTCAGTCAGATGGGTTAACCTGCAGGCAGTGGTGATTCCTAACCCGCCTTGTGTGGTTCGATTTATGGTGACGTTAGGGGGCCGAGTGTTGAGCCTTATTCCTATCTCGTACAATTCCTTGATCAAGGTCGTGACTTGATCGGGTTGGAACACGTCGAGGACTAGGAGGATTAGGTCCGCGTTCTTTGCAACCGATAGCACTCGTTTTCCTCTGCCGGTTCCAGTTGCGGCACCTGAAATTATCCCCGGCAGGTCAAGGATTTGTATTCTCGCACCTTGGTATTCGAGAAGCCCTGGGACGACGGTCAGCGTGGTGAATGCGTATGCGGCTACTCGCGATTTTGCGTTTGTCAGGTGGTTGAGGATTGTGGATTTTCCGACGCTAGGGAGACCTATGAGTACGACCGTGCAGTCTCCGCCTTTCTTCAGCTCAAAGCTGGGGCCGCTTTGTTTAGATGATTGGGCATGTTCTTGTTCGGCTTTGAGTTTCGCGAGTTTAGCCTTTAGGAGGCCAATATGGTGCTCGGTGTGCTTGTGGATTTGAGTTCGTTTCATCTCGTCTTCTATGGCCTGAATCTTCTCAGGTAGCCCCAAGCACCCACCCTCCCGATACCCAACTGGAGTCTATGAGCAATAAACCGAGCTCTAGGAACCAGCATCCTGTTTGGGAGTCGGAGACACGTTTTTTGGTGAACGCTTAACCGCCTTTGGTCTCGCACCCCGGCGAGACTGCGTAATGTTTCTTCCTCTCAGCACGGAACTCTTCGGAGTTGAAGCCACCGCCCACAGCTCTGTAGATCACTTTGTGACATACTCCGCACTCAACGACCTCTGCGTCTGGAACAGGTGCCTGCTTGCCCGGATTCGCTAGAAGGAGCCCTCTAGGCGCTACGCGCTTCATTGGGCCGGCAAGTTCACGGAGATCCTTGCTGGCGGTTGGTCTCCACTGCATGCTCGCACACTTGGAGCATCTTCGACGGTTGCTTCTGGATGAGGTACCGCAGACGCTGCATGTCCAATTCATGCCGCAGTTTCACCGTACCGCTTCGCGGGAACCAGCGTTACCATCGTTTGAAGTATTTCTCATGAGACCCGCATCGAGTGCACACTGCGTCCCGATACGGTTTCCCCATCAACGGCTTCTTCCGTTCCCAAGCGAGGTTATGTTTCGTTTCAGCCTGACATTTCTTGCAATATATGGTAACCCATTCGACCAAGCTAACACACCATTCGGTTTGTGCTCGGCTAGCTCTAGGAAAGAAACGTGGTTCCTAGTTAAGCTAGCCGCTGGCTACCGCATCGAAAGAGTTCGCATGAATCAGCCGCAGAGGTGGAACCACAAGCCCTTCAAAGCTATTATTCCGCAGACTCACACATCGGAAGCCCAGAGGATGAGCGCAGATAGAAACCTTGGTGTTTTGAATGGTCGACTTCTGCGCAAAATGCGGCGCTTACATCCCCCCGAAGCAGCTTAAGTGCACCCACTGCAAACCGATTCAGTTGGAAACGTTTCAACATACTGTAACCGCCGTCTCAGACCTCACTATTGATCAAGTTCTAAGTAACTTTCCAAGCCCGACCATGAGGAAGTACCAGAAAGAGACCTTAGCCAAAACAGCTCAGGCGTATCAATCCGGTAAGAAATGCGTCATCATAATAGCGCCAACCGGTTTCGGGAAGTCGTTGACTAATGCCGCGTTTACTTCAGTCACGAAGTCCTTCTATGTTACTCCTCAATTGGCGCTTATCGACCAACTTCTGACAGACCCGAACCTGAAAGGAAGGTTTGTGGGCATCAAGGGGCGCCAGAACTACAAGTGTCATTACAGCCCTAGGCGAGGCGTGCACGTGGGAAAGTGTGTTACGGAAGGTTATCCATGCAATGAACGGTTAGATGTGTGCCCGTACTGGATGCAGAAGCATTTGGCGCTCCAGGCCCCCAGCGTGCTCATGAGCCTAGCCTACCTCATCCTTGAAGGCACGACGGAGGGAAGCGAGACATACCTCGGAACCAGAAACCTGCTAGTCTTGGATGAGGCTCACAACCTGGAAGAACAGTGCCTCAACCACGTATCCCTGAAATTCAGCCCCTTCTCGGTGCCCTACGAAATTTACAACAAACTCCTACCGGACCTGAAAAAGGTCGAAAAAAGGATCGAGCTGGAAGTCTTCCTCGCTGACGTGGCGGGCTACTTGAAACTGATGCTTGGTCGGCTTGAGACGAAGAGTGAACGTGGAGAAATCTCGATTATAGATGCGGAGAACAAGGTGCTAATGGAGAGGTTTCTTGAGAACTACAATCTCTTCATGTTCTCAAATTCCGAATGGGTCTGGGAGATTCGAAACGACCAACTTCTCCTGCAACCTGTCTTCGCAAGAGAGTTCATGAAGAATCTAGTGTGGAAGCGTGGGGAAAATTACCTAATCTCCTCCGCCACCATCCTAAACCCCGAAGAATACGTAGAGCTGAACGGCTTGACAGACATTTTGAAGGAAGATGAGATTGAAATCCTTGAGGTACCAAGCACGTTTCCGCCGGAAAACCGTCCGATAATTGACTGCACCGTCGGCCCCCTCACCCAGCAAAAATGGGACAACAACATGCCCCTGGCCGTCGCCGCCGTTGAAGAAATACTCCGAAAGGAGAAGGGTAGTGTAGCAATCCACAGTCATTCGTATAGGCATCAACGCGCTTTGGTATCCAACCTCTCTCAAGACTTGAAGCGTAGACTTATCGTGCATTCCAGAGACGACCGCGAAGAGAAGCTGCAAGAGTGGATGCGGTCGCGTGGGAAGGTGTTCGTTTCTGTGGCCTTCAACGAAGGCCAAGACTGGAAATATGACGTATGCGACGCGCAGATCCTGTTCAAGGTTCCCTTCGCCGATCTCGGCGATAGGAGAGTGAAGAGGCGGCTTGAGCTTGGGCACCGGCAGTGGTATCAGAACCAGGCAATGCTTGAGGTCATTCAAGCGTACGGCCGCGCAGTCCGAGCTGAAGACGACGCGGCTAGGTTCTACGTCGTTGACGAAAGCTGCATCCAACTGATCAGGAGCACGTGGCAATTCATCCCAGACTGGTTCAAGGACGCGCTGCCGCCAACCTTCAAACCAGCAGCAGACAACTAGTGCGCTATGCGCGCACGTTAAGCTCTGCTGTTGAAAGTCGACGGGTTCACGCTTGTCTTATGGGGATATGGAGCTTACCGAGAGATAGTTCCCTGGGCAAGCCGCGCCGTTAGACGCCGTGTTGTATCCCAAGTGCCATTTGCCCGGTCGCGATCACCCAAGTCCCAGGCGGGATGCTGGTTGGCATCAGACCCTGTAACGTGTAGTATTGGTAGGATAGGAATCCGTAGGGGCTGAATATCGGAATCGCCAGCTCTGTGCATCCGTTTTGGTTTTGGTACAGATACCCCACGCATTGCATCGTACTATTGTTACCCGGAGACTGACAGTAGTTGTACATCACGTCGCAAGCCATGCCGGTGTAGCAGCTCGCGTAGTTAACGTACTTCGTGTTCGGATCTATCGCAGCGGTTTCATTAGTCGTCGCGATTGGCGACCCAGATTGTCCGCCGTTATAGATGGCGACGGAAACCTTCGTGCTGTGCCATTCCTCGCTTGAAGCTAAAGTGAATACAAGCTGCCCTGAATATGTGTGGCTTCCGACCGCGGAAAGTAGTACTGTACTTGACGAACCCAGCTCCGCATTGGTTATCCCATCGTACGCGTTCCCTGCTGCGGTTAGTTGACCGCCAGTAAAGGAACATTGAACCTCAAGCGGCACGATCAGCGCGATATTCGGATTGCTATAGTAAGAGCCCGTAACGAACGAGCCAAGCTGAACGGTACACGAGGTGGCTGAAACCGGGCCTACGCTCGCACCAAAGGCGACCGAAGCAGGCAGCAAGAACGCTAGCAAGACCAAAACAAATGATCGAGAAATCAAGAGATTTCTACTCGCCCAAGTTATCCACCATCCAAGGTCTTTATTGTAGGTAGTAACAATCCACCTGGGTCCTCCAGATTCCACTTAGTAGACAATGCGGCGATTATGAGCGGGGGTGATGTTTCGATGTTGACGAGTGAACAGGACGCATATGGGCATCTGATGCTAGACTACCTTAAGCATGGTCGTGGCCGAGACTTCGTTGAGCGGGACGATGGTCTCCTTGACCTTGATCCCGATCCCGCATATTTGTTCGCGGAGTTTCGGGGTTGGTCGATGCATGAGCGTAAGGCGATGCGGTTTGTGAGAGGCAGAGTCTTGGATGCGGGTTGCGGTGCTGGTAGAGTTGCACTGTACCTACAGAAGAGAGGGTTCGATGTTCTGGGAATCGATGTGTCTCCGTTGGCCGTCCGAGTTTGCAAACTGAGAGGCTTGAAGAATGCAAGAGTGCTTCCCGTTGCCGAGGCTAGCAGAGCGATAGGAAAGTTTGACACGATACTTATGTTCGGAAACAATTTCGGCTTGTGCAGCAGCTACAAGCGAGGGAGGCTGCTGCTCAAGCGTTTTCACGCAATTACAGCTGAGGGGGCGAGAATCATTGCTGAAAGCTTGGACCCTTACGCAACAAAAGACCCCATCCACTTGGCCTACCATCGTAGAAATCGGCGAAGGGGAAGAATGTCTGGGCAAGTG
>Ga0187771_10003320_pt1 | contig 11227 bp, 14 predicted proteins | sample 0116_SJ02_MP15_1_FD_133139 | JGI IMG/M metagenome (GOLD analysis project Ga0187771, IMG submission 133139) | Tropical peat soil microbial communities from peatlands in Department of Meta, Colombia - 0116_SJ02_MP15_10_MG | ecosystem: Environmental > Terrestrial > Soil > Wetlands > Peat | place... | reverse complement strand
ATCAGTTGGGCAGCTGTGGTCGCACTGTGCGTAATATGGCTAGCCTTTTCTTACGCATTGATCGCCTACACGGGTTTAGCCGGATGGATAGACACTATCATTCTAGCGATTTTCTGGTTCGGCTACGCTGTCATTGTTCACTCAATCAACCAACGAGACCCATTGGAATAATCACGGGTGCCGACGACATGACGAACCCCTTCAAGAAGGCGCCAGCCTTGCGCGCACGCAATCCCCGCAGGGCGAAATGCAAACACACTGAACTGTGTGGAATCTGCTCTAGTCGAACCCGAGTTCAAATGGGATTTGCACGGTAAACCGGTTGGGTCTCGACGGCCCCAATCCCTAATAACCACTTGCAGACGCAATTAAGACCTGCCCCGCATATATAGCCGACTTGAGTGCGGAAGTCAGCGAGCTTGGCACCTCTGATTGGCGAATACACCGGGGTCAACGAGGCCCTCAGGCTCATCATGACTCACGTCCGAGCGAACAAGAATGCCGAGTCCATCGATACGGTCCGGTCGTACGGCAGAATCTTGGCCGCAGACGCCGTGGCTCCAGAAGATGTCCCTGCAGCAGCGACCTCTCACATGGACGGCTACGCGGTAATCTCCGCAGACTTGAAGGGTGCGACCCCCGCCCGGCCTGCCATCCTTGCGGTGGTCGACGCGACTGGGCCAGGTGACCGCTCAAAGCGTCATCTAGTGAGCGGCCAGGCAATCCTTGTGGCGACTGGGGCAGCGCTCCCAGCCGGAGCTGACGCGGTGGTCCCTGTCGAGTCGACCGAAGTCGAAGGCAGAGAGGTGCGGGTTGGATTCGCTCCAGGTCAGGGGGATCACGTCTACAAGGCGGGGCAGGACATTCGGCGCGGGGAACTCGTCCTCCTAGAAGGGCACGTAATTAGAGCCCAAGATGTTGGCATTCTGGTCTCATTCGGACTCCGCACGATCAACGTCAGGAGAAGGATCACAGTGGCCGTGCTGGCCACGGGCAACGAACTGGCCCCTGCGAGCAAACCAAGGAGGGGCAAAACAACGGAGAGCCACTCACCTATCTTCCTGCGGCTCTCAGAAGCACTGGGCTGCGCCAGCCTGGACATGGGCATCGTGCGGGACGACCCAAGGGCGCTGGGGACCGCTCTCCATGGAGCACTCGCAAGGTCGGACTTCGTGGTGACGCTCGGTGGAACGTCAGCGGGAAAGCGCGACCTCGTCGTGGGTGCCGTTGCAAACCTTCACCCCGACGCTCTCGTCCACGGCCTCCGGTTGGATAGGGGGAGGGTCACCGGGCTGGCTACGGTGAAGGGAAAACCGATCCTTATGCTCCCTGGGCCTATTCAGGCTGCTGCGAACGCCTTCTTGGTTGTGGGAGTTCCCATCATCACAGAGCTCAATAGGAGCAGAGAAGCGGGACTCTCCGTTTCCTGCGTCCTCGGCGCGCCCTGGGAGGCCAGGAGAAGGTTCTCAGATTTCCAGAAGGTCGTTTACGTGAGACTCAAGGCCGGTCCCCCTCCCGTGGCGGAGCCAATCACAGGCGACACGGAATCAATGAAGCTACTGACAGACGCGGACGGCTATTTCCTTGTCCCTGAGAACGTCAAGAGGCTCGAGGCAGGCGACCACGTGAACGTCAGGCTCGTGCCCGGCTTTTCTTTCGCCTAACCTCCATCAAATCCGCGGGCGTGTCGATGTCGACCAGCACCCCCCCGTCAGGAACTTCGACCTCGAGGACATCACCGGCGTTCCTCTGAACCACCGGCTTGGCTCCTATGTCGCCGCGAATCCGTCCAATCTGGGGGAAGACACTCCTGTCGAAGAGGACGGGGTTTCCTCTTGCCCCATGGTATGTGGGGATGACTATGTGGGCCCGGGACCGCTCGTAAGCCTCCACGAGCTTGTCGATCGTTCTAGTGCGGACGAACGGCTGGTCTCCAAGGGCAATGATGACGGCGTCAGCCTCCGGTCCGGCATGCTCGAGGCCGAGCCTCAACGAACTGCTCATCCCCTCCGCGAATCTCGGGTTGACGACCACCAGTTCGTCAGCGAACTTCACTCGTTTCCTCACCACAGCTGCGTTCGCTCCGAGGACGACGACGACCCTCCCGACACTTGATCTACGGAGAGTCTCCAGGACCATCTCAAGCATGGGGACTCCATTCAGGGGGAGGGTCTGCTTGGGTTTCCCCATACGTGACGAGACCCCGGCAGCGAGCACAACGGCTGCAATCAACGCTTCTCGCATGGCTCCGAAGCGAGCACAAGTAATAAAGTGGGGCCATTGCCCTGAGACGCAGCCATGAAGCAGGCAGAGTTCGCGAAGATGATAGATTCCCTCGCCAGCAAAGGGGCTCCCTTCGCCGTGGCGACCGTGGTGAGCATCGAAGGCTCTTCGCTTGGGAAACCGGGTTTCAAGGTGGTAATCTCGGGAGCAGGCGAGGTCCTCTACGGCACGCTGGGGGGTGTCTGCCCCGAGTCGGCGATAGTGACGGCAGCGAAGATGACCATGAGAACGGGGGCTCCCAAGATGGTCAAGGTCTTCCTAGAGGGGGTCGAGAACTCTGTAGGCGCTGTTCTCAAGAGCCAGAGCGAAGACGAAGTACATGTGGAAACGAATTGCGGCGGCAAGATGGACATCTACATCGAACCCTACCTCCCTCAGCAGAGGCTCATCCTGATCGGCCAGGGTGGCAAGGATGATGTGGAAGACGCCCTGGTGAGAATGGGGAAGAGCCTAGACTACGACGTCGTGGTAATCGACCACAGCCCGGTGCTGAGCGAGCAGCCTGACGAGCTGATCAAAGACGTCGACTACGACCTCGACGCGTTCCCCTTCACAAATACTGATTCGGTGGTCGTACTGACAAGGGGGGAAAGAGACGTGGGGACGCTCGTGACTCTCTCGAAGTTCAAGCTGAGGTACGTCGGGATGCTGGGGAGCCGCCAACGGGTCAGGGAGGACGCGGCGAAGCTCAAAGATGCTGGTGCAAGCGAGGAGTTCATCGCGGCCCTAAGGGCGCCCATCGGTGCGGACATCGGGGCGGTGACCGCCGCCGAGATTGCGCTTAGCATTCTGGCCGAGATAGTCGCGACAAGGTACGGCAAGGAAGTCCTTCGAAAGGCCCTGTCTGAAGGCAAGCCCAAAGAGATTCCAAGCCTCTAGGCCTCTATCGGCGTGCCCTTCACCCAGTTCTGGGCTCCCCCTTTGAAGCGCTCCTTCTTCCACATGGGGAGTGTGTTCTTTATGGTGTCTATGGCGTATCTGCAGGCTTCGAAAGCTTCCGTTCTGTGTTCGCACGAGACCGCCACAGCGACACTCACTTCCCCTACCTTCAGGTGGCCATATCGGTGCACCATGGCTATTTTTGCTACGGGCCACTTTCGCCTCACCATGGCTTCGATTTCGTGCATTCTTCTCTCCGCCATCCCTTCGTACACTTCGTAGGTCAGTTCCTCTACGGTCTTCCCTTCGCTCCTCTGTCGGATAGTCCCTACGAAAAGAACTGCTCCTCCGGCTTCCTTGTCTCCGACCGATGCCAAGACTCTGGCAGGATTGATCCGATTCCGAGTGATTCTTACTGACTTCATTGTTAGCCCCCAGCCACCGGCGGGAGGACCGCAACCTCGTCCCCGTTGTGCAGCCGCGCATTGCCCTTCGCTATCTCGAAGTTGATGGAATATCTTATCGTCGGTTCGATGCTCTTCAGGTCGGGGTGAAGCCGGAGCATCTCGGCTGCCAGATTCTCTAACGAGCTTCCCTCCTCCAGGCGCATGCTCTCGCTCTTCAGATTCGCCAGACCCTGGGCTGAAGCGAAATAGAGCACCTTCACTATCAGCTTTCCCTAGCCCCCTATCGCGTTCATATTCCTTGGCTTCGCCCACCCGTCCTTGATCCAGGGCATGTATCCAACCCCGTCGGGCTTCTTCCAGACCGCCTTGAGAATCATATCGGCCAGCGCCTCTTGGGACCCGCCATTTCTTACCAGGTGCCTCAGGTCGTGATAGTCTGTGTCGAAAAGGCACGAAAGGAGTTTGCCATCAGCTGTGAGCCTAATCCTGTCGCAGTCGTCGCAGAACGGTTCGCTCATAGGGGTGATGAGCCCTAGGTCGCCCCTGCCGTCCTTGAAGCGCCAAATCGAAGACGTTTCGTTGTTCCCCCTCCCCTGAGCCTCAAGGGGGTACACCCGAGACGCCGCATCGATAATCTCCTTCCCTGGTACGACCCTCTCGTAGTTCCACATTCCAAGCCCGTCGAGCGGCATGAACTCGATGAAACGGATGGAGATTCTCCTCTCCCGGGCATACTCTATCAGGTTCAGGATCTCGTCGTCATTGTATCCTCTGATGGCGACGGAGTTGATCTTCACAGGGTTGAGACCGACGTCGAGGGCCCTGTCAATCCCCCTTAGCACCCTCGGGAGGGCGTCCATGCCCGAAATCTTGGCGAACCTGTCGCTCCGGAGGCTGTGGAGGCTGACGGTCACCCCTCTCAGGCCTGCCCTACGGAGCGCCTCGGCCTTCCTCTCGAGATGCCACCCGTTTGTGGTCATGTCCACAGAGTGGATCTTCTTGATGGACGTGATGCGGTCCACAAGCTCCTCCAGGTCTCTCCTGAGCAGAGGCTCACCACCGGTTATCCTCACCTTCTCGATCCCCAGGGATGCGAGGACTTCGACAACCCTCTCAATCTCGTCGAAGCTCAGGATTTGCTCGTTTGGGATCCAGCTAATCTTGTCCTTCTCGGGCATGCAGAATAGGCACGCGAAGTTGCACCTGTCTGTAACCGACACCCTCAGCTTTCTTGCTATCCTCCCCTTCCTGTCTCGGAGGACCCTCTCTTCCCTCTTCTCCGTTCCCTGCAAAGAGAGCCGACAACCGCCCAGTCAGGAGTAAAAACGTTCCTGAGAAGAGGGGTAGAACCTATAACCGATGTAAGCCACGCACGGGAAGATGCATTTCAAGCAGATCGACATTTCCAACAAGCCCACCGTGTACAGGGAGGCCACGGCGACAGGACGAATCACGCTGAATCCTGCCACCATCGACCTGATCCGAAAGGGAAAGATGGAGAAGGGAGACCCCTTGGCACTCGCCGCGACCGCAGCCATACTTGCCGTGAAGTCCACCCCAAGCATCGTCGCACTGGCGCACCCCCTCAGGGTGGAGAGGACCGAGCCCAGGGTGAAGGTCGGGAAGGCCTGGGTAGAGGTGACAGTAACCGTGGCCGCCCATGAGAAGACGGGAGTTGAGATGGAAGCCCTCACCGCGGTGGCCGTAGGCCTGCTCAACGTATGGGACGTCGTGAAGTCCCACGAGAAGGACGCAACCGGCCAGTACCCGTCGACAGCCATCAAGTCCATCCGGGTGACGAGCAAGGTGAAGCGAGCACCTTGAAACCACACCAAGAGCACCACAGGGCGGCCAAGTCGCGCCTGGAGGTGGTGGTTGTGACCGTGAGCACCAGTCGGTACTCGAGGAAGCTAAGGGGCGAAAAATTCTCTGACGAGGGAGGCGATGTGGCGGTCGAAGAGACCAAGCGCGCTGGGCACAGAGTGACCCGAAGAACACTCATTTCAGACGACGCAGGGATGCTTCGACGAGAAGCTCGGGCCTTCATCGCCGGGGGAGACGACGTGCTGCTATTCACAGGGGGGACCGGCCTCTCCCCTCGGGACATGACGGTCGAGACCATCCGCCCCTACTTCGAGAAGGAGCTCGATGGATTCGGGGAACTTGTAAGAAGGCTGGGATTCGATGAGATCGGTTCGTCAGCTGTCCTTTCCCGTGCCACGGCCGGAGTCGCTTCCGGGAAGCTCATAGTGTGCATGCCTGGCTCTCCAGGCGCAGTGAGGACAGCGATGAAAGCGTTTGCAAGTGAATTCGGCCATGCGGTATTCATCGCTGGAACCTGATTGCAGCATGAGGCACCTCGTAGGATCTGTGTAGCGATGGGAACTTCATGCGGTGCAAGTCAACTGCTACGGGTCGTTACACCCTCGTCGATCAAGTAGACGTTGTCGGCGAGCTTGCCATCCGCTGCGTCCTGGCTGCTAAAGACGAGGTCGATGCGGGCTCCGACAAGGAGCCTACCGTACGCTCTGATGAACTCCTCCCTGTCATGGAGGCTGGCAAACGCTTCGTCGACAAATATGGCCTTGGGCTCGGCGAGTAGTGCGGTTGCAAGGGACACACGCTCGCTCATCCCAAGGCTAAGCTTTCCGACCCGCCCGCCAAAGTCTATGCCTAGCTCCGACTTCACCCTCGAAACCTGGTCGTACTGGATTTGCTTCCCGATGAGCTTCCGCCCCCAGACCAGGTGAGAATCGACATCCATGTGCTGGAGGGCCGACCCAGGGGTGACCAGCACAACGCCCCGCTTCTCCACTGGGAGCCGGGTGACGTCTACCCCTCCGACAAGCAGGTGCCCCTCGTCGATTCTGATGAAACCAGCCATCGCCCTCAAGAGCGTCGTTTTCCCAGCACCGTTCCTTCCTGCGACGCATGTGACGCCTGATCCATTCACCCGGGCGGCGAGATTGAACCGACCCGCATGGGCGCGTATGTCGGCCTCGATCATCTGCTCCACCTCCGGAACAGGTGCCCCGCCACGGTGATTGGAAGTGCCACCAGTATCATTGCAGCGGACGCGGTGACGGCAGCGTACAGCCCCCCAGGGATGGCTCCGTTGAACAGCTGGAAGATGGTCACGGAAGCTGGGCTTACGCCGTAAAACGGGTACTGAAGCACGTAGAAGGCGATTATAGAAATCGACCCGAACTCTCCCAGTGCCCTGCTCATTGCAACCAGCGAGGCGCTTACCACACCCGAAATCGAGTCCGGGAGAACGACCGAAACCAGCGTTCTCAGTCGAGAAGCTCCCAGTCCCATCGCGAACTCCTCGGCCGAAGGGTCCCTGGATTCGAAATAGGGCTGCATGGCCTTTATGTAGATTGGGGCTGACATGATTACGAGGGCGACCACGAGGCCGAGGATTGTGTTGAAGAAATTAATGCCGAAGAAAAGGAGGAACTGCCCCGTCGGAGTTAAGGGGCTGTCGAGAATCAGAAGGGCGACGCCTATGATCGGGTGAGGTATCCCCACCGGGATGTCGATCAGAGACTCCACAATCGCATCGTTTCCCCTCGCAAGATAGTAGGCGAGTGGAGTGAAGAGGGCGAAGTCAACGAAGGCCGCTACGGCCGAGGCAACGATCGAAAGCTCGATCGACCGGAAGACCCCCTCGGTGTAACCCGCGGGAGACCGAAATGGCCCGAGCCCGTAGTAGAGGAGGACGGCTATGGGTATCAGGAGGAGGACGACGGCGGCAATTGAAACGGCGCGGAGCCAATTCATGCTGGACTAGTACCCTACGGCAGGCTCCCTGCCTGAGTCAGTAGTCCCTCGGTCAGCAGGGTGTTGACTGCAGCAGGAGGGGTCGTGTTGGAGTAGAGTCTGGCCGGGGTGAAGGGCTGGAGGCCGTAGCTGGAAAGTGCCCCGGCGTTCTTGACCACATACTGCACAAACTGGAGGGCCCCGGAAGTGTTTGTGCTGCTAAGAGGCACGGTGATGCACAGGATTATGGGCGAGCCAGAAGTCTTCCCGGCCGAGTCGGTATAGCTGAAGCTGGAGTAGAAAGCTCCCAGCGACGGGTCCCCCAGGTTGATGTGACGATCCAGGAAGAGATACCCCAGGTGGTCCGAAATCGCCGCTGACCTGTAGATGAACAGGAACTGAACCTGCCCAGCCTCCAGGGGGGCGACCAGCGCCGCCGCGTGTGTCCCGGTGACGTTCGAGGCTGTCCTCAACAGCGGCACCTCGTATGCGGACTGGTTCCCCCCTCGATAGAGGAAGCCCGCCGCCTCCAGGACCAGCCAACCGCGAAGCCCCGCCGGATCAGCCACCGGGTCCGCAATTCCAACCCTGACGCTCCCGTTGGTGAGCGAGGTAAAGAAAGAGTTCCAGTCGGACGTGGAGTTCGAAGCGTCGGCTGCCTGCCCCAGAGACACCTCCTTCGCCGCGGTCGTCGCGTTGGAATAGGCGAGCACCATCTGGTCGGACGCGAAGCCTATTGCCCAGTTGGACGACTCGTTCTTTAGGTAGCCGGGGCCCGTGGCGGAGAGGGCGACCGATATGAAGACGTCGTCCGGAGCCCCAGCGGCTATCTGGCCCGCATCTGCAAACGACCCCCCCGACTTGACGGGAGCGACGGGTATTCCGGTGCTCTGGGAGAAACCCGTCAACAGGGACGTGGCTTCGACCGTATAGGCGTCGGCCGAGAGCGAGATCAGAGGCGCCACACTTGCGGTGGAAGAACTAGTCGCTGGTGACTGCGGTGCCCCGAACGCAAGGTATCCCGCGACAACTATGACCACAATTGCAACGACAACGAAGGCCGTGGAAGTATTCGAGATGCCGCTCATTTGCGTTTTCAATCCTGACCGTTATGCAGTCGTCCACATAACGCCCATAAATAGGTATTGGAGGCCAAGGTTTAATTCTCCAAAGGACATCAGATATGGCGGATAGGATGAGCGATTCGAGGCGGGTTAAGCCCGTTCCTCATCTTTCATTTCAGAGCGACAGGGGCCTGGTCCTCGATGAGCTCGACGCTCGGTTGATGCGAAGGATTTCTGAAACGGGCTCGCTCGCCGAGGCGGCGAGGATTCTCGGCATTTCCTACAGGAACGCCTGGGGGAGGATAAGGAAGCTGGAATCCGTCTACGGGAGGCGCATTCTTGAGACGAAGGTGGGGGGCACCGCCGGCGGAGGAGCAGAGCTCACCCCGGAGGGGCTGAAACTGTTCAGAGAATTCAGGCGCATCAGGAAGTACCTCTTCAACGCCCTGGATGACGCCGAATCGGCTGGAAACGTGAGGTACAAGCTCAGCGCGAGGAACATGCTGGAAGCGAAGGTGGTCGGAATCGAACGCGGTGACATAACTTCGCTAGTCAGAATGTCGTCCCCTGCACCCGTGAAGCTGACTTCGATCATCTCGAACGAGGCCGTCGACGATCTGGGCCTCAGCGTCGGGGACGACGTCCAAGCAATAGTGAAATCGACGGAGGTGATGATCGCAAAACCATTCTCGACGGAGCGGCGGAGGAAGCGCGCCTCCAAGCGTTGAATTGCGGGCGATACAGACCCAAACGGGGCAAGTCCCTCCTGCTCAGTAAATCGGTACTTTCGGGTCGACCTCTTGTGCCCACGCCCTAATCCCTCCTTTCAAGTTCCTGACCTTTCGGAATCCCTCTGAAGAGAGCAGTTCCACCGCGCGGGCGCTTCTGACTCCGGTGTGGCAGTAGACGACAATGTCGTCCGACCTGTCCAGCTCGCCCGCTCTCCGTCCCAGTTCGCCTAGCGGAATAAGCTTGGAGTTTTCAATCCTGCAAAACGCGTATTCGAAGGGCTCCCTTACGTCCAGCAGCACAATACTCTCTCCCGTCTCAATCCTCTTCTTCAATTCCACGGGGGAAACCTCCGCAACCGAAGGAGCCGGCCGCCGCACCCCGCAGAATTCCTCGTAGTCTATGAGCTTCCTTACTGTCGGGTTCTGCCCGCAGACGGGGCAATCCGGGCTCTTCCTGAACCGCAACTCGTTGAACGTCATTTCGATTGCGTTGAAGACGAGGAGTCTGCCGTTGAGAGGGTCTCCCTTCCCCAGCATAAGCTTCATCGCCTCGACAGCTTGGATGCTGCCCATGATGCCCGGCAGCACGCCCAGCACCCCCGCCACGGCGCAATCCTGTACGCTGTCTGGGGGAGGGGGCTCTGGGAAGAGGCACCTGTAACATGGCCCCTTACGTGATTGGAAGGTCGAGGCCTGGCCATCGAACCTGAAGATGCTGGCGTAGACGTCAGGCTTCCCTAGCAGGACGCATGCGTCGTTGATAAGATACCTGGCAGGGAAGTTGTCGGTGCAGTCGATCACCACGTCGTACCCCTCGAGGACCTCCATCGCGTTGGCGGACGACAGCCTTACCTTGTGGGGTTCTACAACTACGTGCGGGTTAACGCCCCGCAGCCTTTCGGCTGCGACGCGGGCCTTGGGCCTGCCCACGTCCTCCTCGGTGTATATCGTCTGTCGATGGAGGTTGCTTTTCTCCACCACATCCTCGTCTACAACACCGATTCTTCCCGCCCCTGCGGCCGCAAGGTAGACGGATGCGGGAATCCCCAGCCCGCCGGCGCCGATGATCACCACCGAGGACTTCTTCAGCTTGTGCTGACCCTCGGGTCCCAGCTCCGGCAGGACCATCTGCCTGCTATAACGTTCCAGCTCGGTCTGCGTGAAGCGCGGCGTTGAAGCTCCAGCCAACGGAAACTCTTCCGTCTCCCGCCATGGTCGATTAAAAAGTTAGGAGCCAACGCATTTTATGATGAAAGCGTGCTGCATAAATAGCGCCCCCTTACTGATTAGGGGGTTGATTCGGGTCCGCCTCACAGCCCAGCTGCGGGACTACGCCAATGGAGCCAGGGAGGTAGACCTCGATTCTGCCGCCGACCTCAGGACGATGGTTAGCAAGCTCGATCAGTCTTACCCAGGCATAGGAGGAAGGATAGTAGACGACCAGGGGAAGATAAGGGCCCACGTGAACGTCTTCGTGAACTCTGAGAACTCAAGGGAACTGAAGAACGAAAACACTCCCCTCCGCGACGGTGACGTGGTGCACATCTTGCCGTCAGTCTCGGGCGGGTAGGGGATTCTCTTTGCCTAAGAACAAAGGTGGGATCTGCCTCCTCGTGGGGACGAAGAAGGGAGGCTTCGTGTTCACTTCAGACTCGAAGCGCAAGGAGTGGAAGGTGTCAGGCCCACACCTGAAGGGCAACGAGATTTACCACATGTCCTACGACGCGAGGAACGGTGCGATCCTCGCGTCCGTAGTTAGCGGTCATTGGGGACCCACCGTCGCCCGAAGCGAGGACATGGGTGGTTCTTGGAAAGAGTCTCGCACTCCCCCAAGGTTTCCGAAGGGGGCCGGACTTTCTGTTGCGAGGCTGTGGCAGATCAAACCTGGCCCAGAAGAGGACCCTGGCGTCGTCTATGCCGGGGTGGAACCCGCCTGCCTCTTCAAGTCAAATGACGGGGGGAAGAGCTGGGAAGTGAACGAGGCCCTGATGAACCACAAGACAAGGAAGAAGTGGCAGCCGGGAGGTGGAGGGCTCTGCCTGCACACGATAATTGCGAACGGCAAGCGCCCAGGGAGGGTGCACGTCGCCATTTCCGCCGT
>Ga0187771_10003319_pt1 | contig 11227 bp, 7 predicted proteins | sample 0116_SJ02_MP15_1_FD_133139 | JGI IMG/M metagenome (GOLD analysis project Ga0187771, IMG submission 133139) | Tropical peat soil microbial communities from peatlands in Department of Meta, Colombia - 0116_SJ02_MP15_10_MG | ecosystem: Environmental > Terrestrial > Soil > Wetlands > Peat | place... | reverse complement strand
GGAGGCGATGACTGCATTGTGAAGCCCTTTAGCTCCCGCGAGCTGGTGGCGCGTGTGCAGGCTGTCTTGCGCCGCCTGGGCCCCCGTTTACAGGTGTTACGAAACCAGACGCCGGAGTTAGTGATCGACAGCTCGGCCATGAAGTTATCGGTGCGGGGCTCCGATGTTTCAACCACCAGCCTGGAGTTTCGCCTGATCGAGTACCTGGCGCGCCATCGCGGCCAGGTGTTCACGCGCGATCTGCTACTGGACGCGGTTTGGGGGGAAACCCAGTTTGTGACACCGCGCAGCGTGGACGCCTGCATTCGCCGCATCCGCGAAAAAATCGAACCGGACCGCAACACCCCAACCTATCTAAAAACCGTGCGCGGAGTCGGCTATCGGCTGGACGCCCAGACCTCCTGGCACTTCACTTCGAGCGAGGGCTGCGATTGCCCGGCATGTGCCGGACCACCGGGCATACTTAAGATACGCCCTGCAAGACACGCCCGGCGCAAGCGTGCCGCGCAAGCCGACTAACGACTATTTCTCGAGATCCTGGAAGGCGTAATTCCAGTCCGAGTGGTCGCTCCAGCTTCGTCGTCACACGTCAACGTGATCCACTTCATAGGCGCAACCTGAGTTCACTCCGAAAATAAATTGTTGGCGGAGATCAAACACATTGCTGCGGGGGTGACCCATGGAACCGTTTCGTTATCACGTTTTTGTTTGCACCCAGCAAAAGCCCGAAGGGGTGACGTGTTGTTCGGCAAGTGGGGCGGGCAAGCTTCTGGAAAGCCTGTATCGAGAGTTAGGCCGAGCAGGGCTTGATCGCGAGGTGCAGGTGTCGTCGTGTGGCTGCCTGGGCCTGTGCGACGGCGGCCCGGTGATGATCACTTATCCCGACGGCATCTGGTATTCCAAAGTTCAGCCCGACGACATACCCGAGCTGGTGCGCTCGCACTTTCAGCACGGGCAGCCGGTTGCGCGGTTGCAGAGGACGGACTCGGCAGGCATGAAAGCAGAGATTCTGGAGCATCACGACCGTTACCTCGCCATGCTGAAAGCCAAGGACGAGGCCGGCACCATACCAGAAGAGCTTCTCGAGACGGTTCGCGGCTTTTGGACGAGCCGGGTTCTGCTGACTGCTCTGGAGCTGGACATCTTCAATGCCGTGGGCAATGGGAGTTCCGCCAGTGAGGTGGCTCATCGCGCAGCGACCGACGCTCATGCGACTGCGACTCTGCTGGACGCGTTGGTCAGCATGGGCTTGCTCACCAAGCAGAACGGCACCTTCCACAACACGCCTGTCAGCGGACGGTTCCTGACCAGGAATTCAGCGGATGACGCTCGCGCTGGACTGCTGCATCATGCCAATTTGTGGGAGCGATGGTCACATTTGACGGAAAGACTGCGTAAAGGCGCTAACCCGCCGCGCACACACACCCCGGAGGCCACGCAAGCGTTCATTGCTGCCATGGACCGGAATTCCCGCGAGCGGACGGGGGCTGTACTCAGAGCGGTGGGCGATGGTGTGGGGCGCATGCTCGATCTGGGAGGTGGTTCAGCGGCCTACTCAATTGCCTTCGCTAAGGCGTTTCCGCAGTTGGAGGCGGTTGTGCTCGAAGTTCCCGAAGTTGTGGACATCACCTCAAAGTACGTGCGCGACGCAGGGCTCGCGCAACGCATCAAGGTGCAAGCGGGAGACATGCTCAGCTCGCCGCTGGGCGAGGGGTACGATTTGGTGCTGGTCTCGGCCATTGCGCACATGTTCTCGCCAGCCCAGAACCAGCGACTTTTCCAGCGGGTGCACGCAGCCCTGGCGCCCAATGGCCGGATCGTGATTCAGGATTTCATTCTCGACTCCAGCCGCACCAGGCCCAAGTTTGCCGCCCTGTTTGCCATCAACATGCTGGTTTCGACAGACGGAGGCAGCTGTTACACAGAGCAGGAATATTCGGACTGGCTGCAAAACTCGGGATTCAAGGACATCCAAAGAATTACTTTGCCGGGTCCCGCTGGGTTGATGATCGCAACCCGATAGCGCAGCCATGAAGAACACGTTTCAGCAGCCGGCCGGCTGCTGAAGCAGGCGAAGCCCGCAGTTCAGGGCTAGCGGAGCGAACTAAGCAAATTGCATTTCTACGCTTTCTCTGCGTGATCCCGGCCGGGTCACTTCCCGCTGTTTCAAGATACGCGACGCTGCGCACAGCAGTTCCCGCTATTCGGAACCGTTAATACTCCGCGAGCATCCAATATCAAAATCATGTTGCACGCTTTGCGGTCGGGCACAACCGAAACTCAGCGAGGCACGTAGAATAGCTATTCGCATGTCCGAAAGCCCCAGCCACCATGCCATTAATCCCTGGCTGATCGCCATTGCGGTCATGTCGAGCACCTTCATGGAAGTGCTGGACACGACTGTCGTCAACGTCTCTCTTCCGCACATTGCTGGAAGCCTTTCCGCCAGCACCGACGAAGCGACCTGGACTCTTACCTCTTATTTGGTCGCCAACGCCATCATTCTGCCAATGACCGGATGGTTAGCCAGCCGTTTCGGGCGCAAGCGCTTGCTTATGGCGTCCGTTACCGGGTTTACCGCGGCTTCTTTCTTCTGTGGCCTGGCACCGTCGCTGCCCTTTCTGATTACGTTTCGCATCATCCAGGGAGCCTGCGGAGGCGGTTTGCAGCCGCTCTCTCAGGCCATTCTTCTGGAATCGTTTCCGCCGCATAAACGTGGTCAAGCCATGGCCTTCTGGGCGCTGGGCATCGTGGTTGCGCCCATGCTGGGTCCGGTCCTCGGTGGCTGGCTTACCGACAATTACAGTTGGCGCTGGGTGTTCTACATCAATATTCCTATCGGCGCGATCGCGCTTCTGCTCACCGAAGCGTTCGTCTTCGATCCGCCGTACCTGCGTAAAGAGCGCACGGGAATTGATTATTGGGGAATTGGCTTGCTCGTTGTTGGCATGGGAGCTTTGCAGATCATGCTCGACAAAGGTCAGGAAGACGACTGGTTCGGCTCCCATTTCATCGTCATTCTGGCTGTGCTGGCGGTCGTAGGTTTAGGCGGCCTGATCGTTCGCGAACTAAAAGCCGACCATCCCATCATTGACCTCTCCGTATTCAAGTATCGCTCCTACGCCATTGGCACGTTTCTGATGACGGTGATCGGCTTCGTGTTATACGGCAGCACAGTCTTGTTGCCGTTGCTGATGCAAGAACTCCTCGGCTACACCGCAACCCACGCCGGCATCACTAATCTTCCGCGCGGTATGGCTTCGTTCGTGGCGATGCCCTTAATCGGTTATCTAACCAGTAAGGTGGACGCGCGAAAACTGCTGGTGCTCGGCTTTCTCGGCTGCGCGTTAGCCATGTTTCAACTTTCGTTTCTCAGCCTGGATGTCGGCTTTTGGAATTTCTGGACCCCGCTCACGATTCAGGGTGCTGCGCTGGGCTTGATCTTTGTGCCGCTGACGACGGTGACGAATGATCCCATCCCCAAGGAACGCATGGGAAATGCCACCAGCATCTTTAACCTGATGCGTAACATTGGTGGCAGCATGGGCATTTCCATGGTGGAGACCATGCAGTTTCGCCGCATGCAAGCCCATATCAACACACTCGACAGGTACCTCAGCCCCACCAGTCCGCAGACGCGCTCGGCTATCGCCGGCATGCGTGCGCTGTTCATATCGCAAGGAAGCGACCCCGTCAGCGCCACACAGCGGGCCTATGGAGCTATCTGGGGAATGGTGCAAAGGCAGGCTGCTATGCTCTCCTACAACGACGCTTTTCTTTTCCTCGGAGCGCTGTTTGTGGTGATGTTCCCGCTGATCTTCTTTATGCGCCGGCCAAGGGGAGCAAGAGGAGTAATGGCGCATTGAGCAGGCTTTTCAAGGGTTCGCGTGGGCAACAGCGGTTTCATATCAGGAGGACTTTCCGAGCCGATTAGGAAGCCGAACGAGAGTCCCGCAGGGACAAATGAAAATAGCCCGCCAATTCATTGGCGGGACGGTTCAACCCCGACATGCAAACCGCGTCCCGTAGGGGCGCATGATCGAGCGCGTGCGGGTGGTTTACTCATGCGTGCCTCCGGCACGCCGGTGCATTTTTGCACGCTGACCCGGCGTTGAAACGCCGGGCTATTGTCGGCGGTCCCCACGGGACCGGTCCGAAGAGCGGGTGGGTCAGGACACTCAGATTCTACTCCCATCCTGTCTCGATCAGAACGCGAGACAAGGATGGAGCAACCCCAAATTTTTCTGCACCGCGAAAGGATTGGGCCCGCTACTTCTTTTTCTTTCCGAATAATCCCTGCAATTGATCGAGCGGGGAATTGGTAGAACCCTTTTGTCCTCCCAGCAAGCCGCCAAGCTGACTGCCGACCATTCCCTTCACGTCCGGTACGAACTTCGGATCCGAGGCCGTTCCCTGGATGAAAAACGGCAACCCTCCTTTGGTCAGACCTCCCACAGCTCCGCCCAGCTTTGCGTTCAAGGTATAGTTCAGCGCATCCTGTGGACTAATCGTCCCATTCCCGGTTACGACGCCTAAAGAAGGCACCGTGAGGTTCACGTCTTGAGTTGTAATTCCCTCGGTTGCTGATCGAACATCCGCGCTGAGGTTCTCGATGACAGTATCGGAGCCCGATCCTCCACCGCCGCCAGTAAACTTCGAAATTTCTGCCAGCTTCGACGCGAAGCTAAACCCTACCAGTTTCGTGTTGGCCAGCTTGACTGGCCCGGTGATTACCAACTTGTCAGCCGGTCCGTTGATCGCCAAATCAGCCGACAGCGTTCCACCTTGCAGCGATGAGCCTTTTGGCAAAACTACACCTAAGGCTGGCAGCATGGTCTCCAGATCGTTCACCGGCATGTTGTCAGCGTTCAATTTCATGTTCAGCACGGTCGTGCTAGGTTCGACCTGATATCTGCCACTCAGACGGGCGACTGCCTGTCCCAGCATGACCTCGCCTTGCGTCAGTTCTCCTGAGTTGTTGGCCAACTCATAAACAGTGGCATATTTCAGATTCACGGCGTGCGGAGCCGGCGTTCCTTTTGCCGAAAGCTTCAGCTTGTCCAGTGTGACTGCACCGTTGGTGCGCAAGGCCTTGCCGTCCGATGCAAGCGTTCCTTCAAAGTTGGCGAGGCCACCGATACCCGTGGAAGGCTCAACAAAACCCGACGCGGCGAGATCCATCTGCTTTACGCTCATGTTGGCTTGCAGGGGAGTAAGGGAGGCGTCGGTTGGACTGATCGGCCCAGCCTTGCCCTCCATTTTCGCCCCACCGCCACCGGGCAGAGTTGCGCTGACTGAAAAAGGGAATTGCGAGGCAAAGGAAAAGTCTTTCACTGCGATGTTCACATTCTGGTACACCTGCGGCTTGGCCGAGGAACCGGTATTTGCTACCGAAATGGTCCCGTTTTTCACCTCCAGCTTGGCCACTGAAACATTCGGGCTAGTTCCAGACTTTGGGGCCGCTTTTGCCGGGGCCGGAGTGCTCGTTCCGCCGATGCTCGAAAAGTTCCACTTTCCAGCCGCGTTTCGAATCAGCGAAACCTGTGGCCGATCGATGGTCAAACCAGTGACGTTCAAGGCCTTGGAAAAAATCAGCGGCATCAATTCCACGCCGACTCTGAGGGTCCTGGCTTTCACAAACGGCTGTCGGCTGAACGCGGGGTCATCCGCAATCGCAAGATCGTCAGCAGCCAGGCTGCCGCGAAGCAGGGAGAGGCTCATGTTTCCAATCTTGACCTGCCGGCCCAGCGCAGCGGACAGTTCCGCTTCGATTTCCGGCCGGAAAGTATTCACGTCAATCACGAAAGGAAGCGCAATCAGAACAAGGATGAAGATTGCTACAACGACGCCGATCACTTTCAGTATGGTTTTCATAAACCGGGCCCTCCCTTACGACGAAATCGAGTAGCAGGTGCCCCATTCTAGCGCGTTCTTTGCGCTAGGGTGGGACACTTCAATCTGCATGCACCGGTACGGTAGACGGCTTTAGCACCGCGAGCGCCTGCTCCAGATCGGCGATCAGGTCATCCACATTTTCAATTCCCACCGACAACCGCACCAACTGCTCCGTCACGCCCATCTTGGCGCGGTGCTCCGGCGAGATCATGGCATGAGAGGTCACCACCGGAATCGTAACCAGAGAATCCACTCCGCCCAGGCTGGGCGCTAGCGTGAACAAGCGAAGCGCCTCTGACACGCGGCGCGCATCCTCGCCGCTGCCCTCCACTTCAAAACTGAGTACCCCGCCGCCGCCTTGCATTTGCGCCACAGCGATGGCGTGCTCTGGATGATCCTCCAAAAACGGATAGTGCACCTTTCTGACATCTTTGTGCTGTGCCAGAAAACGCGCCACCGCCAGAGCATTGCTATTCTGCCGCTGCACACGCACCACCAACGTTTTTATGCCCCGCAACAGCAGCCAGGCGGCATGCGGGTCCATGTTCCCGCCCAACGTGGTGCGGGTTTCGTGAATTCTTTCGATGAGTTCCGAGCTGCCTGCAACTACCCCGCAGATCAAATCAGAATGGCCGGCAAAAAACTTGGTGCCCGAGTGCATCACCAGATCGATGCCCAACTCGGCCGGACGCGTGTTGATCGGAGTCGCAAACGTGCTGTCCACCATGGAAATCAATCTGTGTTCCTTGGCCAGCGCCGCAGCTTTGCGCAAATCCACAACTCGCAACGTCGGGTTGGTTGGCGACTCGAGATAAAGCAGCCGGGTGTTGGGCCGAATGGCGCGGGCCTGGGCTTCCAGGTCATTCGTATCGACAAACGTTGTCGTAATGCCCAGTTTTGGCAACCAGTGATCGAAAAACTTGGTCGCGCCGCCGTAAATGTCGCGCTGCGCCACTACGTGGTCGCCGCTTTTCAGGAGCGCGAGAACGGTCGTGGTGATGGCGCACATCCCCGACGAAAACACTTGCGCTGCTTCCGTGCCCTCCAGTTCGGCGATCGCTTGTTCCGCGGCCGTGTTTGTGGGGTTGCCATAGCGCGTGTAAAACTGGTCAGTAGGCGTGACCCGCAACTGCTCTTCGTTGTCCGCCACTTCGAATGTCGAAGTCTGGTAGATCGGAGTGGTCAGCGGCGCGTTCTTTTGGCCGTGCTCGCGGCCTCCATGGACGGCCTTGGTTTCGGGGCGGTAGTCGCGTCGTTTCATACTTGCTCCGTTAGGATGGTGTAGGTTCGTGCGGCTCGCGAACTTAAAATCAGAGTAGCGCCTCCCAGCACGCTGAGCAAGCCGCAGGTCGGAGATTGGATTAAGCTGCCGGTCTTATAATTTGATCGGCATGGAATCCCGCGTCCAAGCCGGCTACAAATCGACAGCACAGTTTCGCTGCATCGCTTGCGCATCCACCGCCAGCGAAACCGGAACCGCTTTTCGCTGTCAAACTTGCGGCGACCTTTTGGAAATTGTCTATCCGCATTGGAGCGAAGCATTTCAGCCGGCCGCTTTGATCGAACTTTGGCGTCAGCGTCGCGCCACGCCGCTACCCCTGGATCAGAGCGGCGTCTGGCGGTTTCGCGAAATCTTGCCGCCGGAAATCGGCGAAGCAGACGTGGTCACGCTGCGCGAAGGCAACACTCCGCTGTACTCGTTGCCGCGCTGCGCTGAGTCAGCGGGCGTCGAGCGTCTGCTTGCCAAGCATCAGGGAATGAATCCCACCGGATCATTCAAGGACACCGGCATGACCGTGGCTGCTTCCGTTGCCAAACAGCAAGGCTTCCGCTGGGTTGCTTGCGCGTCGACTGGCAACACATCGGCGTCCATGTCTGCGTATGCCGCGCGCGCCGGAATGCGGAGTCTGGTGTTGATTCCGGAAGGGAAGATCTCGTGGGGAAAGCTCTCGCAAGCCCTCGATTACGGCGCCGTCACCTGTGAACTGCAGACTGACTTCGACGGATGCATGCGCGTTTTGAACGAAGTTGTCGGACGCATGCCGGTGTACTTGCTGAACTCTGTCAACCCCTACCGCATCGAAGGTCAAAAGACGGCGGCGTTCGAACTAATGGAACAGTTGAATTGGCAAGTTCCTGACCATGTCATCGTGCCCGGAGGAAATCTGGGCAATTCGTCCGCGCTCGGCAAGGCGTTCTTCGAGATGAAGCAACTCGGGCTGATCTCGGATTTGCCGAAAATTTCCATCATTCAAGCCGAAGGGGCGAACCCGCTGGTTCGCACCATGCGCGAAACCGGAGGCAAGAAACTGATCCCGGTTCATCCGGAGACCATGGCCAGCGCCATTCGCATCGGCAATCCGGCCTCGTGGAAAAAAGCAGTGCGCGTGCTGGAAGGCACTGGCGGGACGGTTGAACAGGTCAGCGAAGCCGAGATTGCGCTTGCCAAAGCCGAAATCGGCGCCGACGGCATAGGTTGCGAGCCCGCTTCTGCTGTGACACTGGCCGGGTTGAAAAAGCTAGTAAGGCAAGGCTTTATTAAGGCGAGCGAATCTGTGGTGTTGATTCTGACAGGGCATTTGTTGAAGGATCCTGACTTCACCTTGAAATTTCACAGAGGAGATTTGTTCCCGAGTGGCGATGCTCAGGCGCCCGGTGTTGCGCAAGCTCAGCGTAAGCCGATGGTTCTTGAGGCCACGGCTGCCGCCGTGATTCGAGCGCTGGAGGCCGCGGACAAACGATCCTGAACGTGCTTGGTAGCGCCGCCGTCCCGGCGGCTGTCGTGGGAGCGTCCCGCTCCCGCCTGCGAGGGCAAGATGCCCTTACGACAGCCGGCATGATCCCGGCGCTACAGCGGGTCAGGCGTTAGGGCTAGAGCCATGCTCTGCTCGCAACGGAATCTATTGGAACATGCAGTAAAGCAACCATGACAAGAACCCGCCTGAACTCCGCATTCAAACTTACTTTGCCCGCCACCTCCGCCAACTTGGGGCCAGCATTCGACGCGGCAGCCATCGCGCTCTCGATGTTCCTCAGAATCAGAGCGAGAACTGCAGACGAGTTTTCCATCGCCGCTTCAGGTCGCGACCAAGCCATCTGCGGACGAATCGACAATCATCTCATTCTGACCACCTACCGCGAAGTTCTCGAATCTGAGGGGAAGCCAATCCAACCGCTGGCTCTCGAAATCGCTAACGAAATTCCCATCGGCAAAGGCTGCGGATCTTCCGCCGCCGCGCGCCTGGCGGGGATTGCCTTGGCCAACCATTTTGGGCGCCTGCGATGGAACGACAGCCAGATCGTTGGCGAGGCCGCTCGCCGTGAGCATCATCCGGACAACGCCGCTGCCTGCTGGATGGGTGGGCTGGCTGTGGCGCGGACCCTGGAAAACGGCGAGGCCCAGATCGCAACCATCCGGCCGAAAGGGAAGTGGCCGCTGCTGCTGGCCGTGCCGCAAGAATCCCTTCCGACCGAGCAGGCTCGGCGCGTGCTGCCAGAACAATATTCCCGCACGGATGCGGTCACCAACATCCAGAATTCCATGCTGCTGCTCAGCGCTTTTGCGCTTGGCCGCCATGATCTTCTCTCGGCTGCCCTCGACGATCGTCTGCACCAGCCCTACCGCACGCCGCTGTGCCCTCTGTTGCCTACGCTGCAAGATTTCAAGGACAAAAAAACTCTGGGCGTTGCTCTCAGTGGAGCAGGACCGTCAGTGTTGATCTTTCTTGATGCAAAAGCCAGCGTGAAGAAAGTGGCTGAGCGAGTGCAGAGGCATCTACTCTCGCGTGGGCTGGAGGCAGAGTTGCTGCCCACCGAGATCACTCTGAAGGGCGCCACTTACAAATAATACGTTGCCCCTTACGCGCTCGCCTTATCCGGCAACGACAGCGAATCCGCCACACTTCCCCCCGCATCCAGTTCGAGTTGTTCCTGCCCGCTCAGCGCCGTCACCTTTCCGCGATAACTCTTCAGATGTCGCTGCGCGGTCTCGAACGCTTCCTGCGCTTTGTTCAGGTTCTTGCCCACGTTTTCGAACTGGCCCTGGAAATAATCAAACGATTTTTGCGCTTTGGCCAACTCCTGCCTGCTCTTCTCAAAGCGGCTGGCAACTTCGTACCATTTGTGAACCAACGCGATCGTCTGCAAGGTCATCAACAGCGTATTCGGCGAAACGGGAAACACGTGCTGCTGGTTGAGCCAATCCGCCAGGTCGCGGTTGCGGACGGCCTCCATATACAGCGTCTCGCTGGGCAAGTACATCAGCGCGATTTCAGTCGTGCCATATTCCGGCTGAACATACGCCTTGATGCGCTTGGCTTCGGCCTTCATCACGCGCACGAATTCTTTGCGCGCTTCTTCGATCTCGGCCTCGTCGCTGCTTTCAAACAACGCCAGAACCTGTTCGCGGGGGAATTTGGCGTCGATCGGCAGTCGCCGGTCGGGAAACTGAATCATCGCGTCCACACGCCCACCGCCGCCCACGGTGCACTGCAACTCAAACATGTGCGCCGGCAGAAAATCCGCCAGAAGCCGCTCCAGGCTTGCTTCGCCAAACTGGCCGCGAAGGTGCGGCAGCTTGAGCAGATTGTTCAAATCGTTGATGGAGTGGCCCAGTGTGCCGACCTCGCGCAGCTGTTCTTCAGCCGCTTTCAAGTGCTGCTGAACTTTTTCGAACTGTGCGAATCCTTCCTTGATGTTCTGGTCGAGCTTCGCCTGCACCTGGTCAGTGATGGCGATCAATCTGCTATCCACACGGTCGCGAATCGCCTCCAGGCTTTGCGCTGTGTTTTGGTTAAGGCTCTCGAACTCCGACTTGAGCTGTGCCGTGGTCAGCGCCAAAGAGTTGCTCAACTCTGTGCGCGCTTCCACCAACCGCTCCGACTGTTCGCGCCTTCCTGTTTGCATCTGCTGATCGAGGCCAGACTGAATGGTTAGAAATCCTTCACCCAAACGGTCAGCGACTTGTTGGCGAATATCTCCTTTGGTCTGCTCCAATCGTGCTGCCAACTCGCTACTGGTGGCGGCGAATTGCCGAGAAAGCGCGTCCTGTGCGGCTTCTGAGCGAGTTATAAGCCCTTGCAAACCATTCACTTGCGACCGGTTACCTAGCTGTTGTTTTAGTACTACGCCCAGCAGGGCCAGCAGTACAAGGTTCAGAACGACTAACAGGCCAAGTAGTAACGAGAGGGAGGCCAATTGGTTATATCTCCGTTGTGATCGTGTCTAAACGGATTCTATTGGCTATCGTGCTTAAAGCAAAGCTACAAGTTCGATCTCCCGGGTCCCGGAAGCGTAGGGCAATGCATGTTTCGGGTCCCGACAATTTGGCTGG